>Ga0163108_10000391_pt1 | contig 32626 bp, 24 predicted proteins | sample Fk1155metaG_FD_109644 | JGI IMG/M metagenome (GOLD analysis project Ga0163108, IMG submission 109644) | Marine microbial communities from the Central Pacific Ocean - Fk160115 155m metaG | ecosystem: Environmental > Aquatic > Marine > Oceanic > Photic zone | place: The Central Pacific Ocean...
ACCGTGGAGGCCATCCCGATGTGGACGCATCTCCACCGGATTCCCTACGAATTGATGTGGGAAGACGACCAGCACTGGCTTCCCCGCATGCTGGATGGGGAGAAGTTCCGCGGTCGCTTCTACTTCGAAGGTGAACGCATCCAGTGGATGAAGATCGACTGGGACGTGGATTACCTGGAGTAAATTGCAGGGCATCTTCCCCGTTTGCCCGGTGATTCCGGTCGTGCGAAGGGCCCCGGCAGCGTCCCGGGACATGAGGCCAGGGTTGCTCCTGTGAACGGTGAAGAAAGAGGAGGATTGCGATGTTCCTGGAAAAGGAAAAACCCGCTCGGGTGAACGAGCGGGTTTTCAGAAGTATCCGCCGTGCCGTCCTTGACTACGCGAGCCACGTTCCCGTAGCCCAATAGGTTGGGGACTTCCTCCGAGGCAAAGCCTTCCAATGAAGGCCTGACTTCACTTCGGCGGGGCTGCCCCCTTTGTCAAAGCATCGGTCCGGGCGCGAGCCAAGAAATGACGCACACAGTAGACAGCGGAACGCTAGCGTAGAGGAGCGGGGGGCGCAACGGGATTCCACCGGAATTCCCATTTCACCCCATTCGGGTTGATCCGAATGGATTACCAGTGGATTTCCAAGCAAAGCCCCGGCCATTCCTCTCGTCCCGGGAAGGTCACCTCTTGAAGTAGAAGGTCAGGTAGGCAGTGGCAGACATTTCCTCGGTCCGCATGCGGCGGGGGATATCCATGCCGGCCCAGCTCTCGACAAAAAGTACCTCCTGGTGGGTGGCATTGTAACCGACGATGACGGAGGCATGAAGAGGGGCCTTGTCGTCCGGCCAGGAGTCGCGGGTCGTGGTATCGGGAATGGGAATCCTGAAGCCGGGATCCTGGGAGGACTGGATGGTCTGCCGGGTGTGAACTGTATTGCGTCCGGCGGAGAAGCGTCGCCAGACCACCACCGGGAGTCCGCGGTCGAGGGAACCCCGTGCCTCGTCGAGGGAGAAAGTATTCGATTTGTGGAGGTCGAGACCAGCCTCCCTGGCGACTGCGAGATAGAGGCGGGGAATCTGTGAGCCCGCGGCGGAGCCGGTGTTCTGGAATTTCCCGGCCACCGCGAGCCAGTCCTCGTCGAGGTGAAGCCCGAAGTAACGGGCCGCCATGGTGAGGGTGTTCAGTCCGCAATAGGGTTTGTATCCCTGGGGCACGATGGGGAGGCTGTCGATACGAACGTCGCCGTTGTCGGTCCTGGTCACGCGGTCCTGATAGACACGGCCGAGGGCGCTCCCGGAGAGGGCGGTGCGGTCGGGGTCGAGCCACCCGCGGGTGGCGGACCCGGCGGGCTGGATAAGAAGGCGGATGAGACGCTCACCTCCCACCAGGAGGCGGAGAACGAGGTCGTCCTTCCGGTAATCAATTGCCTCGGCTCGCAGGGCACGGGTTCTTCCGATCTGGTTCTCTCTCGGACGTTTGTCAGCGAGGTCCCCGAGGGCTTCCTTGAGCGAAGTTTCCGTTTGGCGGAAGAAGGTGGAAAACTCCTGCTGTTTCCCGGTGAGTCGGCGTTGCAGTTCAGCCTCCTGTTGCCGGCGGCTCAGGCCGGAGGGGAGTTTCTCGTTGAGGTAGCCGAAGTAGGATCCTGCATCAGCGAAGGTGATGGCGAGGGAGTCCAGTTTGCCGCTGCGATGGCGGGCCTGGACCATGACGGCCGGGACGCCGAACACCGTGGGACGGGCCGCGAGGTAGGAACCTGCCACGGTGGCGATGGGAGCTTCCTTCCGCCAGTTGCCCGGGAGGTTCCTCTCGCCGGCCCAGAGCCTGGGGTCAAGGAGCTGGTTGCCGATCTCGGTGCCGTTGAGGGGGCTGTCAGCCTGGGCAAGAAAGCCGCCGACCGCATTGGGAATGGCGGAGGCGGACCAGGACAGGGCGGTGAAGGCACAGAGCAGGGTGTACGCGAATTTCATGGCACCGGAGGGAAGCCGGAAGGGCGGTTCTTTTGGCGGGAGATTCATCAGGGACGTGGTCGGGACACCACGACATGGATTGTCAGAGGGTCCAGCACTGGGTGGCTTCAGCGAGGGAGGCGAAGGGGTCTTCCGCGGTGGGAACAAACTCGTGGCCCACGAAGCCGGAGTAACCGGTCCCGGCGAGGGCGCGGGCGATGGCGGGATAATTGAGTTCCTGGTCCGCTCCCAGTTCGTGTCGTCCGGGGACACCGGCGGTATGGAAGTGGGCGAGGTGATCGATATTCTCGCGGATGGTGGCGATCACGTCTCCCTCCATGACCTGCATGTGGTAGATGTCGTAGAGGAGCTTGAAGCGCGGATGGCCGATCTTCTCGCAGAGGGCGACCCCCCAGTTGGTGTGGTCGCACTGGTAGTCGGGGTGATCAACCTTTGAGTTGAGGAGTTCCATGACGAGGACGACGTCGTGCTCCTCTGCGAGGGGAAGAATGCGATCCAGTCCGGCGCTGCAGTTGTCAATTCCCTCCTGGTCTGAGAGCCCTTCACGGTTCCCGCTGAAGGTGATGACATGGGGAGTGCCGGACTCCGCAGCGGCGGGAATGAGTTCGCGATAGATCTCTACCAGAGTATCGTGGTGTTCCCGGCGGTTGAAAGCCCGCTCGATGCAACCCAGTCCGCTCTCGTGTTCCGGGGCAGCGGTGACCGGACAGGTGAGACCGAAGGATTTGACGGTGGCGACTTCATCCGGATGAAGGAGGTCGATGCCCTTCAGTCCGAGATTCGCAGCGCGTTCGGCGAGTTCCCCGAGGGAGAAGGTGTCGAAGCACCAGCGGCTGACGGATTGGGAGTAAGGCATGAAGAAAGATGGGTGGAATCAGTCGTGTTTCCGCCAGGGGCGGAAATTGACGAGCAGGATCCCGAAGATGGTGCCGCAGACGAAAGTCAGGATGACAAGCAGGGAGAGAGGGACCTCGATGTCCCTGCCCATCAGGTCGATGGGGATGGGGTTCCAGTTGAGGGTTGCCACGATGATGAGGACCGCGGTAGCCACGAGGAGTAATCCAATGCGGAGCTTGGCCAGGAGAGAAGTTTTGCCCTCGGGCGCCGGGTCTGCGATGGCAGGTGAATCGGGTTCTTCCCTACTCATCCATGAAGATTCTCATGAATGGATGGTGGTGTCGAGCGAGGTTCGGACAGGTCGTGGCCCTCATAATCTCTGGCCCAGGGCAATATTTCTCCAGAAGCGGAAAGGGGGGCAGGCCTCCTCTCAGAGGTTATTTCCTATGAATAGCCAGCCTTCCGGAATTGTCATGAACGTGGCTCTGGCACTGTTTCTGTGGTCTTGTAGCGATCATTGTGGGGCTTTTGGGCAGCAAAACTGAGGTGATGCGAAGCTTGACCAGATTGCGGGGGCGCTAAATATTTCCTGCCGCCCCCTCGCTCCCAAAATTCTGGCCCAGATAGGGCGTTGTTTTGCCCCGCGTCATGCGGGGCTGATTATCGAAACCAATATGCAAGAGAGCCAAAGCCGTCTTCGTTCCTCAGGAATGCCCCGAAAACAGGGGCTTTATGATCCCATCAATGAGAAAGACTCTTGTGGGGTAGGATTTCTTTGCCACCTGAAAGGTCAAAAATCCCACAGCATCATCGAAGGTGCGCTGGAGATGTGTGTGAACATGGACCACCGCGGAGGGTGTGGATGTGACGCCAACACCGGTGACGGTGCCGGGCTCTTTTTCCAGTTGCCGCACAGGTTTTTCAAGACGGTGTCCTCCGATCTGAGTATCGATCTGCCCGGAGAAGGTCGCTATGCGGTGGGATTCGTTTATCTCTCGCCTGACGAAACTGCGTGTTCCAAGGCGATGTCAATCTTTGAGGAGATTGTTCAGGAAGAGGGACAGACTGTTCTCGGGTGGCGTGATGTCCCTGTGAAAAGTGAGATTCTTGGGGAGGCCTCCAGGGCCTGTGAGCCTCTGATGAAGCAGATCTTCATTGGCCGCAGCGATGACATCGGCGAGGATCAGGATTTCGAGCGCAAGCTTTACGTTATCCGCCGCCGCGCTTCCGATGCAGTTCGTTACAGCGCCCTGGATGGAGGGGATTTCTTTTATTCGGCGACTCTTTCAGCCCGGACAATTGTCTACAAGGGGATGCTGACCACCGGACAGCTTGGGGAGTATTTCCCTGACCTGCATCATCCTGACATGGAATCTGCGATGGCCTTGGTTCATTCGCGCTTCAGTACGAACACCTTTCCCAGTTGGCCCCGTGCGCAGCCCTTTCGCTACATGTCGCACAACGGAGAGATCAACACGATGCGGGGTAACGCGAACTGGATGCAGGCAAGGCAGCAACTGCTCGACAGTGGGATCATGGGCAAGGATCTGGAGAAGATTCTGCCCATCATTCGCGATGATGGGTCAGACTCCGCGATGTTTGATAACTGCCTTGAGTTCCTTGTCCTTTCCGGCCGCTCGTTACCGCATGCCGTCATGATGATGATTCCCGAACCCTGGGAAAAGCATGAGCACATGACGGAGACCAAGAAGAATTTTTACGAGTATCATGCCTGTATGATGGAGCCATGGGACGGACCGGCTTCGATCGCCTTCTGTGATGGGATTTCCATTGGCGCCGTTCTTGATCGGAACGGTCTCCGTCCTTCCCGCTACTACGTCACGTCTGACGATCTCGTCATCATGGCCTCGGAGGTTGGAGTCCTCAAGGTCGATCCTGCCACGGTGGTGAAAAAGGGCCGCCTCGAGCCCGGACGAATATTTCTGGTTGATACGAACAAGGGGCGCATTGTGGGAGATGAAGAGGTCAAGGAAGAGATCGCTCAGGAGTTCCCCTACGGTGAATGGTTGAGCGCCAATCGTCTCCACTTTGATGAGTTGGCTGAAGTTGATCCCGGAGAGCGAGTCAGGGGGCATGATCTTATTCAGCGTAACCGGGCATTTGGATACACCTTTGAAGACAAGAGGTTCATTCTAGGGCCTTCGGTTGAGACCGGAAACCAGCCTCTTGGATCGATGGGGAATGATGCTCCGATGGCCGTGCTTTCGGACCGCTCCCAGCTGCTCTATAATTATTTCCGCCAACTCTTTGCGCAGGTCACCAACCCTGCGATCGATCCGATCCGCGAGGAATTGATTACCGCCAGTGTGACCTTTGTAGGCTCGGAACAGGACATTCTCCATCCTCGGCCGGAGAATTGCCGGATGATCAGACTGGAGAATCCGATCATTGACAGTCCCTCTCTCGCGGCTCTGGAAAAGATTGATCGTGCTGGCTTTAAAAGTCAGACAATTCCGATTCTCTACACCTTTGAGGGGGAGAATCCGGAATCCGTAGAGGAGGCCGTTCCAGGTGATGCCGGGCCGCTAGGTTCTCAAGGCGTTGTTTCCGGTTCAAATTTGGAGCAGGCGATGGACCGCCTCTTTGCTGCTGCTGATTCTGCTATCAGCGAAGGGGTAAACATTCTCATTCTTTCGGATCGCGGAGTGGATGAGAGACACGCTCCCATTCCGGCTCTGCTTGCAGTGGCGGGACTTCACCACCACCTCATTAGCAGAGGCACCCGGACGAAGGTTTCCCTGGCGCTCGAATCCGGCGAACCGCGAGAAGTGCATCACTTTGCAGTGCTCCTCGGGTATGGTGTCGATGTCGTGAACCCGTATCTGGCCATCGATACGATCGCCACCATGATTGATAACGGGGAGCTTTCCGGTGACTACGACAGCGCAATCGCCAGGTATCTCAAGGCTTCCATTAAAGGGGTGACCAAAACGATGTCGAAGATGGGGATCTCGACTGTTGCCAGTTATCGCGGAGCACAGATTTTTGAATGTGTCGGTCTTAATAACGAGGTGATCGACAAGTATTTTTGTCGCACGGCATCGCGGGTGGAGGGTATCGGCCTGGATGTGATCTCCCAGGAGGTGAAAATCCGTCATGATGACGCGTTCAAGACTCGTGAAGTCGAGAACGAGGCGCTAGATGCCGGAGGGTTGTACCAGTGGCGTGCCGATGGGGAACGCCACCTCTTCAATCCTCAGAGCATTCATCTTCTGCAGCAGGCTACCCGTCTCGGAGATTATGAGCTTTTCGGGGACTACAGTGAGCTGATCGATAACCAGTCGCGGGATTTCTACACCTTGCGCGGACTGATGGATTTCAAGTTCGATCCTGAGAAGGAGATCCCTCTGGAGGAGGTCGAGCCTGTTTCCGAGATCGCCAAGCGCTTTAAAACCGGTGCCATGTCCTATGGTTCCATTTCCAGGGAGGCTCACGAGGCTCTCGCGGTGGCGATGAATCGGGTTGGCGGGCGCTCCAACACAGGGGAAGGAGGAGAGGATCCGGCGCGTTTTGAGCCTCTGCCCAATGGGGACTCCAAAAGAAGTGCCATCAAGCAGATCGCAAGCGGACGTTTCGGAGTCCACAGCCACTACCTCGTTAATGCCGAGGAACTTCAGATCAAGATTTCGCAGGGAGCCAAGCCTGTAGAGGGAGGGGAGCTTCCGGGTCACAAGGTTCTCCCCAAGATTGCGAAAGTCCGCGGCACGACACCGGGAGTGGGGTTGATTTCTCCGCCGCCTCATCACGATATCTACTCGATCGAGGATATGGCGGAGCTCATCCACGATCTCAAGAATTCGAATGTTAAGGCGCGGGTAAATGTCAAGCTCGTCTCCGAGATCGGGGTCGGGACTGTGGCGGCAGGAGTGGTGAAGGCGAAGGCAGACGTTGTGCTCATCTCCGGTCATGATGGAGGGACAGGAGCAAGTCCCCGTTCCTCCATTCAGCACGCCGGATGCCCATGGGAGCTTGGGTTGGCAGAGACCCATCAGACTCTGCTTCTTAACGATCTGCGCAGTCGGGTGGTATTAGAGACTGATGGTCAGCTCAAGACTGCCCGTGACGTGGTTGTCGCGGCCTTGCTTGGCGCGGAAGAGTATGGCTTTTCAACCGCTCCGCTCGTCACGCTGGGTTGCCTCATGATGCGGGTCTGTCACAAGAATACCTGTCCGGTCGGAGTGGCCACGCAGGATCCGCGCCTGCGAGCAAAGTTCAACGGTGCGGTGGAGAACGTGGTGAACTTCATGAACTTCGTGGCTGAAGGAGTCCGCGAGTTGATGGCCAAGCTCGGCTTCCGCACGATCGATGAGATGGTAGGGCACTGCGATCGCCTGGAAATGCGCAAGGCGATTGATCACTGGAAGGCAAAGGGCCTTGATTACTCTAAGATTCTTTATCAGCCGGAGGTGAGTGATCAGGTGGGGACCTACTGCACCCAGAAGCAGGACCACCTGCTTGACCGGGCCCTGGATAACACCACTCTGCTGGAGCTTTGCAGACCGGCCCTGGAATCTGGTGAGAGCGTTTCCGCCGAGCTTCCCATCATTAATACCAATCGTGTGGTGGGCACGATTACAGGGGCCGAAATCAGTCGTCGCTACGGTGCCGAAGGGCTTCCCGAGGATACGATACAACTGAAGTTTACAGGGAGTGCTGGCCAGAGTTTCGGGGCATTCTGTCCGAAAGGAATGAGGCTTGAGCTGGAAGGGGACGCTAACGACTATTTCGGGAAGGGCCTCTGCGGAACCAAGGTTGTTGTCTACCCTCCAAGGAACTCTCATCCTGATTTTGTTCCTGATGAGAACATTATTGTTGGTAATGTGGCATTCTACGGTGCGACGAGCGGGGAAGCCAGTATTGCCGGTGTAGCAGGAGAACGCTTCTGTGTCCGCAACAGCGGAGTGCATGCGGTGATTGAAGGAGTGGGTGACCACGCCTGCGAGTATATGACTGGTGGATCGGTAGTCTGCCTTGGTGGAACCGGGCGCAATTTTGCCGCCGGAATGAGTGGTGGTGTTGCCTACGTGTATGATGAGAACCGTGACTTTGAGTCCAAGCTCAACCGGGCAATGGTTAATCTCTATCCTTTGATCGAATGTGGTGACGACGAGATCTCTGAGGTCAGGGATCGGATAGAGAAGCACGTTGCTCTCACGGGAAGCAGGAAGGGAAGGAAGCTTCTCGATGACTGGAGCAACATCGTGCCCAGGTTCTTCAAAGTGCTTCCGGCTGATTACGAGAGGGTTCTCAACGCCATCAAGAGAGCCGAAGAAAGTGGGCTCGAAGGGGAAGCGGTCATTCTTGCGGCATTCGAAGAAAACGCCAAGATCGGAAACTGAACCAGAAACCAATCCAACAGGATCGTGGCGCGGTGATCGGCGTCGCGTTTCAGCACAGAGCGACTCGCGCTCTCGTCAGGAAAACAAATTTCAATGTAATGGGAAAAGCAACAGGATTCTTAGATACCGAACGGGAAACGATTCCGAATCGCCCCCCGCTTGAGCGCATCGGCGACTGGAAGGAGATTCACGCTGATCGTTCGGACGAGAAAGTGATGGAGCAGGGTTCGCGCTGTATGGATTGCGGTACTCCCTATTGCCATACGGGGCTTCTTATTTCCGGCATGGCAAGCGGTTGCCCGATCAACAATCTCATCCCGGAGTTTAATGATCTCGTGTATCGCAACCGCTGGCAGGAAGCACTCGAGCGTTTGCGTAAAACCAACAATTTTCCGGAATTTACCGGGCGTGTTTGCCCGGCTCCTTGCGAAGGGGCCTGTGTGCTCGGCTCCATAGAGCCCCCCGTGACGATCAAGAATGTTGAGTGCTCCATCGTCGACCGGGGTTGGGAAGAAGGATGGCTTACGCCTCAGGTTCCTGCCATGCGGACAGGAAAGAAGGTTGCGGTGGTTGGATCCGGTCCCGCAGGGCTTGCTTGTGCGGATCAGCTTAACCGGGCCGGTCATCAAGTCACAGTGCTTGAGAGGGCGGACCGGATAGGAGGATTGCTCATGTACGGGATTCCCAACATGAAACTGGATAAGAGGGAGGTCGTTGACCGCCGTGTCAGCCTCATGCGCGAAGAAGGAGTTGAGTTTGTGACGAGCGTCGATATTGGAAAAGATCCGGAGTGGTCGAAGGAGCGATTGACCAGGGAATTTGATGCGACGGTCCTTTGCTGTGGGGCCACCAAGGGACGGGATCTGCCGATCGACAACCGGGACGCGAAGGGTGTCCATATGGCGATGGATTTTCTCACCGCTAATACGAGTCACCAACTTGAGCACAATTTCGATGGAACCAATCCGGAAGAACTCAACGCGACCGGGAAAGATGTGGTTGTCATTGGAGGGGGCGATACAGGAACAGACTGTGTCGGTACGAGCCTTCGCCAGAAATGCAAAAGCGTTATACAGCTTGAAATCATGCCCATGCCGCCCATGGAGCGGGCTCCGGATAATCCCTGGCCGGAGTGGCCCAAGGTCTACACCCTCGATTATGGTCAAGTGGAGGCGCAAGCCGTGCAGGGGGAAGACCCCCGCAGGTATCTTGTGATGTCCAAGCGCTTTATCAGGGACGATGATGGCAATGTTTCTGGTGTCGAGGTAGTGGACATCACCTGGGGGAAAGATGAAGCCGGGCGATTCACTCCGGTTGAGACGGAGGGAACCCTGCGCATTCTGCCGAGTCAGTTAGTTCTCCTGGCGATGGGGTTTCTTGGTCCAGAGCAGGAGATTGTAGAAAGCTTCGGACTCGAAACCGATGCCCGGAGTAACGTCAAGGCGGAGTATGAACAATACACCACTAATGTGGAAGGGGTCTTTGCGGCGGGAGATATGCGCCGCGGTCAGAGCCTGGTTGTATGGGCAATTAACGAAGGCCGGGGAGCGGCCCGGGAATGCGATCGCTATCTTATGGGGAGCACACAGCTGCCGTAGGGAAGGTCTGAGCGTGGGCCGAGATCCGGCTCAGCCGGAGGGAATGAAAGATTGCTGGTAAGAAGCGTCGTCCAGTCGGTGTTTGAGCCAGTCACTGGCGAGAATATCTCCCCAGATCGGATGGAAGAATTTCAAATCGGCGAAGGACTCGTCGGCCTGTAATGCTCATCTTGAGGGTGGGGCGATCCCTCGATGATCTGGTCTTATTGCCGGCCTCTATTCCACCGTGATGGTGATCTTCTTGGAGGTCACCGCCGGCTTGTGGAGAATGTGGGCAAAGTTGGCGAAGGCGAGCTGGAGAGTATGCTTGCCCTTGGGGAGGTCGAGGGTGACCTGGGTCTGGCCCTTGCCATAATGGAGGCATTTCCCTTCGATGGTGGGGATGGGCATCTTTGGGTCGAGTTCCGAGACGTCCATGTCGACGAGGAGGTGATGATGTCCGGTGTTTGGGAGGTAGGTGCCGGCGGGGCAGACGCCCATGCCCTTCAGACCAAAGCGGATGGTGACGGGCCCCTTGACGGTTTTGCCGTCCTTGAGGCCCATGATGTAGGCCCTGGCGCCCTTGGGCGATGGAGTCTCCAGCGGGTTGGGCAGCTTGGGAGCATCCTGAGCGGCGGCGATGAAGAGCGAGGCGATGAAGGCAATGGCAGTGAATGAGGTGTTTCTGATCATGGGGGGGGATGAGTTGTGTCCTGATGCTACAGATTGTCAACCGGGGGGCAAGTTCCGTCCGCCCGGAAGCGCAAACGTCATCCATTCTGCTTGGGATACGGGGTTCGGTCGGGAAGGCGAAGGACGGTCGGAATGAACAGGAAGACAAAGTGGTGCAGTCCTCCCCTCACAGGTTCACCTGCGTAATACGCCACTCGGTACGGGCGCAGCCGCGTTCGCGGGCGAGGGTGAAAAAGCGTTCGAGAAAGGCTTTGCCGATGCCTCCACCGCGGTGTTCCGGGCGGACGTAGACGTCCTCCCGCCAGAGCCCCGGACGCCTGGTGAAGGTGGAGAAGGAGGGGAAGAAGATGGCGATCCCAGCCAACCGGAAAGGAGACTCAGGTCCGGTGGGAGCGGGAGTTTCGGCTACGAGGGCTTCCGCCCGGGGAGACTCACCGAAGAGGCCTCCCGGAGGTCGGTCGGGGTGGAAGTCACGGTGTGGGCCAGGTTTTCATAGTCGGCCAGTTGCCGGATCAGGGAGTGGAGTTCCTCGATATCCCCGGGGATTTCTTCACGAATCCTCAAATCAGGCCTTTCAGTTTTCAAGCTGGAGGCTCGAGAGGAAGAGCCCCTCCGTCACCTGCTCCGGACTAGAATTCACCAGCCAGAGGATCGGGTTCCAGGATGCCGAGGTCGACCAGGAAGCAGTCCACGGAACGCAGGGTGATTTCGTAGTTCTGCTGATGCGAGTTGTAGTTGAAGAAGGTATGGCCTGCGCCTTCGAACTCCATCAGTTCGCAGCTGTTTTTCTTTTTCGCGTAGCGCTTGGCGAATCTGGTCACCAGTTCTATCGGAATGAGACGGTCGTTTCGACCGTGGTAGAGTTTGCAGGGGGGCAGGCCAGCCTGTGGCAAGTGCTCGGATGGACTGTATTCCCTGGCTTCTTCCCCGGAGGAGAAGTTCCCGCCACCCACACCCTTGCGGGTGGTGTTGACAAGGGGACTGAAGAGGAAAAGGGCGGAAGGACGAAAGTTCTCTCCGGGTTCCTTCCCGATTTCAGGGAGAGTGGTGCAGCAGAGAGCGAGATGCGCACCGGACCCTGCCCCAGCGAAGACGACATTCGCGGGATCGATACCGAGGATGGTAGCGTTCTTGCGGAGAAAGACCATGGCCATGGCGGCGTCCTCCAGGGCATCGACGGGGGTGCCTTCACCCATGGCGGCGACACGGTACTCGATGCACATGCAGACCGCACCGCGGGTGGCGAAGTGGAGGGCGTGGGGCACGAACTGGGTGGGCATGGAGAGATCCCACATTCCACCATGGAGGAAGAGAATGACCGGTGCTTCCGCGGACTTGGGGTCATGTCCGGGAGGAAAGAAGAAGTGGGCCGCGAGATCCCCGCCGGGAGAGTGGAAGTAGATGAACGAGTGGGCCTCCTTGAGAAGTTCCTGATCGCGTGCTTCGCCGATGGGGGGTGCTTTGACGAGTTGGTCGATCACGTGGCTGCCGGGATGGAACGATGCGGATTTTATTTTTCATTCCGTGCGGAAGATGTCCATAGTTTCCGTCATGATCCGATCGCTTTTGATCCTTCTGGGAGTAACTTCGCCCCTGATCGTCCTGCCGGCGGCTGCGAAGCAGGCCGACCCTGCCCTGACCAGGCATCTCGATGCAGTCTACCAGCACTGGAGGCATGCAATGGTAACCAGGAATTTCCGCAAATGGAAGGAGCACACCGCAATCCATCGCAGGACGGCCATTGTTAACCGCATCCACTCCGAGCGTCGGTCAGTCGCGTCCACGCTCTTCAGTCTGCCCACGCCGCCGCCTGATAATCGCACTCTCAAGTTGCTCGATCTGAAGGTGAAGGGCGTGACAGCAAAGCTGATTTACTTCGGGCCGGTGGACTTCGGAGTAGGAGGCAAACCACCTAACAACCTGCTCGTGCTGTCCTTTGTGAAGGAGGGTGACCGATGGAAGTACGATGCCGCGGATTACGTTAATCTGGCCAGTCTTCCCGAGGCGCGCCGGCAGTTGGAGTCAGGGGACTACAGTCATCTGGGAAAGCCCGAGTTTCTTCCGGAGGGAACGGTTGAGCAGGCCCCGGTGGTGCTGCGCGCCCCGGTGAAATACATTGCTAAGACCTATGTCTACTGTCCCGGACGCGAAGTGCGCGTGATGGTCAACGGGATAAGCCGTCATCTCTATCAGAACACCAAGGGATCCGAGGTGATTATCGGAGGAGCGCGAGACGGACTTAACGAAGTGCAGTTCACGGTGAACAATCTCCCGGGAGGGCAGGGTAGTGAACCGCTCGCCATCCGGGTTTATCTCATGTCGCAGGTGGCGGGGGTGAAGCCGATCAAGATCTTCGAGTATCAAGTGGAGGAGAAGGGAAAGGTGGAGCCGGCAGCGACGAAAAATTTCGTGGTTGGCCCCGCGGAGGCAGGGCGCTTGCTAGGTCAGTGAGGGGGAAGAGGATCGGCGGCTGGTTGTCCCCGGGCCCTACTCCTTGCGGTTCTCCTTCATGAGGGGAAAGGTAGCAGCCACCCTGAGGGGGTCGGGGGCGGCGAGGGGCAGTTTGTTGCCCTCTTGATCAAGATAGTTTTCAAAGGAGAGGGGTACCACGGTGAGGCAGATATGGGGATCCTTGTCAGTGCCCGTACGGGCTGCGTGCAGGATGAGGGCACGGTGTTCCAGGAACTTGAGGTCGAATTGATGTCCCGTGGAGAAGAGCCCCGCATCCACGGGAGACTTGAGGGGTAGGAGAAGTTCGACAATGACCGGGTAGGGGCTGGGGTCGGCCAGTTCATCGGTCCGCACCACGGCTTCCAGACGGGAGACCAGGCCGGGATGGAAAAAGTCCTCCTCGGTGAGCGCCCGGGTGCCGGTCAGGCGGTAGGTGCCTTCAATGTAGTGAACGACTTCGGGCTTGGTGAAGTTGGTGATGTAGTTGCGCTTGTAGTGGAGGTTGTGGGCTGCGATCTGCTCGTTGTCGAGGGAGTAGAACTTGGCGAGAAGACCCTGTGGGTCAGCGCTGGTGCCCTCCGGAGCCTCGATAGGATCGTAGGCCACCACCGGGGTGATGCGGCCGAGCTTGCGAAGCGTTTCATAATTCCACGTCCGTTCGGGAAGACTGAAGAGAAAGAGGCAGAAGCTCCAGCTCGCAACCGCGAAAGCTCCGGCCAGAAGTTGGGCCAGGGTCCACCAGAACCAGGGTGGGCGCCGCTTGATGAATTTCTTTAAATCGTCGGACCGGGCCATGAGGAGATCAGGAGTCGGTCATCGTCCTGTGCGACGGAGATATGGAGCAGGGATGCCAGCCCACGCAGGGCAGCTCTCAGAATATTTCTGCAATCCGCTACCGTGTTCGGGGAACGCGGTGTGGAGGGAGAGAACCATTACGGGGATGGAGTCTCTAGCAGCAGTTCGTGCTGTTGAGGGAGGGATCGTGACCTGGTTCGAGCCCTTCCTTCTTCGCCTCAAAGGAGGTGCCGCAACCGCAGGAGCGGGTGGCGTTGGGATTGACGACCTTGAACCCGGAGTTGGCGAGGTCGTGCGAGTAATCGATTTGGGCTCCCCGCAGGTGCTCCAGACTGTCGGCGGCGAGGAAGATACGCGCACCGTCCTGTTCGATTGCCTTGTCGCCCTCTGTTTTCTCGGACACCTGCATGGTGTATTGGAAGCCGGCGCAACCTCCACGCTCGACCCCCAGTCTGAGTCCTGATTCTTCGGAAGCTCCCTTTTTCTCGAGGAGCGCTTTTAGTTCCTGGACGGCACTTTCTGTGAGCGTGATCATGGCGAATCCGGGGAGAAGATGGAGCAGGGAGGGGCGATGTGCCAGCGCTAGTTTCTGCGGCAGCGGGAAAAGAGAAGAATGACCGGGAAGGCCTAGATAAATCTCAACTCCCCGCAGTCAGTTTTTCAAACCGCGGGGAGCTGGATTCCGGCATTTGAGATTCATATGGATCCCGGGAATGAAAGTTGAGAACGGGGTCAGAAACTGTGGTGGATGAGATGAAATTGAACCCCTGAGGGTAGTCATGCCATTTCCAATGCCCATGGATCCGTCGTAGAGAGAGGCCAGAGGCCCGATGTGGACGGGCTATGTGATCAAGGATATTCTGCCCTCAGCCCGTGGCAGAAGGAAGGGAGCGGAGGGTGATTTGAATCGGCGCGGGCGGGATAAGCCCCTAGGCTCCGCTCATGCCCCGTGTTCACGTCATGCCCGACGCCCTGGCAAGCCAGGTAGCGGCCGGGGAAGTGGTGGAACGGCCGGCCAGCGTGGTGAAGGAACTGGTGGAGAACAGTCTTGATGCGGGGGCGAAGGAGTTGCGGGTGGAAAGTCAACGAGGCGGGACGGCCCTGATAAAAGTGAGCGATGACGGATGCGGGATGGATCGGGAGGATGCAGTGCTGAGCCTGGAACGGCATGCTACCAGCAAACTGCGCGACAAGGAGGGACTGACGACGATTACGACCCTGGGGTTCCGGGGGGAGGCGCTGCCTTCCATTGCGAGTGTCTCACGATTCAGTCTCACCACCTGCGAACACGGGATGATAGCCGGGACGAAAATCGTGGTGGAGGGTGGCAAGCTGTGTGATGTGCGCGATGCGGGATGTCCGCCGGGCACGACAGTGGAAGTGCGCGACCTCTTCTATAATCTTCCCGCCCGGAGGAAGTTCCTGCGCAGTGAGGCAACCGAGGCGGCTCATATCGATTACCAGGTCCGGCTCCACGCTCTGGCCTGTCCTGGGACGCGGGTGATCTGCCGCAAGGAGGGTCGGGTAACCTTTGACGTGGCGGCCACCAGTGACCGGCGGGTGCGCATTGGCGATCTTACTGGCCGCCAGAATCTCGGGAAGTTGTGGGAGGTGCCGCATCTGGAACATCCCGGGATGACGGTGAGCGGTTATTTGTTGCCCCCGGCGGAGGCACGCAAGAGCCGGCGCGGGCAGTATCTCTTCCTCAACGGAAGACCGGTGGAAGACCAGGTGGTGTGGAGGGCGCTGGCGGAGGCGTATCGGGGGACTCTGGTGTCGGGGCGCCATCCGGGGGCCTGGCTGTGGCTGGAGATGGATCCGCTCCTGGTTGATGTAAATGTGCATCCTTCCAAGCGGGAAGTGAGGTTTCACCGGTCGGCTGAATTGCGTGCCTTGATCCTGGAGGCGGTGGAAGGCGCCCTGCGCGGAGAGGGAAAAGGATCCCCTGGTTCGCCTGGGAGAGGAGGCAGTCAGGAGAGCGGAGGGACTGAAGAGAACCCTTCGATCGGAGGGAGTTCATCCGGGAGCCAGAGGGTGGAGGAGGAAGCAGAACCGGCCATTTCCGGACCCGAGTCTTCCAGTGCGGTGTCCTCCCTGCGAGAGGAGCCAAGTTTCCCGCCCGGTCCGCAGGCCTGGAGAGCGGAGGTGCAGGAGGAGTTGCCCCGCGAAGAGGAACAATCCGGAGAGCCGTCCTTCCGGGTGCTGGGAGTCCTGGAGGGTCGCTATCTCCTCCTGGAGGCCAGCGACGGCCTGGTCCTGCTGGAGGGAGAGGCCGCGCGTGAGCGCATCCTCTTTGAAAACTTTCTGGAGGGGGCGAAGCAGGCGACTGCGGAGTCGCAGGGATTGCTGGTTCCGCTCCTGCTGGAACTGGAACCCCGTGATGCAGATGTGGTGTTGCGGAATGCGGAGAACTTCCGGGAATCCGGAATGGAGGTGGAACCCTTTGGGGGCGTGACGGTACAGCTTCGGAGCGTGCCGGTTCTCCTGAGTGCGGCGGATCCACGATCCCTGCTCCTGGATCTGGTGGACGAACTTGTGCACAGTGCGGAGGGCAGAAGCGGTCGAGTGCTGACCTTTGAGAAGTTTGCGGGGGAACTCGCCAGGGTGGGAGCGCGTGGAGAACGGTGCAGGGTGGAATCAGCGCAAGGCCTGCTCGATCAGCTTTTTGCGTGCGATTTGCCCTATTGCACTCCGGGGGGGCGACCGACCCTGGTCCAGTTCTCTTCCTCCGAGTTGCGGCGCAAATTCGGCAGATAGACTGCCCCGATCCGATTCGTGAGTATTCGAGACCCGGGCCCGCATTTCCACGTTGAGCTTGCGGTCGGGCGTGGGCCTGATACAAATCAGGCCATCGAATGGCCGACAAGCTGACCTATATAGAGGCAGGTGTTGATACGGTGAAGGCCGCGGCTCTGGTTGGCGATATTCGCACCCATGTGCAGCGCACGCAGAAGCAGCGGCAATTAATGGGGGGCTACGGGTTGTTCGCGGCGGCCTTTGAGCTAAAGGACTACCGGCAACCGGTGATCGTGACCGGGTGTGACGGGGTGGGAACCAAACTTGAGGTGCAACTCAAGTACGACCGCATCGAGGATGCCGGGAAGGATCTTGTGGCCATGAGTGTCAATGACATCCTCACCACGGGGGGCGATCCGTTGATGTTTCTTGATTACATCGGGGTGGCGCAACTCGACGAGGAACGTATTACCCGTCTGGTGGGAGGGATGGCGGATTATCTCGAAGAGTGCGGTTGCATCCTGGCCGGTGGAGAGACTGCCGAGATGCCAGGAGTGGTTCCGGAAGGAGTGGTGGAGCTTTCGGGATTCTGCATTGGATGTGTGGAAAAGGACGAAATGATTGATCCGGGCTCCATCGAGCCGGGCGACGTTCTGGTTGGGTATCAATCTGACGGGGTCCATGCCAACGGGTGGAGCCTGATCCGCCGTGTGCTGAAGGAATACGGGGAGGAGTTTTCCCCGGAGGAGGTGGAGTCCCTCCTGCCGCCCACCCGGTTGTACTATGACGTGGTCAGCAGCTTGCGGGAGTCCGGCCTGCGGCCCAGGGCGATGGCTCACATCACGGGTGGCGGGCTCCCGGAGAACCTTGAGCGGTTGCTCGGTGGTCGCGAACTGGGATGTGCACTGGAGGTTCCCCGATGGGACAACGCCGCGGTGCAGAAGCTCCTCCAGTTTGTCGATGAGGAGAGCTGCTGGCATACATTCAACATGGGATTTGGTTGGGTGGCGATAGTGGGGCAGGACCAGGTCGAACAGGCTGTGGCGGCCGGACCGGGTGGCGTGGTGCTCGGGGTGGTCGATCAAATTCCCGGCATACGGGTGGCATCCAAATGCTGATTTCTTCATGAGCGACCACCTGAATCACGAGTGTGGGATTGCGGTGGTTCGCCTGCGGAAACCGCTCGCTTATTTCCAGGATCGCTACGGGGACGCCCTCTGGGGGTTCCGCAAGCTCTTTCTCCTCATGGAGAAGCAGCACAACCGCGGCCACGACGGGGTTGGTGTCGGCTGTGCCAAGCTCGATATGCCGAAGGGGCAGCCCTATATCTTCCGCCGTCGTGACTCGGCCCGCGACTCCCTGGCCAGGCTCTTTCGCAGGGAACTGAAGCAGGTCAACAAGCTGGATCGAAAGGGGGCATTACGCCTCGATGACCCGGATTCGCTCAAGCGCAGGTTCGACTTCGCCGGCGAGGTGCTCATTGGCCACCTGCGTTACGGAACCTCGGGAGAATTCGATTCCGGTTCCTGTCATCCCTACCTGCGCCGCAGCAACTGGCCCACTCGAACGCTGATGGTCATGGGGAATTTCAACATGACCAATGCGCGGGCTCTTAATGAGCAACTGATTGAGCGGGGTCAGCATCCGGTGTTCGGGACCGATACCCAGACGGTACAGGAGGAGATCGGGTTCCACCTCGACGAGGCTCACACCGACATCTACCGCCGCCTGCGCGACGAGGGCGTGCCCGGTCAGGAAATTCCCGACCGCATCTCGGCGGAACTGGACGTGAGCAGGATCGTCACCCAGTCTGCCGAAGGCTGGGACGGGGGCTACGCCATCTGCGGGGTGGTCGGTAATGGAGATGTCTTCGTCATGCGTGATCCCCACGGGATCCGACCCTGCCACCGCCTGGTCACCGACGAGGTGATTGCCTTTGCCTCCGAGCGGGTTCCGCTCATGACCGTGTTCGAATCCTCCCAGCAGGAGGTGGAAGAGCTGGAACCGGGTGTGGTTGCCACCATCAAGAACGATGGAACGATGAGCGAAGTTCGTTTTGCGCCGGAGACGGAGAAGCGGCATTGCTCCTTTGAACGCATCTACTTTTCGCGGGGCAATGACCCCGCAATCTATCAGGAGCGCAAGGCAATGGGGGCAGCTCTCACGGATCAGGTGGTCGAGTCCATTGACAGGGATTTTGGTGCGGCGGTTATTACCTTTATCCCCAACACGGCGGAAACCGCCTGGTATGGCCTGATGGATGGGCTGCGTCAATATCGGCGCGACCGGGTGCGGGCGAATATCCTGGAGGCTGCCCGGTCCGGCGACCTGGACGAGGATCTCCTGAACCATCTCATCATGCACAACTGGCCCCGGGGGGAGAAGATCGCGCACAAGGATATCAAGATGCGCACCTTCATCTCGCAGGAGAAGGGCCGGGCACAGCTGGTATCGCACGTTTATGACATCACATACGGAGTGGTAGGGGAGGACGATACGCTGGTGGCTCTCGATGATTCCATTGTGCGGGGCACCACTCTCAAAACCTCGATTCTCAAGATCCTGGGCCGCACCAATCCCCGCAAGATCGTGATCTGTTCGACCGCTCCGCAGATCCGTTATCCGGATTGTTACGGAATCGACATGTCGGAACTTGGCAAGTTCATAGCCTTCCAGGCGGCTATCCGCATGCTGGAGCGGGACGGCCGGCAGGTCCTTATCGAGGAAGTGCACCGGGAGTGCATGGAGGAACTCCGCAAGCCCTGGGCCGAGATGCAGAACTGCGTGAAGCGAATCTACGAACCATTCACGGCAGAGGAGATCTCAGCGGAGATCAGCCGCATGGTCTATCCGGAGAACAGCTGGCAGGGCGAAGTGGAAGTCATCTACCAGACCATCGAGAACCTGCATGCCTCCCTCGAGGGACCCTGCGGGGACTGGTACTTTACCGGTGATTATCCCACCCCGGGAGGCTATGCCACCGTCAATGCCGCCTTCGTGAACTGGAGGGACGGAGTTTCCGGGCGAAGTTACGACCTGCCGCTGTAGGAAAACCGGGAAAGCGGGGAGAGCTTCAGGAATCCGCTCTGCCCGGCCGGATGGGATCGCTCCGATCCTGTTGTGCCGGCGGTGAAAGCATGAGAAAGAAGGGAAAAATGGGAAGAGACTCATTTCAGAACGATTCCGACGGGGCAGTGATCGGAACCGTGAATATCCGGGTAGATCGAAGCTGACTCGATGCGGTCGAGGAAGGAGTTGGAGACTCCGAAGTAGTCGAGGCGCCAACCCACATTGCGTTCCCGGGACTGCGCCCGAAAGGACCACCAGGAGTAGGCATTCGTGGTTTCGGGGTGGAAGTGCCGGAAGGTGTCGGTGAAGCCGGAGGCCAGGGTTTGGCTGAAACTTTCACGTTCCTCATCGGAAAAACCGGCTGACATGCGATTCTGCCCGGGTCTCGCAAGGTCAATTTCCTGGTGAGCTACGTTCAGGTCGCCGCAGAAGATCACAGGCTTCCGGCGACTGTTCTCAAGATGCTTGAGATAATCACGGAACGCCTTGTCCCACTCCAGACGGTATTCGAGCCGACGGAGTTCGTTCTGCGAGTTTGGTGTGTAGACATTGACGAGCACGAAGTCGGCGAACTCGGCCGAGATGACACGGCCCTCGGAATCGTGCTCGTCGACACCCATGTCCATGAAAACCTCCAGTGGTTCCTGTCTCGAGAAGATGACAGTTCCCGAGTAGCCCTTCTTCTCGGCGGAATTCCAGTAGTTCTTGAAGGAGCCCAGTTCGAGTGGAAGCTCCACCTGCTCTGGCCGGGCCTTTGTTTCCTGCAGGCAGAAAACATCGGGATCTTCGGCGATGATGGCTTCTGCGGCTCCCTTTTTGAGTGCAGCGCGGATCCCGTTGACGTTCCAGGAGATTAGTTTCACGGGGGGAAGTGAAAGGGAAAGGGAAGGGGTGGCTAAACAAAAAAAGAAAAAAGCCGCGGATCTGGCAGATTCCGCGGCTTGGCTTCTGAAGGGTAGCCAGCGATTAACGCTTGGAGAACTGGAAGCGCTTGCGGGCACCGGGTTGCCCGGCCTTCTTGCGCTCCTTGGCGCGGGGATCACGGCGCAGGTGGCCGGCCGCCTTGAGCGTGCCGCGCAGTTCCAGATCCATCTGCGTGAGGGCGCGTGCCGCCGCGAGTTTGATGGCTCCGGCCTGTCCCGGAAGGCCGCTGCCCCGGACAACCACCTTGAGGTCAAACTTGTTGACCAGATTGGTGGTCTGGAAAGGAGCGAGAACCTGGTTCTGCAGGGGAAGGGTGGGGAGATACTCCTCGAAAGGACGATCGTTGATGATGATCTTGCCGGAGCCTTCAGTCATCCAGAGGCGGGCGACGGAGGTCTTGCGGCGACCGGTGGCGGTGTAGATGGTTTCAGTGGCGGCCATGGAAGTAGAAGGTTTTCAGGTCAGATGTGAAGGAGCTTCGGATCAGAGCGCGTAAGGCTCGGGTTGCTGGGCATCCTGCTCGTGTTCGGGGCCAGCGTAGACCTTCAGCTTGTGAAACTGGGCACGGCCAAGTCGGTTGTGAGGGATCATGCCGCGGATGGCCCGCTCGATGAGCAACTCGGGTTGGCGGGCCCGGACCTTCTTGGGAGTCTCCACCTTCTGCCCTCCAACATATCCCGAATAACTGGTGTAGATCTTCTCTGTTTCCTTGTTCCCGCTGAGGCGGACCTTCGCGGCGTTGATGATTACGACATGATCACCGGTGTCGACATGGGGAGTGAAGATTGTCTTGTGCTTGCCACGAAGCAGGCGGGCGGCTTCCACTGCCACCTTGCCGAGGATCTGATCGGCGGCATCGATGAGATGCCACTTTCGTTCCACGTCGGCAGATTTGGCGGAAAAAGTCTTCATTACAGGCGTTTCAGGAGGGTTTGCTCAGAGGCGGGGAGGGCGGGCAAGCTAGGAGCGAGCCTCCCTGGTGTCAACGCTAATCCTCGGGGAAGCATGCCTCCCCGGAGGGAGTCATTCCGGATGCACAGCTTGGCGAGGAGGAGACTGGAAGCAGGAAAATCAGGGCAAGGTGGGGAGATTTCGATTGCGACTTTGAGAATATCAACAATGATGCGGGCAAGCGGATGCGCGCTTTGCGTGCTCGCTGAACCCAGGAACGAGTTATCGCAGGACCACCAAGAAGACGAAGGGGCGGAGGTAGACGCCGAAGGCGCCGGAGTGAATACAAGGGCCCCGGGAAGGGAGCTGACGGTGAGGACAAGGCCGTTGAAGTGGAGGGTACCATTTCGGCCGTGCTCGCTGGGACAATGTTCAAGGTGAAGCTCCCCAGCGACCACGAAGTGCTGGCGCATATTTCCGGCAAGATGCGGAAGCGGTTCATTCGCCTGGTGGTGGGTGACAAGGTCAAGATGGAGATGTCTCCCTACGATACCTCCAAGGCCCGGATCGTGTATCGAATCGGGTAGCGACGGATGGCACCGGGAGTTGCTGGTGCTGGAGATCCCGATTGTCTCCGGTTCAAGGGGTGGCGATCTTCCCTGGTCCTGATGTCCCGGAACCGGCTGTCGGCAACGGATTCCACTACTCATCCCTGCCGGGATCGTAGAAAATCTTGATGTCGGCTTCCTTTGTTCCAAGGATTTGCTGGGCACGTTTCAAGGCGTCCCGGGTGGAGATGTTGGGGTTGCTCGGCCTGAAAAGGAAGAGGTTGCTTTCCCCCGTCTCGCGGTCGCAGTTCTCCTGGAGGACTTCAAGAACGCCGGAAAACTTGAGGACGCGGTAAACCTCACGGGTGGCGCCAGAGATGATGATGTGGCGGCCATCCCTGCGGGTAGAGCGAATCAGATCCTCCAGGGCCAGGACGCTGGTGGCATCGAGATGACGCGTATTCTTGAGACGCAGGATGATGATACGCAGATTGTCGTCGATAAAAGTGCGCTGAATCTGGGTGCGGAACAGTTCGGCGGCACCGAAGAAGAGATCGCCTTCGACATGAACGATGGAGATGGCAGGGTTGGGACGCTTGCGCTTTTCACCGAGTTCCCGCAGATCGCCGTCATCGTTCACCTCATATTCGATGAGGTAGGGATGCGAGGCCTTGCGGAGGAAGAGGGCCACCGAGAGGCCTACCCCGATGAAGATGGCAGTGTGGAGCGGAGCGAAGAGAGCCGCTACGAAACTGACGATCAACACCAGGGCATCGTCGCTGGTGGAGCGGAGGCAGATTCGGATGACACGTGGTGAAATGAGGGACCCAGCCACTGCGATGACGAGTCCGGCGAGACAGGCTTTGGGGATCTGTTGGACGAGGGGAAAGGCAGCGAGGAGGAAGATGCCGATCACGCACAGGATGCCGCAGAAAACAGAGGCGAAGCGGGTGCGGGCGCCGGAATCGTAATTGAGCGCCGAGCGGGTGAGGGAACCGGAGGCCGGCATGCCGGCAAACAGTCCCGCAGCGATATTGGCTGCCCCTACCGAGAGCATGTCCTGGTTGACATCCGGGCGGTCACCGGTGCGGGAGGCGAGTGACTTGGACATGACAGTATTCTCGAGAGAGGAGAGAAAGGCGATGGCGAAGGCCACGGTGGAGAGTTGGGCAATCTTCTCGAAGAGGCCTGGTTGGAAGAGGACGGAAAACTCGGGTGCGAGGGAGCGGAAGGAGAAGTTCTCGAACTTCTGGATCTGGTTGAAGCCAAGATCGGTCATGTTTCCAAGGATCCATGCGAGAGCGGAGAAGAGAACGAGAGTGAGGGCGAAGACGGGGACGCGCTTGAAGCGGGATTGCAGGATCAGGTAGCAGAGCAAGGTGCCAACTCCCAGGCAGAGAGGTTGCCAGTGGAGGGAGGGGAGGTTCTGGATCAGGCGGTCCAGGATGGTCACAAAGGTGGTCCCTCCGCCTTCCATTTCTTCCGCGATTCCGAGGACATGCTTGAATTGGTTTGCGATAATCAAGGTTGCAGCTCCGGCAATGTAGCCAACCAGGACGCTGCGGCTGATGAACTGCAGGAGGTCCGCGAACTTGAGTAGAGCGCCCATGATACAGAAGGCTCCCACCATGAGACACAGCAGGGGCATCAGACCGATGATCTCCTCTTTCGAAGTGGCCATCCCCGGGATGAGGAAGAAGGAGAAAATCATGAAGGCAGTGGCATTGGTCGGCCCCAGGATGGTGTGGCGCGAACCCGAGAAGAAGGGCGCTACGATTGCGGCGACAGCTGAGCAGGCGATGCCGTATACGATGGGAAGCTCCGCGATGGCGGCATAGGCCATGCCCTGCGGAAGGGCGAGAAGTGCGACATTGATGGAGGCACGGAAATCCTGCCGGAACTTGTCAAACGTATAGCGACTGAGGGGGCCGCGAATGGGCAGGGGGTCAAGCGTGGTTCCCGGGTTGTTGCGCCGGGCCCGGCGGAGACGCCGGAGGAACTTGCGCAGCGGACTCAGTGACATCGGAAAGGGAGGGGGAGTGAAAGGTCTAGCGGAAGCTGGCACGGCGGAAGAGCCAGAGTCCAAGGATGAGGCAGAGTGCGTTGGGGAGCCACAGGACGGTGATGATGACGGAGAAGGACGCGTCCGTGATCTGCTGGGCAAAGACCAGGAGACCGAAATAGATGGCAGCGACAAAGAGACTGAGAAGGAGGCCGTTGGAAGTTTCCCGGCGGCGGGCGGAGATGCCGAGGGGAATTCCGATCATGGCAAAGGAAAGGCACGCCATGGAGAACGAACGACGTTTGTGGAGTTCGATGTTCAGTTCCTTCTGGAAGCGGTCTTCCCGGGTGATGGAGTTTTCCAGTTCCTCGATACGCTCGGGGGAGAGGACGGCAGGCAGGGAGTAGTCATTCTCATCAAGGCCCGGTTCGAAATCGGTTCCTGTGGGATGCCCGGCGGGTCGGGGCGGGAGCTGGCCGTCAAGTTCACTTTGACAGGCTTTCTGCCGGGCCTGCGACTCGGCGATACGGTCGGGTGCGTCGGCATTGGTAATGTCGGATGGCTTGTTCTTCTTCTTTCCGGTAGCGGAAAAGTCGATGAGGACAGGTTCCATTTCGGTGGCCCGGATGGGAATGGGTGAGGTTTCATCCTGGTCTATGGAGATCTCGATGAAGGGGTTGGAGAGCTTGAGGCGAAGCTGTTTCTCCTCCTCGTTGACGTAGAGGTCGACCTCCTGGGCGAACATGTAGGCTTCAAGGTTGGCGTCACGCCCCTGCCCGGTGAATTTGTAGATGTGAAGGCCGTGAATGAGGCCGTTCCCATCCTGCCCCTCGGCGTAGACCCTCTGATTCGGAAACCGGGAAATGACGACCCGCGGTTGGATCAGCTTGCGGGGATCCTTCCTGACCGCCTCATAGATGAGGTTACGGGATGCGTCCTTGGCCCGGGGAGCAGCAGTTCCGGTGAGCCACCAGCAGAGGCCGGACAGTCCGGCTCCCACCAGGATGACGGGGAAGGCCACCCGGCTGAGGCTCACTCCGGCCATTCGAAGGCCGAGCAGTTCGTTATGACTGGAGAGGCGTCCGAAGCTGAGGAGGGTGGAGGCCAGAAATCCCCAGGGCAGGGTGAACATCAGGGTGAAGGGGATGATGAGCAGGATGAAGCGTCCTATGAGATCGAGGGGAGCACCCTGTTCCACCAGAAGCGGTCGGATTTTCCTGAAGAGCTGACCGAGGAGGAGGACCACGGTGAGCAGGGAAACCCCGAAGATTGTGCCGTAGAGGACCTGCCAGCCAATATAACGGTCCGCGATACGCATTCTACTACGTAGAGTCTACTTTGCTTCGAGTCCGGTGACAAGCGGAGCTTGCGCCGGGTCAGGAACGAGTGCGGATTTCCTCGAAGACCTTGTGCGAAAAGTAACGCTCCATGCGGTCGGGGAAGACGGTGACCACCTGGGAATCAGGCCCGAGTTCGGCGGCTACCTCCAGCGCGGCGGCAAAATTCAGTCCGGAACTGGGGCCCACCGGAAAGCCGAGGCCCCAGAGTCTGCGGGTCAGCTCAAGGCAGTCACGATCACCGATTTCCCATTCGCGCAGCCTGTCACACTGCCACTGGGCGTAGATTTCGCTCAAGCCTTCCACCACCCCGGGGACATCGCTGCTGAAGCGCAGGCTGCAGCACTCGGCATTGGCTCCGAAGAGGGCAAGGTCACGCGGAATGGCGGCGTGGGCACTGACCGGGCAGCCGGCCCCGGCAAAGGCCTCGTAGAGACCGCGCAGGGTGCCACCCGTCCCCACCCCGCTCACGACCGCGTCAACGGTGCCCCCGGGGATCTGGCTCAGAATCTCCGGTCCGGTGTGGAGGCGGTGAGCCTCGGTGTTGTCCTCGTTGGCGAACTGCCTTCCCAGGAACCATCCCTCCGAAGCGCTTGTTTCCCCGGCGGCACGCAGCACCTCGGGCATGCCACCCCCAACCCGTCTCACCTCGCCGCCATAGGCCCTGATGATCAGCTCGCGTTCGGAGGTGGCGGTGTCCGGGATGAAGGCCACGAAGTGCAGACTCATCTGGCTGCAGGCCAGAGCGAAGGCAATGCTGGTGGATCCACTGGAAGCTTCAGCCACGGTATCACCGGCTCTCAATTGGCCCTGGCGCCAGGCTTTTTCCAGGATGTGGCGTGCAATGCGGTCCTTGGTGGAACCGCTCGGATTGAGGAACTCGAGCTTGCACCAGATTCCCGACCCGGTGGTATCGTATTCTGCTCCAACGGGTTGTCCGTCGCCGAGGGAAACCCGCACGAGCGGGGTGGGGTGGATCTGGTGCAGGTAGGAGTTGGCTTCCGGAAGCACGCGGGAGGATGGCACGGACCGGTGGTCGCTGGCAATGGTGGTCAAGGATCAGAAACGTTGAAAAAAAACGAACGCGAAGTCGGCATCCTCTGCAAGGGCTAATACAGAACATTAGATGACCAAGAAGCAAGTGATTGGGGGGGCGGGCCAGCGACTGGTGCTTTCATCGCTCTGGTCCTGGGGATCTCCCTGTCGGCAACAACCTCGGCCGAGGTTCTCATCCTTCAGCCCGATCCGGGCGAGGGGAAAGACACCTTTGTCTGGAATCGCAGCGGCTCTCAGAATCAGGACCTGTCCTCATCAAACCGGCACTGGACCCAACACAACACCGGTTCGTGGTTCAGCCGTGGATACTATGAGTTCGACCTGTCAGGGATGGATTCTTCCGCTACCGTAGCGAATGCTGAACTGATCCTCTCGCATCTGATTTTCGCACAGAACCCATTTCCCCTGCCCACGTTCTCCTTCACCCTGACAGAGATCGCTGCTCCATGGGACGAAGCCACCGCCACTTGGAACAATCAGGCCACTCTGGGAACCGCCTTCTCAACAGTTGACGAGGTTCACCTCGCTGATCTGAGCGAAGATCCATCCGTGCAGCCCAGGTATTCCGGGCAGTCGACCATCGACCTGACCGATCTGGTCACGGCCTGGCATGAGGGAACGCTCCCGAACAATGGGTTTGCATACTACATGGAGACTTCCTTCGGGTTTCATGGAGGGGATCACTACATCGTTTCCTCGGATCATGAGGATCCTGCTCTGCGTCCACGGCTTGCTGTGACTTACGTCCCGGAACCGGGGAGCAGCATTCTCTTCGCCACTGCCGGGCTCGCCTTTCTTGTCAGGCGTTCCCGGGGGCTTCTCTGCCTCGTCGGTCTCCTGAATTTTGAGGGTTTCGTTGGCCCGGAGGAAGGATAGCTCTACTCCATCAGGCGCACACGCTGGCGAACGTAGTTCGCCCCATCCGGTGCTGCGGTGCGAAACGAGAACAAGGCGGTCCCATCCTCGGGAGGATCGGTTCCCACGAACTCCCATTCATGGCCTGCGGGTTGCCAGTTCACCAGGTCGTCCGAAACCTCGACTTCAAAGTGCAGTCCGTCGACCGCAAGACTGCGGCGGAAGGAAACGACCACGGAGCTGTCTTCGGGATTGAACTTCACCCGGACGGTCGAGTCGACAGCTGTAGGCTGGTTCGGCGATCCGCCTTCAGCGAACTCAAGGAGAGCAACCCGTTGATCATGGTCGTCATCGGATTCGGGATCAGGGTTTCCGAACTGGGCGGCCCACTCCGGGTAGCGGAGGGTGTCCGTCCCCCCCGGCGTTCCTCCGTCATGAGCGCTGGGTTGCCAGCTCGCCGCCAGACCGTGATCCGGGCCGCTGAACGGATTGGCCAGAACCAGACTGGCTCCGTCACCGTCAGCGGCTTCCGACCATGGGGAATTGTCCCTGTAACTGAAATCCTGCACCGTGCTCTGGTCTGCCGCGATGAGAGCCAGGCGTTCGCCTCCATTGGCCAGCCCGCCGTCATCGGCAAATTCCCCGATGATCCGCGCCGCGGCATCCCCGCCGTAACGGAACTCGAAGGCCGCGGCGTCCCGGATCAGGAGAGCCCGCTCTCCAGGCTCCAGTCGCGAAATCAGGGCCCCGGAAAAATCAAACTTGAGGCCCGAGATGAACTGAAGTCCAGCGAGCGAGAGAGGGTCCTCCCCGATGTTGAGGAGTTCGAGATATTCAAAAAAGTCCGCGTCGTCGTAGCCATTCGCCAACTCCTCCGCACTGGGATCCGGCGGGTTGTACATGATCTCCGAGATCACCAGATTGGCTCCGCTCGCGATCTGATCGGACACCACGAGCGTTACGGTTTCCGGAGCGCTCCAGATCCGGTTGCGGTACGCTCGAGCGGTTATGGTCTGGGTGCCATTGATCACAAGGGGAGAGGACGGGATGACGCGGGTCACGCTCAGTTCGGGTCGAACCAGGAAGTCGCTCTCATTGACGTCGGAATTGAAACCGTGCAGGGCAAACACGTTGACCCCATCGCGCAGATGCTCCCTCGCAAGGGTGAGATCCAGGATCTCCGGCAAATGAAGCACGGTGGTGTCCCCGCCGGAACGTTCGGCATTGCCAGCAGTGGCGCTGTCCCATGCCAGTTCGGCGGGCTTCAGCAAGCTGCCGATTTCCACTCCATTCAGGTAGGCCACGAATCCGGCATCGCTGTGGATGGCAAGGATTGCCCTGACGATACGGTCAGGGTCGTCGAGTTCGAAGTGATAGCGGACATAACACGACGCATTGACGTTCTTCATCTCGTCGCCCACATCCGTGTCGATGAGTCCGGAGAGATCCCGTCCCGACTCGAAACCGATTCCGCCCGTTCCCTCGGACCAGTTCGAGTCGTCGAATTGACCGGCCCTCGCGGTCCAGGACAGTCCCAGTTCGTCGCTGGCCGGGACGTGATAACGACAGGGCGAGGTGTCGTCGAGTAATGTGGCGGTCGTGACCGTTCCCTCGAACGGAGTTGCTGAGAGTGACACGCTCCCTCGCGTGCGTCGCGGGTCACTGCCATCGGTGGTATAGTAGACCGGACCGTCGGGCGATCCCATCACGAGTTCGAATCCGGCCTCGGTCGCTCCGCCGACGGAATTGAATGACGGGGACGCGTGGTATTGCGCATCGAGCCAGTCCACACGTGCCTTCAACCAGCCCTTCATGTGAGAGATTTCAGCCGCCCAGCCCCGCGATTCAGGAGTGGCGAAGTTTCCACCGTTGGGAGGATGCTGCCTCCATTTCGCAAAGTTGCGTCGCTGGGCTTCCCGGATCTCATCGGCCATTCCGTCGATCACGGCGTAGAGGTTTGAGAGGGAGAATTCTCGTTCACGCAGCTCAGCCCACCGGTCGGTGTGGCGTTGGCGGATGTCAGGATAGTTGGCCCGCGATGCATCGGCGGATGGACCGAGAAGATGGCCGTACCATGGATAACGACTGTCAAACCAGGTCTTGCTGGAGACTGTTCCCACCGCATTGACTCCTCCCTCCCAGGCGAGCGGGTTGTCATCCCGCACGTCTTCACAGCCAAGACTGCGGTCGTAATCCCAGACCGGACCGCTGACGATCTTGCCGCCACGATCCTTGTAGAAGAAGGCGCTGTGCCGTCCCCAGTCGATATTCAGCGCCAGAATGTTGAGGTGGTGGTGGTCAATCCACGAATCGACGTCCAGATAGTCCGAGAAGTGGAGGCGGGTGTTGCGGTTGATTCCGGATGGAATGTTGGTGAGGGCGGCATTTAATTCGTTGAGGTGGGTCGTGATCCAGGAGCGCTGGCGCGTAGTCAGCTCCAGGCCATCCGGATCGACCCCGGTAATCTGCCCCATCCCGGCAACATTCAGGGTGGGTTCGCCCGGATCGGGGCGGTCGTTCTTGAAAATGTATCCCCCGGTGATCTCGGGTTCGGTATCTTCCCACGGCATGAGGCGTTCGATGTCCACTCGATTTGGATCCGTCTCAATTCGCTCGATGAGCGAGTAGATGCCGAAGTAGTCGGCATTCGACACATCCGTGCCTGAAGTATCGCTGAAGACCTCGACGAATCTGGTGCGCGGCGCATAGCGTCCGATCTGGCGGCTGATTTCGTAAACAAACGGATTGCGAAGCAGGGTCAGATCCCACTCATAGCGGGCATTGAGAATCCAATCGGCCTCCCGGGCCAGCCCCAGCGGTTTGATGTTGCGATCCTCGTCGTCCCCATCACGCCAGGTTTCGACCGAGAGGGAGTACTTGGGCCAGTTGCCGGAACTGGATCCGCGTCTTCGAATCCCGGCTCGCGTGGCCAGCACGGGATCTTCCGTCAACAGGGTCCTGCCCGTTTCCGGGTCAGGTTCGAAGAAGAGCATGGAGACGGCCTTCCGGCTCGTTGAACTTGTGGAGGGGGGCGTCCCTGCCCCGTGAGAGGAAATCACGATGATTGGCAGGCTCGAGGAAAAGGCTGCCACGCTGTTCGCCAGCTTGAGGTAGGCATGAGTGGTAACAGCGCCCGTCAATCCTCCGGGCACCCAGGCCCGGGCACGGACCTGGGTGTTGGCTGAGACCGGGATCGGGCCGTGGTAGACCGTCGACCGTATTCCGGGCACAGTGCGATCCGTGGTGTAGCGGATGACGGCGCCGGGAGTGGGGCAGTGCAGCTCCAGATTGAACGGCTGGGTGAACATCCGACTGGTCTCCGAAAAGACGATCTCAGCGGGAGGTGGTCCGGAGACCGTTCCATTCCCACTCCCCGGAGTGGGTTGTTCGAAGTATCCCAACGCGAGGTCGAGGGGATTTCCCGGAGGAGCCACCCCATAGGAAACTTGTTCGAACTGTTCAGGATACTGCGGAGCAATCTCGCTGACAACGGTGACGCCATCCGGCGCCACCAGTGCGAGATACTCTCCATCACGATCGAGGGTGAAACTCGTGTGCAGCTCCTGACCGGTTCGATCCTTCCCGGAAGCGTAGATGACCAGATAGGAACCAGCCCCGATATCCACGTCGGGAAACTCCCACTGCATGAGGTTATTCCGATTGTTGGAGAGATAGTGTCCGAGAAGCGACTGCGGCTGTGATCCGGTATTGGTGAGCTCAAGCCAATCCGAGGGGGCGCCATCTTCGTCGCGGCGATTCTCGTCGGCAACGGCCATGAGTTCCGTGAGCACCAGGTCGGCAGAAGCCGTGCCCGGCAGTCCCAGCAGGATGGCCGCGAGGAGAACAATTCCCACGTGCTCCAATCGGGCCCGGGGGAGAAGGGGATGCCCGGGGATCATGCGGTGAGGGGGGGTTCCTGGAGGATCGGGACGTCCCGCATGGAGAGATCCAATCAAGTTGCCACCCCGGGGGCAAGCCATGTAGTTGATGAAAGGGGATTCCGGGCTCAATCTGGTAACGCGGAGACAGGATCTTCGCCGTCCTTTCCTTTCGAGATCACTTCCGGGCGGATTCGGTCTTCGGAGCCGGGATACTTGTAGACGAACTCCGGCTTCCAATTATCCTTCGGGAGCGTCTTGAAAACTGATTCCCAGCCAGGGGGTTAGGGCGCGATTGTTGGTTTCTCGACGAGAGCCACCACGTCCCTTGACTCCGGAGGATAGTGTCCCACCCGTTGCCGGAAGATCGCGAAGCCACGGGTGATCCGCTCCAGTTTGCTCTTGGTCTGGATCTCCCGGCTGCATAGGCTTCTTCGATGGGAGGCAAGGCGACAAGATGAAGAGGGCATCTCAACGATTTCCCGTCTGTGGAATCTTCTCTATCGGAGTGATGGCAGTTCTATTTCTGAATCTGGAGATTGCCGCCATTGCCGACGAGACGCCAGCTCGGGCAAAGAAGGCTGAGTCATCGCCGCCACCACTCGCTAGCAAGGAGGAATACCGTAAGTATGGCATGAAGCGGGAGGGTGACCCCGTCCGCGGCAGGGTCATCTTCAACGAGAAACGGACGGCCTGTGTGATTTGCCATCGAGTAGAGACGGGCGAGCGCAAGGCTGGACCGGACTTGATGGCCGCCGGCGACAAGCTCGCCCGCGGTGATATCATTGACGCTATTCTCTGGCCGTCGCGGTCAATCGCCGACGGCTACGGGACCACGGTGGTGGAGACCAGGACCGGGGAATCATGGATGGGTGTGGTGAATGGTGCCACCGACTCACATATCGAACTCATCGGCGTAGATGGCAAACCAAGACGCATAGCCAGAGTGGATGTTCAAAGACAGCTGGCGAGCGAGGTGTCCCTGATGCCCGAGGGGCTTTACGCGGGGCTGAAGCAGCAGGAATTCGCCGATCTTGTTGAGTACCTGGTTAGCTTGAAACAAGAGGAAAATATCGCGGTGTTCCGAGCAGGAACTCCGGAGGTGATTCCGTCGACCGCCAGCCCTGTCACCCTCCGGCCGTTCCACGACGAGTCGCTCAGGTTCGTCTCGCCGGTTTGGTTTGGGCAGGTTCCCGGAAGTGAGGGCGTCTTCCTTGTCCTCGAACACAAGTCCGGGAGAATCTGGCGCCTGGAGAAGAACTCCGGAGGCGATCGAAAGACCCTCTTTCTCGATCTTGGCGCGAAGTTGAGCCGGGGCGGTGCCCGTGGATTGATGGGACTGGCCTTCCATCCCGCGTTCCAGGAGAACGGCCGCTATTTCCTGGCGGTTCATACCGTGGAGGAGGGGCAGCACATCGCCCGGATCGTGGAGAGAAAGGCTGCTCCCGGGCTGAGGAAGGATTCAGGAGACCCTCCGCAGATCATCCTGCGGATCGAAGCCACCACCAGTTCACACACCGGGGGCGATCTCGTTTTTGGAAGCGATGGCTATCTTTACGTGGGGATGGGAGACACCGGTCCCCACGAGGATCCCCATGGACACAGCCAGAACATGGAATTGCTCAAGGGCAAGATGCTGCGCCTCGATGTGGATGGAAAGGA
>Ga0163108_10000392_pt1 | contig 32610 bp, 26 predicted proteins | sample Fk1155metaG_FD_109644 | JGI IMG/M metagenome (GOLD analysis project Ga0163108, IMG submission 109644) | Marine microbial communities from the Central Pacific Ocean - Fk160115 155m metaG | ecosystem: Environmental > Aquatic > Marine > Oceanic > Photic zone | place: The Central Pacific Ocean...
AGGGAGACAGTGAAGGCGACAGCAAGGGAGACAGTGAAGGCGACAGCAAGGGTGACAGTGAAGGCGACAGCAAGGGAGACAGCCAGGGAGGTAGCCAGGGCCAGCAGGAGGAGAACCCTGCCCGCAAGCGAATCCAAGAAGCCGAGCAAAAGATGAAAGATGCTCAGCAAAAGCTCGAAGAAGCAAAGCGTTCGGAGTCCATTAAGGATCAACAGGAAGCACAGCAGAAGCTGGAAGAGGCCAAGGCACAACTGGAAGAGATATTACGGCAGTTACGCGAAGAAGAAATCGAACGCGTACTGGCCCTTCTGGAAGGGCGATTCCGTCGCATGCTGGAAATGGAACTCAAGGTTTACGAGGGAACGCTTCGACTGGGTCGCATCCCGGCTGAGAAGCGGGACCGCGAAGTGATCATTGAATCAGGCAAGCTTGGTTTCTCGCAGAAAAAGATCATCTTGGAAGCGGATAAGGTTTTAACCTTGCTGCTGGAAGAGGGTTCATCGATTGCCTTCCCGGAAACCGTGGAGCAGTTGCGTGAGGACATGGAGCAAGTTGCTGACCGGCTGACCCAGACCAAGGTGGATCGCCTGACCCAGAGCATTGAAGAAGACATCATCCTGACCCTGGAAGAGCTTATCGAAGCATTACAAAAGGCCCAACAGGAGATGGAAGAGCAACAACAGCAGCAACAACAGCAACAACAGCAGCAGCAACAACAGGATCCTTCCCTGGTCGACGAACTGGCCGAATTAAAGATGATCCGTTCCTTGCAGTTACGGATCAACAAGCGGACCAAACGTTACGCACGCTTGCTGGATGACATTGATGATCCGGTAGGTCAGGCGAAGGACGGTGATTTACAGGAAGCATTACAGAAACTGGCAGAGCGAGAGGAAAGCATCCATCGTATCACCCGGGAAATTGTCCTGGGCAAGAACAAGTAGTGGGTTTCTGGGCACCAGTTTACCCACGAGGGAGAGTTACATGAAACGTCAAGCCAATTCATTCATGGGCCTGCTCATCGTGGCCATCATGATCACCATGACCGGTTTCTTGATGGCAGACAGCGACCTGGAGAAACGAGCCAGTTGGTCGTCTCCAACGGGCGAAGCCGTCAAGGCGCAGGTTCAACAATGGCTACAGACACAGAAGCTAACACCGCCAGTGCAGTTGAAGATTGACGCCCTGTGGCCAGACACAGGGCTCCCCGCAGCACCATCGCAATTACTCGACCAGGCAACAGCCACGATCGCCCTGGTCCATCCTCTTGCTCGCAAGTTGGTACTCCATTGCGACTCGGATACAAGCCCCGTACTCCTTCCTGAATTCCAGGTATTCACGGACAAGACGCTGGGCCCCTGGGCGACCAGCAATCTGCGTCTCCTGTATGCACGCTGGTTGGTTCAGCAGCGTCTTTATGACGAGGCCCTGATCCAGGTCGATGGCCTGGATCCGAAAGACGTCGTTGATCCTGCCTCGCTGCTCTTTTACCAGAGTGCCTGTTACCACCGGCTTCTCAAGAAAGACAAGTGTCTTCCCTTGATCGCCAAGCTAATGGAAAACCGCGACAAGATTCCAACGCGTTACCAGACCCTGGCACGCTTGATGGAAGCTGATTTGAAGCCACTCAAGGCCGATTCACTGGACGAGATCGCTCGCCTGATGGACGACATCCAGCGTCGTCTGGACCTGGCCAGGGCCGGCAAGCGGGTTCGCACGGAAGAAGATGACGTGATTGCCAAGCTCGACAAGATGATCGAGGAGCTTGAAAAACAGCAACAGCAACAATCAGGTGGAGGCGGAGCAGGGCAGGGGGGCAATAGTCCGAGCAGCCCTGCCCAGGACAGCACTCCCCTCGGCGGATCCGGACCTGGAAACGTCGATCCAAAAAGTACTGGAAACGCTTCCGGATGGGGAAACTTACCCCCCAAGGAACGTGAGAAAGCATTACAACAAATCAGCAAGGGACTGCCTGCTCACTACCGCGAGGTAATCGAAGAATACTTCCGCAAGTTAGCACGTGACGGCAGTGATTGAGACCATCATGGATTCACCGTCCAGGGGGGCACCTGGATCGGGGTAACGCATTGTCACCGGCACAATCGTTCGTTGCCAGCAAGTGGCTTCATCCAGGTAGAGACTGACACTCGAGACGGAAAGCGGTTTGATCCATGTTACATCTGATTCTTGCAAGTTTGATCACGGCCGCTGCTCCCCAGTTAGAAGTCAGGCCACTTAACGGGCCCGCCCTGCAGGGTACGCTGGTTTCCCTGGACTCTAAGCAACTCAAGATTTCCACGGAGAGCGGTGAAAAGTCACTCTCTATCAAGGAGTTGGCCACGGCCTCCATCAACCCTGCCCCGACTCTACTGACTGAGAAGCCAACGGTTTGGGTACAGCTCATAGGCGGATCGCTGGTTCACGGGACGAACTATGTTCTCAAGGACAAGAAAATTTCGCTGACGCTGCTTGGCGGTGATACGTTGCAACTCGCCCCCTCAGCGATTCGAACCGTTCGCTTCCAGCCTTTCGAAGAGGGCAGCCGGAAACATTTCAACCGAATCGTCCAGGCCGATGCCAGCGGAGACGTGATTATTATTCGGCGCGCTGGCGAGACCCTGGATGAATTAGAGGGAATCGTTCGTGGCATCAACGAGGACACGATCCTGTTTGAATTTGACGGAGACAAGATCCCTGTGGACCGCGAGAAAGTGTTCGGCATTCGGTACTACCAGGCTGCTGGCAAGAAACTCCCGGCCCCCGTATGCCAGGTACTGGACACCAGTGGCTCACAACTGATGGTGCAGGCGGCCAACATCCAGTCCGATCAGCTTGAATTACAGACGGTCTCCGGCGCAACCATTAAACTTCCCGTCTCGCGACTGATTACGCTCGATTTTTCTTCCGGCAACCTGGTCTACCTGAGCGACCTGGCTGCCACCCAGGTTGAATGGATGCCCTACCTGGGAACACGCCTGGCCAGTGGCCGTTTGAACAAGCTATACGAACCTCGCCAGGACCGCGGTTTCAGTGGTCAGCCACTGCAACTGGACAACCAGACCTATCCAAAAGGCCTGGCTATTCATAGTCGGACCTTGTTGATTTACCGTCTCACCGATGCTCACAAATCATTCCAGGCTGTGGCTGGCATTGATCCACTGATGGGAGATAATGGTCACATCGAACTGGTCATTCGCGGAGACAACAAGGAATTATTCCGGGAAGCGATCAGCGGCAAGGATAAACCGGTCACGATTAACATCGATATCACGGGAGTACGACGGCTTTCCATCCTGGTCGATTTTGGCCAGCAACTGGACATCGCCGATCATCTCCACCTGTGCAATGCAAGGATCACTAAATGAAGCGACTCATGTGCTGGTGCATTTTCTCCCTGGCCGTTTCTGCGTTAGCAGAAACGAACAATCCGTCAGTGGTTGCTGCCCAGGAAATACCCCCGGCGGTTATCAAGGCACAGCAGGCACGCATTGCGGCGATCGCCCGGGCTAGCAAATCTGCTATTTCTGTCTTTGCTCCAGGTGGCAAAGGGGGTGGATCGGGAGTGGTGATCACGCCGGATGGTTATGCACTGACTAATTTCCATGTTGCCAAACCGGCGGGATCTGCCATGAAGTGCAGCATGCCTGACGATCGCCTCTATGACGCCGTGATCGTTGGCATTGATCCGGTCGGTGACGTGGCGATGATCAAGCTACTTGGGCGAGATGATTTCCCTGCCGCGACGATGGTCGACAGTGACCAGGTCAAGGTAGGCGACTGGTGTTTCGCCATTGGCAACCCTTTCCTACTGGCAACCGATTTCCAGCCCACGGTCACTTACGGAATTGTCTCCGGTGTCCACCGCTACCAGTATCCTGCTGGCACGCTACTGGAGTATGCGGACTGCATCCAGACCGATGCATCCATCAATCCTGGCAACTCCGGCGGACCGCTCTTCAATGCCAACGGTGACCTGATCGGCATTAACGGACGTGGTTCTTTTGAAAAACGAGGCCGCGTCAACGTGGGTGTTGGCTACGCCATTTCCATCAACCAGATCAAGCATTTCATGGGTTACCTGCGCAGCGGGCGAATCCTTGATCATGCCACGCTGGGAGCCACCGTGGCCACGGACGAGGGCGGACGTGTCATCGTTACCAACATCCTCGAATCTTCGGATGCCTACCGTCGGGGCCTGCGATACGGCGATGAAATCGTCTCTTTCGGCAATCGCCGAATCTCCACGGTCAACGGATTCAAGAACGTCCTGGGCATCTTCCCCAGGGGCTGGCGTGTCCCGCTGACCTACCAGCGAGACGCCAAGACCTATGAAACGTTCGTACGTTTATCCGGCGTCCATTCGCCTGAGCAATTGCTGGCCAAGATCCAACGCCCTGCGCAGGGCGCCCCACCGAAACCCGGCGGCGAAAGACCTGGCAACAAGAAGCCCGGGGGGGGAAAACCCGAGGGCAAGCCCCAGCCACCTCGACGCCCCGGACCTCCGGCCCAGGCAGCGCCCAAGATGCCTGCTGCGGTAGCCAAATATTTCAAGGCCCGGCGCGGCTACGCCAATTATTACTTCAATACCCTCAACCGAAATCGCGTTTGGGATCGCTTCGCGGCAGAAGCCAACTGCCAGCAACTCGATGGCAAGTGGACCCTTTCGGGAAAAATCGCCAATCGGGGCGACGTTGAAATTATCCTTGACGAACAGGAAATTCGAGCTGATTTCCCACAAGGCCAGGTCAGGGTTGACCTGACCAAGGACTTTGACACCCAGTTAGCTCCGGCCGGCAGTGGCGGTTTGCTGGTTTCACTCCACCTCTGGAAAAAACTGCTTACTACAGGACCTGCACAATTTGGCGATGTCTATTACCTGGGAACCGCTCCCGTCCTTAACCAGGAAGGTGTCTACGATGTACTGGTAGGCACTCGCAACGTGGTCGAAACACGTTTCATGTTTGATCCGCAGTCTGGAAAAATGATTGGCCTGGAAATGTATCCTGACCTGTCGTTGGATCCCTGCGAGATATCCTTCTCGGACTACCGTGAAATCAATGGACGCTCTCTGCCTCACCAGCTCAAGGTTCGTTACGGGAACAATGAGTTTGCCGTCGTTGAACTTACCAACTATGCGATCCCGGCACAGAAGAAACAGGAAACGAAGAAGCCGTAAGCTGAGCTTCATTACAGCGTAACTTTTCAAAGAATACGAATCCATGATCTACCATGAAACCCAGCAACGTTGCTTCACCTGGCTGATTAGCAGCGGGTTATTGATCGCCGCTATGGCTGCACCTAGCCATGGGCAGGAAACCACCAGCTTCTCAACCGTTTCAGCCAGCCAGCAATCGAAGATGGTCAAGATCTATGGAGCGGGTGGGATCAAGGGCCTGGAGGCCTACCAGAGCGCCTTCCTGATCTCCGAGAAAGGTCATATCCTGACTGCCTGGAGTTACGTCCTCGACACGGACTACATTACCGCCGTCCTCAACGATGGCCGCAAGTTCCAGGCCACCCTGGTGGGAGCCGATCCACGCCTGGAAATCGCCGTCCTGAAAATCGATACCGATCGCCTTGATTTCTTTGCTCGCAATACTGCCGTCGACCTGGAATCAGGAGATCGCGTACTGGCCTTCAGCAACCTTTATGGTGTGGCTACTGGTGACGAACCAGCCAGCGTCTTACATGGGATCGTGGCTGCCAAGGCGCCCCTTGATGCACGTCGCGGCGCATTTAAAACCACCTACCGTGGCCCCGTCTTCATCCTCGATGCTATGACAAACAACCCGGGAGCTGCCGGAGGAGCGCTGACGAACCGAGAAGGCAAACTGGCTGGCATCCTGGGCAAGGAGTTACGCAATTCGCTTTCCAACACGTGGCTTAACTACGCGATTCCGATGGCAGAATTAAACGACGCTATTGACGATATCCTGGCCGGAAAAACCCGTCCCCGCAGCGTCGATGAAACAGCCAATCGTCCCGACCAACCTCATACCCTGCATAAGCTTGGGATCCTGCTGGTCCCGGACCTGCTGACCAAGACTCCTCCCTACATCGATCGTATCCGGAACGATTCACCGGCCGCAAGCAAGGGCCTGAAGGCCGATGACCTGATCCTTTTCATCAACGACCGCATGGCAGAATCGTGCAAAACACTGAAAAACGAACTGTCCTTGATCGACCAGATTGATACGGTGCAGTTGATTATCCAGCGTGGTCAGGAGTTGCTTGAACTGGAATTAAAACTGGAAGAAAAAAACTAATCCCACACCGACCCTGCACAGGTTTTCATAACATCACTTGCTGATCATCCGATCTATTTCAATTGCCACGAGTTTCCCCATGCACCAAGCACTTACCTCCTCCTGCCTAACCGGCCTGGCCTTATGGGCTCTTTCGCTGACCAGCATTGCCAATGCCCAGACCTCTGTTGATGCCCAGGAGGAGCAGGTCATCAAGCAGGCAGTCAACCAGGCTTCCGCATCAGTAGTCCGCATCGAAACACTCGGTGGCCTGGAAAAGGTTGGCGAGGTACTAGTTGGCACCGGACCCACCACCGGACTGATTGTCTCCGCCGACGGCTACGTACTCTCCAGTGCCTTCAATTTCATTCAACAACCCTCGTCCATCCTGGTAACCCTCCCTAACGGAAAACGTGCAGCAGCCCAGATCGTTTCGCGAGATCGAAGCCGCATGCTCGTCTTGCTCAAGGTTACCACCGACCAGGAACTGACACCCGCGATCCCGGTACCCCGTGATCAAATGCAGGTCGGTCAATGGACCATCGCCGTTGGACGCACGTTCGACCCGAAGCGTTGTAATGCTTCCGTGGGCATCCTCAGTGCCACCAATCGGATCTGGGGAAAGTCTATCCAGACCGACGCCAAAATTTCTCCGAACAATTACGGAGGGCCGCTGGTCGATATCCGTGGACGCACCATGGGAATCCTGGTTCCCCTCTCACCCCAGCAGCAAGGCGAGGTTGCTGGCGCTGAATGGTATGACTCGGGCATTGGTTTTGCCGTCCCGCTGAACGATGTCCTACCTCACCTTGACACACTCAAGGCTGGCAAGGACCTGTATCCCGGCCTGCTGGGAATCTCGCTCAAAGGAAAAGATATCTATGCGGATCCAGCGATCGTTGCGGTCTGCCAGGCCAAGTCACCAGCGGCTGAGGCGGGCATGCAGGTCGGCGATCGCATCGTGGAGATCAACGGCCTCCCCATCACTCGACAGGCTCAACTCAAGCACGCCCTGGGAACCCAGTACGCTGGGGATGTGGTACAGGTCGCATTCACACGAGGTACGGAACGTATCGAGAAGGATGTGACGCTGACGGACAAGCTGGAAGCCTACGAGCACCCTTTCCTGGGACTGCTTCCAACACGCAATTCCACCAACGAACCGGGGATCCTGGTTCGTTACGTCTACCCCGAGAGTGCTGCCAGCAAGGCCGGAATCATGGCCGGTGATCGGGTCATCGCCCTGGGAGACACGCCCGTCAAGAGTGCCGCGGAACTCCGCACGGCAGTCGCCAACGGAGCCATCAAGGAAACCTTGGCAATCAAGATCAAGCGTGCAGGCAAGGACCAAACCCTCCAGGTAACCCTGACCGGTATTCCCCGGCAAGTACCCCCGTCGATCCCACCCACTCCGGACGCTGCGGGTGAACCACCTGCAGATCAACCGGCAGTAGGCATGGTCGAGATCAAGATCCCGGAAGAACAGAACACCTGCCAGGCGTATGTCCCGGAAAACTATCGCGCCGACGTACCCCATGGAGCGGTCATCTGGCTCCACGAACCCGGGGCCAACAAGCAGGACCCTGTCATCGAGCAATGGAAAGCTCTTTGCCAGCGTGAGCACCTGATCTTGATTGCTCCTCGATCACTGGACCCTGCCCGCTGGCAAGCAACCGAGGTAGCGTTCGTACGCAAAGTCCTTGAGGACATACTGGCTAATTACCAGGTCGATCCCACACGCATCGTGGTGCACGGCCATAAGGCCGGGGGGGCCCTCGCTTACCTGACGGCCTTCGAGCATCGTGATGTCATTCGGGCCGTGGTTCCCATTGATGCGGCCTTGCCGCGTCGCAGTCCGCTCAAGCCAAACGATCCCCTCGAACGACTGGCTATCTACTCCTTCACACCCCAGGGATCAAAGCTGAGCAAGCCAATCGAGGCCAGCCTGCAACAGCTCCAGAAGATGAAGTACCCAGTAAACAACGTAACGCTGGCAAACCCCAAGGGTACGCTACCTGAGGCAGAGCTGGAGAAACTTGTACGCTGGATTGACACGCTGGACCGCATCTAGCGCCCCGCGTTTCCCAGGCAGGCCGCTAGGATGACTCGGACTCTTGCCTTGAAGCTGGCGATGAATGAGTCGCTGCACCGGCTCCCCCGCTACTTTTTGCTTTCGGCAACGGTTCCCACAGCCATCGCCATCCGCACTTGACCCCATAGACGGCCAAGGCCACGACACCTAGCGCGGTCAAGGGTAACACGCTGGCCTTACTAATCGATGCCAAGACCAGGCCGATGACAATCAGCACCGACCCCTTACCAGAAATACTGCGGGACAAACCCTGCAGTTCAGGCAAGGCCAACCAGATGGCTCCCATGACCATTGCCATGCGCAGGAATACGGGGGCAACCGTCTTGGTCGCATCCTCACTACCGAACCAAAAAACGAGGCCTCCGGCTAACAATAGCAGGATACTACAGACGCCGAGTGCTGCACGGCGCAAGGCAAAATCCGCCTGGAACACTGAACCTTGCTGGTTCATCCGATTTTTTCTTTCAGCTCAGTCAAGAGTCGTACAGCGGCACCGATCTCCTCTTTTTGCCGCTCGGGTTCCTGGGCAATCTCACGTTCGATCGTGAGTGGTCCGGTGTATCCGAGTTCATCCAGAGTACGGAGATAAGTTTCCATGCCAACGGCTCCCTCGCCCAGGGGCACTTCGGCACCCCATTCCTGGCCAGGATTTTCTGCCCAGGTCCCATCCTTGCAATGCACGCTGCGGACGAATGAACCGACCTTCTTGAGAGCCTCAATCGGTTCGCCTGTTCCGTAGAGAATCATGTTGGCTGGATCAAAATTAACGAACAGGTTGTCGCGTTCCACATCAGCAATAAACTTCAACAGGCCATCAGCACTTTCCTGCCCAGTTTCCAGGTGAACATTCTGACCATTCCCCTGGGCGTGATCACACACCTCACGCATCACCTCAACCACTTCACCGTACAGTGGATCCGTTGGATCGTGCGGGATAAATCCCAGGTGCAGGGCAACCACCGAACACTTCAGCAAGTGTGCAAAATCAGCGATTTCCTTCATTTCCTGTGTGCGGGCAGCACGCGTATCGGCGGGGACCAGGCCCACCGTCTGGACTACCGTAGGAATATCTGCATAGCTTTCTCCTTCGAAACCGCCAAAGACTGCGGTTAACTGGATTCCCATCGAATCCAGCCGTTCAAGAAATGCCGTGGCATTTTCCTGGGTACGTGTCGATTGAGCCGGAGCATGCAACTGGATGGTCGGCACTCCCAGTTCCTGGGCAACTTCCAGCTTGACCCCGAGTCCGGCATCCACGCTGGTAAACACACCAATGGGCCATTTTTCCATGGCTCAAATCTCCTCGTTAAATAAGGGTTCCCGGAACAGAAATCCTGTGATCAGGATGGCTTGGTCAAGGCAACCATTTCCGCTTTCAGATCACTGCCGTCCGGCGTTTCGTCATTGTCGATGTCGTACCAGGATTCCTGGAATTGCAGGAATCCGCCTTTATTATTATTGGCATTCTTGATTGCCACGTTTGCAGTCAAGGCGATAACTGCATCACCAAGTGCAACTTTCGGCTGGCATTTTGGAACCACCTGATCTTCCTTGAGCTTGTTGCCCGGATTTTCACGAACGCAATAGGCCCAGTGTTCAATCTCCTCGGCATAGCCACGACTGATGGGACCCGTTGACTCAGCAGCCCTTGCAACCGGTGCAGCGTCGCCGCTGGCTTGCGTGTCCAGCGTCGGACCACCTGCATCGTTCTTGACCCCGACTTTCGTCGTGGTACTGGAACCACCATACAACATAACTTCTTTTTCACGTTCCAGGATCAAGGTACCCTTGGTACCCATGACAACCTCGCCATAGCCACCGTAGCCATTGCCCATGATTGACGAATAGGTCACCACGATCTTCTTGTTCTCATCCTTGTCCCAGGCAGGAATTCCACCGGCACCGGGCATCTGGGTAACAGCGTCCCGGTAGCCGACGTCGAAACTGGGATCATAGCCAGGACCGGGAAATTCAAACGCACAGTAGACATGATCTTCCGCTTCGCGATCTGCAGGAAAGACATGCCGTCCGCCAACCGCATGAACTGTTAGCGGATGCGATTTTTTCTTGTCGCGACGCAGGGCACTGATAAAGATACTGGCCGCATCTAATTGATGACTGCCCAGTTCTGCCATCAGACCACCGCCTGTCCGTTCCCATAGTCGCCATCGACACAATTCTTCCAGGGCCGACCGGTTCCACCCATTACCGAGATCACGCTGCTCGTAACCATATCGATCTGCCTGGACTTTTTGGTCTGAATCCCAAGCTTTCCACTGGGCAAGACGTTTCTCATAGAGGAACAACTTTTTAGGATCTTTCTCTTTCTTAACCCGTCCCTCAAGAGAGCGGAGCGTGTCTGCAATTCGATCAATTCGGTCCTCGGCCGCACCACCGTGAGGTACTTCACCACCGGGTAATGGTTGCTGCCAACTGTCTCTTCCTGGCAAGTTGCCACGATGCCACTGTGCCCGGATGTGATGTATTTCACCCAGGACCCCCCATTTAATCAGGTTGACAGCATTGTCATAAAGAATGCTGTAATGCCGTTGATGGCCGGTCGCCAGGTGCAATCCACGCTCCTCGGCAACACGCCCCATGACCTTGCATTGAGCAACGTTGTGAGCCATCAGCTTCTCTGTCAACACGTGCTTGCCGGCCAACATGGCCTCCACGGCCACGCGGGCATGCAAATGCAGTGGCAAAGCAATAATAACCGCTTCCACGTCATCGTTCTGAAGCAATTCGTGATAGTCATCGGTATAAACCTTGACCTGTTTCTCCGCTTCCTGGCGACTCTTCCAACCGTACTTGGACAATAGTCCCGGACGCGCCGCGATAGCTGCATCACTGGACCAGTCGCCATGAAAAGCCCGGTGCACGTTGTAAGGCCGAATATCGGCAATGGCCACGACCTGCACGTATTCCGGATTCAGGGCTCCGATCAATACGTTCCCTTCATCACCGGTTCCAATGACACCGACCCGTACCGGATCTGCCACTTTCCCATAGTTAAAGTACATGGCGCCTAGTCCACCGCCGGAAACAGCACCCGCGGCCACGACACGTTTCATGAAGTCACGACGTGAAACACCGATCACCTCGTAATAGTTTTCGCGGCCAATTTCTTTTTCTTCCGGACTGAGATTCATTTAGTCGCTCCCTGCTTAGCACGTTTGGTTCGGCGCCATAAACAGTAGGTAAAAAAGTCTAACCCTGCATATTGCCCTGCTCTTAAAGCAGCCAACAGGCAAAGCCCCAGGGCTTCAATACCCTGGTAATACACTGGGGCAGCTCCCACTGCTCCCGGAAATTGAGTCAACACGACCGACAGCAGGAACGCCGCACCGGCCAATGCGGCCGTTGACGTAAACAAACCCACCACCAGGCAAATCCCGATCGTCAGGTCAAAGTAGGGCAACACCCCATCCACTGACCTGGAATCATAAAAACGTCGCCCCGGGTAACGCATTTTCAGTAACCGCGAGGATCCGGCCAGCTCGGCAAGGTCTTCCTGGTAATCAACCTCCAACTGCTCAATCGTTGCCAGCCAGCCTCGTCGACTCCCGGCGAGCTCGCTGGCCAGTGATTCGGATTGTTCTCGCAAGGTACTCACATCGCGACGTGACGCATCCTGTTGCTGGGCTTGCCACCGATCCAACTGCTGGAAATATCGAAGGATATCCTCTCGGTTCTGCCCCAGGTACCACTTCAACTGCTCGACTCGACGCTTCATCGCCTGTTCAGCAGCCTTCGTTTTTTTCTCGTCCAGATCAAACCGCTTGACGACACGAGCGCGGTAATCATTCCATCGCTCCACGGTCGGATCAGCTCCTACCGTTCCTTTCAACTCGTCGTAACCAAGTCGAATCCTGCCATCCGCATCCCAAACCAGTCCCCGAAAAAAACCGGCGAGCGGTCCACGCGCATTCGAAAGGAACCCAGCCGAGGAAAAGTCCCCCTGCTGGAGCTTGGTCGTTCCCTCCCGGAAAAAATGCCACCCGGTGCCGATCCGCAATGCGACCAGGGCAATGATCACCAGGATCCCTAGCTGTCGTTTCTTGGCCGAAGTCAGTGGGATGTCTCCTTATTGTTTGCCGGGACTTCTCATGAAGCCACCGCAGCTCACTAACATGTTTTTAACTCTAACTGCTCACGCAATGCCTTAGCACCTGCGGTCAGTCATTACCCTATTATGGACCATCGACGCCATCTCGCCAACCGCGGCTTACATGGCAACCCCAGGCTCCTTGCCAAAAACTGGCACCCCGTCGGTACCGCGTCCGCTTTGCAGCAGGGACCCCGCTTGGTACGATTCGGACTGTTAAATACCTTCATAAATCAACACGTTCCACCCCCGGTGGATCTAACACGCACACGTCGTGCCCCTGTGATTCAGCTATGCCCCTGAGAACTGTCCTCTGCTATCCCGTGGAACCGCACCATTGCCAGCAGCTGGCCGCGGTTTCACCAGAGCTGGAAATCGTCAATGCCGGACAGGAAGGTATTGCCAACGAATTACCAACTGCAGACATTTTTATCGGCCATGCCAAAGTCCCGGTCCCCTGGGATGACGTTGTCCAGGCAGGACGACTCCAATGGATCCAGTCGTCAGCAGCCGGACTGGACCATTGCCTGGTTCCAGCTGTAATCGATTCATCCATTCGCGTCACGAGTGCCTCCGGACTCTTTGCCCACCAGGTGGCGGAGCAGACGATTGCTCTGCTCGCAGGAATCTACCGCAGCCTGCCCACTTTCTATCACGCACAGCAGAAAAAACAATTCATTCGGCGTCCTACCCGGGATTTACGAGGCGCTACCATTGGCATCGCCGGCTTCGGAGGCAATGGCCGACGTATCGCCGAAGTCATGGCAGGTTTTGAGACTCGCATCCTGGCGACCGACATGTACCCCTGGGATTGCCCCTCCCACGTGGATCAACTCTGGCCAGCGGAAAAATTTAATGAAATGCTCCCCCTGGTCGACGTCCTGATTCTCTGTGTTCCGCTGACACCCCAGACCACCGGCATGATTGACCATGATGCACTACAGAAAATGCGTCCTGGATCAGTCCTCATCAATGTCGCGCGCGGCCCCGTCGTGGTGGAACGAGATCTGATCGATGCCCTGCAAACCAGTCACCTCTACGCCGCCGGCATCGACGTCACTGAAATTGAGCCCCTCCCTCCAAACAGCCCGCTCTGGGAATTGCCCAATGTCGTGATTACACCGCATGTTGGCGCACAATCAGCCAGACGTGTCGATGACACCACGGACCTGGCTTGCGAAAATCTACGTCATTTCCTCGATCGTCAACCGTTGGTAAACTTGGTCGACAAACAACTCGGCTACCCGGCTCGATGCCCAGCTGGATAAGCTAACGCTAGCAGTGCTTAGCGACAGGACATCCAGAGATCGATGTAGACGAAAAAAAGCCGGAGCGGTAAACTAAACTTTATTAACTTACCGAGTGACTTTTGCGGATCAAAACTGAAGACTATGCTTACGACGATGCGTTTGGGGCGCCTTGCTACGATTTCCCAATCGTCCGATGAACCACAACAGCCCTGCCAAGAGTTACTCGAAAACTATCGAGAGATTCTAGTCTCTGAACGGCAGCATTGGACGGCCCACTACCGCTTGACCCGGCGCTTGGGATCCGGAGGGCAGGGCGTGGTTTACCTTTCTGAACGACGCGGAGCCGATGGTTTCAGTCTGCCCGTCGCCATCAAGATATTTTCCCCGGAACGTTTTGATTCGGAGCATAGTTACCGGGACAGCATGCGTGAAATCGCCCGTGTAGCAGCTCACATTGCACTCATTCAGCATGATAATCTGCTGGCGGTCCATAACTTTGTCGATCGCAACCGAATCCGGATGCTGGTGATGGAATGGGTCGAAGGTTATGACCTCCGCAAGTTACTGGTACCCAGCACCATCAACCAGATTGAAAATCGTGTCAGCAAGCGTCGCTGGGACCGTATCAATCGGGTGATTGTAACGACCGGCCCCAAGCAACCCCGCTTTCGTCCCGGGGTAGCCGTAGCCATCATACGCGATTGCCTGTCTGCCCTGGCTGCCTTGCACCGCAACCGCATCGTGCATGGTGACATCAAGCCTGGCAACATCATGTTGAAACGGACGGGACATGTCAAAATTATTGATACTGGATCAGCGTTCGAGATGGATACGCCTCCTGAACAAAGAGGCTGTACACCATCCTATGCTGCCCCCGAGATCCTTGAGGGCAAGGAAATTACTCCCTTGAGCGACCTGGCCTCCATTGGTTACGTCCTGATCGAACTCCTGGCGGGACAGGCACCCTTTGCAGGCATCAGTACCTATCGCGAATTACTGGAAGCCAAGCGATTGTTACCCAAGCGACTAAACAGCATGCTGCCCGAGGAAATAACCACCAATCCAATGCTTATGAGTTTCTGTCGGCGTCTGATCGCCTGGGATCCAAAGCAACGATTTGCCAGTGCCGAGGAAGCCGAACTACTGGACGAGGGGGCTGCAGATTACCATCGACAACTCGTTCTTAGTAATGATGCTATCGAGTACAGTAACGAGATTCGCATGTGGCTGGAAGAATTACACGAACTGGAAGAAACTCGCAGTACCGATTTCACCATCTAGTCGTGAGCCAAAGCCATCCCGCTGTTGTGGATTGTCCGATTATTCTGCCACAATCATCCTCGAGGGGGAAACCTGGAAACACCCCTGGCCCCGCAAGATGGCTGATTGTAACCGATGCGAATTTCCATCATCATCCCCGCCCTGAATGAAGCCGCTGTAATCGAGCGTGCCATCCAGGCCGCTCAGGCAGCCCGTGCAGACGAGATCATCCTGGTGGATGGAGGCAGTCAAGACGAAACGGTCGCCCTGGCTAAACAAGCAGGGTGCCAGGTGATCGCCTCAGACCCCGGCCGTGCTCGGCAACAAAACCTGGGGGCTGACATTGCTACGGGCGACGTCCTATTGTTCCAGCATGCCGACAACTGGCTCGACAAAACCGCCCTCGACCAGGTCCGTAGTGCCCTGCAAAATCCCCGGGTTATAGCCGGATCCTTTCGACAACAGATCCCCCTTCCTGGCCGTCTCTACCGTTACCTTGAGAAAGGCAATGCCTGGCGAGCTCGCTGCTGGGGCCTGCCTTACGGTGACCAGGGGATTTTTCTGCGACGAAAGATCTTCGAGCAAGCTGGCGGCTTTCCCGAGGTCCGGTTGATGGAAGACGTACTTCTCATGCAACAAATACGACGCAGACAACGACCAATTCTGCTTGCCGGCCCCATCCATGTTGACCCCCGCCGCTGGCAACGTCATGGGCTCGTACGCCAGACACTTCGCAACTGGACACTCCTGATCGCACTGCAACTTGGAGTGTCCGCTGACGAACTAGCCGGTTTCTACCGGCGACACGATCAAACCTCGCACGGGCATGGCCGATAATCAGGCACCCGGCGGCTTGAGATCATAGCGACGGATCTTGCGGTCCAGCGTGGATCGCTCGATCCCCAGGATGCCAGCTGTACGGCTTTTGTTCCAACCTTCTTGCTTGAGCGTGGCGCCGATATGAAGGGCTTCCATGTCGGCCAGTGACATCGGTTCATAAGCGGCGCCGGGCAGCGGCATTTCACCTGATTCGGTGGTAGTCGCCAGATTCGAAAGCGTCAGGTCCCCAACATCAAGAACTGGATTTCGTGACAGCACGACCGCGCGTTCCACGACATTCTTTAACTCACGCACGTTACCAGGCCAGTTATAATTCGTCAGCAGTTCCTGGCCAGCCTCGGTAAACCCTTCGATCCGTCGCCCGGTATCCCGGTTAAACTGGCCTAGGAAAAAATCTGCCAACTCCAGGACATCCTGCGGTCGCTTTCGCAACGGAGCAATCTGGATTTCCAACACGTGCAACCGGAAGTAGAGATCCCGACGAAAGCCTCCTTCTGAGACGGCCTGTTCCAGGTCTCGGTTCGTCGCAGCGATCACTCGCACGTCAACGGTGATTGCCTGGTTTCCACCGACACGTTCAAACGCATGGCCTTCCAGGACGCGAAGAAACTTTGCCTGGATCGACGGGCTCATTTCCCCGATTTCATCCAGCATCAACGTGCCATCGTCCGCCGCTTCGAACTTACCAACTTTCCTCTCGGTGGCCCCGGTAAAAGCCCCTTTCTCGTGGCCAAACAACTCGCTCTCGAGTAACGTTTCCGAAAGGGCTGCACAATTAAGACACACGAAAGGACCTTTCGCTCGTGGACTGGCATAGTGGACTGCGCGAGCCACGACCTCCTTGCCCACACCACTTTCTCCCCGGATCAGGATCGTGGTCCGTTCCGGGGCGACCTGGATGATCTTCTCCTTGACCGATTCCATGGCGGAGCTGGAACCCACGATCTCACTGGTCGCCTGCAACTGGCTGCGCAGCTGCTTGACTTCACTTGCAGTCGTCTGCAGGTTTTCCGTCAGCACCTGCTCACGATTCATATTCCTGAGGGCCTGGCCGATATTGTCAGCAACAGCCAACGTGAATTCGAGTCCATCTGCATCCAGGGGCTGCCCACCATCCGTGCAATACAGGTGAACCAGGCCCACCACGGCGTTGTCGTATCGTACCGGAGCACAGATCACGCTGGTCGAATGAATGACTCCCTTGCTGTCTCGATTCCCCAACATACTGTCGTCACCAATGTCACGAGCGAGTACCGCCTCGCCATCACGCAACACGGTATTGGCTACAAAACCCGATAGTCGTTGATAGGCAAGCTTACCGCGTGCACGCGACGCCAAGACTTCCATGTCAGCAGCTGTTGGCGCCTGAGCCACGTCATGAGCGGCAACCAGGATGGCCCCGCCATCGATACTCAAGCCTTCAAACAAACCGTCCAGGGCAGTATCGGCCATGGTGCCTGGTTCGTTTTCCGTAGCCAACTGAAAAGCCAGTCGGCAGAGCGTGGAGGCCGCATGTCCCACGCGTGGGGCATCCTGTTGCTCCTGCCCCTCGTCCTGGTCTTGCTGTCGCAGGTATTTCGTCTGGCCACGTCGGTGCGTGATGGTTGGAGCACCATCCGGTTCCAGCACGTGGGAATCCCCGACGCCACTCGTGTCATCAATGATCATGGAATCGCTTTGACCCGGCGCACCAGCGGCCGCCTGCGAATCACCCACTGCTTCTGGGAACGCCGCAGACAGATCGTGCACAAACGCCATCTGGCATTTACCAATGCGAATCACCTGGCCGGGAGCCAGACTCGCATCCTGCTTAACGCCCTCCTCATCCAGTTTCGTACCATTACGACTATCCAGGTCCCGAATGGTCCAAGCACCGACTGTGAAAAAAATCTCCGCATGATTACGGCTGCAACGCTCATCCTTGACAACAATTTGATTCGTCGAAGCACGCCCCACCGTTACCGAACGCCCGGGAACAAGACGGATCACGTCAGTCCATTTCGTGCCTTCTCGTATCACCAAGTACGCTAACATCTGTTTTACTGCACCATTCCCTTGGAAAATCATCGTCAAGGAATCGACTCGCCAGACCCCCGGTAGACCAGGGATCCCACCCATCGCCAGCGAACCTCGCCTGGCGGGGGAGAAGAAGTCAATCTTCGCTTAAATCGACTCCACGACCCGCTTTCTGTGTCCCTTGGTTCTATGAAACAAGTACTTACGAACATACACCTTAGCGATGTTGAGGCCAGGCCTGCAAGCGACCCACGGCGGCTCCCCCTCGTTAGGGTTGTAACGAAAGGATCAATCGGTGTAACATACGCGCCGTCCCAAGGATATTTCTTGCAAACTATTAAACTGCGGGGTATCCTTGAACTAGTGGTTTATTTCGGGCAATCTACCGGAAAATCATGTGTGGGCACAGACCGGAACCCGGGTTCGTTGCTAACGAACTGCAGGAATGGTTTTCGCCCCAGGAACAGAGATATCTATAAAGGCACTGCTGAACCGTGGCCCCCGTTCGGGCTGGCGCGTCAATTTTGTCGTACATCGGCACAAGGAGCACGAGATCATGACCAATGGTCGCACTATAGACTTACGAATCCAGAACCTTGGCATCGGGCTGCTTTTTCTAGCCCTCAGCTATGTCTTGGCTCCAGCCATTGCCCAGGCCCAGTTCGGGTTCAACCAGAACCGTCAGGTCGGTGGTATCTCCATCGACGTTGCTGGTGTGGTACAGCCTTCCACGGTTAATGACCGAGCGGAGGTCGTTGCCGAATTCAGAAAACAGCTCAAGGGTGCACCGGAAGGCCTGGTTGTCCCGGCTGGCATGCGAATGATCTCCCTGCGTGGTCTCGAAGAAGCCGTCCAGGCCTCGTTAAAAAACAACCAGGGACGCCTGCCGGAAGAAGTACGATTCATGGCTGGGCTCCAACGTATCGAATATGTTTTTGTCATGCCCGAGCAGAATGATGTCGTACTGGCTGGCCCGGGTGAAGGTTGGCGTATCGACGATCAAGCTAACATCGTAGGTATCACGACAGGGCAACCTGTCCTGCGACTGGACGACTTCATGACGGCCTTACGTGCCGTCCAACAGGCTCGTCAGGGTGGCATTTCCGTATCCATCGATCCCACGGAAAAAGGTTACCAGCAACTACAAGCCTTGCTGAACCAACAACGGCGGTCGCGTCGCACTCCCCAGTTCGCCACGCTGGAACCCGCCATGCGAGAAGCTTTTGGCAACCAGCAAATCAAGATTCTTGGCGTTCCCACCACCAGCCACTTTGCTCGCGTGATGGTTGCTGCCGATTACAAGATGAAACGCCTGGCCATGAAGCTCGATCCATCGCCTGTCAAGGAAATCAGTAGTTTCGTTGACCTGGTAAAGAATACGCGAAATATTTCACCTAACGTGAATCCACGCTGGTGGCTGGCCTGCAACTACGAACCTCTTGTTCGCAGTAAAGATTCACTGGCCTGGCAATTACGTGGACCTGGCGTCAAGGCCATGACCGAAGATGAATTCGTAGATGCCAACGGTCGTGTAAGCAGTGATGGCAGCAAAGATCCAAATGCTCAAAAATGGGCCGACCAAATGACGGAGCACTACCTGGCCTTGTCCAAGAAGGATATTGTCTTCGGAGAACTCCGTAACATCATGGACATGTGCGTTATCGCCGCATTGCTGGAAAAAGAACAGCTTCTCGTCCGAGCAGGCTGTAGCCTCCCGCTCCTGACCAGTCAAAACAGCCGCTTCGAACTGGAAACCTGGCACACCCCCAAGGTCGTGCCACCTCAATGCAGTTTCCTGAAGACCCGCCGCGGCTGGGTCGTGACCGCTTCTGGAGGTGTCCAGGTCGAATCGTGGGCTGTCCTCAACAAGACCCAGATGGATCCCCAGATTGGTACCCATCGGACCAAGGCAAACCCGACCAATCCGGCCCACTGGTGGTGGAACTAGACAATCGCTGCTGGAGGATCCAGCGGGTAGCCACCCGCCGCTTCACGTCATCAGGAAATGACACTCGCGCTGCGCAGATTCAACCAGCGAATCGAGGCAATTTCTTCCACAATCAGCGGGAAGTGAGCGTCAACATGGCCGGCCCTCGCCTGCTCATGCCAGCTGATATCCACATCCTGCGAGATCGATTTACACAAGACCAACTCCCGCGCTGCCAGGACTTCTGCAATGCGAGCAGCAATGGAATCACTGGTTACATCCCAGCTACAGGGCAGGGGAGCTCCGGCCAGACCAGGCTCTACTGACCTGAGAAAAGACTCCACTGAAAAAATCCGCGGCGCAAACGGGCTCTCTTCAGCCAACTGTTGCTTCAGATCCACCCACTCCTGGACCAGCGACGTTCCCGGCAAACGCTGATACAAAAGGCTCGCCGTAATAGCCATTGCTCGTACACACATCCAGTGAGCGGTCTCTTCCTCCAGTGGATACCGTTCATTCCAGGATCGAACCTGGTCTACCAAAGAACCACCTCCAACCACGATTACCGTCGGCAATTCTGGTTGTCGAGCCAACCAGTTTTCCCAGGCCTTCGGTAGATCCTCGTAATCGAGCAAGCTGCCACCAATTTTCACGATACGCAGCGATGAGGTCTTCATATCACCCATTCCTCTGTGGCCAGGACAGCCAACGCATGAGCTGGCCCACTACGGGAGACAACCCGCCCCATCTCCTCGGTCAATGAGCGGACAGGAAATGGCAGGTTAGCCTCCGCCAGGGCATGCCGGGCCAGGAAGTCACCATGCCCACTTACCACGACCTGCTGTACCTGGCCATTCCATCGCGACGTGACCTGATCAAGACAATCAGCCAGCAACCTTGCCTGGGCTGCGGCAATCCATTCGGCGGCCAGCCGGGCATCTGCCAGGCTGAATTGTTCTGGATCAGCACAAATCATGCGAGCCAGGCGTGTACGAGCCGCTGATCGAGACCGTATTTGACCATCGCCCGTGTGCTCCACTTGCTCGGACTCGGGCAAGTTTCCCAGTACCAGGTAAACATCCAAGGTGGTCGCAAACAGCTCGGCGGCCAGTCGACATTCCTGGTTACGATACGGAATTCTATCAACCAGGGCACAAACCGGAGTGCGTTCGACGCCCGTATAGACCAGTTCACCGGCCTGCAACCTGGCCACATCATCCTGGCCCTGGGTACAAGGCATCCCCTGGATGATTGGAACCAGGTCCGTCGTGGTCGACCCGACATCTACCAGTAACATGTCAGGTCCGCCGGCGGCCCGAGCCACGAAACGAGCCATGGCATGCCAGTTTGCTGCGGCCACAGACCAGGTATCAGACCTTGCTTCTTCCACGGTCGCCCACTGACCACTGACCTGGTACACGCGAACTGTTTTCATTTTAGCCGCCTGCTCCACGGCATCGAGGATAACATTCACGCCCTCCGCCTTGCTGCTGAAACAGTCCGCCAGCTCTCCCGTCATTGTGACAGCCAGGTTCTCGCCTGGTGGTGCCTCGCGTAATACCTTTTCAAGGAAACCGGGCAACTGTGCTGCGCTGCTCCACATCGCGAAGGGCCAACTTCGCGCGTAGTTCAGCGTGTCGGCTACCTTGATATTGGCACCACCGATGTCAATTCCCAGGCATTTTTTTACCATTGCCAACTGCTCCTCATGGGGATTCTGGGCAAGTGCAATCCATTGCAGCAGCCATGATTCTTCCTGATGCATCAAAGCGAACCGGATCACTTTTAAAGCTCACTGGCCAGGCCAACCCCTCGGCTACTCGCAATACACCTTCCGCCAGGTTGCCATTCACCAAGGCACTGAGCCCCACGTACGAAGTTGTCAGACGAGGATTCACTTCGATAAGGACATCCTGCTGTGCATCTTCTCCCAGCACCATATCCAGGCCAACGTAGCCAACTCCCCCGGGAAGAACTGCTGCCACACGATGAGCCAATCGTTCAGCCCGTTCCACCAGTTCGTCGTTGATCGGCACCTGCCCCCCTAGGTACAGGAACGTGTGATCCTGGGACAGGGACTGGTAACACGGCGGCAATACCGTGTTGCCGGCTGGTCCCATCAGAACCGCCACGCTAATCGGTACTCCAGGACAATATGATTCCATTCGATACTCGTCGAAACTCGCATCCCACGCTACTGGTTCCGTTGAATCATTGACCCAACGGATGCCAGCGGACCCTGCTCCGAACCGCGGCTTGAGAACAGCCGGGTAATCGAAACTGTCGGGTAACGGATCACCACGTTGCAATGTACGACCGCTCGGAACTGGCAGATCATGTTGCTGAAGGTAGTGAGCGAGGGCCCCCTTGTCTGAGGCCAGCTGAATTGTTTCCGGGCCAGGCCCCAGTAATCGACCACCTCGTTGCAGGCATCTCCTTGCCCGCTCCAACAAGATATCGTCCCATTCAGGCGCTACCAGGATGGTCCAGTCGGCCTGGGCGACCAGGCGATCGAACTCACGTTGTTCTTCCTGGCTATCATCTACCCACACGACATGGCCAGCCTGCTGCTTCATGACCCCGGATAGTCGTCGATCCTGGATGACCACCGGATTTACATCTTCCAGGCGTACCAGGTCGCCGGCCACGGCTGCTACCATGGCCGCACCTTCCTTGAGCAGGGACGCGGTCTCTACCGTTTCCTGCCATTCCCAGGATCCGCCGGCGGAAAACAACTCGTAGACCAGGACCTCCATGGTGACTCGTCCTCGCTGGCAATGGCGTGTGCGTCAATCAGAAAATACCAAGCTGATCCCGCGCGTCATCGGTCATTTTATCAGGCGTCCAGGGAGGATCCATGACAACCTTGACCTCAACCTCTCCGACCTCTTCCAGCTTGCCAACCGCTTGCTTGCTGTTGGCCACCAGTTGGGGGCCGGCTGGACACATCGGGCTGGTAAGGGTCATGTCGATCTGGACATCGATATCCTCACCTTGTCCGTCCGCGAGGTTGACCTCGTAGATCAATCCCAGATCCACGATGTTCACGAACAGCTCGGGGTCAATCACGTTTCTCAGTGCTTCCAGTACTGCATCTTCACTGACTGCCATATCATGATCCTGTCGACAAAAGGACAATTACTGATCACCCCGGGTTCCCAAAGTTCACCGGATTTAATCTTCACATAATCGCACCAGGATATCGGTGCCTTCGACCTTCACTTCGTGTGTCAAGTTATTCTCTGTAGCCGGCATGGTCAACGCTTCGCCGGTTCGAATATCAAATTTAGCTCCATGTCGCGGGCACGTGATCTGGCAAGCTGCCAGTTCCCCATCCCCCAACGTTCCACCGTCGTGGGTACAGATGTCATCCATGCAATAAAACTGCTGGTCCAGGCAGAACAGGACCACCAGGCGGTCAGCCACGGGGAGAATCATCTTCCCTGGATCTGGCAGGTCTCCGACTTGCGCAACCTTGACGAAATCAGGCATGTTTAAGGGTTCCGTATCTGGGTGATTCGTGATTCCGGGCCTGCAACGTCGTTCTAGGCGTAATCTCGTACCCTCTGGGCAATCGCTTCCCCGAGGGCATTACGTACGCTTTCGATCGTAACACGGTCAAAAATCTGCTGAAAAAAACCGGTCACAATAACACGCATGGCTTCGGTACGCGTAAAGCCTCGACACTGGGCATAGAACAACAATTCCTCGTCAACTCGTCCTGTCGTGGAGCCATGCGTGCAGCGCACGTCATCCGCTTCTATTTCCAGCCCCGGTATTGAGTCTGCCCTAGCGCCATCGTTGAGCAACAGATTATCATTCCGTTGGTATCCATCGGTTTGCTGTGCCTGCGCATCCACCTTAATCATGCCACGCCACACTGTTCGAGAGCGATCCTGTAACGCAGCCTTGTAGAGAAAATCGCTATGGCCATGCGCAGCCACATGATGCTGCAGCGTCTGGTAACACATGTGCTGCCGCTGTTCAGTGAACATCACCCCATTCACCTGTGCATCAGCTCCCTTGCCGGTCAACGCGACATGCTGATTGACTTTTGCCAGCCGACTTCCCATCGCCGCCACGGTCCATTGCAAGGACGCATCCTGTTCGACGATCGCATTATGATGGGCAAGATGCCAGACCCGGGATCCCCAGTTCTGCAGGTTGACATATCTCAGGTGCGAGTTGGGCGCCACCAGTAACTCCACGGCCCCACAATGAAATCCGTCATCATCCGCCTCTTCACTGAGCGTTTCGGTCAGCACCGTGGCCTCGGCTCCCTCCTCAAGAATGCAGAGGGTGTGTCCCAGGTCAGCCTGGCCATCCGAAAGGGCCGAAACCATGTGAAAAGGTTCATCGACCACCACGCCACGGGGCACATACAGGAAATGACCACCAGTCCAACAGGCGGCATGCAGTGCAGCAAAACGGTCGTACTGACGGTTCATGGCCCGCGTCATCAGGTGATCTTTAACGAGGGCTTCATGTTCCGTCGCCAATTGATCCAGGGACCCAAAAATGACCCCCTGCTCGGCCCACTTTTGCTGGAAATCCACCTGTGCGCTATGACCGTCCCGGCAAACCGACTGTCCTGCCAGATCCACCCCCTGGTTCAACTGGGGCTGGGCAGCGAGCGTCGCTGCAGGCGAAGCTGTCAGCAGTGGATACTGTTCGACATTCAGTAGTCGAATATCAGTCCGGCTCCATTCCTCGCTATTGCGAGCCGGCCATTGCATTTGAGAAAACGTTGCCCAGGCTTCCCGTCGCTGCTGCTGCAGCCACCCCGGGTCCTCACGCATTTCAAGAAAGGCATCAAAGGCTGCCTGGTTCAGTTCCGTCGTCACCGTCGTATCCAAGTTCACCACGCCTCCCCCCATCTGCTATTCGGTCACAAGAACCGGAAATCAGCCGACAGAGCCCTCCATCTGTAATTGGATCAAACGGTTCATCTCAACGGCATACTCCATCGGCAACTCTCTAACCAGTGGCTCGATAAAACCATTCACGATCATCGTACTTGCTTCTGCCTCGGTCAAACCGCGACTGGTCAAGTAGAATAGTTGTTCCTCACCAATCCGCGAAACACTCGCCTCGTGTCCTACCGATACATCTTGTTCATTGATTTCGATATAAGGATACGTATCACTGCGACTCTCTTGATCCAGGATCAGGGCGTCACAAACCACGTTACAGCGAGAGTCCTGCGCTCCTTTTTCCACGCGAACAAGTCCACGGTAACTACTGCGGCCACCATCGCGGGAAATCGACTTGGAGATAATCTGCCCCGTAGTATTGGGGGCGGCATGCACCAGCTTGGCTCCTGCATCCTGGTGCTGTCCCTGGCTGGCAAAGGCAATGGACAGGATTTCGCCACGAGCCCCCGGTTCCATCATGTAGACGGCAGGGTATTTCATGGTGAGTTGGCTACCCAGGTTTCCATCAATCCATTCCATGGTTGCATCCTGGTAGGCCATGGCACGTTTGGTCACCAGGTTATAGATATTGTTAGCCCAGTTCTGGATCGTCGTATAACGACACCGGGAGTTTTTCTGACAAACGATTTCCACCACGGCCGAGTGCAGACTTTCACTGGAATACATGGGAGCAGTGCAACCTTCCACGTAATGAACTTCTGCTCCCTCGTCCACGATAATCAAGGTCCGCTCAAACTGCCCCATGTTCTCGGCATTGATACGAAAGTAAGCCTGCAGCGGATACTCGATCTTGACGCCCGGTGGCACGTAGATAAACGAACCTCCTGACCAGACCGCTGAATTAAGAGCAGCAAACTTGTTATCTTCCGGCGGAATGATCTTGGCGAAATATTCTTCCACCAATTCCGGGTGTTCCTTGATCGCCGTATCCGTATCGGTGAAGATCACGCCCTGATCTCCCAGTTCTTCCTTCAACGATCCGTAAACCACTTCGCTCTCAAACTGCGCTTTAACGCCGGCCAGGTATTTCCTTTCGGCTTCCGGGATCCCCAGCTTCTCGAAGGTATCCTTGATCTCCTCGGGAACATCATCCCAACTGCGCCCCTGCTTGTTGGTTGGCTTCAGGTAATAATAGATATCATCGAAATCCAGGCTGATCTCCCCACCCCACTCCGGCATCGGCTTGGAATGAAAAATCTCGAGAGACTTCAGGCGAAACTGCCGCATCCAATCCGGCTCTTCCTTGATATCCGAGATCTGGTTGACCACCTCGGTACTTAGCCCTTTCTGGGCCTTGAAAACGGCTTCCGATTCAGTTCGGAAGTCATATTTCTGAACATCACCGAGTTCTTCGTGTGGCGTATTGGGCGTTAGTTCAGTTGCCATGATAATTGCTCTAGTAAAAGGAAATTGCCCTATGAAACCAGTGTTTCACGGGATCCGCTTACACTTCCTGTCCTTCTTCCTGCTCTATCATTGCCTGGTTCTCAGCCTCGGCATCCGGGTAGGCTGCCCGAATGCGTTCATAGCCCTTGTAATGAAGTTCCTCAGCCAGTTCGGCAGTTCCCGTCTCCACGATCCGTCCCCCGAGCATGACGTGGGTGAATTCCGGAGGATTGTGAACCAGCAACTTGTCGTGATGGGTAATAATCAGCAACCCCATTTCTTCACCGCCGATATCCGCAATACTGCGACTGGCCAAACGAACCGCATCCGCATCCAGGCCGCTATCGGTCTCATCCAGAATTGCAAACTTGGGTTGTAGCATCGCCAACTGAAGTATTTCAGCTCGTTTCATCTCACCGCCGGAAAAACCATCATTGACGTATCGGCGTGCAAATTCGGTCTCCATCTCCAACTGTTCCATCTTGCTTCGCAGTTCTTTGCGAAAGTCCTTCATGGCCATCAGGTCTTCACCTTCTTTGCGATCCGGTTGTCGCACGTTGGTCGTGGCATGACGAAGGAAATCAGCCATCTTGACTCCCGGGATAGCAACGGGGCGTTGAAAGGCCATGAAAATGCCCGCCCGGGCTCTTTCATCCGGGCTCATCTCGAGCACATTCTGACCATTGATCTCAATCGCCCCGGACGTCACCTCGTACTTGGGATGCCCCATGATCGCCAGACCCAGCGTGCTCTTGCCGGAACCATTGGGTCCCATCAAGGCGTGCGTCTGCCCCTGCTTAAGATCAAGGTTAACACCCCGAAGTATCGGCTTATCTTCAACCTGCACATGCAGGTCCGTAATGTTTAATTCATTCATAGCTGAGTATTAATAGGGCACCGATTAGATGGTACTCTCGTTATGTTGTCGTGATTAGGCCGCCTTGTTTTAGCAACACTGGTTGCTAACAGGCTTTCCCCAAAGGCAGGCAATCTTGTTGGTGGAATATCAACCGGTGATTTTCTGGTGACTCTCGAGTGGATTCTGGTCCGCCGGAGCGTCCACGTATCCACTGTGATGCGGCACCGGCAACTCATCGTCGACCTTGACGCCTCTTGCCAGGAATCCTCCGGACTCCGAAGAACGCTTGGCAATGCGGTGCCCCTTGATCTTGTCCTGGATTCGCATCAATCCTTCCAGGAGAGCCTCGGGTCGTGGCGGGCAACCCGGTACGTAGACATCTACCGGAACGACCAGGTCCACACCCTTGACTACATGGTAACCCCACTTGAAGTACGGGCCACCGCCAACCGTGCAGGCTCCCATGGCGATCACGAATTTCGGATCCGGCATCATGTTATATAAACGTCGCACGCGACTTGCCATCTTGTACGTAACTGTACCAGCTACGATCATCAGATCCGACTGGCGAGGTGTGGCTCGGAAGGCTCCTGCACCGAATCGATCCATGTCATACCGACTGGCTCCAGCCGACATCATTTCAATTGCACAACAGGCCAAACCGAACGTCATGGGCCAGATACTCGATTGCCGGGCCCAGTTGATCGCCTGTTCAACCGTTGTCGTGACAACGTTTTCTTCAATCCGTCCTTCAATCCATGGTTGTCTCATTGCTGATCCTATCGCCTCACAGGTCCGTTAACAAACTCGATCAAAAGCAACAACTCGTCGTCGCTACACACTTATTTTTCCGACATCTCAAACGTACAACAACTGTCTCCATCCAGGCGACATTCCGTCAAGGCCACCGATCCGCCAAGAACGTTCGATAAGAGTATGCGTTCCATGCTACAAATCGACCGATCCTGCTCTGCCAATCCCGGATAAGGACAGGCCAGCATCGTTAATACCGGCAGGCCACTCTCTTCACTGACGCTAAAAGGCAACTCACGATCGGTCAGCAAACCACCCAGCTGATCCATTCGCTGCACGACCGTTTCGCCCTGAATCTCATCACCATACATGACTGCCATTCGCTTGGAAATCCGTTGCAGCAACCCACGACGTATTTCCACATCCTCGATACTGCGAATTTCCTGCCAAAGAGCAATGGCCAGGTCGGCAAAATTAGCCCCTGTCTTGCGTTGCCCCTTGAGTGTCAGCGTGTACCGATGACTGGGACGACCACGCCCGGCCGTGATTGCGGTGCGTGTGATATAGCCCTGCTGCAACAAGCGTCCCAAACGCTGCCGAACGGCTGTCGCCGTGACTTCCATGGCTGCCGACAATTGCATCACGGTCATTTCCTGCTGTTTACGCAGCAAATCCAAGATACTCACGTCGGATGGTACTAGATCCACACTCACTGCTTCCGCATCCTCTCTTGTAAAACCGCACGCTCCCAACCCTTGTGGTAACCTGCAACCCTTGTGAATATAAGGAATTACCCCCTTTTCCACAACTATACATGCGGAAAATCGCCAGACCTCTGGAAATCCCCGTAAAGTATTGACTTGTCAACAGTTATCCACTAAAAGTTGGCTGCAATTGGAGCATTCTTCCCAGTGAAAAGGATCAGCCCTATGTCCGGCACTTTCTTCCGAGTCAAATTAGCCCTGCCACTGCTGCTGATCCTGCTATTTGCTGCCTCAGCAAACCCGGTCACCGCTCAACTGGTTTCCCCCGCCCCAACCACCGCACAACCGGCTCCACTCAATCCAGCCCTCGCACAACCGACGGATCAGCAGCCAGCAGCCGCTGCAGCTCAAGACACGGGGGATAATGAAGGCGAAACGGAGACCGAGAGCAAAGTCGATGACGACGAGAAGAAGGAAGCGGACAATTCGATCCAAGGCTCTCTCAACAAAACGCTGGGAAGTGTCGTCAGCGCCATGGAGTCTGTTCTTTTTTATAAGGTGCCTCTGTTTATCGGTGACCAGAGAGCAGCCCTGGTTTTATTAGTTCTGATTTTTGGCGGCATCTTTTTCACGATCCGTTTTGGCTTCATCAACATCCGTCTCTTCACCCATTCAATTAACGTAATTCGAGGGAAGTATGACAAACCGGAAGACGAGGGAGAGATCACCCACTTCCAGGCACTCACTTCCGCCTTGTCAGCCACCGTCGGCCTGGGCAACATTGGAGGCGTGGCGATCGCCATTGCCCTGGGTGGCCCCGGAGCCGTCTTTTGGATGTGGTGTATCGCCTTTTTCGGGATGAGCGCTAAGTTTACCAGTTGCTCTTTTGCTCAGCTTTACCGACGAGTCAAGCCAGACGGCACGGTACTGGGTGGCCCCATGGTTTACCTCGACGAAGGAATCAAGGAACACTATCCCAACCTGGCCTGGCTGGGAAAAACATTCGGAATCTCATTTGCCATTTTCACGATCGGAGCATCTTTCGGTGGCGGCAATATGTTCCAGGGCAACCAGACCTACCAGATGCTCAACACGTCGTTTGGCATTTCAGAGGAGCTCAAGCAAGAAGATCTGAAGGTCGCGGCAGCGCAAGCATCCCTGGATAAAGACAAGGAAAACAAGGACCTCCAGAAAAACCTGGCCGACGCCAAAGCCGCTCAGAAAAAAGCGGTAGACGCTCAGAAAAAAACGGCAGACGCTTCCAAATGGCTCGTCGGTATCATCATGGCAGCCCTGGTCGCCGTGGTGATTATTGGTGGCATTAAGCGGATCGGAGAAGTAACCAGTAAATTGGTGCCGGCGATGTGCTTGTTCTACTGCACCGTCTGCCTGATCATTATCCTCAGTAACGCCTCGCAAGTTCCAGCGATGATCGCAAGTATTTTTGCCAGTGCCTTCAACCCGGACGCAATTTTCAGCGGAGGCCTAATTGGTGTCTTGCTGACGGGAGCCCAACGAGCTGCTTTCTCCAACGAAGCTGGCCTCGGTTCCGCGGCCATTGCCCATGCAGCCGCTCGTACCGAAGAGCCTATTCGTGAAGGGATCGTCGCCATGATTGGCCCCTTCATCGACACGATCATCGTGTGCACCATGACTGCCCTGACCATCTTGATCACGGAATCTCACATCGACATCAACACGGGCAAGCCGTTTATTGAAGCCCTGGCCAAGGAAAAGGATGTTGCCCTGACTGCGGCTGCTTTTGCCACGCTCGGCAGTTGGGTGCCTTACCTTCTTTGCATCGCAGTCTGCGTCTTTGCCTACTCCACGATGATCTCCTGGAGCTATTACGGCGAACGATCCGCCGAGTTCCTGTTAGGTGAGCGGGGCATCCTGCCGTACCGCATCTTGTTCGTAGGCTTTGTCGTGCTCGGTCCCATCCTTACCTTGGAGACTGTCATCGGCTTTTCTGACATGATGCTCTTCAGCATGGCCTTCCCGAATATCATCGGACTGGTCTTACTGTCGGGAGCTCTGCGTGGCAAAGCAAAAGATTATGCTGCACGGCTTAAGTCAGGTGAAATCTCGCGAACTGACTAAGGTGTCGACGACGAACGACTAGGCAAGAGACGGCTCCACAGGCCGTTCCTGTGGAAAGTACTCCTCGACAACGGCCAGGAACTCCTCGCGTGTGCTGACCCTCGCCACATGAGTGCGAAAATGCCGTGCTCCGTGTTTCCCCTGGGCATAGCAACAGGCGTACTTGCGCATTAGCAGCGTTCCTTTTTGCTCACCAAAGCGAGCACACACCTTGTCATAGTGGCGCAACATGCAATCACGCTGTTCTGTCATCGAGGGATCGGGAGGAATCGGCTCTCCCCGCAGGGCCGCAGCTGCCTGGTGGAATAACCAGGGACGGCCCAGGCAGGCCCGGGCAATCATCACCCCATCCACGTCATAGCGACGAAAGACTTCCACGACCTTCTCGGCAGAATCCAGATCACCATTACCAATCAACGGAATCTTTTTCAGGTGCGGCTTGATCGCTGAAATACATTCCCAGTCCGCGTTACCACGAAACATGTCCTGGGCCGTGCGACCATGAACCGTCAAGGCTGCTGCACCGGACTCTTCCACGACCCGTGCCACCTCGATGGCATTAATGTGATCGCGGGTACATCCCAGTCGAATCTTGGCTGTGACTGGCGTGGGATGGCAAGCCTGGACTACTTCCTCAATGATCTTCCGCATCTGCTCGGGTTGGCTCAACAGATAGGAACCACTCTTGTTACGCTCAGTCACCTGTCGAACCGGACAACCGAAATTGATATCCACCACGCTTACCTGGTACTGATCCACCAGGCGACGACCGACCTTGGCCAGGATGCCAGGCTCATTATCCCAGATCTGGACCGCCAGCGGTCTGGCCTCATCTTCGACCCCCCAAAGGCGATCTGGATGTTCGGATTCATTTTCGTCCATCCAGGCAAAACCGCGTGCATTGACCATCTCCGTAGCCTGCAGACCAGCCCCACCATATTCGCGGACAACCTGCCGGAAGGCGTAATTCGTAAATCCAGCCATGGGCGCCTGCAGGATCGGCGGATCGATCAGCACCGGTCCGATATGCAGCGGCGCGACCGCGGGTACGGTCGCCGCATCCTGGAGAGAAGCATTATTCATCCCTGCATCTTGCCATGGCAAACCGACGCCTGCAAGACTAAACACCTGGCCAGGATTTAACGACGTGGAACCAGTACCGATTGCGTGGTTCGTCGCGGCTTGATCAACATGGAAACCAGTCGTTCCCGACTGGCCGTCTGCCCCGTCACGGCAATGACGTAGTCCGCAATTTCCACGTTGTAGCGGTTGGCCGTGGCAAGGTACTCGAGCTGGACTTGCTCCAGTTGCTCCCAGGCCGCCAACATCGGTAACACCGATGCCTCGCTTGCTTCCTGATCATCAAGCATCCTCTGCAGCGACTGCTCCAGTATTTCCACGGCTGCCGACTGGGTGGAAAGTAGTTGCCAGATTCGTGGCAGCACCAGGTTAATCTTCTCCAGCGCCGGTGGGGCCTGACGATTCTGAAAAAGAACCTCGTACTCCGTGCGAAACTTCCCGACGACGGGAAGATCTTCAGGCCAGGTCAACCTGGCCGTAGGTACCAGCGCCAACGTGGATAGCTGATGACGTGTTTCGATCAACTCCAGGGCGTTCTGTTGCTGACGCACACGTAGCAATGCCCGCGCAACGTTGACACGCGATTGCTCCTGCTCCGTGACATTTATCGCATCCAACCGCTTGAGCTGATTTGCCAGGACTCGCTGGCGAGCACATTGAAACGTCCATGCCCAATAAGTCTTCACGATCTTCAGTCGCAGGGAACTTTCATTTGCCCGGGCCAACAGGCTATCCAGGCTCACCGCCTCTTGCCCGGGATCCAGCGATCCCGGAAACCGCAAAAACCGGTCAAGCAATGATTGGGAACCAGCCAGCTTGACCGGTTCCGAAACCGCGACCTCCGCCGCAGCGGTACTCACCTCGGAACTGTCGTCCGGAGATGAATCCTTGATACGCTGCCACTGGGGCTCGAGTGCTGGAGATGATTCAACCGGTGCCAACTTGGGAGTTCCGGCTGATTTAGGTACAGGCTGCAATGGAGGAGCCGTTTCTAACGGAGCCAGGGTCGGACCTGCTGTCGGACCTGCTGTCGGACCTGCTGTCGGACCTGCTGTC
>Ga0163108_10000393_pt1 | contig 32598 bp, 29 predicted proteins | sample Fk1155metaG_FD_109644 | JGI IMG/M metagenome (GOLD analysis project Ga0163108, IMG submission 109644) | Marine microbial communities from the Central Pacific Ocean - Fk160115 155m metaG | ecosystem: Environmental > Aquatic > Marine > Oceanic > Photic zone | place: The Central Pacific Ocean...
GTGAAACCCCATCGACATCAGTCGGATCCCGTCAACCTCGACCGGTTGAATCCGCTGCACCGGCCCTTCCGGTCCCTGGGATTCGACGACCGTCGGTTCCCCGGTGGCCCCGAGCAGGTGAGGAACACTCGGTCCGTAGACATCGGCGTCCAACAGCCCGACGCGGGCACCGGAGGCCTTCAGGGCGAAGGCGAGTCCGGCGGCAATGCTGCTCTTGCCCACGCCCCCCTTGCCACTGCCCACGCAGATGACGTTGGCGATCCTCAGGCCGATCTTCCCCCCGGAGCTGTTTCCCCGGACCACCGGGGTCAACGCCACGTCAACCGATCCCACCTCGGGCCATCGTTGCGTCACCAGTTCACGGACACGGTCGCTGATCCGCTCGGGCGCCGGGTAGGCCGTCGTCGGCAATTCAATCTCGATCCGCGCCACTCCGTCGCTGAACATCGACGTCCGGACCATCTGCAATTCCCCCAGCGAACGTCCCAACTCGGGGTCACTGATGGATTCCACAAGCGTTTTCAGTTCGGCATCGATCATCGAATGATTTCACTTTCTGTTTCCGCAACGCCCTCCAGGGCGCGGCGGCACAGGGCTGCCAGGTACGAGGGGTTCACCGGTTCAAAGACCACCGCCAGGGCACCAAGTTCTCGCAAGGACCACTCCAGCGCCGATGCCTCGGACGGAGCGACGACCAGGACCGGCCATCGGCGATCCGTTCGCTCGAGCAACCGCAGAACCTCGAGGTGTCCCACGTCGAGATTTGCGACGACCAGTCCTTTCTCGCCGGCTCCAATCTGTTCCAAAACATCGGCCGTGTTCCGCGCTGCCCGCACCTGGACCTCTCCGGACAACTCTCTCTTTTCTTCCCACTGTCCTCGATCGTTCGCGTCGGCTGATGGGTTCACCGGCCGGGCCCATTCGTTTTCCAGTTCGCCGCGGAATCGAGATGGATGCTCGAGAACAATGATCGTCGCCACGTCGCACGCCCCAGTCTGGTTTCAATCAACCGGCGGTGACAATTTTCCTTGGGCGATTCTAGGGCGTCGAACAATGGTCGACAACGTGTCGAGGTTCTTGCCGTCAGGTCTCCCTGCCGCTAGGCTGCATCCGACCACGCGATTGTCGTGGTATTGGCACAACGAGGAATCAGCATGAGCGAAGAACGCCCGGCACTGGTCAACATCCTGATGGGCAGCAAGTCCGACTGGGACACGATGCAGCATGCCCCCGCCATGCTGGACGATTTCGGTGTCGCCCACGAGTGTCGGGTACTCTCGGCCCATCGTACACCTGCCGAGACAGCCGATTACGTCAGTGGCGCCGAGGATCGCGGAGTCGAGGTGATCATCGCAGCTGCCGGCGGTGCCGCTCACCTGGCCGGCGTCTGTGCCGCTCACACGGTGCTGCCGGTCCTGGGTGTTCCCATGACCGGCTGGGCCACCGACGGCCTGGATGCGTTGCTGGCGACGGTCCAGATGCCGCGTGGCATCCCGGTCGGCACACTGGCGATCGGCAAGGCCGGTGCCGTCAACGCGGCCCTGCTGGCCATCGCCATCCTGGCAGGATCACGACCGCAACTGCGGCAGCAAATCAAGGACTACCGCCAGGCACAGTCCGAGGCAATTCTCGCCGAGACTCTCGATTGATCCCCGAGCGACGGCAGACATCCGTCCGTACCGGTACCGTCGTCGTCGTGGTCGCTTCGGGCGTGTTTCTGCTTGGGCTGGTGACCCGGTTGACGGTCAGGGACACCTATTCCGGTTTCGCGACCCTGTACTACGCGACTCCCTGGCCTGTCCTTGCCGGGCTCATCATCCTGGTCGCGGGAGGGCTGCGGATCCGCAACAACTCCAGCTTCGCCCGGCCCCTGGCAGCCGTCGGGATCATCCTGCTGATCGGCGGATTCTGGCCGGGCCGTGGAAATCCTGCCACCGCTGACACGACCGGCACGACACTGTCCTGTTTGACCTGGAACGCAGCACACGGCCGCGATGGCTGGAAGCCGGTGGCGGCGACCGTTCGGTCTGCAGCGGCCGACCTGGTCTGCCTGGTCGAGGCCGGACCAACCGGCCCGGTGCAAGAACGGTTCTGGGAAAACGCCTTCCCCGGCCACGGTATCAGCCGGCTGGGCAGCGGTATGCTGGTCGTGGTTCGCAACGGCTCGGTCCGGCAGACCCGATCCGGATCACTCGGAGGCGCCGGTCGCTTCCGTCAATTCGAGATCACCTGCCGGGGCCGGGGGCTGACGGTTGTTGTTGTCGACCTCAAGATCACCCCCTGGGTTTCTCGCCGAGTGCCGCTGGAACAGTTGCGAACACTCGCCGAAGAACTCGGTGACCGTCCCCTGCTCGTCACCGGCGACTTCAACACCCCTTCGGATTCGGCCTGGTTCGACTCCTGGCGAGACAACCTGTCGAACGCCTGGACGACAACCGGACAGGGACTTCGCGCGACATGGCCGGTCCCACTTCCCGTCCTGGATCTCGACCAGGTCTGGGGCAACCACCGCCTGCGTTTCCTGGACTGCCACGGAACGTGGAGCACTCACTCGGATCACCGTCCACTGGTCACCCGCTTCAGCATCACGGCGCGCCAGGCTCGCGATCAGGTCAGCTCGAGATCCCAATTGCACACGATGCACCCCTTGATCGACTGATACGCCGGACACTTGTCGGCATACCTGTCCAGGGCCCGGTCGATCGCGTCGCGGTCAACTGGTTCTTCGCCGTCGGGAACCGACAATCGATAGTGCAGCCGGATCGTGGTGATCCGCAACACCCCGTCAACTTCCTCGATGTCACCTTCGACGTCGGCCGCCAACCGCCCCACCGTGGCAATGGACCGCACCTCCAGTGCGGCAGCAAGGGTGCCGGTCAGTCACCCGGCCACGCCGGCGATCATGTGGTCGAGAGTGGCCGGAAACTCGGGGCCACTGAATTCCCGTCCGTACTTTTCAGCATAAAATTTCTGGATACCTCCGTGGATCCCGAAATTCAGGACTCCGTCAAACCCCTCGATCCGGGCCGTGCGGTGAGGTCCCTGGAGTTTCTCGATCACGATCCGGCTGGTGTGCACAACGCTCATCGCTGGTCCCGTGTCTGGGGTCTGTTGCGGGGGCCCGTCACGGACCGAGAGTATTGTCGCCCCAAACGCGCGGCTGTCAATCCGCCTGGTGGCATTCGCCATGAGATCGTCACCAACAACAGACGCCGAGGACGGAGATCTCCATTGTTGACGTGATCGTCGACGGCGGATCAGAATGCATTGGTGCGAGATTTCACGACACGCCCACTCGATTTCCGGGGAGCGACAATGAGTGATTCCCAGACCGCGGCAAAGTACCGGATAGTGGACTTTGCCGAGATTCCCGGTGTCGAGTGTCCCTGCGGAACGGCTCGACGAGCGTTTGCCGACGTCGAGTCGTATCCCGGGACGATCCACGTCACCCAGATTTCCGCCGACGCCGAATTGCACTACCACAAGCGACTAACCGAGACGTACTACTTCCTGGAGTGCGACGACGACGCGCGGATGCAACTCGACGACGAGTTGATCCCGGTTCGTCCCGGCCAGTGCATCATGATTCCACCCGGCATCCGCCACCGCGCCGTGGGCACAATGAAGGTGCTGATCGTCGTGTTCCCGAAATTCGATCCGGCCGACGAGTGGCTCGACTGATCATCAGCAAAGTTTGCCCAAGCTCACGGGATCTCGAGTCGAACCTAGACCAATCCCCGTCGTTTTCTCAGAAACCACTCGGCCGACAGCAGGGCGACAAACGCGCCCAGGACGTACCAGTTGTCCCAGAGGTCGATCACGTTGGCCCGGGCGTGCCCGATGCTCGCCGGCGTTTCATTCAACTGCGCCATGGCCGCTTCGAAGTTCTCGGGTTTGAATTCGGCACCACCACTGAGTTGGGCAATCTGGGCGAGCAATCCCGGATCGGCGGCGGGATCATCCAGTTCCAGGTCACGGGCGTTGACCAGGAATCGTGTCAGTGCCGTGGCTCCCAGTGACTCTCCCTGGCGACGTGCAGTGACCTGGATCCAGTAGTCACCCGCCTCGGCCGTGTCGCCGAACAGTGACGAGAATTCCTCGATTTCTTTCCTCGGTTTCAGCGACACGCGTCGATTTCCCGGTGCCAGCACGCTGACCTCGAATTCGGCATCACCGATCGGCCGCCCCTGCTTGTCACGGGCACCGAACCGGACCGGAACCTCCGCGGCGGCGTTGAACGTCCGCGGCTCTACCTGAACCCACACCGGCTGATCGGTGTCCTGTTCCTTGTGGGCCAGCCAGAAGATCATCTGTTGCCAGAATCTCTGGTGTGCCTCGCGGTGACCGTACTGGAACCAGAGGTAAGTCGAATCGCCGGCGAAGGCGATCAACCGACCGGTACCGGTGTCGTGGGCCATCAGCAGCGGATTGCCGTCGGGGTCACGGGCCAGGACCTCGACGAACTCGTTGCGGGGTCGCAACCGATTTGCCTTTTCCAACGCGGGCAGCGATTTCCACCGCGTGCGGTTGAGTTCCCCGGTATCGGCAATCCGCATGATGTAGTGGGCCAGGCCCGCATTGGTGGGAAGCAACCGGATGTCCTTCATCAGGTGCAGATCGGTCTCGATCGCGCCGCTCCCCTGGATTTCAGCGGGGCTCATCGCCACCGGCGCCAGCTCGGCCAGGGGTGTACTGGCAAACCCCCCGGCCCCGAAAGACTGAAAGCCGCCCATCATTAACAGCCCGGCGCCTTCACGCACACGGGCCGCAAGACTGGCCAGATGATCCGGGCCAAACACCCGGGCCGGCACGTCGCCGAGAATGAAGACATCGTGGCGACCACGGGTGAACAACTCCGGGTCCAACCGGGTCCGATTGGCGAACTTGCCCGATCGGACCAGGTGCGCCTCGAGCTGGATTTTTTCCGAGCCGCGCAACAGCAACACGCTGCGGATCTCAAAACGGGCGCGGTCGATATAAGCCACCCGGATCCCTCCCCGCCGCACGGTGATCAGCGACCGCCTGCTATTGTTTGCCCGTCGCAATTCCCCCTCCAACGGCTCGACCTCAACCGCCAGCTTGAACTCCCCTGGCTGTGTCGGCACAAACGACAACTCCACCTGCCGCACGTCCTCGTTCTTTGTCGTGGTCACACGGCGTGTCGGAGTCGTTCGACCGGTCGCCGGGGGCTGGACCATCACTCCCGACTCTCCGACTTTTTTCCCGGAACGGTCTTCAACAAGCAGCCCGACGCGGACATCGCGACCGGCTGCCCCCTTCAACCGCACGCGGGCCCGGACAATCACGGCCTTCTTTTCGAACACCACGCGATCAACCAGCAAGTCCTCGATCGCCACGTCCAGGGAACTGTCCCCGGTCTCCGAGGCACCGAAGGTGATCGTGTGGACAGGCAGGCCCTGGTCTCCCAGCATCCTCGCCACGCGGCGAGGATCCAGGTCGAAGGGAGCAACCGCCCGCTGCGCCCCGTCGCCCAGTAAGATCGCTCCGGCGATCGGTTGATTCCGCGATTCCACGAGCAGCCGCTCCAGGACAACGCCCATCGCTGTCTGTTCACCCGGGGATTCGAGTCCGGGCAACTGCCCGGGCTCGAGATCGAGCGCGAGGAGATCGCGATCGAAATCGTAGAACCGCACTTCCGCCTTCTTGTCGATCCTCTCGAGTGACTCGCGGTATTTCCCGATCGTCGCGACCAGGGCCGCTCGACGCGACTTACCACCGGCGGCATCCCTGGTGTCCATACTGCGGGTCCGGTCCATCAGGATGGCAAACACGCGAGGTCGACTGTCGGGCTCGACGATCTGCAATGAAGGCCGAAGCATCGTGAAGACCAGCACGCCGACAACCGCCAGCCTCAGAACCAGCAACAAGATCCCCGTACCTCGCGAGACATTTCGCAGGCGGTGGGAATAGGTCCGTACGATCAGTACCACGACGGCAATCACGACCAACAGCGTCACTGGCCAGTACCAGACCGGCGTCACATCCAGGCTGGTCATGCCGGGCCTCCCTGGACGACCGCCGGCTGATCGGATTCGTAGAAACGGTTGGCGACCAGATGTTCCAGGCAGAAGACGACCAGCAACAGGAGCAGGATCATCGGAAAGACCTCGCGGCCGATCCGCATGTCTCCGACGCGTCGTTCGAGTTCATCCAGGTCCCGGGCCAGTTGATAGCTATCGGTGCCCAGCAGTTGATCGAGATCATCTTCATGCAACCGCTGGAGATTGCGTTCGGCCGCGTCGAGGTTCAGGCTGAATCCGCCGCGATACGAATCCGCATCGCCCCGGCCGCGGACACCGTAATGACCAAGCGCTCCGGTGACGGCAACCGAGAGCACCTGCCCGTTTCGAGAGCGGCCCGGTCGCTGGCTACCGTCGGGTGCCACGACCGAAAACTCGGTGACCGGCCGCGAAGGAAACAGCTGGACAGCCAGTGACGCCGATGCCTCGTAGGTGAACGACTCGCCCGTCCGCTGGACCAGGTAACCGGCCAGTTGATCCACCAGAACCACAAACCAGCCAGAACGTGGCAGGTCGTTCCATTGCCAGCGCAGATCAAGCGCCGTGGCCAGTAACAAGGAACGCCCCTGACCGATCCCGCGTTCGATCAGCGCGGGATCATGATTCTCGCCGGTGAAACGAGCGACCACTTGGCTGTCATTCCCGGCCTTGAGTTTCCAGTAGCGGCGCACGTCGCGCAAGGCGAGATCGCCGGCACCGCCCAGGTCGGCAAAGAGTTTCAAAGCCGGGTGGGTCGCATTGCGGAGGTCGAGATACTCCGGAGGCGTGTATTTCCAGGACACATCCAGCGTCGCCGGCAACACCGCCTGGGCCTCGTCGCTGTTGTAGGAGGTCGGCCGGATCCCGGTCGGCTGCCAATGCGTCGATGAGCCCAGCACGACGCCAAGCCCTCCCCCCTGCCTGACAAACTCCTCAAGTCGAGTCCAGTTCGCGGCAGTCAACTCGGCAACGTTGACCAGGATCACCGCCCGGTAGTCGCCCAGCGTGGCCTCGGCCAACTGGTGAGGCGGCAGATGCGTGCAACGGAATCGGGCCCTTCCCCGTTGAACTTCCTGGGCAGGCGCCAGCGCCTCGCGAATATAGACCGCTTCGGAGAGTGTCGGAGCCACCAGCAGGACCCGGGGAGCCGATGCCACGGCCACAGTGAAATGGCCCACATCATCGGCGACCAGCGGATCACTTGACCGCAACCGCAATTCTCCCTGGACGATTGGCCCCTTCAGCCCGTCGGCCACGAGGGTTACTGTTGCCGCCGAGCCCTCCTGCAACTTGACCTCAGCCGAGCCCCGCGGCACCGCCTTTCCCGCGGCGTTGTTGACAAACAGATCGACGGTTCGGCTGAGATTCGCTTCGAGACCGACGCCGTCGATTGCCGCGGTGATCGTAACCGCGCCACCATCGGCCACGGTTTGCCGCGAGAGATCCAGCGACGCGATCCCGACATTCATCGGCTCGGCCACGCCGGTGTCGACGATATACAGGCCACCCAGCCACGAGCATTTCTCGATTGCCCCGCGCAACCGGTCGCGGTCGGAGGTGCCGTTGGACCAGGCCGCCTTCGTCACGTCGGTGAAGACGTAGACCTCCCGGACAAACGGATCCTCACCCGAGGATCGCAGCGTGGTCCGTTCACGATCCGATTCGAGCAGCGACAGGCCGCTCTCAACACTCCCGTTGAGTGTGCGGCTGACCGGGTCCAGTTCCAGTTGATCGATCCGACGCAGAATCGCCACCGGGCTGGCCTGGAAAAGTACGAATCGGTCGGCCGCCGGATCCGCAGTTCCTTGCCCGGATTCCCGATCCGGCTGCCGCCTGGCCTCGGCTCGAATCGCCTCAACTGCCGTGTCGATCACTGCGACCTGGCTTCCGGTCGGTAAGCGCTTGAGGTGCTCACGCGCGATCTGCTGGGCAACCTCCAGCCGGGTCTTGCTCTGGTGCCGGTACTCCATGCTCTGGCTCGTGTCGAAGATGAACACGGCCGAAACCGGTGCATTCTGTACGGTTCCCCGTGAGGGATTGGTCATTTCCGCGGCAACCCGCGGCCCGTACCAGGCTCCTCCCCAACCGGCCAGCAACGCCACCAGCAACAGCCCCAGGCTGCCGCGGAGCAGGGTCCGTCGCGTGGCCAGAACGTGGCCGGGCCCACCCTGCTTTTTCCAGTGACCGATCACCGCCATGTAGACCAGCAGAGGAATCGCAAACGCGGCCAGCAGCCCCAGGATCTCGCCGGGCCATCGCGGCCAATAATCGGCAGCCGGCAACTTGGGACGGGCGACAGCCATCACGACCAGTGCGATCAGGGCCATTCTCAACAACAACAACCACAGGTGCCTCAGTCGCAATCGACGGGTGTTGTGACGCCGCCTCACCGCCAGCAATCGCAGCGCGGGAAACACGTACGGTTTCGGCCGCGCCTTCAACAACAGGTGCAGCACGACCGGCACGGCGGCCAGCCCCAGCCCAAACAGAATCGCGGGATTGATCAGTTGCATCGGACGCCGACAGCACGACAAACCATTTCCGCTGACATTCTATCGCGTCGTCGGAAATTGCGAATCACCGATTCCAGATTGTTTGGGTTCGTGACAGTTCTGGCCGCCACCGATTTCCCCGCGACTCGTGTTTTCCGGTCCGAAAGTCGTCGATTCGACACGGGCGATCCTAGCCGGGTTTCCCGGAAATCACTGACAGGACCTCGTCGCGCAGCCCCGCGTTGACACTCAGGCCATGCCCTCCGTCGATCACCGAACGGCCCTCGAGGTCAACGAAATGGCCTCCGGCCTCCAGCATGATCGGCAACAGCGCCGCGGCATCCCAGGCATTCATCTCCGGATCCACCATCACGTCGGCCCTGCCGGTGGCCACCAGCAGGTGACCGTAACAGTCACTCCAACCACGAACCAGTCCGGCAGCCTGGCAGAGACGATCGAACACATCCTGGCGGCCGGTGGTCCGCCACCCGGTAATCGTCGTCGTGCAGAAGAGTGCCTCAGACAATCGGCTAACCTTCGACACCCGGGCCGGCCGAGGATCTTCGCTGCCTTGCTGCCACCAGGCCCCCAGGCCGATGGCTGCATAGACGACCTCGTCCAGGGCTGGCATGCGACACAATCCGGCCACCATCCGCCCGTCATGTTCCAGGCCAACCAGGGTCCCGAACAGTGGGACGTGATGAATGAACGACTTGGTCCCGTCGACCGGGTCCAGGATCCAGCGATAGCCACTCGTGCCCGGCGTCTCAGCGAACTCCTCGCCCAACACGCCGTCGCCGGGCCAGGTCTCAGCCAGCCGTCTTCGGATCAACTGCTCGGCCTCACGATCAGCCGCGGTCACCGGCGAATCATCGCGCTTGTGTTCGACGGTCAATTCCGCATCGTGGTAGTGCCTCATGATCAACTCACCCGCTTCGGCCGCCACGGCGACGGCGAAGTCGAGACGATCACTCAACAAACCGGCGTCTCCTGTCATGCCAACTCCTCAGCCAATCGATACAGGTGTTCACCGGCCCGGCGGACCAGCAACACTCCTTCATCCTCGCGGCCGGCAAACGACTCGACATCGATCGACGCCGGATCGCGCCAGCCAAGGTTGATCCGCCGGCATGTCTGCTCGGAGATCCCGCTGGCCAGTGTCACGTTGACCCGTGGTCGCTCGACTCCGCCCACGAAACTCCCCGCTCCACGAACATGTGTCGAATGGGCCAGCACGCCTCGCGGCAGGTGTGAGAAGCGGTCCCATTGCGACGTAAAATAGTCCCGCACATGGTAGCCGACCTGTTCGATCAACGGGCCGTGGGTGACCGAAATTTCCTGCAGGTGTGGTGCGTAGATGATCAGTTCTCCACCGCTGGCCACGACGGGTTCGAGCTTGTACATGCATTTGCCGGCCACCCAGAGCTCATCGTACATCGCCGGAGCACACGACAGCACCGTGTGGTAGGACCGGGGGGTCCGGACGATGTGCGTCCTGGCCGAGAGTTCCGCGGCTGCGGTCCAGGCTTGCTCGGGCGTTCCGAAGAACAGGTCCAGCACACCCCCGTCCTCGCCGACAACAAAGCCGATACAACGACGCGTCACCGGGATCATCGCCGCCGACCGATCAACGACCCGACGAACCGGCGTGTCAGCGACACCGATGATCTCGACGTTGCTGATCAACGCACCCAGCCAGTGAAAAAAATTCAGGATGTCGGAACCGGCGATCCCGGGAAAGAAATACTTGTTACCGCCGGAAAATCCAACCACCTCGTGCGGAAACACCGGCCCCAGCACCAGCAGCAGATCGTAATCGTCGATTCGCGAGTTGATTTCTACCGCGACCTCTTCCTCGAGCAGGCCACCGGACAATGCGGCTGTGTCGCCACGCGAGAGTGTCCCGATCCGTCGCAACCGGTCGGGACGATCCCATTCATGGTTGAACAGCCCGATGGCATTGCCTGCGTCCAGGCCACCGATGCCCAGCATCTCAGCAATGGCCGATTCCTCCATGGGCGGATGCGTTCCCAGTGCCACCAGCACGTCGATCGCCGATGCAGCCGGGCCGATCTGCCGATACAGGGCCCCGAACAGAAGCGGCAGCGGTGCCGTGCGGGTCGCGTCGGGGACAATCACCAGGATCCGCCGGCCAGCGAACTCATCGACGGGCAGTCGGGACTCGAACCATTCTTCCACCCCGGCCGGATCCAGCGATGGCGTCTGACGGTTCATGACACGATCGGCGGCGACTGACCACCAACACCGATCACAAATTGCACGACCACGTAAGCGACATACAACAGGACCAGGGGACCGCCCATCCAACGCTCGAACGCGTCCCTGCGGACTGCTCGGAAGATGAACAACCGGAACAGGATCAGGATTGTCAGCATCGTCGGCAGATGCACGATCAGGAAGATCTCCGGAATTCTGGCCCCCGAATCAACAATCGGCAGGGGCGAGGCGATGGCCGAGGCCCCGATCACAAAGAGAACGTTGAGCACATCGGCACCAATCACGTTGCCCACGAGCAACTCGGGATGGCCGCGGCGGATCGCCGTCATTCCCACGACCAGTTCCGGCAACGAAGTCCCGAAGGCAACCAGCGTGGCGGAAATTACCACCTGGGGAATCGACAGGCGAACGGCCAGCACGGTGACCGATTCGATCAAGACGTGACTGCTGCCGACGACAATCGCAGCCCCCAACAGCAACAGGATCAACAACCTGGACGGGCCGTCTGAATCCGGATCCGGCTGTGCTTCGCTCCCGGTTGTGACCTGCTCAGCGACATCCTGGGATCGAGCGTCTTCCTGCTGCAGGCGGGGGAGCTTGGGTTTCGGCCCGGACTCGGCCGCGACGTCAACGGCGACCGGCAATGCCCCGGCATCCATCGCCCCGGCCTGGCGACTCCAGCCCACCGACACGACCATGTAAACCGCCAGCAAGGCCAGGAACAATCCGCCAACCCAGAAGGGCAGCACCGCGCTACTGCCCCGGACAAACCAGCTTCCGTAGCAGAGCCCGGCCAGCAGAACAGCCGATCCGAACTGGACCCATCCCTGCCGAGACAGCAGGAACCTGTTGACCGGCAGTACGGTCAACAAGCAACCCAGTCCGAAAATCAAACCGGTGTCGGCAATGATCGACCCCACGGCATTGCCCAGCGCCAGGCCACTCTTGCCGTCCCAGGCGGCCATCACACTGACGGCACACTCCGGGGCAGTCGTCCCCAGGCTGACGATCGTCGCCCCGACAATGATCTCGGGAACGCCGAACCGGCGAGCCAGGCCGCTGGCACCCTCCACCAGCCAGTCGGCACCGTTCATCAGGGTGTACAACGACACCGCAACCAGTCCCAGCAGGCCCCATTGCGGCAGATCTTTGAACCAGTCGGTGGGAATCAAGTATTCCACAGGACCAAGACCATCGTCGGCATCAAGGGTAATGAAGCGACCATCCTAACGCTCACGCCGAACCCTCGAAAGGCTCATCGGCTGACCAGGGATTGACCATCTCTCCATCGACGCTGGTGTGGTCGTTGATTCCCAGGGCCAGCCGGACCCGGCGAGTCATCATCACCACCAACAACACGGACGGATACACCACGAAAACGACGACACTGCAACAGATCATCAGACCACCGACCTGCTTGAGTCCCGTACCAAGATCCGGCCCGGCTCCGGCCGGCGCAGCCTGCTGCAGTTTGGCCACCTTCTCCTGCAGTGGCACCAGGAACAGCAGGTAATTGATCAGCAGATTGGTGACCGAGGTGATGATGAGCATGGCACTTGCCAGCATCGCCAGAGTCCGTCCCCAGGACCGAACCCGCAACAGACCCACGCCGGACACGAGAAACATCAATGCCAACACGAGAAACACCGCCGCGCTGGCCAGGTCGCAACTGTAGACGACCGGTTGCTTCTTGAGCCGTTCACCCTCGGTCTGCAGCTCCATCACCATCTTCTGCTGCTCAGGCGAAAGACCCTCAAGTTCCTGCTGTTGTTGAGGATTGGCAGGCTGCGGTGCAACGGTCGACGTCAGTCCCAGGCCGCCACAACACAACAACATCAACGAGAGCACGATATTCAAAACCCCGAAAACCGGCAGGGACACCGGTCGCCTGGGACGATCGATCGTGTGAGACAGGACATCGTTCATGGGGTCTTTCCTGGGACAACGGGCCGGTCGGGGGACCTGCATGGTGCGGTTGTATCGATCCTATCGACTGGGGAATCAGGCGGCACGGCCGGGAATAGGAAAAACGCGGATTCTGACGCGTTTGCAGGCCGATACAACCCTCTGAGGGAAATTCGCTACCGGGGGAAGGGCTCGACTCGTGCAACGTGAAATGAACGTGCTGGCGCTGGTAAAAAACACCGAACGCTACGTCTTCCTCTACGATGACGACAGCCTGGATTCGGTGCTACAGAAACTCGGGGAATACGCCGCTGACAAGGACCTGAGCTTCAGTTGGTACGACGCCGCGGTTCTCAGCCAGAAGGTCCGTCGGTTGAAGGAAGAGACGATCGCCAAGCCATCCAAGGTCGCCTCCGATCTCTCGTCGACGGCCCCTTCGCTGGCCCCGGCCGAGGAACCCGTCACTGAGCAGCTTCCTCCGTTGCCGGACCTGCGGTTCCGTCAATCCGGAAACAAGCCCTGATGAATCGAGGCGGTCATGCAGGCAGCCATCGAAGGCTTCCAGCGGTACCTGCGGATCGAGCGGAACGCCTCTCCGCTGACCCTGAAGTCCTATGCCGAAGATCTGGCCGCTCTGGTCGAGTTCTTTCGTGCCACCGGGGCCATCCCGTTGGCGCCGGCTGATGTCACGATCGGGCAGCTGCGGGGCTACGTGGCCGACTTGCACCAGCGGGGCTACGCTCGCAGCACGATCGCACGGCGGCTGGCCTGCCTGCGAAGCTTCTTCGAGTATTGTTGTCGTGAACATCTTGCGGAAACCAATCCGGCGCGATCATTGCGGACCCCGCGTCAGGGACAGCGACTGCCGCATTTTCTGACGACTGACCAGGTGGCGTCGTTGCTCGAGGCTCCGGCGGAAGATCAACCGGCAGGACTTCGCGACCGTGCCATCCTGGAAACACTCTATTCGGCGGGACTGCGTGTCAGCGAATTGGTCGCGCTGGACACGACCGACTGGGACCGCGACAGCAACGTGCTCCGCGTTCTCGGCAAGGGACGCAAGGAGCGGATTGCTCCGGTCGGTCGCTTCGCAGCCAGGGCACTGCTGGCCTGGCTGGACGTTCGCACACCGGCTGACGAGCTGGTCGAAGACCAACGACACGCGATGTTCCTGAACCGCTTTGGACGGCGGCTGACGTCCCGCAGCGTGGGCCGCCTGCTGGAAAAGTACATCGCCGTTACCGGGTTGGACCAGTTGACCTCACCCCACACGCTGCGACACAGTTTTGCCAGCCACATGCTCGATGGAGGAGCCGATCTCCGCAGCGTCCAGGAGTTACTCGGCCACAAGAGCCTGACAACAACACAGATCTACACGCACGTCAGTACGCGGCGACTACGGGAAACCTACGAGCGGTCACATCCTCACGCTTCGGGACGTGGATAGTCTCAACCGGCTTCGGCCGGTTCGCGTTTCCAGCCCCGCTCGACAAACATTGCCACGTGCTCGGGCGACACGAACAACCGGTCCTCGGCGTGAGGAATCCGGTAATAGTGTTCCGGTCGCAGCAGCAGACCATCATCGGCGTTCAGGTCAATCACCCACCGAGTGGGCCGCGACCGCCTCGCGAGAAAGCGGAGTTCAAAGGGTTCGATCTGCAAGGGATCCATCGCGTCAAAGATTCCTCGATGAGCTGCTCGGGCGGCGGCCACATCGCGGCGGATTCGTCCCAGCGATTCGTCGAGCAAGGCCTGTCGCTTCATTCCCCGGGGACTGGGAACGGCCTCGAGGATCGAGGCCCGCTTGCGCCAGGGATTCACGTTGGGCCAGATGAAATAGGCACACGCCTGGCCCAGTTTCAACAGTCGCTCGTTGTAACTGAGTGGACGCGGAGTCGGCAGAAGTCGGTTCGGCTGATTGCGATTGATGAAGCACAGAAACCGGCCGTACCCATCCATGATCTCATAGCCAAAGACCATGAACATCTCGAAAGTCTCTTCGGTCTTCTTCATCACCTTGATGTCGCCGGAGATCTCCCGCTCGAGGGCCAATTCCGCCGCCCGCGCGTGTCGGTAGTGGTTGGCGGACGCATCAGGACGCAATCGCCCTCGCAACCATCGACGCAGTCCTTCGGGCAGTGGTTTGGAGAACTTCGGGAGTGACTCGCCGAACGGATCGCTCAGGAACTTGCTCCAGATCGGGTCATTGAGTTCGAGGAACCGTGTCTCCCCGGGGGCACGAAAACTGATCTCCGGCGTATCGATGCCCAGCAACCGCACGCCGACATCGCCGACGGCCCGAACGATCACCGTGTCACCATCATGAGTCTGTTCGGCAACCGTCCCCTGCCGCATCATCCTCGAGCCCAGCGACGCCACGCCACTGGTCAGATTGGTCCGGTCATTAAATCGGATCGCTCTCGCCATCGTGCTCACCTCTGCCCTGTGTCCTGGCCTGCTGCGACGCGACAGGATAGCACGCGGTCGGGCATGGCAGGTACCCTTTTCATCACCGGAAACGGACCCTAGATTAAGCGTTGCCGGGATCTCCCGGGCGGACACAAGCTGGAGTAATTCGTCGATGATTGTCAGTTGGGATTGGCTGGGCGAGTTCGTTCGACTCGACATGCCCCTGGACGAGTTGACCTTGCGGCTGACGATGTCGGGGCTGAACCTCGAGGGAACCGAGTCGGTCGGCCGTGATACGGCGATCGACCTGGAGGTCACCAGCAACCGGCCCGATTGCCTGGGGCATCTCGGTGTGGCCCGCGAAATCTCGGTGCTCTACGAGCGCGAGTTGCAGACCCCTTTCGTTGCGCCGGAAACGGCCGACGACCCGGTCGAATCGATGACGTCGGTCGAAGTCCTCTGCCCCGAACTGTGCCCCCGCTACACGGCCCGCGTCATCCGGGGTGTCAGCGTGGGCCCGAGTCCCGACTGGCTGGTCGAGCGACTCAAGACTGTCGGCATCACGAGCGTCAACAACATCGTCGACATCACCAATTATGTGCTGATGGAAACCGGTCAACCGCTGCACGCTTTTGACCTCGACCGGCTTTCCGGCCAGAGAATCGTGGTCAGGGAAGCCACCAAGGGTGAATCACTCGAGGCGATCAACCACACGAGCTACTCGCTGGCTCCGGGCATGTGTGTGATCGCCGATGACCAACATCCGGTGGCACTGGCGGGAGTCATGGGTGGGGCGGCGACAGAAATCTCCGACTCCACTTCGACGATCCTGATCGAGACAGCCGAATTCGATCCGCTCTCGGTCCGCAACACCGCGCGGACACTCTCGCTGTTCAGTGACTCCTCGTTTCGATTCGAACGGGGCATCGATGCACACGGCCTGGACAGGGCAAGCCTTCGCTGCTGCGAGTTGATCCTCCAGTTGGCGGGCGGCGAATTGCTTGACGGTGTCATCTGGGTTGGAGACCCGGCGGCTTCGGAACCGGAGACCGTCTCGATCCGCTTCGCTCAGGTGCCGCGAATTCTCGGTGTCGAGATCGCTCCCGACGAAATCGTCTCGATTCTCGAGTCGCTCGGCCTCGCACTCGTCGGCGAAGCAACACAAGACGCCGCCACGTTCCAGGTTCCCGGCTGGCGGCGAGATCTTGGACGAGAAATCGATCTGATCGAAGAGGTGGCTCGTATCTGGGGATACGACCGGATCCCCGAGGACGCACGGGTGCCGATGACTCTCTCCGGCCCGACGCGACGCGACCGCGTGTTGGGACCGCTCCGCGACCTGTTCTGTGCCGCCGGGTTTTTCGAGGCGGTCACCATCTCGTTTGTCACCCCCGAGTTGTTTGCCCTGTTCCAACCCGAACCGGCCCGGCCGCAACTTTCGGTCGACCATTCATCGCGTCGCCAGGAAAACCTGCTGCGACAAAGCCTCGTCCCCAGCCTGCTGCAGTCGCGTCGTGAAAACGAGCGGCATGGCTGTTTCGGAGTCGATCTCTTCGAAATCGCCAACGTGTATCTCGAAGCCCAGCCCGGCAGTGCCGGTTCAGAGCCCACGCGGGTCACCGCCGTCAGCGGACGGTCATTTGCCCAGCTCAAGGGTGTCTGCGAAACGGTGACCGAACAACTGGCACCACAGGCCCGGTTGTCATGCTCGCCGTCTGACCTGGCAAGCTTCGTTCCCGGACGTGGCGCGACGATATCGATCAACGACACCCCCTGTGGATGGCTGGGAGAACTGGCCCGGGACGTTACCGATGCACTCGACCTGCGAGATGCCGTGACCATCGTCGAACTCGACCTCGAGCAGATCGAGCAGGTCGTCGAGTTGGCTCGCAACTTCAGCAGCCTGCCCCGTTTTCCCGCGATCGAACGCGACCTAAATTTCCTGCTCGACGACAGCGTGACCTGGGACCAGCTCTCCGCGACGGTCCGCGACACCGCCGGGCCACTGCTTGACAGCGTGACCTTCGGGGGACAGTACCACGGCAAGCAGATTCCCACCGGAAAGAAATCCTATGTCGTCACGATCGGTTATCGTTCCGCTGACCGCACGCTGACCAACGACGAGGTCGAGGAGGCCCAGGCCAATGTCGTCTCCGCCTGCGACACACGCCTGGGTGCAACGCTGCGATGACCGGTCCGGTCGAGACACCCGTTGCTGCCCCACGACCACCACCGTCTGCGCTGAGAATTGGTCGACTGCGGTTGGCATCGCGGTACCTGCTCTCGCCCCTGGCGGGTTTCACGAACCTGTCCTTCCGCCGCGCGATCCGTGAACTGGGAGGCGCCGGCCTGTGCACGACCGACCTGGTCAACGCCCGCAGCCTGTTGGCAAGGCGTCCCAAGGCGCTGGAGCTGATCCAGACCTGCCCGGCGGACCGACCACTGGCAATCCAGATCTTCGGACACGAGCCAGGGATTGTCGCCGACGCCGCCCGCCTCCTCGAAACCGAATTCGATCTCGACTCGGTCGACATCAACATGGGCTGTCCGGTGGCCCGGATCGCCCACAACGGGGCCGGTGCCGCAATGATGAAGCAGACCGATGCGACGATCTCCCTGGTTCGCGAGGTCGTCGAGGCGGTCGAATTGCCCGTCACGGTCAAGATGCGACTGGGATGGGACAGTCAGTCGCTGACCGCACCATGGTTTGCCGCCGCCTTCGAGAAGATCGGCGTCGCAGCAATCACCATCCATGGGCGCACGCGAGAACAGGGATTCAGCGGCCAAGTCAGTCTCGATGGCATCCGCCGGGTTGTCGAGGCTGTCGAGACAATCCCGGTGATCGGAAATGGCGACATCCGCTGCGTGGCCGATGCGGCGAGAATGATCGAGGTCACCGGTTGCGATGGGGTCTCGATCGGACGAGGTGCTTTGGCCAATCCGTGGATCTTCCGTCAACTGGTGCAGTGGGAGCACTCCGGAAGCTGGGATCCAGCCGGTGACTTCGACGATCGGCTCACGCTGCTGTTGAGACAATTCGACTTCCTTGTCGAACAAAAGGGAATCGATCGAGCCGTTGTCAGCTTTCGACGCATGATCCACTGGTACCTGAAGTCGATGCGGGTTCGCCGCGGATTGCGACACCGATTTCAACAGGTGCAAACACGACAGGAATTTGACGCGGCCATTGAACGGGTCCGTGTCGAGGGGCCTCGCAGATTCTCTCGCTCACCGGAGCCAGCCGTCAGCGAGATCCCCGTCCCCGCCGGTCCCAATGCGCACTGGTAGACCACGCTGGCAGCACGGCCCGGGGTTCAGAGGGCCGGATCGACTTCGGCCGATTCGACAATTTCACCCTGAACTCTCAACCGCAGCACGCGGCGCTTGTCGGCGGCGTCTACGAAGAACCGCCACTGGTTCCAGGCAAACTCCTCGTCCTTCAGGGGAATCCGGCCAAAGCGGGTGATCACGAAACCCGCGAGAGTGTCGTAGTTCTCGTCCTCGGGAATCCCGAAACCGAATCGTTCGTTGAGGTCATCAATATGTGCCCGGGCATCGATCTCGCTCAATCCCGGGCCGAGTGAACGGATCAGTTCCCCGCTGACCTCGTCGTATTCATCCTCGATCTCACCGACAATCTCCTCGAGGACGTCTTCGAGTGTCACCAAACCGGCCACGCCCCCGTATTCGTCGAGCACGATTGCCAGATGGACCTTCTCGCGCTTCAACGTCTCCAGCAACGTGTCGATCCCGGTGGTTTCGGGGACATAAAACGGTTCGCGGACAACCTCCCGCAATTCTGAGGGTCCGACCGAATCGCCGGATTGCAGATGCCCGAGCAGGTCTTTGGCGTAGAGGATGCCGACGATGTCGTCTGTCGATTCACCGACGACGGGGACCCGCGTGTGCCCGGCTGCCAGCAACTGCTGACGTGCCTCTTCAAGACTCTCATCGGCATCGATGCAGACCATGTCGGTTCGTGGGGTCATCACCGCGGCCACGTCCTCATCGTGAAGATCCATGACCTGATGGATCATCGTTCTCGCCGCATTTTCGAGTACTCCACCGCGTTGCCCCTCATCGACAACGCTGCGGATTTCCTCGCTCAGAGCCGCCACGTCACCGGTCGCCGGTTCGACCCGTCCGGCCACTCGATGAAGCAGGCGATCAGTCCCCCTCGCCACGGCCAGCAGCGGTTCCAGTACCAGTGTCACCCCCACCAACAGCCGCCAACTCCGCACCAGAAAGGCCTCGCCCCAGACACGTCCCAGCCCCCAGGGAAAGACCACGTCGGCAAACAGGAACACGATCGCAGCCGCCCCGATTGTCGCGGTAATCGACCAGGCGTTCCATTCGTCCAGGACCGGCCGCAACCAGTTCACCCACCAGGTCACCGTCACCACCAGGGTGACCACGTGCAGAATGGCAACGCCGAGTTGAACACGTTCCCGTCGCGCGAGGATTTCACCAAACAGCTCTGCCCGACCCCGTTCCCGGCAAACCACTTCAAGGTGGCTGCGAGAGAATTCCCGCAAGCTGATCCTGGCGACCGCAGTGAGCATCACCAGCAGCAACAAGCCGACGACGGTCGAAAAGAACACGAGACTGTCGATCAACGCTTCACCCTCACGGCCACCCCCAGGGCTCCCAACAGCTCACTTTCCCGTCGCCGCATCTGCTCGCGATCCGCATCGTCCAGGTCGTCGTATCCGCACAGGTGCAACAGGCCATGCACCAGGTACAACGTCAATTCATCAGCGGCAGTGCAACCAACCTCGCGGGCGACGCGGTCGGCCATGTCGGCACTGATTACGACTTCACCGCCTACCGACCGCCCTTCGCCTCGCCGTTCGTCGATCGGTCCGTCCCAGGCGTGGAGGCTGTCACCATCCAGTGGAAAACTGAGAACATCGGTTGGCCCCTCGACCTGCAGAAACTCAAGATGCAGTCGAGCCATTTCCTCGTCATCAACGACGGCGACGCTGATCTCGGCCCGACTGACCCTCTCGTCCCGCAAGGCCTCAAGGACCACCTCGCGCAACCGTTGCGGGGCAAGAAGTTCTTTGCCCGTACGGTCCAGCACGTCGACCCGCCAAGGCGACTCGGCCCCGCCGTTGGACGCTCCGGAAACAGACCCGGGGTCCGGGTTCATACCCAACCCCGACGATCCATCGGCCGACGCCAGCTCGTGTTCATTGGTCACGATCAGGCAGTCCGCTCTTTGGGATAGGTGACTCGGCCATGGTAGATGCCGATCAATGACTTGGTCAGGGATTCCTCGACCAGGTGCAGTTCCGTCAAGGTCAAACCACTTTCCTCGAATTGGCCATCGAGCAATCTTTCCAGCGCGAGCTGGTGAACCAGGCCTTTCAATCGCTTGGGCGTCGGCTCCGACAGCGCCCGGCTGGCGCTTTCGACCGCGTCGGCGAGCATCATCACCCCGGCTTCCCGGGTCTGGGGCCGTGGACCGGGATAGCGAAACGACGATTCCAGGGCATCGGTTCGGTGATCCGGCTGGTCACTCGCCTGTTCCTCGGCCCGGTGAAAGAAATATTCCACCAGGGTCGTTCCGTGGTGCTGCTCGATGCAATCGAGCAATGGCTGAGGGAGGCTGTGTTGCCTCGCCAATTCCACGCCATCCTTGACGTGCCCGATAATAATCAACGTGCTCATCGCCGGTGCCAACTCCTCGTGCCGACTCTTCATCCCCTCGGTCATGTTCTCGACAAAGTACTCCGGCTTGAGCATCTTGCCGATGTCGTGAAAATAGGCTCCCACACGGACCAGCAGTCCGTTGGCGCCAATCCGGTCCGCCGCCGCTTCACCAATCGTGCCGACGACAATCGAGTGGTTGTAGGTGCCAGGAGCACGCTGAACCAGTTCCTGCAGCAAGGGGTGCGAAGCGTCACCCATTTCCAGCAAGCTGATGTCGGTCACCACTCCGAACACCGACTCGATAAACGGCAGGCTGCCGGCGACCAGGTACCCCGCGACCAGGCACCAGAGAAATCCTCGCAACGCCCATAACACCTGCGTGCCGTTGGAAAACACCTCGACAACATCCGGAGCCATCACCGCCACGGTGCCCAGGTCGACCACCAGGAAAACCAGGCCCGACCACAGGCCCACCTTGATTACCGTCGAGCGTGACGAAACCTGGGACAGGGGCAGGACCGCGGTAGCCGAGACGCTCAGCATCACGATGAAGTGACCAATGTCAACCACCGTCGACAGGGTCAGGATCAACGACAGCGTCAATGCCGTCAGAATCGCCAGCACCTGGTTCCAGGCAATCGCAAAAACCATCACCGTGACAAGCACGGGAATCACCTCGGCACGCCAGGGATCGGCTGACAGCAATCGCCCGACCGCAACCGCCAACACCAGCATGGCAAGAAACACGCCCAACCGCCCGGCATGCCCGACGATCGCCGGCTGGGTTCGAACCAGCCAGGTGCCGTTGATCATCAACAAGACCGTCAACAAGGCCGCCACGGTCCCACTGCGAAGCAATCGCCGTTGCAACGAGCGGGGTTGTTTGGCATGGATCTGCTGGATTCGATTGAGTACCCCGCGATCGATCTTTCCACCCGGTTCGAGCAGTCGACGATTCGTTTGTTCCGGATCGTCCAGGCCATGAACCGGTCGGTCACCAAGTCGCCAGGTCTGCGGAGACTTCCAACCCTCGACGACGACCAGCATCGCCGCGAGGGTTCCCAGGCACATCAGCAACCGTAACTGGACACCACGATCGCGCAGGGTTCGCCGCAACCAGCCACCCAGCGAGGCGGTGCCACCGATCTCGGCCGCACGCGAACCACGCGTGCCTCGATCCGTTTTTTGGCCAAACAACGACATCCGGGTTCCTCAGTTACCGATCAAATCGCGATCGCAATCGGCCACCATCACGGTGCGACGACAACCCGCCATCCCTGTTCTTGACGATGCCATTCTTCTCGGGTCAGGAAGACCCATCCGTTGCATAGGCTCGAACGATCTCACCAACCAAGCGATGACGCACGATGTCCCGTTCGGCCAGTTCCACCACGGAAACTCCTTCAATCTGCAACAGCCGTTCAATCGCGTCGGGCAAACCTCCGGCCACGTTCTCCGGCAAGTCGACCTGGGTGAGGTCGCCGGTGACCACGATCTTAGACCCTCGCCCCATCCGTGTCAGGAACATTTTCATCTGGGTTCGGGTCGTGTTTTGCGCCTCGTCGAGGATGATGAAGGTCTCGTTGAGCGTTCGCCCGCGCATGAAGGCCAAGGGCACGATCTCGATCACATCGTGTTCCATGTAACGCTTGAGCTGGTCGTAACTGAGAATCTCGGCCAGTGCATCCAGCAACGGCCGCAGGTACGGATTGACTTTCGCCAACAGGTCACCGGGCAAGAAACCAAGTTTTTCGCCAGCCTCGACGGCCGGTCGTACCAACACGATCTTGCGTACCTGTTCCGACCTCAACGCCGACAGTGCCATGGCCACCGCGAGGAAGGTCTTTCCGCAACCGGCCGGCCCCGTACAAAATACCAGGTCATTCCGCTGGATCGCTTCGACATAGACCCCCTGACCGGGTGTCTTGGGCTGGACGTTCTTGGCCGGCTCGAAGAGCTCTATCCGGGCCGAGTTTTCCTGTTCGATACGCTGCGGCTCATCCAACTCGCCCAGGGCCCGCAGCACGTCACCGGCGGACAGCTGGCCGTCCCGATCGATCACTGCGCGCAGCCGCTTGATCACTTCGACACCCTGGTCCACCCGGGCAGCATTGCCCTGCAGCTTCAGAGTGTCGTCGCGAAAGACGACATCTATCCCGACCGAATCACGAACGCGCCGCAGGTGCTCGTCGCGGGCACCCAACAGTGTCCGGATCTCCTCGGGATCAGAAAGGGGGATGGTCGCTTCGGACATGCTGACGGCCCGGAAGGGCCGCAACCAGGTCGGGATCGACAGGCCCGGGCGGAACCGCCAAGGCACTCCCGCATTCTACCCGGGGTGGCAAATCAACGTAAAGTCTCGCCACGATTTCCAGTCGGCCAAGCCCGTCCGTGGCGGTCCGTTCGTGCGGATTCTAGCGGTCTTACTCAAGAAAACACTTCGCGGCAGTCGAAAACACGAACTGAAACACCCTGTTTCCCGTACTTGCCGCCTCTGCGGCTACCGAGCCCACCCGCACCCGCACCGAAATCCCGTGACAGCACCATGTATCAATCGTTTTTCGGCTTGCACCACCATCCATTCCCCGCCTCCCCGGATCCGTCATCACTTGTGGCGTACGGAAATCTCAGCAGTCAACTCGGCCAGTTGGCCAACTGCCTGACCTCCGGCCAGGGCATCGCGGTACTGACCGGTCCCTCCGGATCCGGCAAGACGCTCTGCGTCCTCACCCTCGTCCGGGATCTGACCGACTCACTTGTCGGAGTCTGTCTCCGCACCGGGCAGTTCGAACAGCCCGGGGATTTGCTCAAGGCCCTGCTGCACGGTCTGGGACGTCCCTACACACCTCGTGACGGCCAGGATCTTCGTCTGGCCGTCTCCGACGCGATCCACGGGTTGCCCGCTCAAGCCGAGGGGATCCTGCTCAGTGTTGATGAGGCCCACTTGCTGGAATGGCCGGTTCTGGAAGAATTGCGTGGGCTCACCAATCACGACATCCAGGGCCGTCCGCTGGTCCGACTCCTGCTGGCCGGTCAATGCTCATTGGACGAGAGGCTCGCCGATCCACGAATGGAAGGGCTTTATCAACGCGTCCGCGCACAGGTGCGACTGGAATCGTTGACCCGTGGAGAATCTCAAGATTATCTGCGGTCACGACTCCGCTTTGCCGGCGCCGATCCGGCAACGATCATGACCGAGGAGGCCTTCGAATTGTTGGCCACCGTCTGTGACGGATCCCCTCGGAGCCTGAATCATCTCGCCAACGCCAGCCTGCAGCGAGCTGCCTGGACCGTCACACGACCGGTCACTCGTCGCGAGGTGCTTGAAGCATTGACCGAATCCCGGCGACTCCCATTGCAGTTCTCCGAGCCAGCCACCCCGTTGCACACTCCCGACCAGTCTCGGGAACAAGTTCTCTCACCGTCGCCGGTCACGATGAAGCAGACCGACGATGGCCTCTGCTCGGTTGAAGTCGGTGCGCCGATGGAAACCAGCCAGGATTCACCCGGCGAAGACGTTCCACCGTCTCCCACCGAAACCGATTCGGTGCCAGCCTCGGTCGAGATCACCGAATTCGACATCGTGCTTCCTGAGTCGGCCCCGGCCCACGAAGAACACGAGCGTCCTCGCCCCCACACCGGGCTGTTCGCACGTCTCAGGAATGGCAAGAGCAAGGCATCCCGCGCCGGCGACGAATAAGTCGACCAGATGCCGCCGTGACGGTGTCCCGAAACTTTCCCGCTTCGGGAAAAAACTTCCCCGCGGAACTTGCCAAGACAGTCTTCGTCGATACACTGGGCGGCGCATCGAGAATTCGGTTCGACTCCGCTTTTTCTGACACGACGTCGAAGACGGTCATGAGCCTCATTCAACAGGTCTTTGGAAGCTCTCCCTTCCAACCGCTCGTGGAACACTCCGGGAAGGTGCACGAGTGCGTTGCGCTGGTCAAGCCGCTGATGCAGGCCTTGATCGCCAGAGACCACGACGAGGTTCACCGTCTGCACGACAACGTTTCGAAGCTCGAATATGAAGCGGACCAGATCAAGCATCGAATCCGTGAGCAGTTGCCAAGGCGGTTTTTTCTTCCCGTTTCACGCGAGGATCTCGATCGCTTCCTGCATTGCCAGGACAACATCGCCGACGGTGTCGAAGACTTTGCCGTCATTCTCGTCATCCGCCGAACACAGATTCACGAACGGCTGACCTCGGCTTTTATCGAGATTGTCGATCAGGTGGTGCAGGTGGCCAACACCATGCACGCCGCGTCATCGGCACTAATTGACCTGGCTGAAACCTCATTCGAAGGAGCCGGTGCCCAGAATATCCTGACCCTGATCGGGAACCTGGGCGAGGAAGAATGGAAAGCCGACCGTCTCCAGCGAAAGCTCAGCCAGCAAATGTACGAGATGGAAAGCGACCTCGATCCGGTCACCCTCTCGTTTTATGAGAAGATCCAGCTGGCCCTGGGTGCAATCGCTGACTCCGCGGAAAACACTGGTGACATGCTGCGGGCAATGATCGTCAAAGGGTAGCGAAACCCTCCCAGGCTACAGGACGTACAACGGCAGTGGACGGAACTTGGCTGCTCCTGATTGTGCCGGCAGGTCTCGGCTTCTATATGGCCTGGAACATCGGGGCCAACGATGTCGCCAACTCGATGGGTTGCGCGGTGGGTTCGAAGTCGATCACCATTCGCAACGCAGTGATCGCCGCGGCGCTGTGCGAGTTTCTCGGGGCCGTGCTCGTCGGGGCGCACGTCACCGACACCATTCGCAAGGGCATCGTCCGACCCGAGGCGGTCGGCATCGTCGCCAATGACAAGCCGGCGGACCAGCAGCAGGCTGAAGAGACGTCCGAATCGCCGGCCCCGGCTTCACCCCGGACGACCACCGGCCAACAACTCTCCCCCGGCGCCTTCAAGCTGGCGATCGGCATGGCTTGCTCGCTACTGGCAGCCGCCGTCTGGCTGCACACGGCCAGCTATTTCGGGATGCCGGTTTCGACCACCCACTCGATTGTCGGAGCTGTCACGGGTTTCGGCCTGCTGGCGTTCGGGTTCGACTCGATCCATTGGACGAAGATGGGAGAAATCGTCGCCAGCTGGTTCATTTCTCCGATCCTCGGTGGCCTGATCGCCTTCGTGCTCTTCAAACTGATCCTGGCCACGATCCTCGGTCGCCAGACCCCGACACGTGCCGCCATCCGCTTTGCCCCCTTCCTGATCTTTGTCGTCGGCTTTGTGATGGCACTCTCGATCCTCTGGAAAGGTCTCAAACACCTGATCAAGGAACAGCAAGGTGTGCTCCCCGAATGGATAACCGGCGGCAATTCCGACACCGCCGCCCTCACGATCTCGGCCGGCTGCGGACTTCTCTCCTTCATCGCCGCCCAGGCCTACCTCCGTCACAAACTCAAGAATCGCTCCTCCGAGCCTCTCCCCGATCAACTCGAGCTGGTCGAACGCATGTTCGCCCCCCTGGTCGTGATCACCTCCTGCTGTGTCGCCTTCTCGCATGGCGCCAACGACGTGGCCAACTCGGTCGGGCCGCTGGCCGCCGTCGTCGACATCGTCAACACCGGCGACGTGCAGTCGAGGGTGCCGGTGCCGATGTGGGTCCTGGGCCTGGGCGGGGTTGGTATCGTGATCGGGCTGGCCACCTACGGGTACCGGGTGATGACGACCGTCGGCGAGAAAATCACCCATTTGACCCCGTCTCGCGGAATGGCCGCCGACACCGCGGCGACGATCGTCGTTCTGGCCTGCAGCCGGATGGGGCTGCCCGTCTCGACCACGCACACCCTGGTCGGCTCGATTCTCGGGGTCGGCCTGGCCCGGGGTCTGGGCAGCGTCGACCGTACGGTGACACGCAACATCTTCGGTGGCTGGTTGATCACCGTCCCGGTGTCCGCCATCCTGTCGGCGGTGCTCTACCTGATCGCCATCGCCGTGCTCGGCTAGACCGGGCCTGCCGATCTCCCGCACTGACCCCCCAGAGGCTTCCCCTCAGCCATGCAAGATCCACGCATCGACACACTCGCACGCACCCTCCTGGATCATAGCTGTCGCCTGCAGGCCGGCGAGAAGATCCTGATCGAGGCCTTCGACCTGCCCGACCCGGCCCTGGTCTGTGCCCTGGTCGAATTGGCTGCGGAACGAGGCGGGTTGCCGGTCGTCAGTTGTAAGAGCAACTCTGTCCTGAGAAGTCTCTATCGCAGGGCCACCGCCGAGAGCATGGCATTGTGCGGATCGATCGAACGCAGCCGGATGCAACAGATGGACTGCTACGTTGGAATCCGCGGCGCCGCCAACAGCAACGGGTTCGCCGACGTGCCGGCAGAACAAATGGACCTCTACCAGCAGCACTGGTGGCACACCGTCCACAGTGAGATTCGTGTGCCCGACACCCGCTGGGTCGTCCTGCGTTACCCGACGGCGTCGATGGCCCAGTCGGCAAAAATGAGTACCGAGGCATTCGAGGACTTCTTCTTCGACGTCTGCACGGCCGACTATGCGCGGATGGCCGAGGACCTCAAGCCGCTGCAGGCGCGCATGGAAGCGGCCGACCGCGTGCAGATCATCGCACCGGGAACAGATCTTTCCTTCTCGATCAAGGACATCCCGGTCATTCCCTGCTCGGGCGGACGCAACATCCCCGACGGAGAGTGCTTCACGGCCCCCGTGCGAGACAGCGTCAATGGGACCATCACTTTCAACACGCAGTCGCTCTACCAGGGCACCGTCTTCGACGCGATCCGATTCACGTTCGCCGACGGCAAGATTGCCGCTGCTGAATGCGGGGGCGAAACCGAACGACTCAACGCGATTCTCGATGCCGATGAAGGGGCCCGTTACATCGGCGAGTGGTCCCTGGGAACCAACAACCGCGTCCGGCATCCGATGCTCGACACGCTCTTCGACGAGAAGATCGGCGGATCATTCCACCTGACTCCCGGGCAGGCCTACGACGAAGCCGACAACGGCAACCGCAGCCGGATTCACTGGGACCTGGTCCTGATCCAGACCCCCGCCTACGGTGGCGGCGAGATCCACTTCGACGGCGAACTCGTCCGCAAGGACGGCCGGTTCCTGCCCGAGGACCTGCAGCCGCTCAATCACGGCCTCGACGAGAGTGTTTCCTGACCAGCGGCGGGCCTTTCAGCAGTCCGCCACGCCGGCGAATTCCCGCAGTTGTGCGTCGACGACGACCTGGGGACAACTCCACACAAGGAAGAACATCGCCTCGCGGACTGCACGCGACGCCGGGTGTGTCGAGGTGAACCCGGCTCCTTTTGTCGCCGCCAGGTAGGCCTGCGACGCGCGAAGAACGAACGAGTTGCTCCGCTGCCGCAACGATTCGTTGGAAAACACCGGGTCAGTACTACTGACCTGTTCACCCGAGGCCGCCAGCAGGTCGGCCACGATCGCGTCCTGTTCGGCGACCAGCGGCTGGAGAATCTTCTCCAGCTCGGGACGCCGCTGCGTTTCCCTGACGAGGCCACCCAGGCTGGCGGCACCGCTGCCCATCGCCAGGGCCGAGGTGCCCAGTGATCCCGTCCCCCCCCGGCCCCCGCTGTTCATCACGGCCTCGACCGGACCAGCAACCAGTCGAGATTGATCGACGAAGACATGGTCGAGTTGAATCGGGACCGTCTGCGAGGCGTCCAGGGCCAGCAGCGATTCGGCAGCCAACACGCTGACGCCTTCGGAATCCATCGGCAAGGCGACCAGCACCTGCCGTCCGTCGTCACAGGTGCCCCCCAGCAGGACCCAGTCGGCAAACGCGGCCCCGGTCACCCAGGGCACCACTCCGTCGAGGCGAAAACCACCGTCGACGATTTCGACGGCCACCACCGGCTTGGCCAGGTGTTGACGAGAGGTCGTCAGGTGCGAGATTCCGACCGTGGCGAATCGATCCGAATCAGTCAACGCCGGCAGAAGTTCCTGTTTCAGTGGTTCATGCTCCGACAAGGCAAATCGCTGGCAGGCCGCATTGCGCTGCGTCAGCACGAATGTCGTTGGCAAACAGGCCCGGGCAAGATTCAGGTAACCCTCGATCAATGCCGATCCTGAGAATTCTTCACCGCCATAGATGCGGGGAATCACCCATCCGAGCACGCCGGCCTCGTCGAGCAACCGCAGCGACTTGGTCGGCCATGCCGACACATCGTCGAGTTCTCCGGTGTGATCCCCAAGTCTATCCAGGATCTCGAGCAGACGTGCGACGGGTTGTGGCCAGGTCGACATGATCAGAGAGATTCCAGGAATTCGTTGATTTCCTGCCGGGCGTGATCGTCACCGTCGCGGGACGCCGCCGCGATGCCGGCCACCAGAACGCTGCGGGCCTCGTCGGAACGGCCCAGACCGGCCAGCAACTGACCCCGCTGAAACCAGGCCGTCACGTAATCCGGATGCACGTCGGTCAGCCGTTCCAGCCGCGAGACCGCTTCGACCGGGTCTCCTTCCGACGCGCAGGCCATCGCAACCGCGTAAATGAGAAACACGTCGTCAGGATCGGCCTCGAGCAACAGCTCGAGTTCATCACGCGTGGGCATTCGGGTTGTTCCGGTTTTGCGGATTCACCGGTCGTAACGGCTGGCCACTTATACCGCCCGAACAGTCGCTACAGGCGGTTCACCAGTCCGGTCTCGCACCGCGACTCTCATCGTTATGCGTAATCGCCCCAGCGATTTCAAGCACGCCCGGTTCGATTGCCGATTCAGGACTGTGCGGAAAGCCGATGGAGCGACCTGTCCGCGGGCCAAAGGATGTCTGGCCAGTCCGATGAGACCACCGCCCGACACTCACAGTTGCTCCAATGACAATGCCTCCGAAGACACGTTTGGCCCTGGTCCTGTTGTGCCTGCTGACCACCGGCCTTCCCGCCGCTTCGCTCCGTGAAACCCCGGCCGTACGGGCAATTCGCCGGGCGACCCCCGCGGTCGTCAACATCCGCAGCGAAAAGACCGTTGCCAACGACAACGTCCTCTACGCCAGCCGTCCGAACCAGAAGGTCAGCGGCATGGGCACCGGCGTGATCGTCGATCGCCGCGGGTACATTGTCACCAATCATCACGTGATCTCCGGCGTCGATTGGCTGCGGGTCACCCTTTCTGACGGCAGCATTCACGATGCCAAGGTCCTCTCCTACGACCGCCCCACCGACCTGGCGATCATCAAGATCAACAGCAAGCGGCCGCTGCCGGAAATGGCACTGGGCACCTCGTCTGACCTGATGCTGGCCGAGACCGTGTTCGCTGTTGGCAACGCCTATGGCTACGAAGACACGGTGACCTGCGGCATTATCAGCGCGTTGCACCGGGAGGTCGAAGTCAACGAAAAACAGACCTACCACAACCTGATCCAGACCGATGCCAGCATCAATCCCGGCAACAGCGGAGGACCGTTGATCAATCTCGAGGGCGAAGTCGTGGGAATCAACGTCGCCATCCGGTCCGGTGCCCAGCGGATCGGGTTCGCCATCCCGATCGACGATGCCCGCCGTGTGATCGCCGACCTGCTCAGCATCGACCGACTCTCTGGCACCTGGCACGGTGTCCAGACGCGTGACGACAAGCAGGGGATGCGACGACAACTGGTCGTGACCGGGGCCGTCAGCAGTAGCCCGGCGACGACCGCCGGCCTGAAATCCGGAGACATCATCACCGCTGCCGGCGATGTGACCGTCGTTGATGGCGTCGATCTCGAACGGGCCCTGCTCGGACACAAGGCGGGCAGCAAGGTTCAGCTGACGGTCACCCGCCAGGGAAAACAGACCTCGGTTCCTCTCGTGCTGGCCTCCCGTCGGCAGGAGCCGACGACCGCGCAGTCCGGAATCAATGACCGCACCTGGGCTTCGCTGGGAATTCGGCTCGAAGTGGTCGACCGGCGGGAACTCGGCCGCCGGCACGGCAAGAAGGTCCTGAAGCATTACCGAGGAGGGCTGCGAATCACCGCGATCCGCAAGAACGGCCCGGCAAAGGAAAACGGGATTCGCAAGGGTGACGTCCTGGTCGGGCTCCACGAATGGGAGACCGTCAACATGGACAACATCCGCTACGTGCTGGAACACTCACGGCTGACCGAATTCAATCCGATCAAGTTCTACGTCCTCCGCGACACCGAGACACTCTTCGGTCACCTGCCGGTCAGGAACGACGCCCGCTAGTGCCCGCGGATGGGTACAATCGGCGGTGTCCTCGTTCAGTGGAGTTCCCTCGTGCCGTTGGCGACGTTTGGCCCACACCGTGACGGTGAGTTTGCGCTGATCGACTGGATCCGCCGGCATGTCGATCCACACCCCCGTCTGACGGTCGGAATCGGAGACGATGCAGCGGCCCTGGACCTGGGCGACGAGCAACTGGCGCTCGTCGCCACCGACATGCTGGTCGAGGGGGTCCACTTCCTGTTCTCCGAGGCAACCCCCGAACAGGTCGGGCACAAGGCGTTGGCCGTCAATCTCAGTGACATCGCCGCCATGGCCGGCATCCCGGTCGCTGCCGTTGTCTGCCTGGCACTGCCCCGCAGCGAAGGCCAGGAACTGGGTCGGCGGCTACACAGCGGCCTGGCCCGACTGGCTCAACAGACCGGCGTTGCGGTGGCCGGCGGCGACACCACCAGCACCGACGGCCCGCTGGTGATCAGCGTCACCGTGATCGGGCTGTCGCCTCCGCAGGGACCGGTTCTCCGCAGCGGCGCCCGCCCAGGCGACCGGTTGCTGGTCACCGGCCCACTGGGTAGCAGCCGGTCAGGTCACCATCTCGATTTTCATCCGCGACTCGACGAAGCCCGTTGCCTGCTGCAGTCAGGCGGCCTGCACGCCCTGATCGATATCAGTGACGGTCTCGCCGCGGACCTGTATCACCTGCTCGATGAAAGCCGCGTTGGCGCCCGAGTCAGAGCAAGCGATATCCCAATGCGACCAGTTCCTGCCGGAACCCATGATGGCCGCACGCCTCTTGACCATGCCCTCTGTGATGGGGAGGATTTTGAGCTTCTTGCCGCCGTGGAACCGACTGCCGCCGAAGCACTGCTCGCCGCGTCCCCGATCAGCGACTTGACCTGCATAGGCCAGATCACCAGCGGTACCGCTGCCGAACTCGAAATGCCTGACGGCCGAGTCCTTCCGCTCCCACGGATCGGTTACACACACCCGTTCGACCCCGGGACCTGACCGGCCAGGTCCACGTCTTCAAGGCCGACCGCCCATCGACGGGCTAGTACTCCCGTCGTTGCCGCGAGGAAGGAATTCCCAGCTTCTTGCGGTACTTGGTGACCGTTCGTCGGGCGAGTTCAAATCCCTGGGCTCCCAGGGCGTCGACAAGGGCATCGTCGGACAACGGACGCGACTTGTCTTCGTTGTCGATGATCTCTTTCATCTTCAGCCGGATGATCTCCCAGGCCACGTCCTCTCCATCGGCTGTTGTCGTGCCCCCACCGAAAAACGACTTCAGTGAGAACAGTCCCCGCGGCGTCTGGATCCATTTTCCGTCGACGGCCCGCGACACGGTTGTCACATGAACCTCGACCACGTCGGCGACCTGTTGCATCTTCAGCGGTACGATTGCCTCGGGCCCGTCCTCGAGAAATCCCGTCTGGCGATCGATGATCACCTGGGCCACCCGTTTGACCGTATTCGCCCGCTGCTCGATGGCCTCCATCAACCAGCGGGCCGACTCGAGCTTCTTCTTCAGATAGTCGCGGGTCTGACGATCGACACCGCCGCTGAGCATCTCCATGTACTGGCGGCTCAACCGCAGTCGCGGTTGGCGCTCGTCCTCCAACTGGACCAACCAGCGACCGCCCTCATCGCGGCCGACCGTGAGATCGGCTTTGACGCGACGCGTGACCTCGTGTTCGAAACGTCGGCCGGGAAAAGGA
>Ga0163108_10000394_pt1 | contig 32598 bp, 28 predicted proteins | sample Fk1155metaG_FD_109644 | JGI IMG/M metagenome (GOLD analysis project Ga0163108, IMG submission 109644) | Marine microbial communities from the Central Pacific Ocean - Fk160115 155m metaG | ecosystem: Environmental > Aquatic > Marine > Oceanic > Photic zone | place: The Central Pacific Ocean...
AAAATCCCAATTAAAATAGTTAAAAAAAGTATTTTCATTTTATATCCAGTAATTCCACATCAAAAATTAAATCTGCATTTGGAGGTATTACGCCACTAGCCCCTCTTTCTCCATAAGCAAGATTAGATGGGATTAAAAAAGTGAATTTATCTCCAACAACCATTAATTGAACGCCTTCGGTCCATCCTGGTATTACTTGATTGAGAGGAAAAGTTGCAGGTTTTCCACTTTCTACAGAACTGTCAAATACTTTACCATTTAATAGTTTTCCGGTGTAATGTACAGTTACTGTGTTACTTGCTTTTGGATGTACTTTTCCTGTTCCTCTTTTTATGACTTTATATGCTAATCCGCTTTTGGTTTTTTTCATTCCTTTTTTTGATTTTCTTAATAATTCTTCTTGCATGTTTTTTGCTATTTCTTCTTGTTTTTTTATTCGATTTATCTCTTTTTCAAAAGTTTTATTTGCATCAAATTTATTTGCTTTAGCTCCTTTTTTTATTATTCTAATTGAATCAATGTTATCGCTTTGTTCAATTTTATCGATGATGTTTTGTCCATTAACTACATGTCCAAAAACGGTGTGTTTTCCATCTAGCCAAGAAGTTTCTTTGTGGGTGATGAAAAACTGGCTTCCATTTGTTTCAGGGCCTGAATTAGCCATGGATAAAACTCCAGAACCATTGTGTTTTAATGAAGGATGAAATTCATCTGGAAACTTATATCCAGGGTCCCCACTACCATCACCATTTTGACATCCTCCCTGTATCATGAAATCCTTTATTACACGATGGAAATTTAAGCCATCGTAAAAAGGATTTCCTTTTTCTTTAAAGTTATTGTCTTGTGAACCTTCTGATAGAGCAACAAAATTGGCCACCGTCATTGGTGTTTTTTCATATTCCAAAAGACAGGTAACTTTTCCTTTGGAAGTATAAAATTCTGCATACATTCCATTATCTGATAATGAGAAAGGTTTGTTTTCTAATATTGATGTAGAAGTTTCTTGTTCTTTCTCTTCAATTTCTAAATCATTATTAGAGCATGATAGAGCAATAGATAATAAAAGAAAAGAGAGACCTAAAAGGTGAATTGTTTTAGACATAGTTTTTTTTGCAAAATTAAAATTAATCTGGAAAAATTTTCCCTGGATTTAAGATAAGTTTTGGATCGAATATTTTTTTGATGTTTTTCATCATTAAAATGGTGTTTTTTGAAAAAAATATTTCCATGTATTGTTTTTGAACAAGGCCTATTCCATGCTCGCCTGAAAGTGTTCCTCCTAGCTCTTTTACTTTAATAAAAATTTTTTTAATCGCTACAGGAAGTTCATTCTCCCATTTTTCATCAGAAATATCCCCTTTTAGTATATTTACATGTAAATTACCATCCCCTGCATGTCCGTAACAAATAGATTCAAAGCCAAATTCTTTTCCAATAGATTTTACTTCTTTTAATAATGCAGGCAAAGCAAATCTAGGAACAACTGTATCTTCTTCTTTATAGATAGATTTTCCTTTAACAGCTTCACCTACTTTTCTTCTGATTGCCCACAATGTATTTTTCTGAGCTTCGTTTTCAGCAAATAAAATTTCATCAGTTTTAAAACTCTCAAGAACATTCATAATTTTTTCACATTCTGCCATTATTATTTCTTCATCAAAGCCATCAGCCTCAATTAATAAATGTGCCTGATGAGTATCTTTAATTTCTACCGATGGATTATCGAGTGTCTTTTGTGATAATAAGAGTGCATCTCTTTCCATAAACTCGAGCCCGCTAGGAGTAATGCCAGCATTAAAAATTGCAGCAACTGCTTTGCATGCTTCTTCTGCTTCAAAGAATGGAACAAGCATGAGCATGTCTCTAGTTGGATGAGGAATTAATTTTAAAACAATTTTAGTAACAATTCCCAATGTACCCTCAGATCCCACAAGCAATTGAGTAAGGTTATATCCAGTTGCATTTTTTAATACATTGGCACCTGTCCAAATTATTTCACCTGAAGCAAGTACCACTTCTAGGTTAAGAACATAATCACTGGTAACTCCATATTTTACTGCTTTTGGCCCACCAGAATTCTCCGCAATATTACCGCCAATAAAACAACTTCCTTTACTAGCGGGATCAGGTGGATAAAATAGCCCTTTTTCTTTTAGTGTATTTTGAAGTACTTCGGTAATAACTCCGGGTTCGGTGATTACCTGGCTATTTTTTTCATCGATTGAAATTATTTTGTTAAATAATTCCATTGAAAGAAGTACTCCTCCATAAATGGGGAGGGCCCCTCCGCTAAGCCCAGTTCTAGCACCTGCAGGAGTAACAGGTATTAATTTATCATTACAATACGATAAAATTTTAGATACTTCTTTGCTTGTATTGGGTTTTAAAATAATTTCGGGATGATAAGAAAGATCTTCTGTTTCATCTCTAGAATATTCTTCTTTTTTTTCTTCAGAAAACAGGCATCGATCATCTAACAAATCGACAAAAAAACGAATGTTTTCGGAACTTACTTTATTGTACATAAGAGAATATTCATAAAAATACTATTTTGCTAGAAAACAATTAGATATATTCTGAAAGATATAGCCATCGATCAGATTTTTCTTCTATTTTATTTACAATTTCAGATAATCTTTTGCCCATTTTATTTAATTCTTCTCCACTCATTGAAGGGTCGGAAAGTTTAACAGTTAGTTCTTTTTTTTCAGTTTCCAGTTTTTCAATTTCCATTTCTAAATTTTTAAATTCTTCTTTTTCTTTAAAGGATAATTTATTTTTTTCAGTTTTAGTGTTGTCTGTACTATTATTTGAAACAACTTTTGTTTTTTTGGAGATTTCTTTTTGTTTTTTTCTATAATTAGAATAATTACCTATAATATCTTTTATCTCTCCATCTCCTTCCATAATAAAGAGATGATCTACCATTTTATCCATAAAATATCGATCATGAGATACGATAACCAAACATCCCTGAAAAGCTCTTAAATATTCCTCCAAAACTCCCATTACAAATATATCGAGATCATTTGTTGGTTCATCAAGAATTAGAAAATTTGGATTACTGACAAGAACAGTAAGTAGTTTTAACCTTCTTTTTTCTCCACCGCTAAGCTTTTCTACATATTGATAATGCATATCTCTAGGAAAAAGAAATCTTTCAAGGAGTTGGGCTGCAGATAATTCTTTTCCTTTTTCTAAAGGAATAAATTCGGCAATATCTTTAATTACTTCAATTACTCTTTTCTGATCAGATACCTTTATAAGCTCTTGGCTATAATGTCCAAAAACAATAGTATCACCAACAATTACTTTTCCTTTATCTATATTTTCATTTTTGAGAATTAAATTTAGAAAAGTAGATTTTCCAGCCCCATTTTTACCAACGATACCTAACCTTTCCTTTCTTTGAAAATTATATGAAAGTTCTTTTATAATTGTTTTTTCACCAAAGGATTTTCCAATCTTATGTAATTCGATAATTTTGGATCCAAGACGATTCATTTTTATAGGAAGCTCAAGTTCTTGAACATCTGTTTTTTGATGAGCAATTTTTTTTGTGATTTCAAATGACTCAATTCTTGCTTTTTGTTTAGTTCCTCTGGCTTTTGGTTGTCTTCTAATCCATTCTAGTTCTTTACGAAAAGTATTTTTTGCTTTTTCAATTGTTGATTGTATTTGCTCTTCTCTATCTGCTTTTTTTTCCAGATAATATGAGAAATTGCCATTGTATTTATAAAGCGTATTATTGGATAATTCAAAAATACTGTCACAAACAACTTCTAAAAAATAACGATCATGGGTAACCATTAGGATAGTTGCATTGGAACCTGAAAGATAAGATTCAAGCCATTCAATCATATCTAAATCAAGATGGTTTGTTGGTTCATCAAGAAACAAAAGGTCGGCTTCAGATAAAATCACTTTGGCAAGAGTTACTCTTTTTCTTTGTCCACCAGATAAAGTTTTTATTTTTTGAGAAGGATTTTTAAGGTCAAGTTTATCAAGGATAAGATTGAGTTTTGACTCAATATCCCAGGCGTTTAACTCACTTAATTCAGTATAACAATTATGGAGCTCTTCTTCATCATTATTTAATTGTGCGGTTTTATATTTTTTAATTGCCTGTATTTCTGGTAAATCATGATCAAGTAAAACTTCAAAAATACTTGCTTCATCATTAAGTTTATCACTTTGTTCCATGAATGAGACACGGATTCCATTTCGATAAACAATTCTTCCTTCATCAATAGATTCTTTATTCATTAAACATTTCAACAGAGTTGTTTTTCCGCTTCCATTTTTTGCTACAATTGCAATTTTTTGACCTTGATTTATCCCAAATGTTAGATTTGAGAATAAAATTCTATCGCCAAATGATTTTGTTAGGTTCTCAACCGATAAATAATTCATATCAACGTAAACGATTCAAGGAATCCAGAAGTTTTTTGTCGCGTTTAATTCCAAGTTGAGCAAGAAAAATAAGAGGAAATGGAAGGATAAGAAAAATAAACCCAGTTCCGATTTCGGATTTAAATTCTTTTTCTCCAATAACATTTGAACCATAAATAGAGAATAAAAGAAAGGCAACTACGATTAAAAAATAAATAAAAAATAAGCGTCGAATCATTTTTAACTGCAGATTTAAATTTTTATATCGCATCAAAAGGATAAAAATATATAAAACTAATCCTATAATTGAAAGATAAAAAGGGTAGGAATGATCACTTATGCTTTGTTGTTTTGCTATTTCAATTTTTTCGATGCCAAAAGCGCTTAGGGTTGCATGGTACTTTGTTCCTGTAAAAGCAATTAACTTCATTCCACTTAGCAAAATGGAAAGAGAAATCATACTTAAAATAAGGTATAAACTTTGTGTTCGTTGAATCATTCTATAGAATTTGCTTTATGGCGAAGATAAAAATCGAGAATAACAATAGCGGCCATTGCCTCAACAATTGGAACTGCTCTTGGTAAAACACACGGATCGTGTCTGCCTTTTCCTTCAATAATTATTTCTTCTCCTTGTTTGTTTATTGATTTTTGCTTTTTCATCAAAGTAGCAACTGGTTTGAATGCAACTCTATATGTGATAGGCATTCCATTGGAAATCCCACCTTGAATTCCTCCTGAATTATTACTTGATGTAGAATAGTCAGAATTAATAATGTCATTATGTTCGCTACCCAACATTAATGCTGATGAAAAGCCACTTCCAATTTCAAATCCTTTCACAGCATTTATACTAAGCATGGCTTTACCAAGCTCTGAATTTAATTTATCAAAAACAGGTTCTCCAAGACCAATAGGGACATTGTTTATAATTCCCTGAATGCATCCTCCAATGGTGTCACCTTGAGCTTTTACATTCAAGATTAATTTCTCCATTTTTGATGCAAGATCAGAATCTGGACATCGACATGTATTTTGTTCAATTTCTTGAAATGAAAAGTTTTGAATCTTGTTTAATTTAAATTCTCCAATTTGGTCAACATAGGTGGTAAATGAAACACAAAGACTATTTAAAATTTGCTTTGCTATAGCACCTGCTACAACCCGGCATGCGGTTTCTCTTGCACTTGAACGTCCACCACCACGATAATCTCTAATCCCATACTTTTGTTGGTAAGAGAAGTCTGCATGCGATGGCCTAAAAGTGTCTTTAAGATGTGAATAATCTTTACTTTTTACATTGGAATTTTTTATGATAAACCCGATTGGTGTTCCTGTAGAAAGTCCATCAAAAATACCGGAAAGTATTTCAAGCTTGTCTTCTTCTTTTCTTGGAGAGCTTAAAACAGATTGTCCTGGCTTTCTTCGATCTAATTCTTTTTGAACATCAGATAGATTTATTTTTTGCCTAGATGGAACGCCATCGATTACACCGCCAATAAAATCCCCATGTGATTCACCAAATGTAGTTAGTCTGAATATTGTGCCAAAGGAAGAACCTGCCATGTTGTAAAATTAATCAATATCATTTCTTAAACAGAAATGACCTTTCTATATATTTCATTATATTTCTCTGAAATAGATTCATAACTAAAATGCTTAAGAGCAAATGTTCGCATTTCATTTTCATCAAACTCAATTTCATTGTTGAGTATTTTGTTTAATGAATCAAGGAGCATTTGTTCATTTTTAGGATCTATTAAAACACCATTTTTATTGCTTAAATATTCAGGTATTCCATTAACTTTGGTAGCTATAACAGGAACTCCAGACATCCAAGCTTCAGCAATAACACAAGGGAAGTTTTCAAAATTGCTAAAAAGCACCAATGCTTTTTTTCCCTGATACATTTTTGCAATTTCAAGAGTTGTTTTTGTCTCATGAAAAATGATATAAGAGTTTAAAACACCCAATTCTCGTGCAAGTTCATGCGCTTTTTTAGTATCTCCATCACTTATAATATGGATGTTGAAATCACTTCTTTGTAGAGATAATTTTTTGATAACATTTATAATTCCAAGTACATTTTTAGCAGGTTCGTATGCTGTAGACACATGGATAAATTGTTTTTTTTGGGAATTAGAAGAGCCTATTTTAAACACTTCTTTATCCACTACATTTGATATAGCTTGATATTTTCCATTAGGATGTAATTTGACAAGATGTGATTTTAAATCATCGCTAACTGGCATTATATAAGAAGCATTTCTTAGAATTAGTTTACAAATTTTTAAAGTCATTTTACTATATCCGTTTTCTTTTGAATGAAATCCTGAAGAATGTTCAGTTAAAACATATGGGATTTTCTTCATCTTTTTAAGATAAACTGCCCATAATCCAATTGGATATGCAACATTGACATGTGTAATGGAAGGTTTTTGAGTTTCTATTACTTTTTCCCATCCACTTTTAAAAGCTTTGTATTGTCTAAATATTTTGGATAAATGTTTGATTATAGGAATTCTTGTTTTCGATTTGGGATAATAAACGATTATTTCTCGAATTCCTTTATGTTTTTTTTCAACACAATCATAGAAATTAATATTTTCGTCACTAACCAAAGAAAGAATTTCAACTTTGTGAATTCTTGAAATAGATTCGGCATGTTTTTGAATAAAATTTCCAAGAGTTTTATTTGTCCTGTTAGGATACCAGGAACAAAGAAATAGAATCTTTAATGGTTTTGCTTTTGGCACAAGCCGTTATTTTTATTTGTTTTAAACCAAAATGGTTGAAAAGACACATTTAATTTGTTGGAGAGCATAATCTAGTTCTTCTTTGGTGGTATATCTAGAAAATGAAAAACGAACGTTAGGCCTATTTAGATCCGCATTGATTCCTTCTAAAACATGTGATGATGTATTTGTTCCAGAAGTACAGGCACTTCCTCCACTTGCAGCAACCCCCTTTAAATCAAGGGTAAATAATAACATTGTACTTTTTTTTGTTTTTGGAAAACAAACGTTGAGTACTGTGTATAATGATTTTTCAGGATCAATATCTCCATGAAAGTAAATATCATCAGAAAATTTCTTTAATTCTTTTATCATGTATTGTTTAAGGCCAAGAACATGATCTTGATGTTCTTTAAGGTCGTTGTACGCTAGCTCTAAAGCTTTTGCAAGCCCCACAATTCCATATACATTTTCTGTTCCTCCTCTCATATTCCTTTCTTGAGATCCTCCATGTATAAATGCATCAGGTTTGTTTTTTTTATTAACATATAAAAAGCCAATTCCTTTAGGTCCATGAATTTTATGAGCTGCACATGTTATGAAATCAATATCTAGTTCTTCAAGATCGAATAAATAATGCCCCATTGTCTGAACAGTATCTGAATGAAAATAAGCATTGTGTTTTCTACATATCTGTGATACTTTTTGAAGTGGCAAAAGGTTTCCAATTTCATTATTACCATGCATTAATGAAACCAATGTTTTCTCTTTTGTTGAAAGAAGCTCTTCAAGATGGTTTAAATCAACATGTCCATTTTTATTAATATTAACTAGATCTAATTTAATTCTTCCTTGTTCACAAAGAAAAGTAGAAGTGTGTCCAACTGCATGATGCTCAATGCAAGAAGTAATAATTCTCTTAATCCCTAAATTACATATAGAGCTTGTTAATGCCATGTTATCTGCTTCGGTACCTCCTGAAGTAAAAACAATTTCTGAAGGACTGCAATTAATATATTTTGCAACTTTCCTTCTAGAATTTTCTATGTGTGCTTTTACGTGTCTTCCGAATGAGTGTGTCGAAGAAGGGTTTCCAAAATCATTTATTAAGACTTCAGTGATTGCATGGGTGACTTCTTTCGCTATTGGAGTTGTCGCAGCATTGTCAAGATAAACACGCATTTTTTAAATGTTTTGACGAAGATAAAAAAGAATTTTCAACCGATTCTTTTATTCTAAAGAATAATTGCAATTTAATGTAAATTCGATTAATGCTGAATAAATAAGTAAATTTGTATCTTAAGAGATTATATGAAGATTAGGTTTTTTTTTAAGGAAACTAGAACTAAACGTTTTTTTTATTCACCACGTTATTATGATGAAAGAAAAGAACGCCTGGAGAAAAAAAAGGCTTTGTATAAGAATATAGATAATATTTCTGAAGAGCAAAGAAAACAAATGTTAAGAGATCAGATTCAATATCAATGGAACAGATCTGATGATGTAAAACAACAAAGAAGTGCTGCAAATTCACGAACATTGATTTTGATTCTAGCAATTATTGTTCTTGGGTATTTTATTTTTAATGGATTAAATCATATTGAAAAAGTAATTCATATTCTATTTTAATTTCATGGAAGCAATAATAGAACTGTTACCAGAACATATAGCCAATCAGATTGCTGCCGGAGAAGTGGTTCAACGTCCTGCATCTGTAATTAAAGAATTGATTGAGAATTCAATAGACTCTGGGGCGGATAAAATACAGGTGTACATTAAAGATGCTGGAAAGACATTGATTCACGTTGTGGACAATGGTTCTGGAATGAGTGAAATAGATGCTCAAATGTGTTTTAAAAGACATGCGACAAGTAAAATAAAAACCGTTGATGATATTTATTCATTAAATACAAAAGGTTTTAGAGGAGAAGCTCTAGCTTCTATTGCAGCAATTTCTCATGTGGTTCTTAAAACAAAGAGAAAAGAGAGTGCTACAGGAATAAAACTTGTATTGGAATCTGGAAAAAAAACATTACAAGAAGAATTTGTAGGCTCTGATGGAACAAGTGTCGAGGTTAAAAATTTGTTTTTTAATGTGCCAGCACGAAGAAATTTTTTAAAATCTGACACTGTCGAATTTAAACATATTCAAGAAGAATTTGAAAGAGTAGTGCTAACTCATCCTGATTTAAATTTTTCTTTTTTCCATAATGGAAAAGAAGTGTATAACCTATTTCCATCCAATTTACGAAAAAGAATACTGGGTATTTTGGGTAATTCTAAAAATGAAAAACTTGTTCCTATTGATGAATCTACAGATATTGTTACTATAAAAGGGTATGTTATTAAACCGGAGTTTTCAAAAAAAACAAGAGGAGAACAGTATTTTTTTGTCAACAATCGTTTTTTTAAAGATTCCTATTTTCATCATGCAGTAAATAAAGCTTTTGATGGGCTTTTGTCTCCAAAACATATCCCTGGTTATTTTTTGTATTTTGAAATAGATCCAGCAAAAATAGATGTAAATGTGCATCCTAATAAAACTGAAATAAGGTTTGAAGAAGGTAGGTCAATTTATTCTATTCTTTTAAGTAGTATTCGTCAGTCATTAGGGAAATATAATATTTCTCCAAGTTTGGATTTTGAACAGGAAACAGCTTTTGAAGTGCCTCATGAATTAAGAAGAACTACTCCAGTTGAACCTAAAATAGTTGTTGATCCAAATTATAATCCATTTCACTCGAGTTCTTCTTCTAAAGGGAACTCTTCGGGAGCTATTTCTACTGCAATGAAAGCACAGGGTTTTGGTGTTTCAATGCCTTCGCAAACAGATTGGGATAGCTTTTATAATAAGGAGAAATTAGAAAATGAAGATTCTAAAATTGACTTGGGAGAAATCGATGATACCTCTATAAAATCAGCATTTATTTTAAGCAATAGGTACTTTATATTCCCGTGTGATAAAGGAATATTTATGCTTGATTTAAAAAGAGCAAAACAGCGTATTTTTTATGATGAATTAATGCAGAAATATATTTCTGCACCTATTAATTCTCAAGAAATATTGTTTCCATATGAAAAAGAATTATCTAAAAATGAAAAAGAATCTTGGATTGAAAATAAAAAATTGATTGAACGATTGGGATTTCGATTTACAATAGATGAACTGTTGCTTCAAATACAAGCAACTCCAGATTATATTACAGATGAAATAATTTATGATTGCGTAGATTATTTAACCGAACAAATGGCTTATCAAAATATAGATAAAGGTGAATTAGTACATTTTTTAATACTTTCTGTTGTCAAATCAGCATGCACTAATATGGGTGTGATAAATCAAGAACAGGCAGAGTATTTATATTCTAATTGGATTAATTGTGACGAGAATGCCTTTTCTCCCTCAGGAAAAAGAATCGTTAATATTCTTCAAACCGATGAAATTTCAAAATTGATTTAATGTTTCGATTAAATGATTTGCCTCAGGTTACCAAAAATATTTTATTGTTAAATATTATGTTTTTTGTTGTGAAATTTTTTCTTGAAACTCAAAACAATATTTTCATGTACAATTTGGGCCTTTATTATTTTACCAATCCTAATTTCGAGCCTTTTCAATTTGTCACTTACTTCTTTTTACATGATGATTCTTTACACCTTGTTTTCACAGTTGTTGCATTGATGTTTTTTGGAGCTCCTCTTGAAAAAGTTTGGGGACCACAGCGTTTTTTTATTTTTTATATTTCTTGTGCTATTGGAGCAGCATTATTAAATCAACTCGCCATATTTGTTGAACTTAGTTTTTTGGTAGGTCAATCATTAGCATTTGAAGAAATACTCAAACCTTTAATGATTATAAGTATTCCTGTTTTTGGTGCAACTGGAGCTATTTTTGGACTTCTTGCAGCATTTGTATATTTGTTCCCAAATACAGAAATAAATCTGTTTTTTTTCCCAATTCATGTAAAAGCAAAACATTTTATTATTGTTTTTGCAGGTCTTGAGCTTTATCGCGCCTTTCACGAATCAATATATTTATTTATTGCTAATTATATTCATTTAGGGGGTGCATTAATTGGTTTTGTTTTAGTTTTATTTTGGAAAAAAACAGATCAAAAAAACTTTTATTAAGAGGAATGAATTTCCTTTTGGATTTTTATTTCAAAATAACAATTACTAAGAATAAAAAATAATAATACTTATTTGATGTTTGGATTACTAAATAATTTACCACAAGTCACTAAAAACATTCTATTGCTAAATATTATGTTTTTTGTTGTAACCTTGTTTCTTGAAAGTCAGGGGATTGATTTAATACAAATACTAGGAGCACATCACATTTTATCTTCACGATTTGAGCCTTATCAAATTGTGACACATTTTTTTATGCATGGTGGTTTTTTCCATATTTTATTTAATATGTGGCTTTTTGTAATGCTTGGTGCTTACTTAGAAAGAATATGGGGCCCAAAGAGGTTTTTTATTTTCTATTTTGCATCTGCACTTGGTTCTTTTGTGTTGTATAATGCTGTTGGATATACAGAAATGTTAAATATTATAAACGAATTAAATGCAAATAATATTTCAATAGCAGAATTAAATGCAATTATTGAAAATAAAGATGATGATTCATTTAATGTTTTGTTAAATCAACATCCCAATAATGTTGAATTAATTAAAGAATATGTTAGTTTATCCTTGATTCCGATGGTTGGTGCTTCTGGGGCAATTTTTGGGGTGATGGCAGCTTTTACAATTTTATTTCCCAATACAGAGTTCTATTTGTATTTTGCAATCCCTGTCAAAGCTAAATATTTAGTAGGTGCTTATTTTATATATGAAGTTTATATGTCTTTTGTAGCGCCAAATGATGGGACTGCACATCTTGCTCATGTTGGTGGTGCAATTGTAGGTGCAGTATTGGTACTTATTTGGCGTAGAACAGATAGGCAAAACTTTTATTAAATGAATAATTCTTCGGCATTTGATTATATAAGAAATCTTTATCGAACAGGTGGAATGACTGTTCGTTTGATTTTTGTAAACACCTTGTTTTATATTTTAATAAATGTCATTCAGGTTTATGGCCGTTTAATGGGGGATGCGGATGTTTCTTTAGGAAGTCTATTAATTAATGTTTTTGCGCTAAAAGCAGACTTTTATTCTTTTGTTTACTCTCCTTGGGGATTATTTACAAGTATATTTAGTCACTTCTCATTCTGGCATTTTGCTTTTAATATGGTTTTCTTGTATTTCGCAGGAAAAATGTTTGAACAGCTTTTTGATCAAAAAAGACTTCTATACACCTATCTATTGGGAGGAGTTTTAGGTGGTGTACTTGAAATAATTGCGCATTTGGTTTTTCCTTCGCTTCAAGGTAATTTCCCTATTGTTGTTGGCGCATCAGGAGCTATAATGGCTATATTTGTGGCGCTTGCTTTTCATAGACCTAATTTAGAGGTTCGTTTACTTGGTTTGTTTCCTGTGAAACTGATTTTTTTAGCAGTTTTTTTTCTTTTAAAAGATTTGTTATCTCTGGGCATGGAAGATGGTACAGCTCATTTCGCACATCTAGGAGGAGCCTTGTTAGGGGTTTTATCAATTTATCAATTACATAAATCAAGCAATGTTATAAATAAAACTCAAATGATTATGGATCGATTGATTGCCTTTTTTTTAAATGTTTTTAAATCTAAGCCTGTATTTAGTAAATCCAATAATCGTTTTAAATCGGATGAAGAGTATAATTATGAGTCAAAAAATAAACAAGATACTATAGATGTGATATTGGATAAAATATCAAAATCAGGTTATGATTCTTTATCAAAAAAAGAAAAAGATTTTTTGTTTAAACAAAGCAAAAAATAATACTACTCTACTATATGAGAAATTTTTTAATTTTTTTAAAGGTAATAAGTGTTTTTCTGATTAGTTCACTTTTATTGGCATATTTATCTCCTTTTATTCATCCAAAAACAATTTTCTTCATCCCATTTTTTGGATTAATATATCCAATATTATTAACACTAAACATTCTTATTCTTATTGTTTGGATTGTCTTAAAGTCTAAATGGGCTTTTCCTGTCATGGCAACTGTTTTAATTGGTTTTCCTTTGCATTTTCGTTTGTATGCATTTGGATCTAATTCTTCGGAAATTGAAAATAAAAAAGCATTAACTATAATGAGTTATAATGTTCGATTGTTTGATGTTTATAATCCAAGTATGAATCAGGCAATAAAATCTAGAGATAAGATATTTGATTTTTTAATAAAAGAAGATGTAGATGTAATGTGTTTTCAGGAGTTTTATCATCAAGATAAACCTACATGGTTTAAGACTAAAGACTCTTTAATTGAAGTCTTAAATATTGTGGATTACCATTTTAGAGGAGCACATAGCAAAAGACATCGTAAAAATTTTGGGATATCCATTTTATCGCAATATCCTATGATAGGGAAAGGGCAAGTTGCTTTTGATTCTCAAAGCAAAAATGACTGTAATTATTGTATTTATGCGGACATTTTATTTAATAATGACACAGTTCGTATATATAATGTGCATTTGCAATCTATAAAAATTGGTTATGAAATGGGGGAGGAGTATTATGAAAATAAAAGCAGAAACTCTTTTGAATCCTTGTTTCAAACTGTTTTTAATAAATTAATTGATGCTTATCCTAAAAGAGCAGACCAGGCAATTAGAGTAGTTAATCATATTTCAAAATCACCATATCCTGTTGTTGTTTGTGGAGACTTTAATGATACGCCTTTGTCATATTCTTATAATCAGTTCAATCATAATTTAATCGATGCTTTTAGGAATTGTTCAAAAGGCATAGGTTCAACATATCTTGGTAAGATTCCAGCAGGAAGAATTGATTATATTTTTCATTCAGAAGATCTGTTATCCTCTAATTTTAAGATTCAAAAGGAAAAACTTAGTGATCATAAAGCAATTATCTGTGATATATTTCAAAAAAAATAAGAATCACCACTTATAAGCTTGTTCACTCATCCACTTGCCTTGAATCCTTAGTGTTTGTTCAATCACATCTCTTACACAAGTTTCTCCACCATTAAAGGGAGAGTGATATTCGGAATAATTTTTTACTTCTGAAGCAGCATCTTGAGGACAGCAAGGCAAACCAACGGTTTTTAAAATCGGTATATCAGGAATGTCATCACCCATGTAAATAATTTCTTTTTCTGTTAATGAAAATCGATTAAGAAGATCATTATAAACATTTAGTTTGTCTGAAGATCCAAGGCACACTTCTTTTAAACCAAGATTTAACAAGGTTTTTTTTACTTCTTTTGACTCTCCACCGGTAATTGCAAAAATATTATAGCCCATTTTTGCAGCATATTGGACAGCATAACCATCTTTGGAATTAAAAGAACGAATAAATTCATTATTATATAAAAGAATCTGCCCGTTAGTAAAAACACCATCTACATCAAAAATAAATGTGGTGATATTTTTAAGTTTAACTTTATATGATTCCATAGTTAATTATATGTTTTATTAATGCTTTTTGAAATTTCAGTATAGAGATTTTTTAATTCATCAGGCAATAAATCAAGATGTTTTTCAATGGTATTTAAATCATTTCTTTTAGCCGGACCTGTTTGAGCATTATAAGCAGATATTGAATTGATTTTATTGAATGTTTCTTGAATTAAATCATTAAAAATATTTAGAGGTATTTTTTGATCCACAGCATATTTTTGTCCTATATAAATTAAATGATTTGAAAAGTTGTTAAGGAATGTTGCGATTAAATGTATTTTAATTCGCTCATCACTTTTAATATATTCCACCTTTGCAGAAATTTTTTCACCTATTTCACAAAGAATAGATTTTAGTTCAGTTGTCTTTGATTCAATTAGAATAGGAAATTTTAAATTAGAATTATCCAATTTTGATGTTACTGTTTGTAAAGGATAAAAAACACCACAATTTGGATGCGTTATTTCATTTAAATCAATTATTGCAGAACAGTAAGCAATCATTTTATTAGAGGGTAAATTATTGATGATTTCAATTACAGAGTCATCATTTACACAAATCAATATTAATTCTCCACTAATTTCGTTAATCGTTTCGAATTTACAGTTTAGCTTTTTAGCTAATAAGCTACCTTTAGCTTTGTTTCTTGTGCTGACAGAGTTTATTACTATGCCTGAATTAAGTAGTCGTGAACTAAATAAATATGCAATATTGCCATTTCCTAAAATAGAAATACTAGGTGTTTTCATTTGTGAAAACTATTTGCCATGACATTGTTTGAATTTTTTTCCACTTCCACAAGGACAAGGTTCATTTCTACCCACTTTTTTTTCTGCAATTATTGGTTCTTTTCTTACTTCACTAGGCATGCTGTTTTGAATAGCCTGTTTATAGGCATCTTCATTTCTAAACTGAGGCAAAGGAGTTTTGCTTGTGTTTTGTGAATTTGCTTCCGAGTAATTATTTTGCTTATTTTCTTTATTTGTACTTTGAATTTCTTGTTCTACAGGAATATCTAGTTTCATTAATAATTCTACAGATTCCTTGTTAAATCTATCTAGCATGCTTTTAAATAATTCAAAAGATTCTAGCTTATAGATAAGCAATGGGTCTTTTTGTTCATAAGTCGCATTATTAACCGCGGAACGTAAATCATCCATTTCTCTTAAATGTTCTTTCCATTCATTATCAATAGAGGAAAGAATTACATTTTTTTCTAGAGAATGAGACAAAGTTGTTCCTTCACTATTATATGCTTCTTCAAGATCTACAATTAATCTCATTTCTTTTTTTCCATCCGATAATGGGAAGACAATATTTTTATATTTGCCTGCCATAGTTTCATGAACATGCTTAATTTGTGGAAAAGCTTTTTCAGAAATTTTCTGAACTTTTCTGTTATATGAACTCTTCATTGATTCATATATTTTTTCCGTTTTATCGACGACTTCAAGACCATTGTATTCTTCCTCATTAAATGGTGCATCAATACCTATTTGGCGAAGAAGTTCATTATTAAATTCATCGTACTCTTTAAAACTTAAATTATTGGTTGTGTTGTGACATAATTCGTAATACATGTTATCAATGTCAATATCCAATCGTTCACCAAAAAGAGCATTTTTTCTTTTTTTATAAATGGCTTTTCTTTGAGCATTCATCACATCATCGTATTCCAATAATCTTTTTCTTATGCCAAAATTATTTTCCTCTACCTTTTTTTGTGCCTTTTCAATTGATTTGGTCACCATGCTATGGGCAATAACTTCACCTTCTTTAAGTCCTAGTCGATCCATAACTTTTGCAATTCTATCTGATCCAAACATCCGCATCAAATCATCTTCAAGAGAAACAAAAAACTGTGAAGATCCAGGGTCACCCTGTCTTCCGGCTCTTCCTCGTAATTGTCTATCTACTCGTCTAGAATCATGTCTTTCAGTTCCAATAATTGCAAGCCCTCCCGCAGATTTAACTCCAGGTCCTAATTTAATATCGGTACCTCTACCAGCCATATTTGTAGCGATAGTCACTGATCCAGATAAACCTGCATTTGCAACAATTTCAGCTTCTTTTTGATGGTATTTTGCATTTAACACCTGATGTTTAATTTTTTTCATTTGTAACATCCTACTTAAAAGTTCGGATATTTCTACAGTTGTGGTTCCAACAAGTACAGCTCTATTATCATCAACAAGCCTTTCGATTTCTTCTATAATCGCATTGTATTTTTCTCGCGAAGTTTTATAAACGAAGTCATTCTCATCTTTCCGTACGATTGGTTTATTGGTAGGAATAACAATAACATCAAGTTCATAGATATCCCAAAATTCTTTTGATTCAGTTTCAGCAGTACCAGTCATCCCCGAAAGCTTATGGTACATTCTAAAGAAATTTTGTAATGTAACTGTTGCATAGGTTTGGGTAGCGGCTTCTACGGTTACATTTTCTTTTGCTTCAATTGCTTGATGTAATCCATCTGAATATCTTCTTCCGTCCATAATTCTACCAGTCTGCTCATCAACAATCTTCACCTTATTTTCCATTACCACGTATTCTACTTCTTTTTCAAAAAGTGTGTAAGCCTTAAGTAATTGGTTGATAGAATGAATTCTTTCTGATTTGATAGAATATTCACGAATCATAGTGTCTTTTCTATCTTGGTAAAGATCAGGAGTTAAACTTTCCTTGTCTAATTTTGCAATTTCTGCCCCAATGTCTGGTAAAATAAAAAAATCTCTATTTCCTTCTCCTGAAATTAAATCTATTCCTTTATCCGTTAAATCAATGGTGTTGTTTTTCTCATCGATAATAAAGAACAATTCCTGATCAATTATCTTCATATGCTTATTTTGCTCTTGCATATAAAAATTTTCAGTTTTTTGTAATTGGACTTTAATTCCTGGTTGCGATAAAAACTTAATTAAAGCTTTGTTTTTTGGCAATCCTCTGAAAGCTCTTAACAAAGAGATTCCCCCTTCTTCTTTTGTTTGTTTTAGTTCTTTTTTATCTAATTCAGTATTGTTATCATCAATAGATAATTTCTTTTTTGCATCTAAAAGATATTGTTGCACACATTTTCGTTGTGCAGAAACCAATCTTTCTATTCTTGGTTTAAGTTCATGAAATTCATGTTCATCTCCTTTTGGTGTTGGTCCGGAAATTATTAAAGGTGTTCTTGCATCATCAATTAAAACAGAGTCAACTTCATCAATAATGGAAAAATGGTGTTTCCTTTGAACTAGATCATCAACACTTCCTGCCATGTTATCTCTGAGATAATCAAAACCGAATTCATTATTCGTTCCAAAAGTGATATCAGCTTGATAGGCAATTCTTCTTTGTTTGGAGTTAGGTTGGTGATTGTCAATGCAATCGACGGTTAATCCATGAAATTGATATAGAGGCCCCATCCATTCGGAATCACGTTTCGCTAGATAGTTGTTTACTGTTACGAGATGAACGCCTTTTCCGCTTAATGCGTTTAAATATACAGGAAGAGTAGCAACCAATGTTTTTCCTTCTCCTGTTTGCATTTCAGCAATGTTTCCTTTGTGTAAAACAGCTCCCCCCATTAATTGAACATCATAATGAATCATATTCCACTGTACCAATGTACCTGCAGCAGTCCATTCATTGTGCCATATTGCATTTTCTCCATCAATAGTAACCCCATCATTTTTACTTGCAATATCCCGGTCAAATTCTTGTGCTTTAACAACTAATTGATTATTGTTTGTCCATCTGAAAGCTGTCTCTTTTACTACAGCAAATGCTTTTGGTAAAATATCGATAAGAATTTTTTCTAATTCAGTATCAATTTTTTTGGTGTAACTATCGATTTCATTATAAATTTCTTCTTTTTGCTGAATGTCCAGTTCCTCATCAAGAACTTGTTTTTCAAGTTCTTCAAGTTCTTTTTCAAGTTCGTTGAGGTTTTCTTTGATGTGTTTTTGGAGTTTTGGAGTTTGAGCACGAAGTTCATCATCACTCAATTTTTTGAGTAAATTATATTCTTCATTTGTTTGATCTATAAAAGGTTGGTATTCTTTACGATCTTTGGTTGATTTATCTCCGAATATGCGTTTTAAAATGTCGGTTATCATCTTTTAGGTAAAATTTGAATGCAAAGTTAACTAATTTGAAGGATTGTAGACTCTCCAGTCATTTAAATTATTTCCAGCAAGAAATTCTTTGAAATTCATTGCTTTTTTTCCTTCTAATTGAATTTTACTTATACATATGTAGTTATCATTACAAGCAAATAAAATTCCACTCTCACTTGCTTTTATGGGTTCTTCTAAATTTGATTGGACTGTGGGGATTTCTGCCTTAAGCAATTTAAACATAAAAGCTTTTTCTTTTTTTATGTTATAAAGTGTGCACTTAGCTCCTGGATATGGAGATAAGCCTCTAATTTTATTGTAGACATCTACTGCTTTATCGGTCCAATCAACATAGCAATCTTTTTTAAATATTTTTGGAGCATTTTTGAGTTTTTCGATTTCAAATTTCTTTTGATTTGTTGCTGTAATATTATTTATCGAAATTTCATTAACTGTTTTAAGTATTAATATTTTTCCTAACTCGATAAGTTTTAGGTACAAATCACCAACATCCATATCAAAATTGATTTTGGTTTTTATTTGATCAATGATTTTACCCGTATCTATTTCCTTTTCTATAAAAAAAGTAGTTAATCCTGTTTCTGTTTCTCCGTTAATTATAGCCCAGTTAATTGGAGCAGCTCCTCTATATTGAGGAAGAAGAGAGGCATGAAGGTTTATAGTTCCCAAAGGAGGAAGTGCCCATACTTTTTCAGGCAACATTCTAAAGGCAATGACTACAAAAAGATCTGCCTCTAGCTTTTTTAGTTGTTCAACAAAAGTTTCATCCTTTAAATTAACAGGTTGTAATAATTTTAATTGATTTTGTTCTGCATATTTTTTAATAGGAGAAACATTAATTTTTTGTCCTCTTCCTGCAGGTTTATCACTAGCAGTTACAACGGCTGTTATTTCATGTCTACTCTTATTAAGAACATCAAGCATAGGGACAGAAAAATCTGGTGTTCCCATGAAAATAATTTTTAAAGATTTCATATCCTTTTCTTTTTTGCCACTAATCATTGTATAGCAAGTATTTTTTTCTTATTTGTTTAAATGTATTCAAATCTTCTTGCCATGATTTTCTGATTTCATTTTCATTTAAGCCTTTGATGATTTGTTCTCTCAATTTTTTGTTTCCACTTAGCTTGTCAAAAAAAAGATTTTTATTAAAAAATGTAGTTTTTTCATTCAAAGTATTATAGGCATTAATCAGATATTTTAGATTCAATGAATTTAGGGGGAAGGGATTTTCGTTTTTAACATCAACCCCATAACATTTTTGATTTTTGAAAGGTGGGTTTTTGGATCCGTACATGGATTTTGGAGTAAAGGTATATTTACTTTTTTTATAAGAAGGGTGTCCGATAATCTCAAAAGGTCTATTCGTGCCTCGTCCAACACTTATAACAGTGCCTTCAAATAAACAAAGGCTAGGGTATAGGGCAATGGATTCTTTAGATTGTAAGTTTGGAGATGGTGCAACCGGAAGAACAAACTCAGTAGAATGCCAATAATTTTCACAATTAATGACGGTTAAATTACATGAGACATTGTTTTTTAACCACTTCTCTCCATTAATCATCAAAGAATATTCTCCGATTGTCATTCCATATATAATAGGAACTGGATGAAGACCTACAAATGATTTGCAATTTTCTTGCATTACTGGTCCGTCAATATAATGTGCATTTGGGTTTGGTCGATCTAAAACTATAACTTGAATGTTATTTTCCGCTGCTGCCTCCATCACATAGTGTAAAGTGGATAGATACGTATAAAATCTTGCCCCAACATCTTGAATATCGAAAATTAAAATATCAATACCATTTAATTGTTCTTTACTAGGTTTTTTATTTCTTCCATATAAGGAGATTATTGGAAGTCCTGTTTGTGGATCAATGCTGTTTTTAATATGTGCGCCATTGTCCCGATTGCCTCTAAATCCATGTTCAGGAGCAAATACTTTTTTTAGATTTACATCTAAACTTAATAGACTATCAACAATATGCGTTTTATTGATAAGAGAAGTTTGATTTGCTATTAAAGCAATGTTTTTACCTTCTAGTAATGGTAGATACTTTTCTGTTCTTTGATTCCCGAGAATTGTTATTGAATTATTTATTGCTTTTTTTCTTTTGCTGTGTTGTTTTTTATCCACATTTTTTTCATGAATTAAGGTGCATGATAATGTAATAAATAAGCAGATTGGTAAAATTGAGCGAAGCATTGTGTAAATTTGATTTTTTAATGTAAAAATTGTGCCAAACGAATTATTTATATCGAAACGAATTTTTAAATCCGATGTGCAAGGTAAGAAAGTTTCTAGTCCAATAGTTCGTATTTCTGTAATAAGTATTTCACTGGCTATTGTTGTAAACCTTATTACAATAGCAGTTGTTAATGGTTTTCAAAATGAAGTTAGACAAAAAATAACTGGTTTTGGCTCTCATTTTTTTATAAGAAAACATGGCGTTAGTAATAACTTCGATGCCGCCCCCATTTTAAAGGAACAAAAGAGGATTGAAGGCCTCAAAAAAATGGAAGGAATAAAAAGTATTTCACCTGTAGCTTATAAGCCAGCGATACTTCAATCTAGAAAAATTAAAAGAAATGTTTCTCTTGTCACTGGTAAGGATTCAAGTTTTGTTAAGCAAGATGTGCAAGGAGTTATTTTTAAAGGAATAGACTCTACATATAATTTGGATTTTTTTGACAAATATTTAATTAAAGGTGATGTTACTGCCTTTTTGTCATATTCTTCGATTTCATCTGTACTTATTTCTGAAAAAACGGCAAAAACTCTCTCTTATAAATTAGGTGATACTATAAATGTGTTTTTTGTTAAATCAAAACCTATAAAACAAAACTTTATCATTAAAGGAATTTATAATTCTGGACTTGAAGAGTTTGATAAAAAAATAGTTGTTGCAAAATTACGGGATGTTCAAAACCTTAATGATTGGGGCTTAAATGCAGAAATAAAAATTGCAGATACTTTGCATAATGAAGAATTAGTCATTTATTCAGATGTGTCAGGTGGTGATGGTAATTATCTTTTTAATTGGGGTCATGGTTTTCAGCCTTATAGTGCTTTTTCTTTCTACCCGGATAGAGATACATTAATTTCATTAGTGGTTAAAGACACACCTTTAAATCCTGAACAATTAGCTCAATATGACACCACATATTTAAAAATCGATTTCCCTAATAACAACACTACTTCATACGAGGTTTTAACTGATCAAACTGGAGAAATAATAAAAACCTTTAATGATGGAAAGGGTTATGATTATAATGTGCTTATTTCTGAAGATTCATTTATTAGATTTATTCAAGACGATTATGGGGTTTCAAATTCTGAAAAATATGTTTCAGGTTTTGAAGTCATTATTGACTCATGGGACGAACTTGATAACATGCATAAAAAATTACAAAAAAAAATAGAATTAATACCTTCTGAAAATAATTCTTTAATAGAGGTTGTTAGTATAATTAGTAATGAAAAAGATTTGTTTTTATGGTTAAGTTTTTTGGATTTAAACGTTTTGATTATTGTTATATTGATGCTTTTAATTGCGATTATTAATATTGGATCAGCTATGCTTGTGATAATTGTGGTAAGAACTAATTTCATTGGTGTTCTCAAGTCTTTTGGAGCAAATAATTGGTCAATAAGAAAAATCTTTTTACTTCAAGCTTTATTTTTGATGTTAAGAGGTATTTTCTTTGGAAACTTAATAGGCTTAGGCCTGTGTTATTTGCAAATAAAATTCGAATTTTTCTCTTTAAATCCAGAGGTTTATTACTTGAATGCTGTGCCAATTAAATTAGAACTTTCGCATTGGGTTATGCTCAATGTTGGCACAATTGTAATTTGTTTATTAGCTCTTCTATTGCCAAGTTATGTTGTCACAAAAATTAGCCCAAACAGAGCAATAAGGTTTGATTAATTCCAACAGATAATAGAACCAGCAACCAATGCATCTAAATAGATGCGTTTTAGTTTTCTCATTTGTGATTTTGCAATTTCGTCTCCGTTTTCTGCTTTTATTTTAAGGCGATAATAAGTGTCAATTGTTTGACCAAATAAATCGTTTTGAATTTTATTTTTTATATCGAGTATTTTGGTGTTTAATTCGATAAGATAATGTTCAAGTTCACCCAGTTCAGTAACTTCTTCATGTGACATGTCTTTTTTTCGAAGTAGAGAGGAGTAGCGAGGTAATATGTCATTTAAAAGCTCAACAAATCGATCGATTTCTCCATCCATTTCCTGTTTTCTATATTTAAATTCTGACATGTATGTAATTTCTCATCTGAAATTAACATTTTATTTGATTTAAGCAAATTTAAATCCGTTTTTTAACAAAAAATCATGGAGTACTTAGAGAAACAGGGAGAACTGCTCCATTATAAAAACGATGTCCATTTTCAGCGAAATCACAAATATATTTGGCCATTTCATTTGCATTAATTGAGGCATTAAAGTCAGGAAAAGCTTTTTTAAGCATTTCAGTCTGAATTGCACCAAGACATAAACAATTTATTTTTATTCCGCTATTTTTATATTCTTCAGCAAACATTTCTGTCACATTGCATATTGCAGCTTTAGAGCTTGAGTATGCAGTTAATTCAGGGAATTTAACAGAACCCTGAAATCCACCCATGGAGCTAATGTTTAATATATGAGTGTTTTTTTTAAAATGATTTAAACAAAGTTGAATTGATTCAATTATTCCAAAAACATTAACTTGATAAGATTCTATTAAATCATTTTTTGTGATTTCATTAAAAGGTTTTTTAATCAATAAACCGGCATTGTTTACTAGTATATCTATGGAATCAATTTTATTAAGTATAGGTTGAATTTGAGATTGTATATTTTGACACAAATCCAATTTGTATGGATGAACATTTACAAGACCATTAAATGACTTGTGCATTCTTTCAACATTTCTAGAAAGGGCATATATAGTATAGTTTTCGTTTTTTGAAAATTCATTAACAATTTGTTCTCCTATACCTCTACTTGCTCCGGTTACTAGAATGTTTTTACTCATCAAAATTTAATTTTATCTTACTGCTGTTTGCAATTGCTTGACATGCTAAGGTATACCCTTCACTAACTTCTTTATCTGTTAAAGCATGATTGATTTTCATGATAACATCTCCTTCAATAACTTTTGCTCTACATGAACAACACAATCCACCTCTGCATGAAAAAGGAACTTCAATTCCTTTTTTTTCTGCGACATCTAAAATAAAGGGTCCGTTTTTTGGAATAATTATTTGATGGTTTTTGCCATCCAGTAATATATCCACTTGACTCTCTCCAATGTATTTACTCTCATTTTTATCTGAGCTTGTTTCCATTTTTATTGGAGCTGTGAATAATTCATAAATTATTTTACTTTCATTTACATCAAATTCTTTTAGTGCATCTCGAACTTCTATAAGCATATTTTCAGGTCCACAAATTAAGAATTTGTCTGAATTTAATAATTCAGGATCTTTTTTAATTAATTTTCGGATAAACTCTCCATCGATTCTACACTTAATATCATCGGAACTATTTTGAGAAAAACAAAACTCTGATTCTGTGTTTTTTAAAGTTTTTATTTCGTTATAAAAAATAGTGGATTCTATAGATTTGTTTCCATAATAAAGGCGCATTTTCTTTTCAGAGTTTTCAAGATCATTTGCAATTGAAAAAATAGGTGTAATTCCACTTCCTGCAGCAAAACTGCAGATTTTTTTGTCTTCTTCATTGATGTGGAAGTTTCCATCAGGTTTAGTAATGTTAAATTCATCTCCTGGTTTTAGTGAATTTTTTAGATAATTTGAAACCAATCCATTCGGTATAGCTTTTATTGCTATTGCCATTTCTTCTTTTGGCTTACTACATAAAGAGTAGGAGCGAATTTGTGTTTTATTATTTATATTGATTTTGATGTTGGTGTACTGTCCTGCTTTAAATGAAAAGTAATCAATTGGGATGTTTTCATTTTGAAAGGTTATTTTGATTGATTCATTGGTAAGAGGAATAATCGATTTAACTTCAACACAAATTTCTTTCTTTTTTGAAGTTTCGTTTGATTTTTTTTTAATAAAATTGAATAGTCCCATATAGTTATTCGTCAAAAGAAATACTCACTTCCTTTGTTTTAGGATGTGATTGGCAGGTTAAAATATATCCTTCTTCTACTTCATCTTCTTCAAGTGCATAGTTCACATCCATACTTACTTCTCCAATCGTGATTTTTGCCTTACAGGTACAACATACACCACCTTTACATGCAAAAGGGACATCAATGCCTTCATCGTGAGCCATGTCAAGTATATTGCTTTCAGATGAATTCATTTCAAAATCTACAGATTCGCCATCAAGTTCAATGGTGATAGTACTCTGAAAGGTATTGTCGGTATTTTCATTTTTAGTGTCTTTTGCTGATGAAGTGGTGAATAATTCAAAATGAATATTTTCTTTATTAACTCCATTTTCTATCATGCTCTCCTTTATATCAAATATCATAGATTCTGGTCCACACAAATAAACCGAATCAATAGTCTGATTATTTAAATAAGTACTTATCAGCTTTTTGTTTTTTTCTTTATTAATTCTTCCTTCATTTAATGCGTCTTCTCTTTTTTCTTTAGAAAAAATGTAAACTATCTTAATTCTATCAGAGTAGGTGCTTTGAAGCTTTTCTAAATCATCTTTAAATATGATAGTTGAAGATTCTTTATTTCCATAAAACAAAGTAATCTTGCTCTCTTGCTTGCTAAAAAGAATAGATTTTATCATTGAGATTATAGGGGTGATACCACTTCCCGCTGCATAAAATACATAGTTTTTAGATATATCGCTTTGAGTATCGATAATAAATGAACCCATTGGACTCATAACTTGCAAAGTATCCTCTTTGCTTAATAGGTTATTAGCAAATGTTGAAAAAACACCATCTTTAATTTGTTTTATTGCTACTTTATGTATTCCTTCAAAAGGAGCAGAGCATAGTGAGTATGCTCTTCTAACATCTTCACCATCAATACGTCTTTGAAGTGTTAGATATTGACCAGAAATAAAAGAAAATTCATTTTTAAGATTTTCAGGAATTTCAAATGTGATAGAGACACAATCTTTTGTTTCCTTTTTTATCTCCGATATTTTTAAATCATGCAATGTGTTACTCATAGTTTTTATCAAACTTCAAAATTAGTTAATTTGTTAGTATTTTATATTATTGAATTGAATCTTTGTAAATTAGCCGTCTTGATATGAAAAGGCATCTTTCATTTATTCTTCTTCTTGTCATATTTTGTTACACAAAATTAAATGCACATGAATATCATTTTTCATTTGCTGAAGTTGAGTACAATAAAAAATGTAGCTGTCTGCAAATTTCTCTGTCAGTTGCTGCCCATGATATTGAATTGGTTCTTCAAAAACAAGGATTATTAAAAGGCTCCTTGGAAAATAATATTGATGAATATGGTTTTTCATCTGATTTAAAAAAAGAATTTTTAGATCACTTTATTATAAACATTGATAATGCTATTATTGCTTTATCGATCGATGGATATGAGTTTTCAGATGATGGTCTTTTGTATTTATATCTGAGTTCAAAAAAGATAGATATTACATCTTCATCTGTTCTTCATTTTAAATATGACCTTCTGATGGAATCATTTACTGAGCAACAAAACAAATTAATTTTCACTTTCAAGACTTTCAAACAAACGCTTTCATTTATTAATAACTCTCGAGAGTCATCTATGATATTGACAATACCAAAAAGAAAAATCAATGATTAAATTTTACATTACTACTTTATTTTTTTTATCAACCAACATCTTTTTTTCACAAAAAAAGTTTGCTCAATTAGAGCAAGAACTTCCAACCCCTAATATTTACAGAACTGCTTCGGGAGCACCTGGGCATAAATATTACCAGCAAAAGGCAGATTATAAAATGATTCTTGAGATTGATGATCTAAATCAAATTTTAAAAGGTGATGAGCAAATTACTTATACCAACAATTCACCTGATAAACTTGAATATTTATGGCTTCAATTGGATCAGAACTTGTTTGCTAAAAATTCAGACACAAAGTTGATAAATGTTCAAAAAATGAAAGATTTTAGATCGATTAAAGATTTTGAAAGTTGGTTTTTTAAATATGATGGGGGTTACAAAATCACTTCTATTACATCTAATTCAGGGGGTGAAATGAAATTTTCTATCAATAAAACAATGCTTAGAATAGATTTGCCTAAACCTCTTAGCTCTGGGGCTAGCATTTCATTTAATGTTAAATGGTGGTACAATATTAATGATAGAAGTAAAGTTGGTGGACGCTCAGGGTATGAATATTTTAAAGAAGACGATAATTACATTTACACAATTGCTCAGTTTTTCCCTAGAATGTGTGTTTATAATGATGTAGAAGGCTGGCAAAATAAACAATTTTTAGGTAGAGGTGAATTTACACTTCCATTTGGTGATTATGATGTTAAAATCACTGTTCCAACTGATCATATTGTTGCAGCGACCGGGGTTCTTCAAAATGCTTCATCTGTTTTAAGCTCAAAAGAAAGAAAATTACTTAGTAAGGCGAAATCTTCAGATGTTCCGGTTGTGATATATAGTCAGAAAGAGGCTGAATTAAACGAAAAAATAAAATCCACTAAATTAAAAACCTGGCATTTTAAGGCTAACAATGTTAGAGATTTTGCATTTGCAAACTCAAGAAAGTTTATTTGGGATGCGCAAAATGCAAAAGTTGGATCAAATAATGTTTTGTGTATGTCTTTTTATCCCAAAGAGGGTAATCCTTTATGGGAGCGATACTCAACAAAATTGGTTGCTCATACGGTGAAAACGTATTCAAAATATACGGTTGATTATCCTTATCCTGTCGCTATATCTGTTCATTCAGATGATATTGGAATGGAATATCCAATGATTTGTTTCAATGGAGGTCGTCCTGAGCCAGATGGCACTTATTCTAAAGCAACAAAATATGGTATGTGGGGAGTGATAATTCATGAAGTAGGGCATAATTTTTTCCCGATGATTATTAATTCTGATGAAAGGCAATGGACTTGGATGGATGAAGGTCTAAATACTTTTGTTCAGTATTTAACGGAGCAAGAATGGGAGAGGGGATACCCTTCAAGAAGAGGGCCGGCATATAAAATTGTGGATTATATGAGAGGAGATAAATCTTTTATTGCGCCTATTATGACAAATTCAGAATCTATTCATCAGTTCGGAAATAATGCGTATGGTAAACCTGCAACTGCTTTAAATATTTTGCGAGAGACAATCATGGGTCGTGAGCTTTTTGATTTTGCATTTAAAACCTATTGTGAAAGATGGAAGTTTAAACACCCATCACCTGCTGATTTTTTTAGAACCATGGAAGATGCTTCGGCTGTTGATTTGGATTGGTTTTGGAGAGGATGGTTTTATACTACAGATCATGTAGATATTTCAATTTCAAATGTTAAGTGGTTTCAACTCAATACAAATAACCCCTTTAAGGAGAAAGCATTTAATAAAAAACAAAATGATTCAAAGGATATATTTATAGGAGACCAAAGAAATCAAAAATCTATTTTTAAAACAATAAATGAAAAAGACAATAATATTGATGATTTTTATGCAACTAATGATTTTTATAAAGTTGATACCTTGGATGAAATACAATACCAAAGGCTTTTAAAAAGATTAAATACAAATCAAGTCAGATTGCTCAATTCAAAAATGCAATTTTATGAATTAAGCTTTGAGAATATAGGAGGTCTCGTAATGCCACTAATTATACGTTTTGTTTTTAGTGATAAAACAGAAGAAGTTGTTAGAATTCCAGCTGAAATATGGAGGAAATCTGAACAACGAGTTAGCAGAATTTTTGTTTTCGATAAACAAGTTGATAGTTTTCGATTAGATCCATATTTAGAAACAGCAGATACAGATTTAAATAATAATTCCTGGCCCAGGATAAATGAGCCAACAAGATATCAATTGTTTAAGCAAAGAAAATTAAAAGAAAATCCAATGCAGAGAAATAATCGCATTAAAGAGATGATGGATTAGTTCATAATTTCATTGATTTTTATAAATGATATTTTTATCTTAATTTAATCGCCTCAAAAGAAATTTCATGATATTTCAAGCAACGATGATTTATAAACAAAACATTTTAACTCTTGCTTTTATATTTTGTTTTACGTCTTTTTTTAGTCAAACGCCTATTGATGTAGGTCCACAAACCAATACATATACTTCAATAATTAGAGGGTATTATTTCACTTCTCCAGTCACATTTACAATCTGTGGACTTTATGTTCCTGATGACGCAAGTTCAGGACCTCAAACAGTGAGAGTTGTTAAATTTAATTCAACTGCTCCACCTGCATGGCCCGGAACAACCAATAATTTTACGCAACTTTTTTCTCAATCTAATGTTGTTGCAAATTCGATGATAACATGTAATATTTCGGTGAATGCTGGAGATGTTATAGGTGTTTATGGATCAAGAGGAGCAAATTGTGTAAATAGCTATGGAACTGCAAATTATGTAAGCACTATTAATGGTCAAAATGTGACACTTCAAAGAAGTGGAATGCAATTTTGTCCAGCTACTGGAACTCCTATGCATGATATATGGTCTGAGGTTGGTAATCCTATAGGAAGAATTGTGATGTATTATAACTGCTGCACTCAAACTCCTACCGTATCGACATCCTCTACAACTTCATCGATTTGTTCCGGACAAACTACAACTCTTTTTGCATCATCTCCTTCTGCTGGAGGGACTTTTAGTTGGTCAAATGGAATGACAGGGGATTCTATAACTGTTAGTCCTTCATCCACAACAAGCTATACAGTTACATATAATTTATCTGGTTGTCCAGCTGCAAATTCTTCTTTAACTATAAATGTTGGTCAACCTTTTGTTCAATTAAATGAATATTATTTATGTCCTGGCGAAACAATTCAGGTAGGAAATAATGTCTATTCAAATCAGGGTGTTTATTCGGATACACTTCAATCAGTTAGTGGTTGTGATAGTATTTTAAATTCGATTGTATTTGTTATGCCTGAAGAGGTTGTTAATTCAGAAATCACTATTTGTGCTGGATCTTCTTATACTTTCAATGGAAATACATACTCGAATGAAGGATCATATTCTGATACACTTCAAACCTCTCAAGGTTGTGATTCTATAATTAATTTTAATCTTTTTATTAAAGAATCTTTTGACACTATAATTTCTGAAACTATTTGTCAAGGCAATGATTATTCTTTTACTGGTCAATTATTAGACCAACCAGGACAATATATAGATACTTTATTATCGTTTGAAGGATGTGATTCTATCATTACTTTATTTCTGTTTTTTAGTCGTCCAGATATCACATTGATTAATCAAACAATATGTGATGATTCTACAATTTATTTTTCTGGTCAACTCTTGACAAGTTCAGGAGTTTATACAGATACCTTAACAACTGATAATGGATGCGATTCTATTGTGAGTCTTTATTTAGATATTGATCCATGCGAGTTTGAAATAAGTAATATTTTAACACCAAATAATGATGGTCAAAATGATACTTGGCAAATAAATGATTTAAATAAAATAGCTGATTGTATTGTTACGGTTTATAATCGATGGGGGCAATCAGTATACAACTCTACGGGTTATCAAAATTCTTGGGATGGCACCAAAGATGGAGAATTATTGCCTGATGGAGTTTATTTTTATTCTATTGTTGGCGAAAATATAGAATATACTGGTGCTATTAATCTTTTCCGATTACAAAAATAATTTTTACTTTTTACAGTATTAAGCAACCATATGTATGTTGCTTACGTCTTTTTGGTGAAACCAAACTACTCTCGCCTAATGAATTGCTTTTACAAACAAGCTTTTCCTATATACTTTTTGTACTCTATTCCGAGATTATATTTAATTGAAATTCGTGTTATTAGCCAAGTTATTGGGCTAAAAAATCATGTCTCTATATTTAAAAAAAACCAAATAGGTTATTTTATTTTAAAATCTACACCTGTTTAAATCTTATTAAACCAAACCAAACCAAACCAAACCAAACCAAACCAAACCAAACCAAACTAAACTAAACTAAACTCTCAAACTTAAACTCTATGAAACAATTTACTCTTATTATTTCCTTTATTTTCTTTTTTACAAATTTATTTTCTCAACAAGCCTCAATATCTACTTTTAGTTCTCCTAAAAAAACGTATAACCAGGCTTCATCTACCAATCATGTTTATAAATATATAATTAGCGATAAACAACTTAGAATATATTTCATTGCTAATATAATCCCTATTGATTTCCCTGAATACGATGTCAATTTGGATTTTAATTCCAATAAGCAACTTGCGATTGATTGGTCTAGTTCAAATCTTAATTTGTTTAAACAGTCGTATCGCATTAACGTAGGTCAGTATTTCGATTGATTTTTATTTATAAAAAATTCAATCTTATGAAAATAATACTACCGATCGTTATTATTCAATTCCTTGTATGTGCTGTTTTTTACGGACAAGGAACAACTTGTGCAACTGCTGAGCCATTTTGTACAGGAACTACTTACAATTTTTTAAATAATGTTGGAACATCAGCACCTGCTGGTAACAATTACGATTGTCTTTGGTCGCAACCAAATCCAGCATGGTATTATTTAGAAATTGATCAGGCTGGAAATTTAATTTTTAACATAGATCAAACCAGTGGTACTGGTGCAGGGTTAGATGTTGATTTTATTTTATACGGACCTTATAATAATTATACTCAGGCAATGTCTTACTGTGGAAATATGGGTAATGGCGGTACTGGTGGTGTAAATAATGTTGTAGATTGTAGCTATTCTGCTTCTGCTAATGAAGTAGCTACTATTCCAAATGCCATACCTGGAGAGGTGTATGTGATTTTGTTGACTAATTATTCTAACCAAAGTGGAAATATAAATTTTTCTCAAACTGGTGGTTCAGGATCTACAAACTGTTCAATTGTTACATGTGGGGCTGATGCAGGTACGTATTCTCTTACATTAAACGGTTCATCAGTGGCTGTTGGTACTCCAATTTCTTTATGTCCTGATGACTGTTTTACTATTACATCTAATAATGATTATACTTTACCAACTCCAAACTGTGGAATTTCTGAATTAATGTATGCTATTTTAACCGGACCTCCAACAACAACAAATCCAGAAAATGATCCTAATTTTTCTGGTTTATTTTGGACAGGTCAGGATTTTAATGATTGTAATAATTCGGCATCTCCTTTTTTAACCACGCCTGGCTTATCTACATTTTCCACCTTTTGGTTTGTTCCTGTTACAGTGGATGATGGAGATGATGATAATGCTACATGTCCAGGTTTAGGTGTTGATTTGAATAATGATGGTTGTTTTGATACAGGTATTCCTATAGAAGTAACTTATAATCCACCTTTTACAGCATCGGCTTCAATTGGAGGTCCATATTGTGAAGGAGATGTTATTCAACTTAATGGATCTGGTGGAGGAACATATAGTTGGTCTGGTCCTAATGGCTATACATCTTCACAGCAAAACCCTATAATTAATAATAGCACCTCTTTAAATGCGGGTGTTTATAATCTAGATGTTATGGTTTCAGGCTGTATTCAAACTGTTTCTGTTTCAATAATTGTTACTCCAACAGTAACGAGTACTACAAGTCTTACAATTTGTGATGATCAGCTACCATATACTTGGAACGGTTTAACTTTTAATTCCGCTGGTAGCCAATCTGCAACTTTAACAAGTGCAGCAGGCTGTGATTCT
>Ga0163108_10000397_pt1 | contig 32445 bp, 22 predicted proteins | sample Fk1155metaG_FD_109644 | JGI IMG/M metagenome (GOLD analysis project Ga0163108, IMG submission 109644) | Marine microbial communities from the Central Pacific Ocean - Fk160115 155m metaG | ecosystem: Environmental > Aquatic > Marine > Oceanic > Photic zone | place: The Central Pacific Ocean...
AAAGGCGAGCAGAGCATGACGATTCATGTTGGGGATGTCTACGAAGATGCTGGGGCAACGGCACACGACAATGTGGATGGCGATATCAGCGGCTCGATACAAGTCGTCACAACCGTCGATACCAGCAAACCCGGAAATTACAAAGTGACCTACTATGTGAAGGATCGATCAGGGAACTACGCTGCTGCGGTGGTTCGGACAATTGAGATTATAAAGATCGGCCTGCCAGCGCTCAGCATCGTTCGCAACGCGAACGGTTCCATCACCGTCACATTTGAGGGCAATTTGCAGTCGACCGAAGGAGTCAACGCCACTTGGCGGCCGGTCGATTTGGAAAGCCCCGCAGTGTTGCCAGCCAATAAGGCTGCCGCGTTTTTCCGTGCGCTGCGCTGAGTCTCGGGCGGGTTTCAGTTGTTCTCAGCACTTATGACAAGCAATCCAAAGATCAATCCGTGGATTTGGGTGGCGGTGTGGATGGGACTCATTTTCTTTTTTTCGACCGATTCATTTTCCGGTTCGCAAACCTCCCGCATCATCGGGCCGGTCCTGAAATGGTTTGTGCCGGATGTTTCCGATGACTCGATCGCCGCCGTCCAACTTGTTGCTCGCAAATTCGCGCACTTGCTTGAGTACGCAATCCTGTCGATTCTGATCTGCCGCGCCTTGGCCAAGCGCGACGATATGCAGTCGTTGCCATTGGCTGCGCTTGGCCAGTCGGTGGTGTTCGCGGCGGTGTACGCCGGACTTGACGAGTGGCACCAGTCTTGGACGGATGAGCGCATCGGTTCACTGCTCGACGTGGCGATCGATTCCGTCGGTGCGACCATTGGCGCTATGTTTTTCGTTTGGTGCACACGTCCAAAAAAGGGAACAGCGATCTCATGAAACGTCCTATGGTCTGCGCGGTGGTGCCGTATATCGTTGGCGTTGCCATGGCTGATACCGGGTGGCTGTCGTTTTGGTATCTGTTCGCCGCCTGCATCGCGTTGCCGATGCTGGCTTATATGGTAAAAGCCTCTCGAATAGTCATGCTGCTGCCGGCTTTGTTCGGTCTAGGATTGGCCAACCAGACGTTTCATCTCAAGAACTTCCCGGTGGACGATCTCCGGAATCAACTGGGCAGCGGGCAGCGGATTATCACCCTGACGGGTTGCTTGGCCACTACGCCGGAGCATCGTGTTAGCGAGATCGCCGGGGAGGAGCGTTGGCGTTCGATGGTGGAACTCGCAGTGAGTGAAATTGAGACGGACACCGGCAGTCAACGTGCCACAGGCACGGTGCTCGTCTCTGCGTCATTCCGATTGGCTAATCGCTACTACGCCGGTCGGCGGGTGAGCATAACTGGCATCATCAAACGCCCGTCACCTGCCGCCGCCAGTGGCATGTTTTCCTACCGCAATTATCTGGCACGGCACGGCATTCACTTTCAGTTGCATACCAAAACGCCGAGGGACTGGCTGCTTCTCGACGAAGTCAAGCCGCCTGCGTCCCCTATGTCCGTTCGCTTCCAGCGCTGGGCGCGCGATACCTTGGCCAAGCCGCTCGGTGCGGAGGATAACATTGTCCACCTGCTGTGGGCAATGACGCTTGGATGGCGAACGTCGCTCAATGGCGAAGTTGCCAAGCCGTTTATGTACTCTGGCACAATGCACATCTTTGCAATCAGCGGACTTCACATCACAATGATCGCCGCCATCCTCCTTCAATTGATGCGAATGGTTCGATTACCCCGTGTCGCGTGCGGCTTATTATTGATTCCTGCCCTGTGGTTTTATGTGGCGGCTACCGGTTGGCAGTCGTCTGCTGTGCGATCGTCGATCATGGTGATGATTGTCGCACTGGGTTGGATACTCAAGCGCCCGGGTGACTTGCTGAACTCACTGGCAACAGCCGCAGTGCTGATTCTGCTTTGGGAGCCACAGCAGTTATTCATGACCGGTTTTCAACTTTCGTTCTGTGTCGTGTTTTCCATTGCGATGTTTGTCCTGCCACTACAGGAACGCATCCGAAACTGGCTGCAACCGGACCTGCTTCTGCCACCGGAACTGTGGCCGTGGTGGTCGCGGTTTGTGGTTCGGTTTGTGGCACCGTTGATCGCTATGTCCGCTGCGGCTTGGCTCGGTTCGCTGCCCTTGACCGCGTCGACGTTCAACCTGTTTACGCCGGTGACACTGCTCGTCAACGTACTCATCGTTCCGCTCGCCGGCTTGGCTTTGGCCAGTAGCCTTGGCTGCCTGATTTGCGCCGGCTGGTTTTCACTTGGCTCGGGATTGTTCGCTTACGGTGCTTGGCTCTGGATGGGATTGATGAGAGGGCTCAGCGAGGTGGCGGCGGCGTTGCCGATGGGGCACCAGTACGTGACTGCGCCACCCTCTTGGCTGATGTTGGTTTACGTGGCGGCACTTGCCCTGTGGGCGATGCCGTTGGCGTTGAAAACCAAGCGATACGGCTCGCTGGCACTGGCCGGCTTGGGATTTGTTTTATTCGCGGCGGAGAGCTTGTCCAAGCGTGGCGAGTTCACGCTGACGGTGCTGCCGCTCGACAGCGGTTCTGCGATGTTCGCCGAACCACACGACGCCAAGCCGCTGCTCATTGATTGTGGCAGCGACTCCGGCGGCAGGATGACGGTCGTTTCGTTTTTGCGGACGCGCGGCTACGACGAGCCGCCGTGGGCCATGGCAACGCATGGCGATCGCCACCATGTGCAGGGCTTCGGCAGCCTGGCTACCGAGATGGGTTGGCCGGTGATGTTTGTTAACTCAACCAAGTTCAATTCACCGTACCATAGGGAAATGCTGGAAATGCTAAAGAGCGCCGGTCAGTCGGTGATTATCGCTGTCCGAGGCAATGTCATCGCTGGCTGGGAGGTGCTGCACCCGTCAAGCGGCGATCGCTTGCCCAAGGCCGATGACAACGCGACCGTGCTCGCCCGTGAGGTGCACGGCGTGCGCATTCTGCTGCTTTCCGATCTTGGGGAGGCAGGGCAGGCGGACTTGGCTGAGAGTGGTCTGGACTTGCGGAGCGATATTGCGGTGACCTCCATGCCCGGCGTGGGCGAGCCGCTTGGCCAAGCACTGCTTGAGGCGATCGATCCCAAGGCGATTGTGATCAGTGCCGGCTCCTATCCGTACAAGGAAATTCCGTCGACTGCACTGCTGGATCGCTTGGTCAAGCGGGATGTGCCAGTGCTCAACACGCTGACAGACGGCGGAGTAGAAGTCAAAATCCGCCGAACCGGCGAGTGGCAAATCAAGTCAATGCACGGCCGGGAAGTTACATTTCCACACGAAGCTGCGAAGTTCAATTTTATGTAGTCTGTATTTCGGCAATGAGGGTTTCGAGGCGGCGGCCGTACTCGACGTAGTTGTTGAACATGTCGTCCTCGTTGGCTTCGATGTCGGCGTCGTGGAAGACGACAGCCATGTGCGGTTCGATCGAAATGCCGGCGTCGTAGCCGTTGGCGAAGGCATCCCGCAGGATGTCGCGGACGCGGCCTTGGCCTTCGCCGGGGTAGTTGTAGTCGGCGTCATTTTTTTCTTCCACCCAGGTGCAGTCCTTGATGTGGATGTGCGCGGTGTGCTCGCGGACGTTTTGCCAGTACTCCCACGGGTCCTGCTTGGGCCACGGTTGCGGCTTGGAGCGGTCGGCGTTGAATATGGGGTTGGCGGTGTCGAATACCCACTTGAGGCCGGGAACTTTCTCGATCAATTCGATGCCGTGCTGCCAGCTCATCCCGCCGTGGTTCATGCAGTTCTCGTGAACCGGTTGCAGGCCCTCGTCGAGAAAGCGCTGGGTGACTTCGCGGAGTCGCTCGAAGACGAGCTCGGGCGTTTTGTCGGCGTCATCAGCTGGCTTGAAACTCATGATCCGGACAAACTTGGTGTCGAGACGCTGCATCCGAGGGATGGCGCGGTCGATCTCGGCGACGGTGACGTCCCACGGCGTGTCGATGGTCTTGGCCCAGTTGCAAATAGTCGAACCGAAGGCGTAGATGCCGACGCCGGTTTCCTCGAGTTTGGCAGCGATGATGTCGAACGCCGTGTCGGGAATGTCATGAATGCTCCCTTTGTCGAAGCCGTCCATCTCGACAAAGCGTGCTTCGATCCATTTCCAACCGAGTTCTTTCGTGGCCCGGATTTGGCCGTCTATCGAGGCCGAGGCCTCGTCTGCAATTCCCATTAGTTCCATGATTTTTCTCCTCGAAATTATTTGCGGAAGCTGGCGGTGAAATCCTCGTTGCTGACTTGGATGGTTTTTTTCTCGTGGGTTGAGTTGGCGATCAGTTCGTTAAGCTTGGCCTCCCATGCGGCGCTGTCCATCGGCAGATCAACCGCTTGGTCAAGCAGGCCGGAGTAGACCATCACGTTTGCCAACTCGACGGAGCCGATGCCGCTTGCGCCGGGTGCGATAAGTGCCTCGCCGTCGATGATGGCGTTGGCAAAATTGGCGACGAGTTGCGCGTGTGCGTTGTCTGCGGCGGGGATGGGGATTTCCTCCACGGTTGTTTGCGGTTGTTGAAAGCCGATCTTAGAGGTGCAACTCCATTTGTCAGAGGCTACCTTGTTGCGTGTTACAACCAACTTGTCGTTTTCCAGGAGGACGCGTCCCTTGGTGCCAGCGATCTCGAACCGGTTACTGCCCGGCGTCTCGCCGGTGGAGGTGATGAACGCGCCGCTTGCGCCGTTTGCGTACTCCATGTAGCAGGTCACGTCGTCCTCCACCTCAATGTCGTGGTGCCGGCCGATTCCGACGTGGCTTTGCACCCGGGACGGCATCCCGACGATCCATTGCAGGGCATCGAGTTGGTGCAGACATTGGTTGAGCAACACGCCGCCTCCTTCACCTTTCCATGTGGCACGCCAGTCGCTGCTTTGGTAGTATGCCTCGGATCTGAACCAGTCGGTCATGATCCAGATGGTGCGGATCAAGTCGCCCAGTTCGCCGCTCTGTACCAGTTCGCGAATCTTTTGGTAGCGCGGTTCGACGCGCATTTGGAACATGCCAGAGAAGGTCAATTCCGGGCGTGCCTCGGCTGCGGCGATGAGGCGCTCGGCGTCGGCCTTGTGAGCAGAGATCGGTTTTTCCACCATGACGTGTAGGCCGGCCTCGAGCGCGGCGATACCAAGCGTGGTGTGCTGGAAATGCGGTGTGGCGATCACGAGCGCATCGATCTCTCCTGAGTTGATGATTGCCTCGCCGCTGTTGAAAGTCTTCAGCCCCTTCGCCTCGTAGTTGGGGAGTTTGTCAGGGAAGGCATCTGCGACGGCGGTCAGAATGCCGCGCGGCACTTTGCCTTCGAGCAGGTTGTTGACGTGAATTTGCCCGATGTTTCCCAAGCCGACTATGCCGATGCGTGCTTTGTTCATTTGATTGTCGATTGCCCTTTGCCGATGCAAACAGGGCAAGGGAGTCTGCCATCGGCAACCGGCTGCGCAAACAGGAAAATGCCTGTCTGGCCAAGCGCTGGGTTAAGGGTGCAATTGCGGATTGACATGGTCAAGCGATGTGCGAGGTTTCGCCCAATGCAGAGTCACCGTCAAAAAAACATGAAAATCAAAATTCTGAACGAATACTTGGATTGCCTGCCGATGATGGATCGTCGGCGTTTTGTGAAGACGGCTGCGCTTGGTTCCGCCGCCTTGGCCACTGCACCCCTTGGCCACACTGCGAAACCGAAGGCAAACTCCGAGACGCTGGTGGCCCAGTTGTACCGCAGCCTGAACGAGCGCCAAAAGGGAGTGGTTGCATTTCCGTTCGAGCACCCTCTACGAGAAAAGGTGGACAACAATTGGCAAATCACCAAAAAGGGCATCGGCGAAATTTTCACCAAGGAACAGCAGGTGCTGGTGAAGGAAATTTTCCTTAAACTGCACAGCGAGCAATACGCCGAGACGGTGCTTGGCCAAGTGCGGCACGATTCAGGAGATGAAGATTTAGAGAGTATGTCGGTTGCGTTATTCGGTGAGCCGAACACGGGCAATTTTGAGTTCGTGCTGACTGGTCGGCATTGCACGCGCCGTTGCGACGGCGATTCAGTGGATGGGGAAGCGTTTGGAGGGCCGATTTTTTACGGACATGCTGCCCGAGCCTTCAACGAGGCGCCGGATCACAGAGGCAACGTCTATTGGTATCAGGCTAAGCAGGCTAACAAAGTGTTTGCCATGATGAATGGAAAACAGCGAGAAATGGCGCTCTTGGGCGAAAGCCGGAAAGAGCAGGGGACTGCTACAGTGACGTTGACTGGCAAAGAGAAGGGATTACCGGGAATCCCTATGACAGAAATGAGCAGCGATCAAAAAGGTCAAGTACGCAAGACAATGAACGATCTGCTGGCGATGTTCCGTGAAAAAGACTCAATAAATGCTTTAAAAATGGTTGAAGCTGGCGGCTTTGATCATCTGCATCTTGCGTTTTACAAGGACCACGACATTGGAAACGACAAAATGTGGGATGTTTGGCAGATTGAAGGGCCCAATTCACTCTGGTTTTTCAGGGGCGATCCGCATGTTCACGCATGGGTGAACATTAAACGACCCGCATAAGAGATTTTTTTCTACAATATCAAAAAAATCGTTGACTCAGGATTGGTAGACAACTAAATTCCCTTCCCTTTTGGGGCATAAACCAAACGTTAACTCATTGTGTTTCAGTTGGTTACACGGATCACGTGGAAGCGGATGGTTGATTAGTGTTTCAGGCGAGCTTGAATGGCAGGCAGCCTTGTTGCTCGTTGCCCATGTAGCTCAGTTGGTAGAGCACATCCTTGGTAAGGATGAGGTCACCAGTTCAAACCTGGTCATGGGCTCCACTTAAAGGCAGATTTGTTTAGTGACAAAATAGAACGACTAACCAAAAAAGAAATAATCGAATGGCAAAAGAAGAATTCCAACGCGGAAAACCCCATGTAAACATCGGTACCATTGGTCACGTTGACCACGGTAAATCAACCCTAACGGCAGCCATTGTTGAGGTGCAGGCCAAGAAAGGTATGGCAACGCCTATTTCGTATGCGGATATCACCAAGGGTGGTACTGTTCGCGATGATTCCAAGACGGTCACCATTGCGGTGTCGCACGTTGAGTATGAAAGTGAGAAGCGCCATTATGCGCACGTTGACTGTCCGGGGCATGCTGACTATGTGAAAAACATGATAACGGGTGCCGCCCAGATGGATGGTGCCATTCTCGTGGTGGATGCTTCGCAGGGCCCGATGCCACAGACCAAGGAGCACGTTTTGCTGGCCAAGCAGGTGGGTGTTCCTGCCATTGTGGTTTGTCTAAACAAGTGCGATCTGGTTGACGACGAGGAAATGTTGATGCTTGTTGAGGAGGAGATCAAGGATCTGCTGGAGAAGTATGATTTCGATAAGGAAACCCCGATTATTCAGTCGAGTTCCATGGGAGCCATGAACGGCGAGGAGAAGTGGGTGGAGTCCATAGGCAAGTTGCTGGAGGCCTGTGATAGCGGCGTTCCTGACCCGGTTCGTGAAGAAGACAAGCCGTTTCTGATGTGCATTGAGGATGTGTTCAGCATTGAGGGCAGAGGCACAGTGGTGACTGGTCGTGTTGAGCGTGGTATTATCAAGAAGATGGAGGAAGTCGAGATCGTGGGCTTGCGCGATGTCCAAAAGACGGTTGCGACTGACCTAGAGATGTTTCGCAAGTTACTAGATGAAGCACGTGCAGGTGAGAATGTCGGAGTCCTTTTGCGCGGCATCAAGAAAGACCAGGTCGAGCGTGGCCAGGTTTTGGCCAAACCCGGCACGATTCAACCGCACACAAAGTTTAAGGGCGAGGTTTATGTCTTGACCAAGGAGGAAGGGGGAAGGCACACACCGTTCTTTACCAACTACCGTCCGCAGTTCTACTTTAGGACTACGGATGTCACCGGTTCGCTGACGTTGGAGGGTGATGTTGAAATGGTCATGCCGGGGGATCGCGTCACAGTGGCAGTGGAACTTGGCAAGCCAGTTGCAATGGAGCAGGGGCTAACTTTTGCTATCCGCGAGGGTGGTCGTACAATCGGTTCGGGCCGGGTGGCGCAGGTCGTTGAGTAATCCGGCTTTTGTGCATGTCGTAAGAATCCGCACGCGGAAAGGAAATAGAACCCTGAGTAGGGCGGTAGTTCAATTGGTAGAGCAACGGTCTCCAAAACCGTCTGTTGGGGGTTCGAATCCCTCCCGCCCTGCCAATCGATTGAAATCAACCCCCAAACCGGAGGGGTGGCAGAGTGGTCGAATGCGGCGGTCTTGAAAACCGTTGAAGCGAAAGCTTCCGGGGGTTCGAATCCCTCCCCCTCCGCCAAGTTTCGGGAGAGCTGACAAAGAGAGAGTTCGAAAATGAGTGAAACTAACAGCAATTCAGATGCAGTTCAGCCGACTGCGACCGCCGAGCAGTTGGTGTCGTCAGACGATGAGGTATCGATGATCGGCAGCCCTCTGCCACTTAACTGGATCGTCGGAGGTGTTGTTCTTCTGGTTATCTTGTTCATTGCAAAAAAAACAGGATGGCTTGATCGGGTTCGGGTTTTCTTTTTGCAGACCAGAGAGGAATTGCTGAAGTGCGCTTGGCCTGGTCGTGACGAGCTTCGTGGTTCTACTTGGATGGTGCTTGTTGCCGTGGCGATGCTGGGTTTGTTCACTTTTTTGGCTGATTGGTTGCTTGGGGGGCTGCTGATTCAGGACGTCCTATTAAATAAGATCGGTGGCGGCGGCACTCGTTGAGAAGATCAGTTATGCTACACGAGTGGTTCATCGTTCATACTTTGTCAGGACAGGAGCAGAAGGTTCTGGACAGCATCATCAAGAGGCTTGATGTGGAGGAGGTTGGTCAGTACATAAACAAAGATGACCTATTTATCGCCAAGGAGAAGGTCGTGGATGTGCGTGGTGGCGAGAAGAAGGTCTCGACAAAAAAATTATTTCCCGGCTATGTGTTTACTAAGGTTCACCTTCGAGATGATGATGGTAAAATTATTTCGGAGCCAATGAATTTCATCAAGGACACACCGGGGGCGATCGGATTTGTTGGTGGAGATCAACCTGAGCCTACACCGGATGACGAGATCGAAGACATATTGAAGAGGATGGCCGACTCGGAGGATTTGGAGCGGCCAAAGGTTGAGTTCGAATTGCGCGAAACGGTGAAGATCAATCACGGTGCCTTTGAGGGTAACAGTGGTATTGTTGAGGAGATCGATCCGGACAAGGGCCGACTCAAGGTGACTGTTAACATATTTGGGAGAGATACCCCAGTTGACGTGGAGTATTGGGAGGTCGATAAAGGCTAGCGTGTTGCGTTCGGCCAAGCAGTAATTTAAAGAAAGAAAGAGAAGTAGAACAATGGCAAAGAAAATTTCAGGTTATATCAAGTTGCAGATACCGGCCGGCCAAGCGAACCCTGCGCCGCCGGTTGGTCCTGCGCTTGGCCAGCAGGGCGTCAACATCATGGAGTTCTGTAAACAGTACAACGCGGTGACCAAGGATAAGGCCGGCTTGATCATCCCGGTGGTGATCACAGTCTACAAGGATAAGTCGTTCAGTTTTGTCACCAAGTCGCCTCCAGCAGCGGTGCTGTTGAAAAAAGCGGCAGGAATCGCCTCAGGTTCCGGAGAACCGAACAAGAAAAAAGTTGGCAAGGTAACTCGGGCCCAGTTGCTTGAGATCGTGGAGGCCAAGAAGGAAGATTTGAACGCCCGCGACCCGGAAATGGCCGCCAACATGATTGCTGGCACCGCCCGGTCGATGGGGCTTGAAGTGGAGAACTAACCCCGACAGCGGGAGGGTGATAGCTGCCCGTTTGCACCGCGCCAAGTACAATGCCAAAAAAACAAAGTAAACGATACACAAAAGCCATGGAACTGGTGGAACGGGGCAGGCACTACCCGATCGCCGAAGCAGCCCAATTAGTAGGCAAATTCCCTAGGGCCAAGTTTGACGAATCCCTCGAGTTGGCGTTCAAGATGGGCATTGACCCGCGCAAGACGGATCAGATGATTCGAGGCACCGTGCGTCTCCCTCACGGGAGTGGCAAGGAGGTCAAGGTGTTGGTGTTTGCCAAGGAAGTAGGGGCGGTGGAAGCAGCCAAGGCGGCCGGTGCCGAGTACGTTGGTTTTGATGAGTATATCGAAAAAGTGACCAGTGGCTGGACCGGGTTTGATGTGGCGGTTGCCACCCCCGAGGCTATGGGCGAGGTGCGCAAACTGGGTCGGGTGCTTGGTCCTCGCGGCCTGATGCCTAATCCCAAAACCGGTACAGTGACAGATGACACGGGCAAAGCTGTTAAAGAGGTCAAAGCCGGTCGGGTGGAATACAAACTCGACAAGGGAGCCAACATTCAGGTGCTGGCAGGAAAAGTTTCATTTAAACCTGAACAGATTTTGGAGAATGCACAAACCATCATCGACGCAATTATCAAGGCCAAGCCCTCTGCGGCCAAGGGCCGTTATATTGAGAATTGCGTGCTTTCCTCAACCATGAGTCCGGGAATCCCGTTAGATTTACGTGAAGTTCTGAAGGCGGCGTAACTCGAAAAGAAAGGAAAACAAATGCGCGAAGACAAAAAGCTGATTACAAGAGAGTACGTTGAGCGGCTCAACGCCAGTCCGTACTTCATCGTTGTGAACTATGAGGGGTTAAAGGTAACCCAGTTCGAGGAGCTTCGTAACCGCTTGGCTGACGTCACAGCAGAGGTTCACGTTTTCAAGAACTCCGTCTTTAAGGTGGCAGCCAAGGAGGCCGGTATCGAAGACTTTGGCCAAGAGTTGGCGGGACAGTTGGCGGCCGTCACCGGCGAGGGTGAAATCACCAGTGCCGCAAAAATTCTGAAGAATTTTACGGCTGAATTTGAAAAACCCGAGTGGCACTTCGGTTTTCTTGACAACGACCGCTTGGATGCGGATCAAATCAAGATATTGGCTGACCTTCCGTCGCTGGACGGGATGCGGGCCAAGCTGCTCGGTACATTGCAAGCGCCAGCTGGCCAATTGGTACGTACCATGGCCGAGCCGGGGGCGAGCTTGGCAAGGCTTATCCGGGTCAAGTTTAGCGGAGAAAGCTGAATAATTGAATTTTCTGCAGATGAAGTTGCGGAGAAAAACAAGTAATTCGTCGGTGCACGGTCTGTGCACTTAAATCCCCGGGGCTCCGGGGGCGAAGAAACTAGAAAAATGGCAAACATAGAAAAAATAGTGGATGAGTTGAGTGGTTTGACGGTCCTTGAGGCTGCTGAACTGGTCAAGGAACTGGAAGAGAAATGGGGCGTCAGTGCTGCTGCGCCGGTTGCGGTTGCGGCTGCGGGCGGTGGGGACGGTGCCGATGCTGCGCCGGCTGAGGAGAAGACGGAATTTGACGTCGTCCTAGTGAGTGATGGAGGCAAAAAAATTGCAGTCATCAAGGCGGTGCGAGCTGTTAAGACCGGTTTAGGCTTGGCTGAAGCGAAGGGACTGGTTGAAGGTGCCCCGACACCAGTCTTGGAAGGCGTGCCCAAAGATGAGGCAGAAGCCGCCAAGTCAAAGCTTGAGGAAGCAGGCGCTACCATCGAGATCAAGTAACCGCATTTGGATCCGGGGGTGGAAACGCTTCCCGGTCCGATGCCATTCCTGCTTTTGGGAATAATTTTATTTAACCGTTTTAAGAACCAACTGTCTATTAAGCGTGGATATGCCTCCGGAAGGGACGGAGAGGCGTATTCCTCCAGTTTTATTGTTTATGAAGAACCGGTATCTGACCGGACCCAATAAATCCCGCCCCGACATAATTCGATGCCAAACAAACTGAACAGCCGCATCAACTACGGCAACATCAAGGAAATCATCTCTCCGCCCAACCTGATCGAGATTCAGGTGGACTCGTACCACGAGTTCCTGCAGGCAGAGCTCAGTCCGGCCAAACGTGAAAATACCGGTTTGGAGGCCGTGTTTAACGAGATTTTCCCGGTCACGAGCTACGACGAGAAGGTGGTGCTTAAGTACTGCCACTACGAGATTGGCGCGCCGAAGATGGACTGGCTGAAGTGCATCGACGAGGGCCAGACCTATGGCGCACCGCTTCATGTCATCTTCCGACTGAAGGATCAAAAAGGAACCACGGAGGAAAAAGTGTTTATGGGCGAAGTGCCGCTCATCACGCCGCAGGGAAGTTTTGTTATTAATGGGGCTGAGCGTGTGATTGTAAGCCAGTTGCACCGCTCCCCGGGTGTTGCCTTCGAGGCCACCCGACATCCGAACGGCAAGATGCTGCATTCCTTCCGAGTGATTCCGGATCGTGGATCTTGGTTCGAGGCCCAGTTTGACACCAATGACATGCTGTACGTTTACCTTGATCGAAAGAAACGGCGGCGCAAGTTTCTCATCACCACCTTCCTCCGTGCGATCAATTTCTTGGAGGGAGATGACACGAACAGCGATGCATCCCTGCTGAACACGTTTTACAAGATCAAGGAAGTATCCACCCGCAAGGCGATGAACATGGATGATCTCGAGAGCAAGGTGTTAATCAGCGATCTGGTTGAACCCGAGAAGGGGATCGTTGTGGCGCGTGCATTCGAGCCGCTGTCCAAGGCAGTCGTCAAGCGGGTGAGCGAGTTGGGTGTGAAGAAAATCCAGATTGTGGACGTGTCCAGCGATGATGGGCTGATAATTCGATGCATGGCCAAGGATCCGGCCCACAACGAGGAGGATGCCCTCAAGGAGATTTACAAGAGGTTACGGCCTGGCGATCCGCCGACACCTGCCAACGCACGTGCTTTGGTCAAGCGGTTGTTCTTCGATCCCAAACGGTATGACTTGGGAAGAGTGGGCCGCTACAAAATTAACCAGAAACTCGACCTCAAAGGAGTGGATGGCTCGCGCACGTTGATGAAGGAAGACCTGATCGAGGCGACCAAGTATCTGCTGCGACTCAAGCTGGGTGACGGAACTATTGACGACATCGATCACTTGGGCAGCCGCCGTATTCGTACGGTTGGAGAGCTTTTGGCCAATCAGTGTCGCGTTGGTTTGGCCCGGACAGAGCGCTTGGTCAAGGAGCGTATGACGTTGTTTGACCAGGAACTGGACACCATGACCCCGGCCAAGCTGATTAATCCCAAGGCTCTCTCTGCCGTTGTGCGTGAGTTCTTTGGACGGAGTCAACTGTCGCAGTTTATGGACCAGATCAACCCGTTGGCGGAGTTAACCCACAAGCGCCGTCTATCAGCGCTTGGCCCGGGTGGTTTGTCCCGCGAACGTGCTGGATTTGAGGTTCGAGACGTTCATCCGTCCCACTACGGGCGTATCTGTCCGGTGGAGACGCCGGAAGGTCCGAACATTGGTTTGATCGCCAGCTTGGCTACGTTTGCAAGAGTGAACGATTTCGGGTTTATTGAGAGCCCCTACCGGAAGGTGGTTAAGGGCAAGGTGACCAACAAGGTCGATTACCTGACCGGCGACGTTGAGGAGAAGTACTTCATTGCTCAGGCAAACCAGCCGATTGACAGCAACGGCAAGTTCACCACTGAACAGGTGGCCTGTCGTTTCCGGGCGGACTTTGTGGATATGTCGCCGGACAAGGTTGATTACATGGATGTATCTCCTAAGCAGTTGGTGTCCGTGGCGGCAAGCCTGATACCTTTCTTGGAGCATGATGATGCTAACCGGGCCTTGATGGGGTCGAACATGCAACGTCAGGCAGTTCCGTTGTTGACCACCGAGTCACCGCTTGTTGCCACGGGGATGGAGTCCAAGGTGGCGCGGGACTCGCGTGCTTTGGTCATGGCTGAGGCTGACGGTGTGGTGGCGTCTGTGACGGCAGATGAAGTCGTGATCACCAAGACCGGCAAGCTTCCTGAGAACCGGCGTAAAATCAAGCACCGGCCTGAGGAGGGTTGCTGGGTGTACAGCATGCGTAAGTATCATCGCTCTAACGCCGGTACTTGCATAAACCAAAAGACATTGGTCAGTCTTGGCGACAAGATCAATAAGGGCGATGCAATCGCGGATGGCCCATGCACAGACGGTGGGGAGTTGGCCATTGGGAAGAATGTGTTGGTCGCCTACATGCCATGGAACGGCTACAACTTTGAGGATGCGATCTGCATCAGTGAACGAATCGTCAAGGACGATGTGTACACGTCGATACACATTGGTGAATACGAGGTCAGCGCCCGCGACACCAAGCTTGGTCCGGAGGAAATCACGCGCGACATTCCAAACTTGGGTGAGGAAGCATTGAGTAACCTCGACATGGATGGCGTGATCCGAGTCGGTGCTGAAATTAAACCTGGAGATATTTTGGTGGGCAAAATCACGCCCAAGAGCGAAACGGAACTGGCTCCGGAGGAGCGGTTGCTGAGGGCCATTTTTGGAGAGAAGGCCGCTGATGTGAAAGATTCATCGCTAAAAGTGCCTTCTGGTGTGTTTGGTAAGGTGATGGGGGTGAAAATTTCTTCCAAAAAAGAGGGTGATAAAGGGCTCAAATCTGCTGCAAACGAAGCCAGAAAGCAGGCCAAGCGACTTGATGATGATTATAAGAAGGAACTGGACGCGCTACACGAACAGTTGACAGAGAACCTGAGTAACATTCTCCTGGGAGAGAAGATTCCGCTCGATGTCACCAACTCTGAGACGGGAGATGTCATCATTCCGGCGAACCGGAAGATTACCAAGACACTACTTCGCAAACTGTCTCAAGTATACGACCGCATCTCCATCGATCCGTCTCCGATCAAGAACAAAATCCTTGAGATCATCGGCGGATTCACCAAAAAGTTTGACGACCTGAAGAGCAACCACAAGGTGCAGGCAAGTCGTGTTGCGGCCGGCGACGAGATCGACACCGGTGTGATCAAGTCGGTTCGGGTATTCATAGCATCCAAGCGTAAGCTCTCCGTGGGCGACAAAATGGCTGGCCGACATGGTAACAAGGGTGTTGTAGCCAAGATTATTCCCGAGGAGGACATGCCGTACCTCGAGGACGGGACGCCGGTTGATCTCATTCTAAACCCGCTGGGCGTGCCATCACGCATGAATGTTGGGCAGGTGTTTGAGACTCACCTTGGCTGGGCGGCTGAGAAGCTCGGCATCAAGATTGCGACACCTGTTTTCGATGGCATCAAGGAGGACCGCATAAAGGAGTATCTTGAGGAGGCCAATCTCCCGTCTCACGGGAAGGCCCGCCTTTATGACGGATTCACAGGAGAACCGTTCGATCAAGAAATTGTCGTGGGCTACACATATATGCTCAAGCTTGGCCACTTGGTGGCGGATAAGATCCATGCCCGGGCTGTTGGCCCCTATTCGTTGGTCACTCAACAGCCGTTGGGAGGTAAGGCCCAGTACGGGGGGCAGCGCTTCGGGGAAATGGAGGTTTGGGCCTTGGAGGCATACGGTGCATCCTACATGCTCCAAGAACTGCTCACCGTGAAATCTGACGACGTTCAGGGGCGCACTCGGGTGTATGAGGCGTTAGTCAAGGGGGACCATGCGTTGGAGGCCGGCATACCGGAATCGTTTAACGTTTTGGTGAAGGAAATGCAGTCGCTTGGTATGAACGTAACCGTGGGCTACACTAACCCGGTGGTTCAGGCGAAGGTGGAAAATGATCACCCGCGCCTGTTGCTCGGCGAATAAGCCAGTCGCAAACCCAATTATAAATAATGATGAATACAGCAGAATCTTCAAGAGAGTTGCTCGGGCTCGACACGGTCAACCATGTGGATCACGTCGCCATCGCGGTGGCTTCGCCGGAGTCCATCCGGTCATGGTCCAAGGGTGAGGTTAAAAACCCTGAGACAATCAACTACCGCACGTTCAAGCCGGAGAAGGGCGGACTTTTTTGCGAACGAATTTTCGGTCCGGTGAAGGACTGGGAATGCTCCTGTGGTAAGTACAAGCGGATCAAGCATCGCGGCGTGGTGTGCGATCGCTGCGGTGTTGAGGTGACACAGGCACGCGTAAGACGCGAACGCATGGGGCACATAGAGTTGTCCGTGCCGGTTACCCATATCTGGTTTTTTAAGTGCATGCCTTCCCGTATTGGGTTGGTTATGGATGTCACTGCCCGGAATCTTGAGCGAGTCATCTACTACGAAGACTATTTGGTGGTGGATCCAGGCGACACGCCGCTCGAAAAAAATCAACTCCTGACCGAGATGGAGTTTCGTGACGCGAAAGACACCTACGGGCCGGATGCCTTCGTTGCCAAGATTGGTGCCGAGGGCGTTCACGACGCCTTGGCTGCTATCGATCTCGAGGCAGGTGTGGATCAGTTGCAGGAAGCCATGACCCAGACGCGTAGCAAGCAGATTCGCAAGAAATTGACCAAGCGCATCAAGGTGTACCAAGGTTTTGCCAAGTCCAAAAGCAGGCCGGAGTGGATGGTGCTGACGGTACTCCCGGTGATCCCGCCGGATCTGCGTCCCTTGGTTCCGCTCGAGGGAGGGAGGTTTGCCACATCAGATTTAAATGACCTTTACCGGCGCGTTATCAACCGCAACAACCGGCTGAAGAACCTCTTGGCGCTCAAGACCCCGGAGGTCATTATCCGTAACGAGAAGCGTATGCTGCAAGAGGCTGTGGATGCGTTGTTTGACAACGGACGGCATGGCCGTGCCGTTACTGGCGCCGGCAACCGTGCTCTCAAGTCATTGAGTGACATGCTCAAGGGCAAGAGCGGGCGTTTTCGTCAAAACCTGCTCGGGAAACGCGTGGACTATTCCGGTCGATCCGTCATTGTGATCGGCCCGGAGCTGAAACTTCATCAGTGCGGTCTCCCGAAGAAAATGGCGCTTGTCCTGTTCGAACCCTTTATAATTCGCCGGCTTAAGGATCTTGGCTATGTGCACACCGTTCGCTCTGCCAAGAAGTTGATCGAGCGCCAGTCTCCCGAGGTGTGGGACGTGCTTGAGGAAGTCACCCGTGAGCACCCTGTGCTCTTGAATCGTGCGCCTACCCTTCACCGCCTCTCCATCCAGGCGTTCGAACCGACGCTGATTGAGGGAGAAGCCATAAGGCTTCACCCGTTGACTTGTAGTGCCTACAATGCTGATTTTGATGGCGATCAAATGGCGGTGCACGTGCCCCTTTCAGTGGAGGCCCAAATGGAGGCGCGTATGCTCATGATGGCGCCAAGCAACATATTTTCACCATCCAGCGGCAAGCCCATCATTACCCCTTCGCAGGATATTACGCTGGGCTGCTACTACATTACTGCCAAACCGCGCGATGTCGTTCGCAAAAAACAGAAGGGAATACAGTTGTTCGGTTCGAAGGGTGAAGTGTTGTTTGCATATCACGACGGAGGATTGCAGATTCACGATGTGGTACGCTTGGCCAACCCCGATTTCGGTAAGGACACTCCCTACGGGGAAAAGGATACTAAAGTTATTGAAACCACCGTCGGTCGAGTTGTCTTCAGCGAAATCTGGCCGGTAGAGATCGGGTTCCCCAATGTCATCGTGAATAAGGGAGTTCTTGGCGACATTATTTGGAATTGCTACCGGCATTGTGGGCAGGATGAAACGGTTCGAGTGCTGGACGATCTCAAACACCTTGGTTTTGAGGCGGCGACCAAGTCAGGCATCTCCATGGGGATGCACGACATGATCATTCCCAAGGAAAAGGCCAAAGAGATAGAGAAGGCCGAAAAACAAATTGTGGATGTGGAAAAACAGTATCGCCGGGGTGTCATTACGCCAGGTGAGCGTTACAACAAGATCATCGACATCTGGACCCATTGCACAGATCAGATTGCAGATGTGATGCTCAAAGTCTTGGGCGAAAACCACGGCAGTGACGACTTCAATCCGGTGTGGTTGATGGTTGACTCGGGTGCACGGGGCAACCGGCAGCAAGTACGCCAGCTCTCCGGCTTGCGTGGGCTCATGGCCAAGCCGTCCGGGGTTATCATTGAAAAACCGATCCTGGCAAACTTTCGTGAAGGATTGACTGTGTTGGATTACTTTATCTCGACTCACGGCGCCCGAAAGGGCTTGGCCGATACGGCTCTAAAAACGGCCGACTCAGGCTACTTGACCCGAAAGCTGGTGGATGTGTCCCAGGACATCGTTATCCGGGAACTGGACTGCGGGACAACCAACGGCATCTGGCGGCAGGCCATTTACGAGGGTGAGGATGAGGTCGTTCAACTCAAGGATCGCTTGGTTGGCCGCACTGCTACCGAGGATATTGTGAACCCGATCAACCCGGAAGAGTACCTGTGCGAGGCGGGCCAAGTGATCGACGGGAGTCATGCTGACGCCATTGACGACGCCGGGGTTGAGCGCGTCAAGATCCGATCGGTTCTGACATGTGAATCCAAACGCGGGGTTTGTCAAAGCTGTTACGGCATCAACCTAGGCACAGGAGAACTGGCTGAGATGGGAGAGGCTGTCGGCATTATTGCCGCGCAGTCCATCGGCGAGCCGGGTACTCAGTTGACGATGCGCACCTTCCACATCGGGGGTACGGCTTCGTCCGTTTTCAAGCAACCGCAAATCGAGGCTCGAAGCGAGGGCATCGTTAAGTTTCAGGATATTCGCCGGGTGGAGTTGGATGACGGAAATAGCATCGTCCTCAACAAAAACGGGATGATACAGATTCTGGATGCAAAGAATGACCGCGAACTTGAGAATTACAATATTGTCATCGGTTCGGTCATAAACATCGCTGATGGTGGGAGGGTCAAGAAAGGGCAGGTTTTTGCCCAATGGGATCCTTATAATGTTCCGATTATCACCGAAAAACCCGGTAAGATCAAATTCCACGACATCATTGAGGGAGTGACCATGAAGCACGATGACGACGAGGCCACTGGCCAAAAATCGCTGGTTGTCATCGACTACAAGGAAGATCTTCATCCTCAAGTGATCGTTGAGAATCAAAAAGGCGAACCGATTGCCAATTATCCGATTCCGTCGGGCGCGCACATTGTCGTCGAGGAAGGGGACTCCATTGTAGCGGGAAGTCTCATCGCCAAGACGCCGCGTCAGGCTGCCAAGACCCGTGACATTACCGGCGGTCTACCCCGGGTTGCGGAACTGTTTGAAGCTCGCATTCCGAAAGACGGATCAGAGATCTCCAAAATTAAGGGTGTTGTGGACTTCGGTCCTACGGTTCGGGGTAAGCGATCCATCGTCATTCGCGATGTTGAATCTGAGGAAGAGGAGGAGCACCTAATTCCGATCGGCAAACATGTCATCGTGTTTAAGGGGGATACAGTGAACAAGGGGCAGCAATTGACCGAGGGGCCAGTCAACCCGCACGAGATACTTGAGGTCTGCGGCCCGCAGGCATTGCAGGATCATTTGGTGAATGAGGTTCAGGAGGTTTACCGTCTTCAAGGCGTGACGATCAACGACAAGCACATCGAGACAATTTCACGGCAAATGATGCGAAAAGTGCGTATCACTGAGACAGGCGACACTAACTTCCTTTGGGGAGAACAGATGGAGAAAATCACATTCGAGCAGGAGAACGAGAAAATCGAAAAAATGGGCGGTCAACCTGCCGAGGGTCAACCCGTGTTGTTGGGAATCACCAAGGCGTCGCTCGAGACCGACAGTTTCCTTAGTGCGGCCTCATTTCAGGACACCACACGTGTGCTGACAGATGCTGCCACACTCGGGAAAGTGGATCCTCTTGTTGGCTTCAAGGAAAATGTCATCATGGGGCATATCGTGCCTGCTGGGACAGGTGCCGATCTGCACCGCAACGTCAAACTGAAGCCGGTTGTCGAGGAGATTGCTGCGGCTAAGAACGAGGAAGAGGAGGAGCAGGAAGCGCCCCTCTTCGACAATCCTCTCCTCGGTTAAAAGGACGACGCGCCACACAACCGCCCCAGAAAAGGAAACCTTGCCGTCGGCTTGGTCAAGGGATACGGTGCGCTCGTTCCGCAGGGCTGACAGCGCGATTTGCGCTTGGCCAAGCAGATCATTGGGCAAACCCATTTCTTCGAATGAAACTTACTATACGTCTACAACTATCCGTCATGATGTTCCTCCAGTTTTTCGTATGGGGGACATGGTACGTCACCGCTCCAAACTACCTCGGCACTATAGGATTTCAGCCTGGGGACATCGGTAACACCTACTCCGTTGGGCCGATCGCGGGAATGATCACACCGCTGTTCGTCGGTCTGGTTGCAGATCGCTTTTTCTCCGCTCAACGAGTCTTAGGCATACTTCATCTTATGGGAGCTTTGATTATGTTTGGAGCGATCGGCTTCATGCAGCAGGAATCCCCGTCGCCGGGTGTTTTGAACTGGGGCTTTTTCTTCGGTTACATGCTGACGTATTTCCCGACCCTTGCGCTTACCAACACGATCGCCATGAAAAACATGAGCAATCCGGAAAAGGAATTTCCAGGGATACGGGTGTTGGGAACCATCGGTTGGATTGCTGCCGGCTTCGCCCTGACTTTCGGCGGTTTCGAGACGAATGTAGGAATGTTTTACCTCACGGCTGGGGCTGCCGCGCTGCTGGGTTTGTTCAGTTTTTCATTACCGGACACTCCGCCCATGAAGGGGGAGAAAGTCAGCATTGGCCAAATGCTTGGCTTGGACGCCTTGTCACTTTTAAAAGACCGTTCATACTTGGTGTTTATTATTTCCTCCATGTTGATCTGTATCCCGTTGGCATTCTATTATCAGATTGCGAGCCGTGTGGTGGAGCATGTTGACTTGCCAATTGGGACAACAATGTCATACGGTCAAATCTCGGAGATTTTCTTTATGCTCGTGATGCCGTTCTTTTTTGCCCGGCTGGGTGTGAAGTGGATGTTGGCCATTGGGATGCTGGCGTGGGTAACTCGGTACGGCCTGTTCGCCATCGGCGCACCGGATGAGATTCGCTGGATGATTATTATTGGTATTGTATTACATGGTGTTTGTTACGACTTTTTTTTCGTGACTGGTCAAATTTATACCGACCAGAAAGCAGCCAAGCCGATCCGTGCGCAGGCCCAAGGGTTGCTGGTGATGCTGACGCTTGGTCTGGGCATGATGATCGGAGCTCAGGCAGCGGGGAAAATCGAGGGGCACCATACTCCACAGGCTGCGAAGGATATCAACGCGCAGGTTGTTGCTAAGAGCGACGAAATCAAGAAGTTAAGCGACGGTGTCGATGGTGAACCATCTGATGAGGTCAAGAACCAGTTGGCTGCATTGAACGGGGAGAAGGACAAACTTCGTCAGGACGAGCTAGCTGCGTTGGAATGGAAAGCCCTGTGGAGCAAGCCGGCTATTTTTGCGGCCGTAGTGATGGTGATTTTTGTTTTCCTTTTCAGGGACAACCGCAAACAGGAAAAGAATCAGAACAATGAATAATCGAATCAACCGACGTGAGTTTGGAAGGCAGGCGTTCTTGGCTGCGGGCGTGCTGGGTGCGTCCGGCTTGGCAGGGTGCAAAACTGTGAACCGTGGTAGTGGTAGGCTGTACGATATATCGCTAGCGCAGTGGTCTCTTAATCGTCAGTTCTTTGGTGGTAAACTCGACGCGCTCAATTTTGCGAAGGTCACCAAGGAGGAATTTGATCTTGATGCGATCGAGTATGTGAACCAGTTCTTCAAGGACAAAGCCAACGATGAGGGCTACCTTGGCCAATTGAAATCACGCGCTGCCGATCACGGCGTGAAGAGTCTGTTGATCATGGTTGACGGTGAAGGATCGCTTGGCCACGGCGACAAGGTCGAACGAAACAAGGCTGTGGAGAATCATCACAAGTGGCTGAACGCAGCCAAGTTTCTTGGCTGCCATTCCATCCGTGTGAACGCCGCCACAACCGGTAACAGTAGCTATGAGGAGAAACAAAAGTTGGCTGCTGACGGTTTGCGCAGCCTCTCTGAGTACGGTGCTACACTTGGCCTGAATGTGATTGTCGAGAATCACGGTGGGCTGTCGTCGGACGGCGCTTGGTTGGCCGCCGTGATGCGTATGGTCGATCTCCCCAACTGCGGCACGCTGCCGGACTTTGGTAACTTCCACATTGGCGATGGGAAGATGTACGACCGTTACAAGGGCGTGGCTGAGTTGATGCCATTTGCTAAAGCGGTTAGTGCCAAATCGCACGACTTCGACGAGGATGGCAAAGAAACTCAGACCGACTACCAGCGGATGATGGGTATTGTTCTCGCTGCCGGTTACCGCGGCTACGTTGGAATCGAGTACGAGGGCAGCAAGCTCGATGCCTACACTGGCATCAAGAAAACCAAGCAGTTGCTCGAGATAGTTCGTGATGAATTGTCCTGAACCGATACTGAATTAATTCAATTGAAGGGAGCCGCTGACTCCCTTTTACTTTGGCTTATTGCCGATTGTGATGTGGTGTGTTGTCTAGGTTCCAGCGCTTGGCTGCAGCATCTTTGCGGGCCTGATCTCTGACGAGTTGGGCAGCAAAGTCGATGCGTTTCTCCGCGGTGACATGCCCATCGACGAATAAAATCTCCGCCCGCTCACTGTGCAGAGGCAACGGCCATTGGCGTTCCTCGTACATGCCGATGAAGCCGCTCCAGTTTGAGTCGCCCTTGCGCTTTATGTCCCAGTTGCTGTCACCAAGCGCAATCATCTCGCTGGGCACCTTGACTTGGCTGGGCTTGGTTTCGCCCCAATTGGGGTGTCCCTTGTAGACACCCATGCCCTGGTTCGGGATCATGCCGGCCCACGCGCCCCAGACGTTGTAGCCGTAACTCATGAAACTGCTACCGCCTGGAATGAGACGGACTTCGCCCTTAAGGTAGCCATCCTCAGCCGGTTGGCTGCCCCTGAATTTCACCTTCCACTGGGCCTTGTCGGGGGCCGAGGGGCATTTAAAAAGCTCGGTGCTCTGGGCATTGGCTCCACCGAGGTATTGGCGGATTTGCGACGGCCAAATCCAAGAGGAGCCGAGGTTGCCATTGATGCCGACCGGATAGTGTTCAAAGTCATCCGAGAAGGCAATGAGGCCGATACTCATCTGCCGCAGGTTGCTTGAACATTTGGCGCCAGTAGCCTTGCTTTTGGCATTGGCCAAGGCAGGCAGCAACATGCCGGCAAGGATCGCGATAATTGCGATCACCACCAACAATTCGATAAGTGTGAAGGCAGGCCGGTTTTGCCGCAGTGTTTGCATTGGGACGAACAGCTGCAGGCTGTTCCGCTTGGCCAAGTGGCGCAAGTCTTTTGGCTACTTTTCGATAATGAGATTGTCGCGGAGTTTGCCGTCGGTGTCGTAGGAGCGGTACACGAGACGGTTTCCGCTGATCTGGATGTCGAGCACCTGGAAGGTTGAGACGTTGGTCATGCCGAACTCGGTGTATTCGAGTGGATCTTGTTCGTAAAATTTCGTGCCGGATACAGAGACGATGTACACGGTGCCCTCGGCGGTACTGGCGGCTTTTTTTTGATTCTTCATCGGGTAGGTTCGCAGGTAGGCGTGGTCGTGCCCCTGCAAGGCCATGTCGAGGTGATATTTGTCGAACAGCGTCGTCCAGTGCTCGCGGATACTGGGATTGTCACGCTCCGGCTTGGAAGAGTAGGCGGGGTGGTGGTACACGGCGAATTTCCATGTTGCGGTGCTTGTTTTCAGAGCTTCTTCCAACCAGGCCGACTGGCTTTCTGGTTTCAGGTTGCTGTCGAGCACGAAAAACTCGGCATTGCTGTAGCGTAATGTGTACACGCGTTCCGGCTCGATGCCTTCCGGGCCGTTTTTCGGGAGATCGAACATTTGCAGGTACAGGCTGGGATGACCACCCTGAATTTCGTGGTTGCCGATAGCGGGGACGACGGGCCGACGATTGTAGATGCCTCGCGAGCTGTGAAACAGGCTGTCCCAGTCGCCGCGTTCGTTGCCGCGGTCGACGAGGTCACCGGCCATGATGTAAAACGCCGCGTCAGGCCGCTGCCGAAATGCGTTTTGAACAAGGCTTCCCCAGCGCTCAAGCCCGTTTTGCGCATCGCCCATGTATACGAAGGAGAATGGCTCTGTCTGCCCCGGCGCGGTTGTGAACTCAGCCATCTCCGACCAGCCATCGTCGGAACCGTCGCCGACGGAGTACAGGTAGGTCGTGTCCGGTTCGAGTCCGGTGAGGGAGGCCGTGTGACGGTGGGTGACCAAGTCGTTCACCAGGTTGGCATCCTCCATTCTGAACGTCGTGGCAACGGCTCGATTGGGCCGGGCAGGCTGGAACCGGTTGTAGGCTGATTTTTTCATCCACTGCACCTCACCTTTGGCCACGCTTGGCCCGGTTCGCCACTGGATGGACTGGGTGGTCTGGGGGTCGTCGCTCCACGTCAGGATGACTTGGTCCGGCTTGGGCAAGGCTGGGTGGTTCGTGTTGTGGAAGAGGTTGATAAGCTTTGCGTCGTCGCGACTTTCGTACTTGGTGCGAATCACGGTCAGGCCCGAAAGGACACCCGGCAGTATCGGCAGCTTGGGCATTGCCTCGGGGCGGTCGACATACGGTTGGAGGCCATCCTGCAACGAGCCGATACGGAGCTGGCCAGGGTAGAGTTCGGTTACCTCCAGATTCGGCTCTTTCTTGAGCGGCATCAGAGCCACGATATAGTGGGAGTCTCCACCAGTTAGAGAGTTGACGCCAAGGCCTATTCGGCCGGCTTCAAAGTCCTTCATCCAAAAATCCGTATCCGTGTCTTGTATGGTAATTTTAAAACCCATTGGAGTGAAATTATGTTCCTTCAACCAGAACGGTTTGTCGCCCATGTCAGCGTCACGGATGATGATCACTTTCACCGGCACGTTAACGCGGAAGGTGAGGTGCTCGGTTGCCAGGATGTGAAGTTCCTTTTCCGTCAGTAGCGACCTGGCTTTGGCAGCGCTCATCGCGAGCAATTCTTTTTGAGGGACGGTTTTGCGAAAGCGATCAATGATACCGGCCACTGTGTCGTGCACTGACGGGTGAGGTCCGACGTGTGCCTGGGCAAGCGGGGTGGAGAGCAAAAGAGCAACCAAGGTTGCATACGGATATTTTTTTTCTATGGTAGCAAACATGTGATTTTGAATCTGCTGGAAGAGTTCTATACTATCGTGCCCATCGGTGGGGGCGGACGCTATTCCACTTGCTCGGGCAATGCACGACCAAATCATCAATCGCGGAAAAAGGAGGTTGTATCGATTGCCCATGCGGGCAACATCCACCGCAGACGACTGGTACCCAAGTTGAGTATTTATGGAAATGCTTCTGGCCGGTTTTGTGATGCTGTCAGTCGCCGGAATTTTCTCAAAATCGGCGGGCTGGGCATGGGTGGTTTGGCGTTGCCGGATTTGCTGAGGGCGTCGGCGGCCTCGGGTGGTGGCCTGTGCGAGAAATCCATCATTATGATTTATCTGCCCGGTGGCCCGCCTCATCAGGACATGTATGACCTGAAGATGGAGGCGCCCCGGGAAATCCGCGGTGAGTTCCAACCAATCTCCACCAGCGTGCCTGGCATCCGCATCAGCGAGATGCTGCCGAAGCTTGCCAAGCAGATGCACCGGGCCACGCCGATTCGCTCCATTGTGGGTGCGAGGGATGAGCACTCGAACCACATTTGCTTCACCGGCCACACGCTCGGTTCACAAAAACCTCCCGGTGGTTGGCCGACCTTTGGTGCGGTGATTTCAAAAATGCAGGGTGCACGCGATCCCGCGATCCCGCCGTTTGTCGGGCTCGAGCCACGGATGAAGCACCGCCCGTACAACGCCGCCACGCCTGGCTTTTGCGGCGTACCTCACAAGTCGTTTCGGCCCGAGGGTGAAGGCAAGGCCGACATGACGCTCCAGGGCATCAGCCTCGGTAGACTGAAGGATCGAATGGGATTGCTGAAAAGTTTCGACCGGTTCCGCCGCGACGTTGATGCTGCCGGGTTGATGGAGGGGATGGACGCTTTCAACCAGCAGGCATACGGCATCCTGACCTCCAGCCGTTTAGCTGAGGCTCTCGACCATACCCTCGAACCGGGGCGAACGATCGAGATGTATGGCAAGGGCGATACCGGCATCCGTGGTGATGCGGCGCCGCGCATCCTTGAGCAGTTCCTCGTTGCGCGCCGTCTCGTCGAGGCCGGAGTGCGGGTGGTCACCGTGGCGTTCAGCTTCTGGGATTGGCACGGCAACAATTTTGGCAACGCCCGTAGTGACATGCCGATGTTCGATCAGGGCGTCTCGGCGCTCATCCGCGATCTGCACGACCGTGGCCTCGACAATGACGTGGCCGTCTGCGTGTGGGGTGAGTTCGGTCGCACGCCGAAGATCAACGAGAAAGGTGGCCGCGACCATTGGCCACGCGTGTCGTGTGCGCTGCTGTCCGGCGGCGGCATGAAGCACGGTCAGGTGATCGGCGCGACCGACCGACTAGGAGGGGAGGCTATCGAGCGCCCGGTGCATTTCATGGAGGTCTTGGCCACGCTGTACAAACACGTAGGCATCGACACAGTCACGGCGACATTGCCTGACCTCACCGGCCGGCCGCACTACATCACAGACGGCCACAAGTCAATTCATGAACTGATCTGATCCTGCTTGGCCAAGATCACCACCATCTGTAGTCAGGGTCTGGTTTTGGCCCGGTGTAGTTCCAGTTGTATGCCTCTTTGGGGAACTCGAAAAACTCGGTGTGACCGTCTCCCAACAGCACGTTAAACCGGTATTGGCTGTGGTAGTTGTGCCATTGACTCCGGAGGTGTGTTTTCTTTCTGTCCGCCCACCATGGCCAGTCACCGGTTACTAGCTTGTTCGAAGGGCTTCGGCTCATCTCGGACGATTTCATCGGGCGCCGCGAACTGCGCAGATTGTGGTTGGAATCACCGGTCACGTGCTGGATGCGTAGCGTTTCCACAGACCACACGGTCAGGTAGCTGTTACCCCAGCCGTCGTAGCAGCTACGGATTTTTTTCGGAAACTTGTCGGTGTGCAGTGAGTCGCCCTTGTCGGCAGGGCAATGGAACACGCCGAACGACGTCGCGTAGGCGTTGAGCGGCCGCTTCTCGGGTTTCACCAGACCGCCGTGCAGGGTCATTACGCCCTTTTTGCCGCCGAGTGTGCCCCATTGCGAGTAGGCAGGGTAGTAGTCCTCATTGTCATCGGCATACATGGCAAACGCCAGCGCATGCTGGTGTAAGTTGCTGTTGCAGCGGGTGGCCTTGCTCTTTTCCTTGGCCCGTCCAAGTGCGGGCAAGAGCAGCGAGGCGAGGATGGCAATGATCGCGATCACTACTAGCAGCTCGATTAGCGTGAAACCGTTCCGTCGTAGAGCCATTATTGCCATTGAGACCAGCAGATAATCTACTGGGCTGTCGTGTGAGAGGCAAGCTGCAAACCGACTGCGCTTGACCAAGCGAAACCAACCGATTGACATTGCTCGATTCTCCACGGACATTACCCGCCTTTTGGGAAAGAGAACCATGGAGAATCGTTTATTCATTGTAGGTGCTGCGTTGGTTGTGCTGGGCGGCTTGGCCAACGCGGAGGTGTCGTTTGAGGAACACGTCCAGCCGATACTCGCCTCCGCGTGTCTGAGCTGTCACGGCGAGAAGAAGGACAAGGGAGATCTGCGCCTCCATGCTCTTGAGGACCTGCTCAAGGGCGGAGAGAACGGGAAAGTTGTCGTATCCGGCAAACCGGAAGACAGTACCCTTTACACCTCCACCGTTCTGCCGCCCGACGATGACGACATCATGCCACCTAAGGGCGATCCCCTTACCGCTGATCAGGCTAACGTTCTCAAGGAATGGATAACCGCCGGGGCCAAGTGGCCCGAGGGGTTGGTGATCAAGCAGTTACGACGGGTCGATTTTGTCAAGGACATCAAACCGATTTTAGAGGAATTCTGTGTGAGTTGCCACCGCGAGGATCACGACAAGGGCGACCTGCGGCTCGACGAGCGCCGGTATGCCTTCGGGGGCGGCGAGGCCGATCCATCCGTAGTGCCGTTCGATCTCGAGAAGAGCACGCTCTACCTCACGGCCATCCTCCCTGCCGATCATGACGACCTGATGCCTCCGGCAAAAAAAGGCGGGCCGTTGCCGCAGAAACAACTCGACCTGTTGCGCGACTGGATTGTCCAGGGTGCGGCTTGGCCTGAGGGAGTGAAACTCAAGCAGGTCCGTCGTGATACCGGGGAAAAACCGGAAGCCACAGGAAGTCTCGCTGCTGCGCCCAAGCTGGTGGTCGATATCCGCAACAAGGCTGTCGAGTCACTCATTGAGCAACTCGAACCGACCATGAAACCGTACAAGGAGGAAATTCCCGGTACCGGTATGAAGTTCGATTTACTCCCTGTCCCAAGCGGTGAATTTATGATGGGCAGTCCCTCTAGGGAGTCCGGTCGGAAGGATACGGAAGGACCGCAGCACAAAGTGAAAATCGCGCCCTTTTGGATGGCTAAGACCGAGACCACATGGAACGCCTACACGCTCTTCATCTACGATGAAGAGGAAAAAATGGTGATGAAGATTCGAGGCTACAAGCCGGAACTCGACGCCCTCTCCGATGCTGTTGCGCGCCCGACTACGCCGTATGTTGAGATGAGCTTCGGCATGGGCACTGATGGTTTTCCGGCTATTAGCATGACCCAGCATGCTGCCAATACTTATTGCAAATGGCTTACCGCCAAAACCGGTCAATATTACCGATTGCCAACCGAGGCAGAGTGGGAGTACGCCTGCCGCGCCGGCACCACCACGGCGTACAGCTTTGGAGACGATCCTGCGATGCTTGACGAGTATGCGTGGCACGATGGCAACAGCGACTTCAAGTACCAAAAGGTCGGCACAAAAGAACCAAACCCGTGGGGCTTGCATGACATGCACGGCAACGTGTCCGAATGGGTGCTCGACCAGTTCATCCCGGATGGCTACGCCAAGTATGGGGATGTTGTCGCCAACCCATTCGAGTACGGCAAGGCGCTCTATCCGCGCATTGCCCGAGGCGGTTCGTGGATGGATAAACCAGACGGGCTCCGAAGTGCTGGCCGGATTTCCTCCTCACCTGACTGGAAAGAGCAGGATCCACAATTACCCAAGAGCATTTGGTACCACACCGATGCCCAGTTTCTCGGATTTCGTGTGATTCGGCCGCTGATCGTGCCCTCGGCGGAGGATATGCAAAAGTATTGGACAACCGAGGGCGAACCGGATTAGCATCAGCCCGTTCCTGTTCGTTTTTTCAACGATAACCTTACAATGAAACAAAGCAAAAAAAGATCGAAGAACGACTCGCGGCTGGATCGCCGTGGATTCCTCAAGTCCAGTTCAGCACTAGCAGGCAGTGCGGCAGCGTTGAGCAGCCTGTCTATCGAGCGTGGCGCGTTTGCCCAGTCCAGTGACACAATCAAGGTGGCGCTGATTGGCTGTGGTGGCCGAGGGTCCGGTGCAGCCAATCAGGCGCTAAGCACGGCCGGTGACGTAAAACTCGTCGCTACAGCTGATGCGTTCAAGGACCGGATGGATGGCAGCCTAAACGGTTTGCAGAAAAAGCACGGCCTCAAAGCTGATGTAAAGGAGGAGAACAAATTTGTTGGTTTCGATGCCTACAAGGACGCTATTAAGTTGGCTGACATGGTTATCCTAGCGACCCCTCCCGGGTTCCGTCCGATCCATTTTGCCGAGGCAATCAAGCAGGGAAAAAATGTTTTTATGGAGAAGCCAGTTGCCGTTGACGGCAAGGGCGTTCGCCAAGTACTGGCCGCCGCCAAGGAGGCTAAGAAGAAAAACCTGAAAGTAGGCGTTGGTCTGCAGCGGCATCATCAGCTTGGTTATCAGGAAGTTATCAAACGCATTCAGGACGGTGCTATCGGCGATATCGTCTCTGCACGCGCTTACTGGAACGGTGGAGGTGTCTGGGTGCGAGGTCGAGAGGAGTACGAGAAGCGAGTCGGCCGCAAGCTTACTGAGATGGAATACCAGATGCGCAACTGGTACTACTTCGTCTGGCTGTGTGGCGACCACATCGATGAGCAGCACATTCACAATCTCGATGTCATCAACTGGATCAAGGGTACGCATCCGGAGAGTTGTCAGGGACTGGGCGGCCGTCAAGTTCGCACTGGGATCGACCACGGCGAGATTTTTGACCATCACGCTGTTGAGTACAAATACCCCGACGGCAACTACATGTTCAGCCAATGTCGCCACATACGCGGCTGCTGGAATAGCGTTTCCGAGCACGTGCAGGGCACCAAGGGCCGTGCGACAGTAAGTGGCCCGCACGCGCTGTTTGGCAACGAAGGGAAACAAAGCTGGCGATTCCCTGGTGGCGGCAAAAACCCTTACCAACAGGAGCACGATGATCTGTTTGACGCCATCCGAAATAACAAGCCGTACAACGAGGCGTTCTACGGCGCGCACAGTTCGCTTACTGCCGTGATGGGCCGTATGGCGACTTACTCCGGTCGAATGGTAACCGCTGACGAGGCGCTGAACTCCACCGAAAACACCATGCCGGAGGTTCTGGGCTGGGAGGCTGCACCGCCGACATTGCCGGACGAGGACGGCCGCTACGCCATCCCTGTTCCGGGCAAAACCCGCTTCGCCTAGGCTGATCGATTTTAGAGCAGCGAATCCACGCGATTGCCTCAAATAAGCAGACTTCTTTCTTCTCAGAAAGCAGGTGACCGCAAGCAGGATGGTGGTGAGTGAGGGCGACTGGAAATGCGGCAGCGTCTTGGAGTACGGTTTTTGCACTGATTTGCAAGGCTACAGAAACAGGCAGGGACCGGCGCAATTCAGGGCGTTCCCACGATGAACTAACTGGCGACCGGTAGCAGGATGCTGAAAGTGGTGCCGGTGGCATTTGACTTGATCTTGATGCGACCAGCGTGAGACTCGACGATGCGCCCGACGATGGCCAAGCCAAGACCGCTGCCCCCCGGCTTGCTGGTGTTCAGCAGCGAGGTGAAGGCGCGCTCGCGTGTCTCGGTGTCCATCCCACATCCACTGTCGGCGAACTCGATCCTGACGTGCGTCGGTTCCGGCGCTGATTTCGGAAAATGAATGGCCCTGGTCTCAATGGCCAAGCGGCCGCCGTCTGGCATGGCCTCGAGTGCGTTAAGGGTGAGGTTTAGGAAAACTTGGCTTAACTGGGGAGCGTCGGCCCGGGTCTGTGGCAGTGGCTGGGCCAGTCGCGTCTCGAGTTCGACTTTTTGCTGCGCGATTTTTCGGCGAATGAGAATGCTGAGGTCGTCGATGAGCTTGTTGACGTCGGTGGGTTGAAGTTGCGGCTCTGCATTGCGGGCGAAGGAGAGAACCTGTTCGACGATGGTGTTGAGGTGGTCCATTTTTTCGCCCATGATCCGCACATCCTGGGCGCGTGGATCCTTCTCAGGAAATTCCAGGCCAAGCGAGTGGTAGAGCATCTTGAGGACGGTCAGCGGGTTGCGGATCTCGTGTGCGACCTCGCTGGCTAACAGGCCAAGCGCGGAGAGTTTTTCGTTTTGCCGAAGGTGCTCCTCCGACTCGACGATGCGTTCGAGCAGACGCGCCTTCTCGATGGCGATGGCGGATAGTTCGGCCAGCGCCATGGCGATGCGGATTTTGTCGTTGGAGAAAACGTAGGTGTCGGCCTTGTAAATGTTCAGCGTGCCGATGGCACTCCCACCGAAAACGAGCGGCACACTCAGTAGGGCGACGAGGCCCACTTCGCGCGCCATGTTCTGCTGTTGGTATGTGTTGGAAGTCTGGATGTTCTCAATTTGCAGCGGCTTCATGCGGCTCACCACCGTGCCGAGAAAACTCTCAGACACGATGACGTCCGGCTTGCTGAGATAAGCCTGGTTGGCTCCGTGCGAGGCAACGAGTGTCAACCGGTCACCACTCTCGTCGAGCAGTTGCAGTGCACTCGTTCGGGCGCTCATCAGGCTGCAGGCTTCGCGGGTGATGGCGGTGAGGGCGTCGTCGAGATCGACGGCGGAGTTAATCGCTTGGCCAACGGTGATGAGTGACTCGAACAGGTCGGCCCGGATGCGTGATTGTTCGTACAGGAAAGCATTGTGAATGACCGTGGCGGCTTGGCTCGCCAACTCGGTGAGCAGCGCCTGATCGATTTCAGAGAAGGCGTTGAGTTGGTCTGAGTCCACATTGATCACGCCGCAAACAGAGCCGTTGACTTCGAGCGGGATCGCCAGCTCGGAGAGAGTGTGGTCATGCACCTTGACGTAGCGAAGATCGTTTCGTACATCCGGTACGAGGGCTGGTTTGCCGTGCTGGGCCACCCATCCGGTAAGGCCTTCGCCCAAGCGCAGCTTGAGCTGCGAGAAACTGTCCGGCAACCCGTGGGCGGCTTGGATCTCAAGTAAGCCGTCGGCGGGGTTGGCGAGCACGACCGAGCCGGTGGTGGCGTTGACGAGCCGGACGGCTTCGCGCACGATCAAATCGAGTGCCTCCTGTTGGTCGAGAGTCGAGTGAATGACCTTGCTAACATTGTAGAGACGCTCTAGGTGGCCTATTTGGATAGCCGGATGGATATTGTCTATGTCGCTCACCGCTTGGCCAATGATGTAATCTC
>Ga0163108_10000399_pt1 | contig 32426 bp, 28 predicted proteins | sample Fk1155metaG_FD_109644 | JGI IMG/M metagenome (GOLD analysis project Ga0163108, IMG submission 109644) | Marine microbial communities from the Central Pacific Ocean - Fk160115 155m metaG | ecosystem: Environmental > Aquatic > Marine > Oceanic > Photic zone | place: The Central Pacific Ocean...
CAAGATTGTCAGTCATGTTCAGGACAAGGTGGTGCAAAAGGTTGTCGTCGTACATGGAAAGTTAGTCAGTATCGTTGCGGTTTAATCACGCTGATTAGCTTTTAAGGGGGAATTGATGCCAAGTAGAGTCGGATGGCGTTTGACCTGGTACTGGTCTGCAATCAGCCTAGTATTCGTATTGGGTATGTTGTCATCTGGCTGCGGTTATGCTTTGGCGGGCCGGGGCTCATTTTTACCAGATTACATTGAGACAATCGGTGTGCCAATGTTTGGCAACCAGACGCCGTATTTTGAAGTAGATCAGGTGGTTACGGAATATGTGCGGACTGAATTTATTGGCCGAGGTAACTATCGGGTGGTTCCTGATGAGAACGGTGCTGATGCCGTTCTGGAGGGGGACATAGTGTCGATGAGTATCGCCCCTGCCAGTTTTACGGCCGAACAACAAGCCTCTCGGTACATTTTTTCGATGACCGCAAACATTGTATTCCGAGATCTACAGGCCGATGAGGTCATTTGGCAAAATGGTTCCATGACGTTCCAGGATGAGTACGAAGTTGCGAGTGGTGGAGGCGCACTTGATCCGAGCACTTTTTTTGGCCAGGAAGCCAATGCCATGGAACGCATAGCTGAGGATTTTGCTGCGACGGTTGTGAGCTCCATCTTAGAAGCCTTCTAATCTTTCAGTCGGATTGTTGTGATGCCAACCTCAACGCCAGCAGCCGTTCGAAAACAGATCAAAGCTGGTCAGACGGCTCCACTTTATCTTCTAATTGGTGATGATGAAGAGGAGAAGTCTAATCTTGCAGCGGAGTTTCAGGATGCGATTGAGGTTGATCTCCGTCCGTTCAATGTTCAGCGAGTTTACGGGGATGACACGACCATTGGTGCGGTGCTTGATGCGGCGAGGACTCTTCCGATGCTTTCCCCTCGTCGTATGGTCGTTGTCCTGCGAGCTGAGCACTTGCTTGTGCCCAAGCGAGAAAGCGAAAAAACGAAACGCGAACTTGATGATTTTCGGGCATTTGTGCAAGCACCTGAACCACATGCCTCCGTCGTCTTGGTTGCATCCAAGCTAGATAAACGTACGTCTATAACAAAGTTATTGTTGAAACGTGCAACAGTAATCGAGTGTGAGGGTATTCGTGACGCGAATGCTGCTGCAGGCTGGATTCGTGACCAGGCAGATCGCCATCACGTGAAGTTTGAGGGAGCAGCGGTGCGGTTGCTTGCGCAGCGAGTAGGAGGAGATATCGCACGTATGCGAGCTGATTTTGATCGTGTGCTCCTTTACGCTTCAGGTCAGAAACAGATCGGCGTAGACGATGTTAAAGCCGTTGTGCGCGATGCGGACCTCCAAGACGATTGGGCTATTGCTAATTACATCGTGCAGCGTGCGACCGATAAAGCCTTACGTGAGTTAGCACTTGCGTTAGAGGAAAAGAAGGCAGCGGAATTGATACTTGGACAACTGCGCTACATTGTAGAAGCAAAACTAGATTCCTCTCGGATACCGACCGCAGTCGAGGCTCTGTATCGAACCGACCTTGATCTTAAAACTTCGGCGGGCGATCCGCGCGTGCTGCTTGAACGGCTCGTGATTGAACTTTGCCAGTGATGTTATTGGTGGATTCAGGCCGAGGCGGATAGCTTCGCGATCTGCTTGACCAGTCGTGATTTGTAGCGTCCCGCTGTGTTGCTGTGGATGATCTTCTTGCTGGCCATCTTATCAATAAGCGATACGGTATCGCTTAGGACACCCTGGGCCGAGTTCGTGTCGCCTGCATCGATACTGGTCCGTATGGATTTGAGGGCATTACGCAGTCGCGTCCGTTCTTGCCTATTGCGTTCCCGATGCTTAACGTTCTGTCGCTGCGCTTTTATCGCTGATTTATGATTTGCCACGTGGAGCGTCCTCTTACGAAACTCAGGTACTGTTGACTCATTCCGCTAAAACTAGGAACTTAGAATTATAGCATAATTAATTTGTCCGCCCTTTCAACCGTCTTAATTCTCGTCGCTCTCGTTTTTCAGGGGCTCTCGGTTTACCCCATCTTGCCGACGGGCTCGCTAATCGTGCCAGTCGTAGAAATTCTGCTTCCTCGGGAGTCGGTTGTGGTGAAATGTCTTCGTATAATTGTTTAGCCTCACCTTTTGGTAGATGACGCTCCACAAGTTTTCGTACGACAACTTGCTGTTTACGTCCAAGTGAGCGCGTCATTAAAATTTCATCAGCGATTTGAATTTCTCTGTGAGGTTTCGCACGCTGCCCGTTCACGTCTACCTTTCCACCTTTACATGCACGTTGTGCTTCAGATCTAGTTCGAAAAAGACAGGCTACGTCGAGCCAAATATCGAGCCTCAGCTTAACCACGCCGTCTGTATTTTCGATTGGCACTGCCTTGAATTTCACAATTAATATTTGTTGCTAAGGCGTTACTGTGTGAGTAGCTGTTGAATAACCGTTCGGCTAGTGTCCAACAGCTCATCGATTTTTGATGAGTCCTTACCGCCAGCTTCCGCGAAATCTGCACGGCCACCACCGTTACCACCTACGATTGGAGCGATAGTCTTGACCACTTGGCCAGCTTTGACACGTCCGATGAGTTCTGGTGTGACGGTCACAATGACGTGAACTCGATTGTTCTCCGTGACCGATGCCAGGACGACGACACCGACCTCTAGTTCTTCTTTAAGTGAATCAGCGAGTGTACGCATGGCTACTTTGTCTAAACCAGAAACCTTGCGAGTGATCAGTGTGACTCCGTTGATGACTACGTCGGTTTTGTCAGTGGTCTCGTCGCTCAAGGCTGACTTTACTTTGAGCGCGCTAATCTCACGGGTAAGTTGCTTGGTGTCTTGCTGTAGACGTCTTATGACTTCGAGGGCTTTGGTTCCAGATGCACCCAGCACATCAGTTAATTGCCGAAGGGTAATGCGACGCGACTGTATGTGACGTACCGCTGCGTCACCTGTTAGAGCTTCGATACGACGAACACCCGCCGCTACACTACTTTCTTGTTCAATCGTGAAAGCTCCAATGTCTCCAGTTGCGACACAATGGGTGCCACCGCACAGTTCCACGCTGAACTGTGGTATCGAGACCACGCGAACACGTTCCCCGTATTTTTCCCCAAAAAGTGCAATAGCACCTTCCGAGATGGCTTCTTCGGTTAGTCTTTCCTTAGTTTCGACTGGTGTATTAAAGCCAATCTGGGTGCTAACCACCTGTTCAATTTTATCGATTTCCTCAGTGGTTAGTGGTGCCTGATGAGTGAAATCAAATCGCAAGCGGTCGGATGCGACGAGCGATCCAGCCTGACTGACATGCTCTCCTAGCACACGACGTAGTGCAGCATGCAGTAGATGGGTTGCCGTATGATTTCGCCGAATTGCGTCGCGACGACTAGCGTCTACGGCAGCCGTTACGCAGGTACCTTGGGTTATGGAGCCACTTTTTATCCGCACTTTATGTACTCTTGGTAGCGTACGGACTGGTTGCGGCACCAGATCTTCTACGATCGCGACAAGACCATCATCCGTTGTGAGGGTTCCTGTATCAGAGACTTGCCCGCCTGATTCCAGATAGAAGGGGGTGCGTGCGAGAGAGGCGTATCCGGTCTCACCCTGTTCAAGCTTCTCGCACCCTATGCCATCATCGCTCCATAACATAAGAATGCGGACGTCGCTGGCGGTAGTTTCCGAATAGCCGGTAAAGCTGTCACCAGCTTGATTTAATTCGGTTGCCACAGCTTCTGGAGCAATCCAGCTGAAATTCTTGGAAGCCTTCTTAAAACCACTTCCCGCACGCGCACGCGTACGCTGTGTTTCCATCTGCCGGTTGAATTCTGATCGGTCAATTTTCACTTGACGTTCTTCAGCCAGATCTTCCATGAATTCAATCGGCATTCCGAGTGAATCGTAGAGTTTGAATGCTTCTCCCCCTGGCACAACACCGTTTCCAGTTTTAGCGTGGTTGATGGCATCTTCCAGTTTAGGGAGTCCGGCATTCAATACCATGTCAAACCTTTTCTCCTCGTTTAACACAGTTTTGACAATAGTGTCGCGGCTAGGTTGCAAGGCTGGATAAGCGTGCCCCATTTCTTCGATAACCGTTGTCGTGAGTGAATACAGGAATGGTTCACTGACCCCCAGTGTTTTTCCGTGACGCATTGCACGCCGCATGATCTTACGAAGAACGTACCCGCGCCACTCGTTCGAAGGAGTCACACCATCGCCAATCAAAAAAGTCATTGCCCGGAGATGATCGGCGATCACTCGCATTGATTCGTCAGCGGTAGAACGGTCTCCATAAGGAATATCAACTCGTTTGCTGATAGCTGTTAGAAGTGGCATAAAGAGGTCGGTATCGTAATTTGATTCTTTACCCTGAAGAACCGCTGTAATACGTTCCAACCCCATTCCCGTATCAATTGAAGGTGATGACAGTTTTTCCAGTGAACCATCTACTTGCCGGTCGAATTCTACGAATACAAGATTCCAAATCTCGATGTATCGATCACAATCACAGGCAGTTCCACGACATGGTGTCGCCGTGCACGGATGGTGGTCACCGAGATGGTAATGGATTTCCGAACAAGGACCGCAGGGCCCAGTATCACCCATCGCCCAGAAATTTTCTGCCACGCCTAATTCGTCAATGCGGTTTGGTGGCAGTAGCTTCGTCCAACATTCAAGAGCCTTGTCATCGCGAGGTACGTCTTTAGTCCCTCGGAAAATAGTGGCGCGCAATCGTTCTGGTGGTAGAGCCCAGATTTCAGTTAATAAGGACCATGCTAATGAGATAGCTGTTTCCTTGGAATAATCACCGAACGAAAAATTTCCTAGCATTTCAAAGAACGTATGATGCCAGGGAGAACGCCCAACAGTATCAAGGTCATTATGTTTCCCACTGACACGCATGCATTTTTGTACGGTTACAGCTCGACTGTAGTTTCTGGCGTTGTTTTCGAGAATTACTTCCTTGAATTGATTCATGCCCGCGTTTATAAAAAGTAGGGTTTGGTCTTCGGCGGGCACCAATGGTGCACTTGACACGAGGTGATGTTCGTGTTGTTGAAAAAACTCCAGAAAACCGTTTCGGACGTTTTCTACCGTCATGATTGCCATTCTACCGTGGGTGACGTTGTGGTAACAGTGTTCATTCAGTATCGCCTTGTCCAAAGCCTCGACGTTTGAGTGCTGCAAGAATCATCTCGTCAGAAAACCCTTGTCGGCGCAATGCTTGTTGAAGTCGACCTGCTTCCTTCCAATTCTTAACGGAACCGTCGAGGCGGCGAGCAAGTGCTCGTTCGAGGACGTCTTCCTCAGAGATTTCTCTGTAAGCAGCTGTTACAGCTTCGTGGGCGGTTTCAGTGCCGACCCCGAGAGCTTTGATTTCTCTGATGAGTCGGAACCGTCCTCGAGACTTCAGTTTGACAGCAGTGCGTGCGTATGCAAAAGCTGTCCTACGATCATCCAGGGCTCCCTCCTCTTGCAGGCGTGCCAAGGCTTTGTCGATGATATCAGGCGGGAACAATCGCCTATGCAGTCGTTCACGAACCTGTAATGAAGACAACTCTCGACGTGCGAGTAGCCGTAAGGCCGTCACATAAGGGTCAGATGATGCGATACCAGAGGAACGTCGCTCATTCATCCTGTCGGTCGTAGACTATGATCGTTTACTGGATGTTTACGAAGATTTTGACTTTTCCGTCGTTGCTCGTCGCTTTGAGGCCTCATCGGGATCCACAAAGGTAAGCCAATTATATCGATCAGGGACTTTACCATTGATAATGTCAAAAAAGTGTTTTTGGAGAGCTTTGGTGATCGGACCTCGACTTCCTGATCCAATTGTTGTGCGATCTACTGAACGGATCGGAGTGACTTCACTTGCGGTGCCCACCACGAATAGTTCGTCGGCAATGTAAAGCGCCTCCCGAGGGATTCCTTGTTCGACTACAGTAAAGCCGAGTTCTTTAGCAATAGTAATAATTGAGTCACGCGTAATACCAGGCAGAATGGATGAAGCTGTTGCAGGCGTGTAGATCGTGTTATCACGTACCATGAATAAATTCTGCCCACTACCTTCACTGACGAGGCCACTTGGATCGAGTGCGATGGCCTCACTATAGTTGTTAGCGAGGGCTTCCATTTTGATCAATTGAGCGTTTGCGTAGTTCGCCGTTGATTTTGCGAGTGATGGCAGAGTATTTGGTGCCATTCGCGACCAAGAGCTGACACACACATCGACTCCTTGCTCAAGTGCTTCAGCACCTAAGTACGCGCCCCATTCCCAGAGGATGATGCTTGCTTCGACCGGACATGGACTTGGGTCAATACCGAGGGAGTCATATCCGCGGTAGATAAGCGGTCGTATGTAGCAAGCCTTAAAGTTGTTAGCTCGGATTGTATCGAGCACGGCCGCTTCGAATCCAGCTTGAGATAATTGGTATTCCATTCGATAGATTTTTGCCGAGTCGATCAAACGACGCATATGGGCATCAAGTCGAAGACAAGCGGGACCAAGCGGCGTGTTATAACAACGGGCACCCTCGAAGACGCCGCTACCGTAGTGAATGATATGCGAAGCAATATGGATGTTAGCGTCATTCCAGTCTACGAGACTGCCATTCATCCAAATTTTTCCGGTACCTGAGAATCCCATCGAAGGCTCCTTACGGCCAGTTGGTACGGCGGCGAATGTGACAGAATCGGAGGTGCGTGACGATGTTAATACACACCAGTGTGTTCAGCCGCGGAATCACTTAATGGTAACACCTACTGCATTTCCCCACAAAACGGACACCTGTCTGTCTTGGCATGAAGTGGTTTTCGGCAGTGCCAGCAGAATCGTGGTTGAGGTGTGTCACTTGCGTGACTGCTAACTGATAATGGTTTTTCGTTGTTTGAAGTTTGATTTGAGTGTGTTCTGCGAACTGATTTTTCAGGTCGTCCATCAAGTAAGTCCGTTAGAACATCATTCGCCTGTTTATATCGTTCGGAGATATTAGGTGCCATCGCACGCATAATGATCTCGCTAACTCGTGTCGGAATGTTCGGATTCTTAAGCCGAGGAGCGCTTACTAGTTCACCGCTCATTAACTTGTCTAATTCTTTTGGTGCGGGTGGGGTATACGGTACCGAGCCAGTTAGAATTTGGTACATTGTGCAGCCTAAAGAATAGATGTCTGATGCGAAGACCGCCTTACCGTCGAATACTTCCGGTGCCATGTAGGCTGGACTACCAATGACTGTTGAACCGTGAGCTGCGATTTCGAGAAATCGTGCAGTTCCAAAGTCTGCGACCTTAAGTAGGCCAGTTCTAGACACAAGTACGTTACCAGGTCGAAGATCTCGGTGAAGCACACCTTGAGCATGTGCATGATCAACCGCATTACAAATCTGGCAGATATAATCGAGTCCACGAGAAAGATCCAGTGCACCCTCAGTCGCGATGATTTGCTCTAACGTGGCGCCAGGGACATATTCCATAACGATAAAGAATATGTCATTTTCTTTTTCCGCTGTTGTGATTGAGACCACATTGGGATGATTAAGACTCGCGAGCAGACGTGGTTCTTTTAGCAACTCACCAAAATCAAGGTTCTGGCGGTGTGGTACCTTGATCGCAACCTTTTTGTCGATCCAGGTGTCATGTGCGAGGTACACAGAACCGAAGCCGCCACTACCCAGCGGTTCCAGAACCTTGTATTTGCCGAGCAGTTGATCTCGGAGCAGGAGCAAGGTGCTATGAGTATAACGCGAAATCGTCGCTCAGATAGAGAACATAGATCCCACGGAGACTCCGACAGGATGATGTGACGCACCACATTAGTCGCACTATAATTCCTTGATGCCTCCACGATTCTTTGCGCCGAAGCTGTCGGCTCTAGATGTTGTTGTTACGTTGCCGTTAGACGAAGCGCAACATTTACGTCAGGTGCTTCGCTTAGATGTTGGAGAAATTATTCATGTCTTTGATGGTAAAGGGCGAGAGTGCGAGGCTAAAGTTGAGTACGTTGGCCGTCGGGACGTGCGAGTTCGGCCCATCGCTTCAGTACAGCCTTTGCCAGAGTCTTCGTTGCAGTTGACGCTTGCACCAGCCCTGTTAAAGGGTCGACAGCTTGATTTAGTCATTCGTGATGCAACGATGCTGGGTGTGGTTGCAATTCAGCCCTTGATCTCGACGAACATGGTTGTGCCAGCCGCAGTCGCACAACGAGGTTCCTTGCTCGACAGGTGGCGTCGAATCGCTGTGTCATCAGCCAAACAATGCGGTAGGGCAGTTGTTCCAGAGGTGAGGTCTCCGGTTGATGTTGGTAGTTTGAGTTGCAACGATACTTCCGTTAGTCGGGTTGTGTTGGTGGAACCAGCCTTGCAAGTCAACGGTGCTGTTGATCTTGTGACGTTGGTAAATCAAGGTCGTCCAGACTCGTTAACTCTCGCTGTTGGTCCTGAAGGTGGATGGATATCCGCTGAGATCGAGAAACTTGGTAATGCGCAATTTATTCCTTTGACACTTGGAGTCCGAACCCTGCGGGCGGCGGCGGCCCCGGCAGTCCTGATTGCGGCACTGCTTTCGCACTGGGGCGAGTTCTAAGATACTTGGCTACATTAGCCAATTGAGAGCTAGATTGATTGACTGTATATAAGAGGGTTTAGCCTACTGTTACAGATTGCTCCGACCTCTATGTCTGGGCAATAGTTATTGCGATCTCTTAATTGGTTTGAATTTTCAGGTGCTTTTAAGGTCATATCTTTATCCATATAGATAATCGTAAAGATGCCGCGCATTTGGCCTGAGCTATTAGCTGGGGCTCTATGGTACATCCAGCCACTGTGGAAACTAATTTCTCCAAGATCAAATGGTGTGCAGTTTACGTCGTGCTTATTCATTGCTGTTTGAATCACCTGTTCTGAATCATCACTTATTGCCAGATCGCGAAAACGTTTATCAGTGTGTGAGCCAGCAGCAAAGCTTAGTGGTGCCATTTCTAGTGTTACCGCCTGAAGAGGGATCCAGGCGGTTATAGTTTTGTTAGTTGCTAGGGGCCAGTACTGCTGATCGGCGTGCCATGGGGTGAACCCACCTGTTTGCTCTTTAAACAAAGCTTGGTCGTGGTATAGGCGGACACCACCAACCCCCATCAGTTCTGTAGCAATTGCTGCGAGTCTTTTGCCCATGACAAATTCTGTGACTTTTCTAGAGTATCTCCAGAGGTTAATGACCTGGATGAAGGCCCTTGAATAAGTATCTCTGGCGTCCATAGGAAGGGTGTTGGTGTTGAGTTCAAGCGTTTTCCTCCAGATCTCCTCTTTGTAGTGGGTAAGTGTTTCAGGCGAGAGAACATTTTTTAGCTTGATAAACTCATTGGTGCGATAAAAATGAAGTTGTTGGTCCGTCAGTTTGAAATGACTATCAATATCTATCAATTTACTCGAAGTCATCTTTCGATCCTTAAGACATTATTAAGTTTTTAGCAATGCTTCTCGACGTTCTGGTTACTGGATAATGTTAGGAGCAGCGGGTCTCCCAGTGCCTGGATCGCGTTGCCAAATTAGCCCAACCCATTCATCTTCTACCTGTTCGTGTACAAGATCCAGGTACGGTTCCAATGCTACTAGCACATTAGGACTTTCCGTTTTGGTTATGCCACTACAAATTAGGTATCCACCAGGAACCACGAAACTACTGATCTTCGCGGAGTGACTGGAGAAAAAAGCTCCAGTTAGATTTGCCACGACCACATCGGCCGATGATTCCACGGAAGTCTGGATAGCGCTGACGTGAAAGCTGACATTCCTTGCTGTTTCATTCAAGGTAAGGTTGTGTGTCGCTGTTGCTATAGCCGTAGCATCTCGGTCGAGACCTCGGACGCTTGTGGCACCAAGCGTACTAGCAACTATAGCAAGGACACCAGAGCCTGTACCTAAGTCCAACACCGTCCGTGCGGTAAGGTCGAGTCGTTGAAGACCATGTATACACAGTCGTGTTGACGCGTGATGACCAGTCCCAAATCCAATTGATGGCTCGATAATAACCGTAAGCAGCTGGTTTGTTATGGAAGCATCTTTAGAAATAGACGCTGGGATATCCCATGGTGGTGCGATGACGATCTGTCCGATTCGGACGGCGCGTAGTTCTGCCTGTGAGCGTTCCGCCCAGTTTTCATCCTGGACATTAATTGGTAAGGATCTAACGGTAGAAGTTGCTTGGTTGCGATTCAAAGCAGTGTTGGCTTCATTCCGATCGGCGGAAGTTGAAAAAAAGACCCGCCAGTACATAGATGAGTCCTCTACGAGACCGGTTGGCTTGAAATCATCCAGTAAAAGCAGTACTAACTCCTGCAGTCGTGTAGCTTGCTCAATGTGTGCAGGGAAGTGGAGAGCCAGAGCCGGGCAGTGATCAGCCAAAAATGTCTTTCACACGGTCATAGAGGGGACGGTCTGACCCCAGGTTTTCCTTGGCGATCGGTTTCACCTTTTGCTTGACCATGGTCTTGCTAAGTTTCTCGATAAGTGACCGCTGTTCCTTGGTGAGTTTATCCGGCGTGACGATCTGAACAGTCAAGACTAAGTCTCCTGGGCTTCCTCCATTAACATCAGGCATTCCCTTACCTCGGACTCGGAGTCGGGCGCCTGATTTTGTTGCACGTGGGATGATTACTTCCGTATCACCATTTAAGGTAGGCACTTTAACAGTACCGCCCAAGACCATGGTGGGATAATCCACGGGTACCTGGCAGAACAAGTGAGCACCTTCCCGGATGAAAAATGGATGCTCATTAACGTGCACGACAACTTGCAGGTCACCAGGAGGCGCACCTTGATCTCCGAACTCACCTTCGCCCGTTAATATAATAGCCTCGCCTGTGTCGATGCCGGATGGAATTTGGAACGTGAGTTTACGCTCGCGTGAGGTTTGCCCGCGGCCTTGACAGACTTGGCACGGCTTTGTGATTACTCGTCCTGCGCCCCGACAATGACCACATGTGCGGGCAACGGTCAAAAAACCTTGTTGATAGTGAATTTGTCCTCGTCCTTTGCATTTAGGACAAGTGTCAGGCTGAGTGCCAGACGCGGCGCCTGAACCGCTGCACTGCTCGCAGGTTTCATCTCTCGGAATTTGCAACTTCATTTCCTTGCCAGCAACTGCATCGTCAAACGAAATCTTGAGGTTGTAACGTAGGTCAGCACCACGCTGCGGTCCTCGACGTCGACCACCACCAAATACATCACCGAAACCAAAAATATCACCGAGTCCACCGAGGATGTCATCGAAGCCTGAGAAGACGGTTGGATCGATGTTTGACGAGTTCGGGGAGGCGTCGAGACCTGCATGTCCGAATCGATCATAGATGCCACGTTTTTGGGGATCAGCAAGAACCGAGTATGCTTCAGCAGCCTCCTTAAACTTTTCCTCAGCAGCGTGATCACCAGGATTGCGGTCAGGATGGTACTTTAGTGCCAGTTTGCGGTAGGCGCTTTTAATGTCTTGCTCGTCAGTGCCTTGCGCTACTTGAAGCACCTCGTAGTAGTCTCGTTTACTCACGTTTAGCCACTTTCACCATCGCTGGACGGAGTAGGCGATCGCCAAGCAGATAACCTCGGCGTACTTCCTCAATGATCTCACCATCTCGATGGTCAGCACTTGTCTCGTGGGCGACAGCTTCGTGAAAATGTGGATCGAAATCCACACCTGCGGTCTCAAGCGGTGTCACCTGATGTTTCTGCAATAATTCCATCAATTGACGATGGATGAGTTCAATGCCGTCTCGGTAAGTTTCTACTTTACCTAGTTTTGTGTCGACCTGTAGCGCACGTTCCAAGTCATCAATGCTTGGTAAGAGTTGCTCCAGCAGATCGATTGCTGCATAGTTAGCGAGGTCGCGGCGCTCGCGATCAACGCGCTTTCGATAATTATCAAATTCTGCAGTCTTGCGAAGTAGCTGCTCGCGGTATTCATCACGCTGATGTTCGGTTTCAGCTAGAGGGTCAACCGGCACGCTAGTCGTGTTAGCAGTCTGCTCCTCATTTTGGTCCCCTTCTCCTTTTGGTTCAGATTCCAAACTGGTTTGGTCTTGGTTCTCGACCATTGAGGTGTCGCCGTCCTGCGTGTCTTCTGACAACTTAGTCTTCAAATCGTCGCTCATTTAGCCTCGTTCAGTTAGCGGCCGTGCCTGTTTGTGGTGGGATCAAAAGTCTGCTTACTGAGCGTGAGACACTGTCGACGGCAGCGATGTTCTGTGAATAGTGCATTCGACGCGGTCCTAATACCCCAACGCAACCGGTTTGACTGCCGTCGAAATAAGTCGACGCAATTAAGCTAAAGTTTTGAAAGTTTGGTAGTGAATGTTCGGTACCAATAATTATCGTTAATCCTTGTCCATCCACATATCTTTTTAACAGTTTTACAAGTTGTGTCTTTTCTTCAATAAGTTCGAATAACACCTGTAATGTTGGCACCGAGATGCGGTCGTCACCCTCAACAACATTGTTGAGCAGCAAGGAAACTCCTTGGACGAACAATGCGTTACTTGGAGTCATGTTAGTGAAGGCCACTCGCGCTAATCGCAGCGCTAGGGTAGTGGCACTATTGGGTCGGGCCTGCTCCTCATCGAAATGATTCGCAATGCCCTTGCGTACCTTTGCAAGAGATAAACCAGCAAATTCTACGTTAAGATAATTTGCTGCTTGTTCTAGATGTTCTACCGCGACATTTTCATTTAGGCTTACTATCTTGTGCGAGATATAACCAGTAGCTGAGACCAGCACGACAAGAATACGTGTGTTTTCTAGTCGAACAAAATCGATATGTCGAAACGCCGAATTTTCATTTGGTGTTGCTAGCGCAAAACCTAAAACGTGTGACACCCGAGACAATTCATACGAAACGCTCGTTAGAACATCTTCAATAGTTCCATGGCGTAACCGTGTTTGAACTTGCTGTGGCCGACGTATTTTTCGTCGATCCCGAAGCAATAAGTCGACATAACATCGATAGCCAAGATCCGTAGGTACACGTCCGGAGGAAGTATGAGGTCTCGTGATGTAACCGTATTGTTCAAGCTCAGCCAAAGCGCTCCGGACGGTTGCCGACGAAACACCGAAGCCACCGTGTCGTGCTAGCCATAGTGATGATATTGGCTCGCCACATTCGATGTATGCACGCACAAGCGAAACTAGAATCGCTTGTGACCTGGCGGAGACTTCTTTATTTCGGCGCGTGGCGCGCGATTGACTAGGCGTCACGATTAAGTTCCGTTAGTTGATTGGTCTACTTTCAAATTTAGCACACTAGGGCGTCTTTAGATTCTTCGGTGTCCAGCGCATTGATTGTACGGTTGAGTCGTCACCGGATTTACCAATGTTTACTTTTCCGTGCTTTACAGCGATCAATTCAGCAAGAATACTGACTGCAATTTCCTGTGGCGTTACGGCGCCGATATCGAGTCCAATCGGAGCATGAACACGCTGTAGACACTCGCTTGGCATCGACTCAGTTGCTAGTTCTTCAAAAATCTTTACAACTTTAGCCTTGCTGCCAATTAAACCAAGGTACCGCAGGTCGCGTGCGGCTAGAGCGCGAAGTGCATCTAGGTCGTGTCGGTGTCCTCGAGTGACAATAACCACGTAAGAGTATGGTGGGAATTCAGTCCGATGGAGCCAGTCGGGGACCGAATCGACAATTATTTCCGTCGCATCTGGAAACCGTTCAGCGTTAGCAAATTTCTGGCGGTCGTCAATTACGTGAATCTGGAAGCCCACAGAGGCTGCAACTCGCGACAGTTGGTATCCTACATGTCCAGCACCGATTATGTACAACGGTGGCACAGGTTCGATTGGATCGATGTACACTTCCATTTCTCCACCACAGACGAGACCAGATTCCTCTGCAAAATCGTCCGTTAGTTCATATCGTGCTAATACAGGTTTCCGGGTTTCTAATACGTTACGTGCTTTCCAGAACGCATCGTGTTCGTAGCAACCACCCCCAATAGTACCTACTGTTCGACCGTCCGCGAACACAAGCATCTTCGCACCAACACGCTGGGGTGTTGAGCCTTGCGCCTTAACAATTGTAACTAGGGCTGCCGGCTCACCGTTTTTCAGTGCTTTCGCAATTGCTTCGAAGACGTCTTGGCTCATATCACACTTAAGTCTGATAGCTTGGACTGAATAAAATTTCCTCCCAAGCGGTGTCCTAATTATATCAGGCGGAGGACCTCCCTTGCGTAGCGCCTACATTGGCGTGGCACGCTAAGGGGTAAGGACTGAATGTTGCTTGGGTGTTATTGAGAGTTCGTTTACCAGTAAATCTATGAATGCAGGTCCGTACAAATTGAGAAAATAAACGAATCCAACGGCTCGTTCTTGAGGGGCACCATGCGGGAATAGTTGTGCCTGTGCCCGCAAGAACTGCCGTCTTAGGGTTTCATTTCTTCGTTTTGTTGCATTCAGAATTTTATTGTGAAGATTTTGGAGATCGCGTTCCATTCGCTTGAGCGTTGACTGTGTCGCAGCAGTTAGAGTGGGATCAACAGTTGGTACTGCTGCGATTAAATCCTTCATACTTTGTTGGAGAGAACTTCCAACAGATTGCATAGATTGTTCCACTGCAGAAGGTAATTGTGCTTCAAGAAAGTGGTTCAGGGCAGCTTCATCTCGAGGCTGTAGTGTTTCCATTGGAAGATTGGTGCGTGACAGGAAGCGTGCAGTTGCGGAATCAATAATCGTGGCTGATGCACGTGGATAGATCAACGGCATTGGTACGCCAAAGTACTTGTAAACTTCGCTCAGCTGCCCGAAGTAGCTGAGCTCATTTGGCCCGGACACATAACAAACCGTTGGAAATAAAGTGTCCTGCACGAGAGGACGCAACAATACGTTAGGGCTGAACCGTTCAGGGTGCGCCAATATTTCGCTGACGAGTTCGTCGGTGCTATATAAACGTTTCCCAACTATAAATCCGTCATCGTTTCGTCGAATCGCTTGTCGAGTTGAGTCAATTCGAAACAGATTGACGCTGTCAGATTGAGGTTTGACTTGCGCGTGGTATCCGCCAGCCGTAAGCTGAGAACCCGCCGTCGTTGCCAAGGCTGCTGTGTGGCCTTTGGAGCGCACTTCTTTTTCAAACACCCCAGCCACTAGATGTTTCGCCGAGGGATCTGAGCCATCGAAGACAACAAGTCCTTGTTTTCCTAAGAAAGACTCCAGCCAGCGTCCGAATGCATCGGCTACACCACGTCCTTCAACATAGGTGTCTTGTAGTTGACCGATTAATTCGGCAGTGAATTCGGTCGGAGTCAGTGAATCCTTAAGTTCATTAATTACCTCCTTAATATCTGGCCCGATTTGAAGTGAAGCCACTGGGTTTGTACCAGCACCAGGCGGTGGGATGAGTGTGATGGATGTATGTTTCAATTCAGTATTTAGTACATTGCAAGATCCAATTTCTTCCCAGTCATGATCTTCTGAGTCGATCCAAAATATGGGGACTGTCGGCACCTTATGTGCCACAGCCATTTGTTCAGCGAGCTGGAGAACAGTGATGGCTTTTAGCAGCGTGAAAAGGGGACCACCAAAGAGTCCTGCTTGCTGGCCCGTGACGATCGCTACACTGTTGGATTTGCGGAGCCGTTGGGTTGCAGCTAACGCTGCCGGAGGCGCACCTCGTTGATGCTGTTGCGTTTCTAGGATGTCGGCTATCGTTTCGGTGTTTCGCCCATGGTTGGTCCGTTCTGTGATCCTCGTATGCCAAGCCTCGCTGGACATTGGATCACCATTAAAATAGGCCGACACCTTTGAGAAATCGTAGGAGTAATCCAACGCGAATCGTCGGATCCACGAAAATTGACGACAGTCTACTAAAGTACGCTTAGAGGACAACACAGTAGTTTCCAGTTTAGAGAACGCAAAATCTAACTGTTTCAGACGGTCATTAGGGTGTCAAGGATCCTTAGATATACCTGTGCGGCAGTGAAGCCAATGATTTCACGATCATTGCACGTCGTTCCGTGTTAGCATTTTCATTACTTCTTGGAGGAGTACCTGCACTGACGCCAGAAGATACGAGTTTATACTCCCAGCCTAGTGTGTTTGGCCCATATTGGGTGCTGCACTCAATTGGCGCAGGTATTCTTATTTCCGTATTTCGAGCCTACGATTCCAATCAAGGGCAGCGAGTAGCTGTCGAAGGGATGCGTTGATGACTAAGGCCATCTTAGCGCTTGAGAATGGTACATGCTATGAAGGAGTTTCGCTCGGTAAACAAGGGAAAACTTCTGGCGAAGTTGTATTTAATACGAGCATGACCGGATACCAAGAGGTATTGACCGATCCTTCATACTCCGGCCAGATTGTTGCAATGACTTGTCCGCAGATTGGAAATTATGGCGTTACAGACAACGACCATGAATCGCGTGGTCCGCAAGTTGCAGGCTTCATTATGCGCGACGCTTCACCAATTGCCAGTAACTGGCGCGCTTCGGACACATTGCACAATTATCTTGAGGAACATGACATTGTTGCAATTTCTGACATTGATACGAGATCTTTAACTCGGTTGTTACGCTCCAGTGGAGTCATGCGAGGCATCGTTACAACCGACGCCTCGCGTATGGAGCAGGCCATAGAAGAGGCAAAGACGATTGCTCCAATGGAAGGTTTAGATTTGGTGCAACACGTGACGTGTCCCGATCCATTCATCTGGCGAGACGATATGGATCTAGGGAATAGTTCTGAAGTCGGTAATTTTACATTAATAAATGAGCGTTCAATCAAGCAGCGTTTGCGGATAGCTGCATATGATTTTGGAATGAAGTGGAATATTTTACGACGCTTGACAGCCTATGGCTGTGATGTGCATGTGTTTCCGGCGACTTCTCCTGCAAGCGACTTGCTTGCAATCGAGCCCCACGGCATCTTCTTGAGTAACGGTCCTGGTGATCCGGCGCCGCTCGACTATGCTGTTGCGAACGCGCGCGAGCTGATAGCCAGTGACGTGCCAATGTTCGGTATTTGCTTAGGACATCAGGTATTGGGCTTAGCGCTGGGTGGAAAAACATACAAATTGAAATTTGGTCACCGAGGCGCCAATCATCCGGTTAAGAATCTGGCAACCAATCGTATTGAAATTACGTCACAGAATCACGGCTTTGCGATCGATTCAGATTCATTATCATCAGACGTGGAAGTAACCCACGTCAATCTTTACGATGGAACCGTCGAAGGGTTAAGACACACAACGAGGCCGGTCTTTGCTGTGCAGTATCATCCCGAGGCATCTCCTGGTCCACACGATGCTGACTATCTTTTTCAGGATTTCATCGATGCGATTGAGTCTCGATGCTGATTGTGTTACTGACGTTGCTTGCCTCTTTATGCGACATAGGTTTATGTCTGGTGCCAATAGGGGAGACCTATGCCCAAACGTAATGATCTGAAACGCGTCCTAGTACTTGGTTCAGGTCCGATCGTGATTGGGCAAGCCTGCGAGTTTGACTATTCAGGCACGCAAGCCTGTAAGGCGTTGCGGGATGAAGGCCTTGAAGTTGTTTTAGTGAACTCAAATCCTGCCACTATCATGACCGACCCAGAGATAGCTGATCAGACATACATAGAGCCGCTGACACCAGAGGTAATACGTCAAGTGATCGAAAAGGAACAGCCTGATTCCCTGTTGCCAACGGTTGGTGGTCAGACCGCTCTTAACCTAGCAGTCACGCTTGGTGAGGATGGCACGCTCGCTAAGTATGGTGTGGAGTTGATTGGTGCCTCGGTGGACGCGATTAAAGTAGCTGAAGATCGGCTGCAATTTAAGGATGCAATGCGGTCGATCGGCGTCGACGTGCCGACGAGTGCCTACATTCGGACGTTGGATGAGGCCTTGGAAGCAGTAACAAAGATAGGATTTCCAACGATTATTCGACCTTCGTTCACTCTTGGCGGTGTTGGCGGTGGTATCGCTTATAACGTTGAGGAACTACGTGAACTTGCGGTACGTGGCCTTGAATTAAGTCCAGTTAGTGAGGTGTTGTTAGAGGAGTCGGTGATTGGTTGGAAGGAATTCGAACTTGAAGTGATGCGTGATGGAGCCGACAACTTTGTTGTGATCTGTTCCATCGAAAATATTGATCCGATGGGGATCCATACTGGTGACAGTATTACCGTTGCGCCTGCTCTGACTCTCACTGACAAAGAATATCAGCGCTTACGGGACATCGCTAGAAGGATCATTCGTCGGGTAGGAGTGGAGACTGGCGGTTCGAATATCCAGTTTGCTGTCAATCCTGATAACGGGAAGGTCGTGGCGATCGAAATGAACCCACGAGTTTCTCGCTCGTCCGCACTAGCTTCTAAGGCCACAGGGTTTCCAATCGCAAAGATTGCTGCAAAATTGGCGCTGGGTTACCGGTTGGATGAAATTCCAAATGATATTACTCGGCTCACTCCCGCCTCATTCGAACCCACAATCGACTATGTTGTGGTGAAGATTCCACGATGGACATTCGAGAAGTTTCCACTGGCTGACAGAACATTAACGACTCAAATGAAATCAGTCGGTGAAGTCATGGCGCTTGGGCGAACATTTAAAGAAGCCTTCATGAAAGGCGTGCGTTCACTTGAACTTGGTCTGCCCGCTCAGATTTTTGGCCGCTTAAATGAACCTGCAGTAGAGTCAGCAGTTTTACAACGTGAAATTTCGGTGGCAACGGACAGGAGGATGTGGAGCGTTTTTGCAGCATTACGACGAGGGTGGACGGTTGATCAGATACATAAAACGACTCATATCGATCGTTGGTTCTTATCGCAATTTGCTGAGATCATCGAATTGGAGAAAACTGCCGGCGTGGTTGGTTTTCGAGATATGTCAGTTGAACTGCTTACAACATTAAAGCGCAATGGATTTAGTGATTCCACCATTGCGGCTATAACTGGAGTTGAAGAAGAGGATGTGGAACAGCGTCGCCGCGAGATTGAAATTACCCCATCCTATAAACGCATTGATACCTGCGCCGCAGAATTTGAGTCGTTTACCCCATACATGTATGGCACGTATGAGACAGAGTGTGAGGCTGAACCGACGAATCAAAAGAAAATTGTAATTCTTGGTAGTGGCCCGAATCGGATTGGGCAAGGGCTTGAGTTTGATTATTGTTGTTGTCATGCCGCATTTGCTCTTCGAGACTGTGGTTACGAAACAATCATGATTAACTGCAATCCGGAGACTGTGTCAACGGACTACGACACGGTTGATAGGTTGTACTTTGAACCACTTACTTACGAAGATGTTTTCGCAGTTATTCAACGGGAACGAGGTTTAGGAGGCGAAGTTGCATGCCTTGTTCAATTCGGGGGTCAGACGCCATTAAAGTTAGCGCTGAAGTTACAGCAAGCAGGTGTCACTATTCTCGGAACATCGCCTGATTCAATTGACCTGGCTGAAGACCGCAAGAGATTTGCTGAACTTCTCTGGGGTTTAGGTATTGCTCAGGCCCCTAGTGGTGTTGCGACTTCTCGTGAGGAGGCCAGGGAAGTGGGAACTTCCATTGGTTATCCTGTGGTTCTGCGACCGTCATACGTTCTAGGTGGCCGGGCAATGGCTATTGTCTACGACCAGACATTGCTTGATCGATACGTGACTGAGGCGGTTGATGCTTCACCTGAACGTCCAATCTTGATAGACAGATTTCTCGAAGATGCATTCGAACTGGATGTTGATGCCGTTGCCGACGCAAGTGGTGCTGTTGTTATTGGCGGCATTATGGAACACATTGAAGAAGCCGGCATCCATTCGGGTGACAGTTCATGTGTGGTACCGCCTTACTTGGTGGAGGAACGACACCTCAGTACTATTAGAGATTACACGCGTCGAATTGCACGAGCCCTAAAGGTTGTTGGGCTCATGAATATTCAGTTCGCCATAAAGGATGAAACGGTGTATGTGCTGGAAGTAAATCCACGTGCCTCCCGGACTGTTCCCTATCTGTCAAAAGCTACCGGTGTGCCCTTGGCCAAAGTGGCCGCGCGCGTTATGGCGGGAGCATCACTTGAGGACCTGAATTTGTTTTCTGACCTAGAGGTGACTGGTGTCTTTGTAAAGACACCGGTGTTTCCTTTTGTAAGATTTCCTGGCGTTGACACCCTACTCGGTCCTGAAATGAAGTCGACCGGTGAAGTGATGGGTGGGGCGCTTACGTTTGGTAATGCTTTCGCGAAAGCACAGCTGGCCGCAGGTCAGCAACTTCCACAATCGGGCACAGCATTTATCAGTGTCAATGACAAAGATAAGAAAAACGTAAGTAAGATTGCTTCGGATTTGGTAGCTCTCGGCTTTAGTATTGTTGCCTCTCGAGGCACGGCCGCATACCTCAGAGCCCAAGGTGTCGACACTGACTTGGTGTTTAAGATTAATGAAGGTCGGCCTCATATTGGAGACCAGATCTTAAATGGTGGAGTAGATCTGATCATTAATACACCACTCGGCCGAGACTCATTTTTTGATGACTTGACTGTGCGGCGGATCGCCATGCTGCATGGTGTTCCGTGTATAACGACGCTAACAGGTGCCGCTGCAGCCGTCAGCGGTATTCGGGCCATTCAAAATGAGGCGCTGACAGTGAGGTCCTTGCAACAATATCATTCAGAGATTGTAGCCGACGGCACCTAGTCTTCGGTTTCAGACTTTTTAACTTCCTCCCATAATCCTTCCAGTTCTTCAGGAGTTGACTTGTGAATTGTGCGTCCACGACCTTGAAGTTTGTGTTCGACTTGTGCAAAACGAGAACAGAATTTTCGATTGGCTTGGCGTAACGCTGTTTCTGGATCGACCCCTAGTTTGCGAGACAGATTAGCGATTGAGAACAAGAAATCTCCCATTTCTTCTTGCACGTTTATCGGCACGTTATTTGCTATGGCTTCCCGCAACTCAGTCACTTCTTCGTCAATCTTATTAATTACAGATTCTGCGCGGGGCCAATCGAAACCAACGGTGGCAACACGACTACCGATCTCATGTGCTTTGAGAAGTGCGGGCAAGGTCTCGGGAACGCTTCCAAGTAGACTCTGAGGACGCCCCTTTTTGGATTTTTCTTTTGCCTTAAGTTGTTCCCAGAGGCCCGTTATTTCCGCTGTTGTATTCGGTTTCGACTCTGGCGTGAGAAGGCCACTCTCTTCTCCGAAAACATGAGGATGACGGTCGATGAGTTTATTGGCAATGGCAGTGATAATGTTTGAGATTGTGAAAGAATCTGATTCGGAACAGATTTCTGCCAAGAAGACGATTTGAAACAATAGGTCGCCCAATTCATTTTTCAGCTCAGCTTGGTCATTTCGGTCGATTGCATCGAGAACTTCATAGGTCTCTTCAAGTAAAAATGATCGAAGTGAATGTAAGGTTTGTTCGCGGTCCCAAGGACAGCCGCTTGGGGAGCGTAAGCGACGCATGAGCTCAACGAGACGATTAAAATGATCGCCAGCTGTATCGTTTATCGAATGCGGTTTTCGTGATGTTGGTTGCGGTTTGGTATTGCGGGTCATGGGTGCACTTGGTCCTAGTGATCCGAAATCAGTGCTGGTTGCCGTCTGCGAGGATGAAATTAAGAGCTATGCTAGCATTGTGTGCCTGTGGATTTTTAATTTTTGTGCCTTGGTTTAGCTATTGAGGGGCTCATCTGGGTTGTTCAAGAACGGAATGTTATGCGTAATGACTACAGCTAACAATGTAACATTTGATATGTTTGTGGTGACGCTTGCAACTACTGCTGCTGTCCACCTTGGTGATGTTGCGGACCGTGAGTCTGGTGTTAAGTCTGCCCCGAATCTTGCTTCCGCTGCACAAATGATAGATATGCTCGCATTATTAGCAGATAAAACTCGCGGCAATCTAACCTTAGACGAAGAACAAAAACTTAGTCTTACGTTGCGGACCTTGCGAAAACGTCTCCTTGAAATAAAGGAGCAAGTTGTCGACTAGTTATGTGTCATTTTAGGTATTAGTGATTTGCGCATTACCTTTCTTGGTACTGGCACCTCTTCGGGTATACCTGTTGTGGGTTGTGACTGTGCAACGTGTTGTTCTGATGATCCTCGCGATCGTCGTTGGCGTCCATCGGTTTTAATTCAACTGGGTGACGGAACCAATGTTCTTGTTGACACCTCTCCAGATTTACGTGCGCAAGCACTCAAATTTGATATTCGCCGCATTGACGCCGTCTTGTTTACACACAGCCACGCTGATCACGTGTTCGGCCTAGACGAGGTCCGTCGTTACAATCACCTGCAAGGTGATGCGATTCCATGTTATGGCGATCGCCGAACGATTACTGACATTAGGCAGATGTTCGCTTATATTTTTAAACCGCCAGAACAAACTGGTAGTCATATACCTCAGATCGTTACTTTTCCACTAGAGGGTTCATTCTCCTTGAGTCACCAGGTCTTCGTTCCTGTGCCAGTTCGGCACGGGCAGCGTACGATACTAGGATTCCGAGTTGGGCGGTTTGCTTATCTCACTGACTGCAATCGAATTCCAGACGCGTCTTGGGGATTACTCGAGGATCTCGATGTCTTGGTAATTGATGCATTACGTCCACGATCGCACCCTACGCATTTTTCAGTCGATGAGGCTATCGACGCAGCGCGAAGGATTGGCGCTACACGCACCTACTTCACCCACATGTGCCACGACTTATTGCACGCAGCTACCTCCACGCAACTCCCGGATAAGATGGAGTTGGCATATGATGGTTTAGTCTTAAACGTGCCGGAGGATTCATCAAATTCCAAAGCATGACTCTTTACGCGACGATCTGATCACCGTGTCTATTATTCATTTTCCAGACAGCTCAAAACCCGTTCACTGGGATCGAATCGCACTCGCGGTTGGGAATTTTGACGGCCTCCATCGTGGCCATACAAAGATTCTCGAATGTGCTCGTCAAAGTGCTGATCGCCAACATGCCAGAGCGATAGCGCTAACGTTCGATCCACACCCGTCTCGGATCGTTCGACCTGACAAGGTTCCAGCTGCCCTGATGACCATGGAACAGAAGACCAAGGCTCTTATGCAGGTCGGTTTGGATGGTATTGCGGTTGTGAGATTTACGAAGGAACTCTCGCAATGGTCACCAGAGTCATTCATACGCAAGGTGTTGGTTGATTGGCTGCAAGTGGTCGAAGTCTGGGTAGGGGCAAATTTCTTATTTGGGAAGAATCGATCTGGTAATTTTTCAGTGTTGCGCGTCGAGGGTGAAAAGCATGGTTTTAGAGCGGAAAAAATTGATGCAGTGCGGTACCGAGACTTCGTAGTGAGCAGTACACGCGTGCGGCGTTTGATTACTGAAGGGCGAGTTGATGAAGCCAGTGCGTTGTTGGGCAGGCATTACTTTATTGACGGACTAGTTGTCCATGGGTCAGGTCGGGGTCAGGAGGTCGGTGTGGTTACGGCTAATCTGGAGACGGCCAATGAGCTTTTACCACCAAACGGTGTCTACGCAACTATGGTAAGAATTGACGAAGCGGTGCATGCCAGTATTACTAACATTGGAGTGCGACCAACATTCGATCGTCAAGGTGACCGAGTAATCGAAACCCACATATTCGATTTAAATCAAGACCTCTATGCTAAGGAACTCCAGTTGTCATTCGTTCAACGATTAAGAGACGAACGTCGTTTTTCTGATAGCAGTTCTCTCCGTGCTCAAATTGATGCTGATTGTCGTGAAGCGAGAGCACTCTTCGATCGGCTTTCGCTGTAGAATTTAAGTTGGGTTCCGGAAGTCAAAGGACTATGGGCGACCCTCGTTTTACTTACCGAGCTTTCTATAGTGCGACCTTAATTTGAGAGATGCGTCTCTATAACACCTTGACCCGTCGTGAAGAGATATTTAGACCAAGTCGTGGACAGTTGGTACGCATGTACACCTGTGGCTTGACTGTTTATGCGAGGGGGCATATCGGAAATTTTCGGACATTTGTTGCATTGGACGTACTTCGACGTGCGCTCAAATATGAGGAAAGTTATGAAGTTCAACAAATCATGAACTTCACCGATGTTGATGATCGCACTATTGCTGCTTCTCGAGCAGCTGAAATGTCGTTACGTGATTACACAAAACAGTACATCGAGGCATTCCGTGAGGATGCTCTAACACTTGGGCTCGAACTAGCAGAGGAGCAACCCCGGGCTACTGATGAGGCAAATCTTCGAGCAATGACCGAGATGATTCAGACGCTTGAGGCTAACGGGCATACCTATAGGCGTGCCGGTTCGATCTATTTCAAGATTTCGACTTTGCCACAGTACGGCCAATTGGCACAGCTCGATCCTGAGGGTATTAAATCTGGTGCTCGTGTTGATAGTGATCAATATGATAAGGAAAACGCGCGTGACTTTGTTCTGTGGAAATCAGCAAAACCGGAGGAACCATCTTGGGATTTTGGCATAGGACCTGGTCGCCCAGGGTGGCACATTGAATGTTCAGCGATGGCCTTACGTTTGCTCGACGGTTCTCCAATTGATATTCATGCTGGTGGCGTCGATTTAATTTTTCCGCATCACGAGAACGAGATTGCACAGAGTGAAGGTATGACTGGCGAACAGTTTTCTCGTTATTGGGTGCATGTTGAACATTTACTGTTGGACCAAGGTGAGAAGATGTCAAAGTCAGTTGGTAATGTGCTGACCGTACCGGAGATTCTTGAGAAAGGTTACCGAGCTTCGGTGCTACGTTATGTTCTATTATCCGTACACTATCGTAAGCAACTTAAGTTTACTTGGCAGAGCATGGAGCAGGCCGATGAGTCGCTTGCTAGATTAGTCGATTGTTTGGGACGTCTGGACCGCATCGTTTCGACCGGCAGACATCCGGGAATGTCTAAGCAGACGGCGTCAGCCCGCGCAGCTTTTTCTGCAATGATTGCTGATGACTTGAATATTCCAGGTGGCCTTGGAGTCATTTTCGAGTTCGTTCGTGCTATTAATGTCGCTGTCGATCAGGATGAGTTGGGGACTGGTAATGTCGAAGAGATTCGCGATGCATTCAAGCAATTTGACCGAGTGCTAGGCTTTATCAGTTTGCGTCAAGCTGAGGACACAGTTCCACCGGTTTCAGTTAAAGAAATTGAACAACTAATTGCTGATCGCAAGTCGTTACGTAAACAGCGCGATTTTGCAGCGGCTGATCAGATTCGCACGGGTCTTGATGCGCGAGGTATTCTGCTTGAGGATGACTCCACCGGTACCAGGTGGAAACGAAAATAGGAATAGTTGTTTTAAGAGACAATGAAGTTTTAGCGGATTTCTCCACAAAGAAGTCTCTAATTTCACCGGGCAATCGGTTGGTTTAACGGGTCTGCTGTGTCTTGTTGCTTGTCGGATAGCTATGATAACGTAATCTTTATTGTGGCGTGGTGCGCGGGAGTAACTCAGTGGTAGAGTGCGACCTTGCCAAGGTCGAAGTCGCGGGTTCGAATCCCGTTTCCCGCTCCACTATCGCTTCGGTAATTTGCGCTTTTTTCAAGTGCAGTAATATTTAAACTGGCGCCGTCGCCAAGTGGTAAGGCAGAGGTCTGCAAAACCTCCATCCCCGGTTCAAATCCGGGCGGCGCCTCCACTTATTCGGTAAGGGAAGTGCCACGCTTTCGGTCTCGCCTGTACAAAATTCCAAAAATAATTGCGAGCAGAATACAAAGAGAAGAGACATAGCGGAACGAAATTCGACCTCCGTGATTGTCCGCAGGGGCGAGCAGTGCTGAGGCGCGGCTCGTGAAATCAGCATTACTATCGAATCTTGCTACCCCTCGAAGAGCTAATGCAGTGTCGATCGGCGGTAACTGTCCTCCAGCGACCGAGGCTGCAGTCAGAACCGCCTGCGCTTCTTCGCCGGCGGCCTGTATCTCAGCGCCGGCTTCTCCTTGTGCGTGGGCTGCCAAATCTGGCAATATTTCGACGGCTTCGATTAGTACTTGCTTGGTTTCGACGGGGTCCAGTCTTTCGTGCCCATATGTGTCAGCAATCATTCCCATGATCGGCGTAGTGAAAGCTCCTGCTGTTAACGCCCCAATACCGCCAAGCAGGGCGAGAGCCAGCGCGCCTCCTTTCGGAACTCTCTCAGCTGCGACTCCTAACATTGTTGGCCAAAAATAAGACGTACCAATAGCGAACACCGCTCCGGCTGCAAAGGCCACTCCCATCGTTTCAGCGTAACTCAGCCACAAGAGTCCTACGCCGGAAACCACGGCGCAGACCGTTAGGACGCCGGTCGCTGAGAGACGATGCACGACTGGCCCAGCAAATTGACGCATGATGGCCATCAAGCCGTTGATCCATGCGAGGAGAAGAATGCCAGGGATTCCCGCGGCGGCAAAGATCGCTGGTGTCCACTTTCCTGGACCGAGTTCCACGGAAGCGGTGAGCATCATGCAGAAGAAAAGCACTAGGAATAGCGGTCGCGTTAACGTGGCCCTAAACATTTCGCGGGTCGAAACACCAGACTGCACACGCTCGGTCAGCGGAAAACGTTGGCCAGTGAACAAAAGTCCATAGGCAATTGCGGGCACCATGACAAAGGCAAGCTTCCAGTGCCAAGTTCCAATACCGTACTTCGTGAACAGGAAACCTAGCACACCACCGATCACGATACCGCCAGGAAACCAAACATGGAAGTGGTTCAGTTTCTTGGTCTTTTGATCAGGGTAAAGAGTGGCAATGAGCGGATTACATGTCGCTTCAATTAAGCCATTCGCAATGCTGATCACGAGGGCGCCACCCAGTAACGACCAGAAACCGGTGGCAAACACCATGAGCAGTGGACCAACAATGTGTGCGATGAGCGACAGGCGAAGCAAAGGTCGCATGCCAACGATGTCAACGAACGGGCCGAATATCACTATCGATATCGCAAAGCCCCAGAGTTGAGCACCACTGATGAGCCCGACTTGTAGGTTCGTCAGGACGAAGGTCTCTTTGAGCGGATTCATAATGTCGGCCATTACAGCGAACGACATTGACGTTGCAATCAAGCCGAGGCAACTGGCGAAAAACAGTCGCTCTCGTTGAATTGGTGCGAGGTTTGAATGAGGGGTATCTGAAGTCATCTGGCTGGCCTTCTCAGTCTGAGTTCTTGGCGCAATCTAGCCTTTTCGTTAGCTGTTTGCTTTGCAGTGTCCGTGGTTTCAGCCGCACGCAATGTCTTGTCGTGTTTGGCATAGCTCGGCTGCAAGTCAACGCTGCGCAAATTATGTAGAGCGGCTCTCGCACCCGCGAGCTTATCAACATCATTATCTTCCCATTCGATCGAAAGAGCTCCATCGAATCCAACACGGTTCAGTTCCACCAGAATTTCCTCAGTGTTGATTGCATCGCGGCTTGAGCCAGCCGTAACGAAATTCCAGCCATTGGTTGCCGCACCAAAATTCTGATGGCCACCGAGCCAACCACCTCGACAGTGTTCAGGTATCACCTGGACGCCTTTTATGTGAACACAGTGAATGTAATCCTTGAATTCACGAATAAATTCAACGGCTGAGACATGTTGCCATTCTAGATGTGAGCAATCGAGATTGAATCCGATCACGTCACCGTAACCGGCATCGGAAAGATGCTTCAACCAGTCGTGGGCAGACTCGAGGTCGCCCATGGCTCGCTCGCTTGGATGACACTCCAAGTCAAAGGTTGTTCCGTACTTGCGACAAGCATCCAGAAATGGTGCGAACCGTTCAACAATCAACTCAAGACTGACGCGGCGTACATCAGCAAGCTGATGTCCAGCAATTTCAGTCGGTAGTGGTGGAAAGAGGAACCAGTGTGACCAGCAATTTGCCGGAGAGCCGCAGAAACCAGGGAGTGGAATGTGCCGGTCCAACGCTTCTGCAAGGTATTTCGAAAGTCGCGCGCAACCGATTAACGCATTCAAGGCTTGAGTGTGAATAAGTTTTCCGACTTCATCAGGGACGAAGTACGGGTCATGACGTGGTGGGTCATTCGATTGACGCCATTTGCCATAGGATTCCACTGCTTCGCCACCGACAAACTGAAGTGTTTTAGCGCTAGGTTCATCTCCAAGGGCCTGACCTTGTAAATGAGTGGCCACGCTGAAAATCTCAAGGTTATGCTTGTTTGCCTTTGCGACCCGTGACTCTGCGAGCTTTTTAGCGCCTGTATCGTCGCTACATTGATCAAGGGGGAGTTCCCAGCTAGCTTCTTCCCATCCATCGAACTCCTCTGTCGACAGAAAATTGAGAAATTCATCTTCTTGAATGTCTCCAAATTGCCCACGTACCAATCCGATCTGATGCCATGACTGCTGGCCCTGTCGATGCGTTTTCGTCTGTGAAAACCCCATGGATACCTCCGTATTACCGCCGAATAGCAAGTTTCATGATTCATGCTACGCTATGACGCACGCCTCACGGTAACGTTATCTTATGGTAAACACTTCCCAAAGTTCGACGAAGGCACAAAGAGAATTTTCCGATGAGATTTCCTCGCTTCCGGCTCTTGACGTCCATACGCATCTCGTTGGTGGGAAACTTTCAGCACGCGGATTACACGATATTGTGCTCTATCATATGTCCATAAGTGACTTATATGCTGCGGGTTGTAAGGATGCAGGACGTCTAACAGAGTATCCAGCTTGGCCGACACGAGATGAAACAATTATTCGGATTGAACGGGCTCTTCCGTTTTTGGATGTTTCAAGAAATACCAGCACCGCTTGGTGTATTCGACGCATTCTAAGCGATCTCTACGCTTGGAAAGGTCCGATTACGGCGGACAACTGGCGGAAACTTGACGATCTTATTCGTGAGAGAGCGGATGACCGTGCTTGGCAACGCGAGGTTGTGCGTCAAACTGGAATTCGGCAGTTCGTGACAGAGTTTGCTCGCCGGGAAGAAGGTCAGGATGATGACCTCCTACAATACGCATTAGAGTGGGGGTTTTTCACACGCTGTCAAGCAGGGGAGTTTGATACGGCCCTTTGCGAATTAGAACGGTGTTGGGGAAAGCACCCCGAAAGTCCAATGCCGATCGGGACTGGTTCTAGACCTGCACCAACACGCACAATCAAGTCACTTGATGACGTGCATGCGGCAGTGGATGACTATGTCAGTAATATTTCTACCTTACCAGTCCTGTCGACCGCGACACATCTCTCAACCGATATTAATTACTGTGAGATCAGTGAATCCGAAATGACAGCTGCTCTCTCACGGCGTGATCACGCCAGCATTGAGGAGCGCGATATTTATGCGTCGTACGTCAATGAGCGTTTCTTGTCCGCCCTTGAACGTTTCGGTGACACTTTGGTGTTTCAATTTAGCATTGGTGCCGAACCATTACCCTTTGAGACCGGCAGTCGACTCAGCCAGCAGACAATTAGCCAGCTTGGTGCCATGGTTAGTCGACATCCAGATCTTCGTTTTCAATGTTTACTCGCGAGTCGCCATGCCAATCAGTCGCTCTGTTCACTGTGTCGCGAATTACCGAATTTGTCACTTGCCGGTTATTGGTGGCACAATTTCTTCCCCTCAGTGATTGGGCAGGTTATTGAGGAGCGTCTTGATATGTTGCCGACAAACAAACAGGTCGGATTTTTTTCGGATGCTTATGTGGTGGAGTGGGCCTATGCGAAGATGCAGATCGTCCGAGAAGTTTTGGCCCGCATCCTGTCAGCGAGGGTGGAGCAGGGGCAGTACACTTATGATGAAGCACTGACCATCGCTCACGCTATTCTGTTTGATAGCCCAGAGACCTTACTTGGAATACAACTGCCGAGCAACGTGTCTTAAGAAGACTTGCTGGATGTGAACTCGTGACCGTATAAGATGGAGTCGTCAAGAGGCGTAATGTGGCACCATCCGGTTTTAACTGGTTCTATTACTTGATAATCATTTCCAATCGTGTTTTGGTGCGGTGATTATTTCGGCTGTACAATACAATGCGACAACAATGGTGAAACGCCGAGCACCGGTTGCACCTGAATTAGGCATTTGAGTTGAAACGACTAACTGTAGAAGTTACATGTTTTTCATTGATTTAGAAGCCTTACTATTATGCTCAATGTTTTAAGAGATTTTCTGCTCCATCAGGGTTTCGATGACGGATTTTCGCGCTGGGTGACGTTAAATGCGGAAATCGTCTTAGTGCTCGTCTTGGCTATTCTGGCCAACATGCTCGCCAAGCGCATCGTAGTGCGTGGTGCTGCTGTGTTAATCGGGAAGACGACTACAAGCTGGGATGACGTCCTGATTGAACACCGAGTGATTCAACGCATGTCGCACTTGGCACCTGCGTTGGTCGTCTACCATTTTGCCTTGCCAGTATTAGAGAACTATCCGTGGTGGAGTACTAGCGTCAGACAGGCGAGCTTGATTTACATGCTGTTGGTTGTTGTCTCGGTCATTGACGCGGCCTTAAATGCAATAGCTGATGTTATGCAGTCTTCACAGTTGTCGCAAGATCTGCCGATTAAGAGTCTCGCGCAGATCCTAAAGCTCGGACTGTACATTATTGCAGGCATCGGTGTGCTGTCGTTGATCCTTGGAAAATCACCACTTTTACTTTTTAGTGGCTTGGGGGCGATGACTGCGGTGATTATGCTGGTGTTTAAGGACGCGATTCTCGGCTTCGTTGGAGGGATTCAACTGTCCGCTAATCGCATGGTCGCCCGAGGTGATTGGATTGAGATGCCGAAGTATGGTGCTGATGGTGACGTGATAGAAGTGGCTTTGACAACGGTTAAGGTGCAGAACTGGGATAAAACCATCACAACGATTCCTACTTATGCGCTAATCAGTGAATCATTTAAGAACTGGCGTGGTATGTCTGAATCTGGTGGTCGACGAATCAAGCGCGCTATTAATCTTGATGTGAATTCAATCAGATTCTGTGACGACGAGATGTTGAAGCGGTTCACAAAAATTCCGTATATGGCTGAATACTTGAAAAGCAAACGGGATGATGTGTCGCAACGACATAAAGGGAATGCTATGGATGAGTTACCACCGGGCAGTGATCGACGACTGACAAACGTCGGAACATTTCGAGCCTATGTGATCGCTTATCTTCGTGATCATCCGATGATCCACCAGGATATGACTCTCATGGTTCGACAACTAGCACCCGGTCCACACGGCCTTCCGGTTGAAATTTATGGCTTTAGTCGCGATCAGAGATGGGTTAGCTATGAGAATATACAGGCTGACGTGTTTGATCATATTTTGGCAATGGTGCCTGAGTTTGACCTGCGTGTGTACCAAATTCCCTAAGGTAACTGACGTGAAAATATTAATGGGGAAGCTGGCTAGCGTATCCTCATCCCGCACGAATCGATAGTTTATCGGATCTAAGATTTTTGGTTCACTGAGTTCTACGTAAACGAGCCAAGTTCTCATGTTCAACAGAGTCATGCTTCTTATCCTGCTCCTTGTTTCCATAGGGATTGGTGTCTGGTTCTACAGCGAGAAACCGTGGCAGCGGGAGAACTCTAACCAGAATATGCTGACGTCACTACCTATGGTGCCAGAATTTATTTATCAGAACGAGGTATCAATTGAGAAATTTCTCGCAGCTGATCGACGAGCTCGTGAAAATGTGATGTCTGCCGACGCAGTTGGCCGGCTAGGAATGCTTTATCACGCGTACCAATTTACCAACGAAGCGCGAAGAAGTTACACTCGCGCACGCGAATTGCAGCCTGATGAGTTTACTTGGATTTATTACTTGGCAATGCTAGAGAAAGCGACCTTCAGGTTTCCTGAGAGCGAAACGTTATTTCGACAAGCGATTATCCTAAAACCTGATAGTGCAGAACTATGGGCTGAATTAGGTGATTTGCAGATGAAAAGAGCAAGGGGTGATGAGGCAGCGTTAATATTTGCTCGTGCACTCGAACTCGATCCTAGTGAGCCGCTCGCAGCACTTGGGAAAGGCAGGCTCGAAATCTTGGCGCGCAATTGGGAAGGGGCCATTGGGTTGTTGATGCCCATTCTTGATGATTATCCTCGGCTGTCTCTTGCTCATAAATATCTCGCTGTATCTTATGAGCAGCTTGGAGAAAGTGAACGGTATGTGCATCATCAGGCGTTGAGTGAGTATGGTTCCGCGCTGGAAAGCCCACTTATGAAGACCCTTCACGCTCTATCGCTCGACGCGATTCTCGAAGGAGGCGACCGTGCTGCGGGTCCAGCACTGCTGCAAGTGAAGTGTGCCCGTTGCCATAACGACTGGCGTATTGATGAGACGCACGAGAGTCGTGATTGGTGGGCGAGTACTGTGCGACGGATGCAACGGGAAGCTGGGTGGGAGTGGTTGACCGATGGGGAAGCGGCGAACGTGGTTGAATATCTGTCCAGCCGTCCTTAAACGAATAGTTGTCTAGTCACTGACCAGTTAGGTCCTGTAGATCCTTGGCAGCTTG
>Ga0163108_10000400_pt1 | contig 32358 bp, 28 predicted proteins | sample Fk1155metaG_FD_109644 | JGI IMG/M metagenome (GOLD analysis project Ga0163108, IMG submission 109644) | Marine microbial communities from the Central Pacific Ocean - Fk160115 155m metaG | ecosystem: Environmental > Aquatic > Marine > Oceanic > Photic zone | place: The Central Pacific Ocean...
GGGATTTGGAATAGTGCTTCTACCAGAAACCCTATCGATACATATATTCCAATTTGTGATACTGTTGCACCACTTATTGTTAAAAAATACAGTGGCAATACAACAGTGTTATATTGTGAGAAGCTAACTCGTAATAAAAGCAGCTTAGCGAAATTTGATTTGTATTTCATTAAATCAATTACATAGTAATATGCAATTAAACTGAAACATTTTGATATTTTCGGGTTTGGACCTTCATTTCAATTCAATCGACTAGGTCTTTAGGAAGTTTTTTACTTTCTTGGCGCTTTAAACCTTTAAGATTTAAGGATGCCACTACTTTTGATTTTTGTCAAGTTATGTTATCAAATCGTCCTCCCCTGCGGCTTTGGTTAGGGCCGCAACGTTTTCTTTGGTAAAGAATCCATCGAAGTTGTCGCAACGCTGAATGTACTCGGTTATAAGTAAGCTATATTTGGATTTTTCGGAAAAGATTTGCTTGAGGCCTTCGTTGCAAGACCCAATTACATGATCTAAGAATTTCATTTGGGCTTTTTTGAGCTGGTCTACGACAAAATCGATATTGCGGTAATTTTTTTCTTCTGGACCAATAAAGCCATCGCGTACGGCAAAGGCAATATGATGTAAGCGGCGGCCATAGGCACGTACGAAGTTTTCTGTTGGAGATGGTAGTTGGTCTATATGATTGGTGTAAAAAGGTGTGTTGTTAGCTGTAAAAACTTTGGCTGGTGAATGTAATTCACTAACCTTATTTATATGGCGGCAGACATTTGTGGAAGAATTTTGATCTCCAATGTTATACGCTCCCCAGAAATAATATGGGCTGAGTGTTAAAAACTCCAAAATAGCATGCTCGCGGTCGTGGCAATATAGTCTGGTTGCAAAGTGATCGACGGGTAGAACGTATTTGTGTAGATCGTAGTTGTTGAACATATCTTTGGTGAGCTTGAAGCGAGCTTTAATATCTGCTGAGAATTGATAGTTTTCGGATCTCCGATATTGTTTCGATTGGCTATCTAATATGTAGCCGTAGTGATTGTGGGTAAATATGCTAGGTTGAGTCCAGAGAACCTCCCCTGGTTTTAACTCAGAAGGCTTTGATTCGAATAAGATGCTCTGAGCATGATGAAGCTGATTGTAAAGTTCTGTTAAGTCTTGGCACTGGAAGACTTCTCCAATGTAGCGGACTTGTGGAGTGGCTGCTGATTTGGGATTGAGTAAATTTAGGTGGATGACATCGCGGTCTGTATCGTCTAAGGGTTCTCGGATTAGAATGTCTGGTGTGTCAGTGCTGTAGCGCAGGACGTGAAAAATAAAATGCTCGGTTTTGAAAGATTCAATATAATCGTACGGAATAGATAGAAGCAATTCGCAAATATATTCCCCTGCAGTATTTGGTGCCACTTGGATAACAAAATGATCAAGTAATCCAATATTTTGCTCTAAACCTGATTTTTGTCGGTAATTGTAGACTTTGTGTAAATAATCTTGAAAGAAATTAGAGTTTTGCTTGTCACCTTTGGGTTGGTAAGACTTAAGATCCATCATTTTTTTTGATTATATTGATTAAATTATAATTCAATTTGCATGTGGAGTTTGTAACTTTTGGTTGACATATGCGCTTGCGAGTGTACTATATGGTCTACTGTTAAAACTTTACATGAGAACAACTGAAAAATTTTTATCAGATTTAAGAGATTATCAATTTACGGTTGATTTGTTCCCTGAACAAAATGACGCTTCGGGATTGATTGAAAATATTCCGGCTCCAGCAATCACTAATTTGATACAGAGAGCTAAACGGTACTCAAGCAAAGATTTAGATATTCGTGACTCTATTTATATTCCTTTAGTGAACTTGCCTATTAGAAGATTGTTTTTTGAATACACTGGCAAACTTGTTAGCGACTCGGATGTTAGAGATTTGTATTCTACATTACTTGGTGTCACTAACATAGCTACGAAGGCCACTTTTATTTCTATTATTTTCTTAAAGTTAAACCAGTTAAACCCGAACTTTAGAGATGATGAGAATTTTGTCTCTATGACCGATGAAATTTTTCATTTAATGCTGGATGGCCCTGGACAATTTGAACTTAAAATTCTTTCATCTAATACAGAATTATTATCAACCATGCTTGAACATTCTCCGAGTGAGTGCGAAAAACATATCAACTTAAAAAATGTTCAATCACTTTTTTTATGGTTTAAGTCTTTGAAAGGTAATACTCTTAAAATTGCTGAAGAACTACCTAATGTTATTCAGCTACTCTTCCACTTTCGACCAGATAATTGCTGGGAAATTTATAAGAGTTTAAAAGGTGGAAATGGAAATTTTGTTGACTCTTTTACTCAAGAAAATATTTTTGATAGATATATTGATTTGATAGAATCATGGGGTCTTGATACAGATAAACTACACACTCACTACAAATCAGCATTAAGACAAATATTAGAGTTCCATAGATTTCAAGATGATCATATTAAACAGATGCAGGTACGTGGTGAACAAGTTGATATGGAACACAGAAATTCTGTCACTAAAGAATCTTTAGCAGATACTTATGAAAAAGTGAAAACTATGTATCCAAATGCTGTAGGGCTACTCATACCAGCTAACGTTAGGTTTGAAGATGATAAAATAATTTCTTATGACACTCCGAGTGTTTTTGATCAAGATATCTGCACGATTGTAACTAGCTTACAAGATATTATTCAAGGAAAGCAGTATTGGTCTTCTGAACATAGCTCATTTATAAAAAATGAATATACTGCCTTTCAAGCCCCAATAGATGAAGAATGTTGGAACTTGATGGTGATGGCTAGGTTTATCTTAGAAATTATGTATGAGGACAACAGATTACTTGGTGAATATAAGTATGAAAAACTCTCACTTATCAGAAAGAGCTTTGTTGAAAAACATGCAAAATACTTAAAACTTATACAAGATTCTGATATTGCGGTATTAACAGGAGAGGTAGATGTTCCAAACTTAGGAAAGCGAATACCCTTTAAAATGGTTGTTCCAGATGTGAAAACAAAACCATCTGTTCTGAGAAAAATTTTTGCTAAGGGTGTACATATCTCATCTATGAGAGATAAACTGAGGTGTAAATTTATTCTTCCTGAAGACTTAACTCTTAAGGAAGTTGAAGAAACTACTAAGCACATTATTGCATATATATTTTCTATTCATGGAGACTCTACAATGGAAGAGCCTCGATGGACTTTTCGTGATGTAGATGCATCGGAACTTGAGAAAATCGGTAATGCTCACAATAAATTTTCAAATCCTCAAGTGCAATCGTGTAAAATTACAGTTAGATTTATAACTGATATTTTAAAAAGAACTATAGAACAAAATAGAAATGAAAGATCGAGCCGTATTGAACTTGAGACAATGAATCTCAAAAGATCAGAGAATGCAATGTATGAAATTTGTTCACAAATATCAAAACTCACCGCTATTTCTGGTGCAGAATCTGTTGTAAATGGAATAACCGATAGATTAAAAGAAGAGATTCAAGAAACAAGAGACAGAATAGTTAAACTCAATTTACTAGAAAATTTCGATGTTAATCTTGATTTACATGATGAAGACTCTGTAAGTGTAGAAGTACAAATTACTCGAGGGCCGGGTCCAGATGACCATGTTCGTTATGAGTACGATATGATTTGCGATATTTTGAAAAAAAACCTGCCATACTATCATAGAGCAGTTAAAGAGTCATTAGATTTCTTGCTTTTCAACACCTATATAAACTCTGCAACAGCTGCACAGGAAAAACGTTATATGTGGCATGTGCAACTACTTATTGAATATATTCTCGATCTTAAAAATACTTGTAACTCAATATTTGAAAATAAATTGCACGCAACTAAATTATATAGAATTCTAACTCGAATTTTACAAAGAGAAACAGAAATACTTGAAGTCCTAGGTTATGATGATTTTGAAAGAGAGATACTAAGTATTTTACGTGACTTAGAATCTACAATGTCACATTTAAACTAGAAATCTAGCTCTCTCAAAAAGTGTGGATAACACTTTTGTCCTCTTTTGGATTGTGGTGGTAAAAATGGTGAATCAGTTTCAACAAGGAGGTTTTCGATTGGGCAGGTTTGGTATACTTCTTTGAGTTCGGTGTTTTTGGGATAAGTAACAATCAGGCTAAAAGATGTTTTGTAGCCTTTGGACCAGATTTTTTGGGCTTGTTGCATGTTTCCTGAATAACAATGAAAAATAGCTTTTTCAACATCACGTTCGTCTAAGACACTCCAAATATGATCGAAGCAAGTTTCGTATGGGCGCACATGCAAAACAATTGGTAAGTTAAACTCTTTAGCCAAATCGATATGATCGTTAAGGCTTTGGAGTTGTTTTGTGAGGAATTTATCGTTGTGATAAAGGTCTAGTCCAGTCTCCCCCACTGCAGCAATGTGCTTTAAATTCTCTTGAATAAGCTTGCGGAATTTGTCTTTGGGCATTGGTTTAGCGTCTTGATTGTGCTCACATGGGTGGTCTCCGACTGCAACAAAAACGTAATCTGGATATTGCTTTGCTATTTCGATGGCTTGGACAGATGTTTTGTAATCGGTGCCTATGCAGATAAGTTTTTTAAGACCTATGGCTTTGGCATCTTGGATGGCCTGCTCGAGGTTTTCGGAAATTGGGGCATACTGCAGATGGCAGTGTGAGTCAAAGAATAAATCTTGCTTTGATTCGGGTTTGGATTCAAAATAAAAGTGATCTTGCATAATATAAAAAAATGAACGGACTACACAAATTATACATTTTAGTTGACGATGATCCAGAGATTTTGGTTCGACATGCAGACTATCTAAAAAAACTTTTGCATCCTGGTATTGAAATTAAAAAATTTATTAATGGACAAGAGATGATCAATTTTTTTGAACGAGAACCTTACCTATTAGAAAAGTCGATTGTAGTAACTGACTTTTGCATGCCAATTGCGGGAGGAGAAGCTGTTTCAAAATTCTTAATCGAAAAAGACCATAAAGCCTTTTGTATTCGATCCAGTTTGGATTTAGAGAGTATAAGAAAAAAACTGGAAACAGTTGGCGTAACTATCAAAGTTCCAGTTTATTCGAAATTTCGTGATATAGCAGATATGGATATTTTTATCCTCTCTAATCAGTATTAGATTTCGGCTTGGGCAAGTTTTTTAGCTTGGTCCTCTATAGTGAGAGACTCAATAAGCTTCGCTATATCTCCACCCATAATTCCTGGTAAGTTATTCCAGCTTTGTTTGATTCTATGATCTGTAACACGGTCCTGTGGGAAATTGTAAGTTCTAATTTTTTCAGATCTATCTCCAGAGCCAATACTAGCTTGTCTTGCTGAACCAAGTTCTTTTTGTTGTTTTTCAAGTTCCATGTCGAATAAACGTGCTTTTAAAATCGACATTGCTTTGGTTTTGTTTTTAAGCTGTGATTTTTCGTCCTGGCAACTAACTGTTAAGCCAGATGGTACATGCGTAATACGAACAGCAGAATCTGTAGTGTTTACCGACTGTCCACCTGGTCCAGATGAACGAAACACATCTATACGAATGTCTTTTTCTTCTATATGTAAATCAATATCCTCTGCTTCTGGAAGTACTACAACAGATGCAGCAGATGTATGTACACGACCTTGGGACTCTGTTACAGGTACTCTTTGTACACGGTGCACTCCAGATTCAAACTTAAATGTTCCAAAGGCCCTTGTACCATTAACTGCAAAAAATATTTCTTTAAAACCTCCAGCTTCATTAGCGTTGCTAGATAGTAAATCAATACTCATGTGGTTTGTTTCTGCATATCTTTGGTACATTCTTGCTAGTTCGGATGCAAAAAGTGATGCCTCGTCACCACCAGCTCCAGCACGAATTTCTATAATACAATTTTTATAATCGTTTGGGTCTTTTGGTACTAGTGCTAGTTTAAGTTCTTCTTCGAGTCCTTCTATAATGGCTTTAGAACTTTCGATTTCATTTTGGTAAAACTCTTTCATTTCTGAATCAGATTCAGCATCTACTAGTGCTTTTGCATCCTCGATATTAGTTTTGGCGTCTGAGTATTTAGTAAAAGCTTGCACAACTGGATCTAATTCTGATCGACGAATCATGATTTTTTTGTATTCTGATTGGTTAGATACAATATCAGGATTCATTAACTTTTGGTCTATTTCCTTAAACTCCTCTACTAATTTTTGTAATTTTTCTTCCATTTTATATTGGTTTTATTTCTAGAAATCTAATTTTGTTATTTAAGTCTTTAATTGATTGGACTTTGGTTTGGGGCAAAAGTAATTCGATAACTTGTGTAGCAGCCTTTGCTTGATTATCTGCTAGTTCTATGTAAATTGCTTTGAATTGAATTTTTTTATTTAAAATCTGTGTAAATAATCTTCTATATAAATCTAACCCATCTGCTCCAGCAAATAAAGCTTTTTTGGGTTCGTATTTTGCAACATTTGCATCTACTCCAGCAAACTTTTCTGTTCCAATGTATGGTAGATTTGCACAAATTATATCGAATTTTGTTTCTTCTAGGTTTGCTAATAAATCTGATTCTAAAAGTTGAATGTTTGGATGTTCTTTTGTATTTATAGTAGCTACTTTGAGTGCATCTGGGCAGATATCTAGTGCAGTTATTTGAGCACTAGAAAGGTTTGTGGCTAATGCCTTGGCTATAGCTCCACTTCCTGTACCTATATCTAAAATAGATTTAGCATTTGTATAGTTTTGAATACAATGTTCAACCATTACTTCTGTTTCAGGTCTTGGAATTAGTACATTTTGATTAACAAATAATGTCTCTCCATAAAAAAATGCTACATTTGTGACATATTGCAGTGGTTTGCCTGTGAGTAACTCTTGTGCCATTTGTGTGTATTTTTCGAGTTGTTGCTTGGTTAGTGCTTGTTCTAAGTGGAAATATAGAAATTTCTTATCTACATTTAGTACATGGGATAAAAGTTCAATTTTTTCGTGCTTAGGAACCAAAGAAAGAGGCTTTAAAAATAAAGCCTCTCTTATTGTTGTTTGTTTTTGCATTCTAGTAGAACTGTCGTTTTTTCTTTTCAGCTCTGTAGTACTCTCTCATTATTGCTGCTTGTCTAAGGTATCTCTTAGTTGGTTTCTTATGAAATCTAGATTGTCCCTTAGCAGTTTGAATCTTGTGACTTCTTTGTAACAGTTTTTTGAAGCGAGAAAGCATTCTTTCGAAAGATTCTTTTGAATCTCTTTTTACATGTATAAGCATATCTGAAATATATATTATAAGTATACTGATTATAGAAGTTTTTTTTTAAATATCAAGGTTTTTTACTTCTTTTGCCTTGGATTGGATGAATTTCTTTCTAGGAGGTACATCCTTACCCATTAATGTTTCAAATACTGTGTCTGCCGTTTCAGCATCTTCGATAGTAATTTTGAACATAGAACGGGTTTCTGGATCCATTGTAGTTTCCCATAGTTGATCTGGATTCATTTCTCCAAGACCCTTATAACGTTGGATATTAACCTTGGTTCCTGGGCCAAATTCGTTTTCTAATAAGTGCATTTTTTCTTCTTCTGTGTATGCGTAGAACATTTTTTTGCCGTACGACATTTTATATAGCGGTGGTTTTGCAATATAAATACGCCCTTGCTCTACTATTGGTCTAAAATATCGATAGAAAAGCGTTAAAATAAGAGTTGTAATATGGGCTCCATCCACATCGGCATCCGTCATAATTACAATTTTGTGATATCTGATTTTTTCTGCATTAAAACTTTCACCAACACCACAACCTATAGCAGTAATGAGTGCTTTTACCTCTTCATTAGCTAGGATTCTGTCTAAACGAGCTTGTTCAACATTCAAGATTTTACCTCTTAATGGCAAAATAGCTTGATATTCACGGTCACGACCTTGTTTAGCCGAACCACCCGCCGAGTCACCCTCAACTATGTATAATTCTGACACAGCTGGATCTTTACTTGAACAATCAGCAAGTTTACCTGGTAAAGTCATTCCATCGAGTGCTCCTTTACGAATTACAGATTCACGCGCTGCACGCGCTGCTGCTCGAGCTTTAGCAGCTAAGGTACATTTACCAATAATAGATTTTGCATCTTTTGGGTTTTCTTGTAAAAAGTATCCAAGTTCTTGCGCAAATACTGACTCTACTGCTGAACGCATTTCTGGGTTACCAAGTTTACCTTTTGTTTGTCCTTCAAACTGAGGCTCTCCAAGTTTTACAGATATAACTGCTGTTAAACCTTCACGAACATCATCCGATGATAGGTTGTCGTCTTTTTCTTTAAGTAGTCCTTTGTCACGTGCATAAGCATTGATTGTACGAGTTAATGCTGATTTGAAACCAGTTAAGTGCATACCACCTTCTGTTGTAGAAATGTTGTTTGCAAAAGTAAATACATGTTCTTGAAAACTTCCAGTGTATTGAAATGCAATTTCGATTTGACCCTCGTCAACAGTCTTGTCGGTATAAAAACATCCTGTAAGTGCCTTTTTATCTTTATTGATATGTTGAATATAAGATTTAACACCTCCTTCAAAAAAGAACTTAGATCTTTTACCATTTCTGTGATCTTGTACAGTAATTGTGACACCTTTTGTTAGGTATGACTGTTGTCTTAATCTGTTTTTAATTGTTTCAAAGTTGAAGATTACTGTTTCGAAAATTTCACCATCAGGAGTGAAAGTTATTTTTGTACCAGTAGACCTTGCTTTACCTACAACTTCACATTCTGTAACTACATCGCCACAAGAATATTCCTGCCGGTGTAGTTTACCATCTCTTTTTACTTCAGCTACTAATTTAGTACTAAGTGCATTTACAACCGATACACCCACACCATGTAGACCACCGGACACTTTATAACCACCATCACCAAATTTACCACCGGCATGTAGTACCGTAAGTACAGTTTCTAGAGCTGACTTACCTGTTTTAGAGTGAGTGTCTACAGGGATTCCACGTCCATTATCTGTAACTGATAGAGATCCATCTTTATTAATTTCTATATCGACTTGAGTACAATATCCGGCTAGTGCTTCATCTATTGAGTTGTCTACAATTTCCCATACCAAATGGTGTAGACCAGAAACATCTGTTGTACCAATATACATCCCCGGCCTTTTACGAACGGCTGATAAACCTTCTAAGACCGTAATATTGGAAGCTGAATAATTTGCATTATTATCATTCATAACGTTTTTTGTTTTGCTATTAAACTAGACCAAGTATAGTTGAGGTGTATTGAAAATGCAAAAATTATTTGGATTATACAATTGCATAATCTAGAATATTTATAGTGTAATTTATGCAAATGCGACAAATAAATCTCAGAGCAATAGTAATAATGTTACTAATTGTTTTAAGTCCAAACATTGCTTTGGCAAGTAACTTAAACTCTTTAAGTTCGGTCCAAGACGTATTGGATCGTGAAAATCAAAATATAACAATGCTGGATTTTATTAAAATCATGCTCGAGCGCGATGGTTTTAGTGATAGAATTTCAGTGCCAGAAGACAAGATGTTTACAGATGTAGACGTGTCAAATGCTCACTTAGTTGAAAAAATGCGTCAACTTGGAGTGGTTTCTCGTAACATTTACAATCCTGTTGTAAATGCAGATCGTGAGTTGAATATATGGAGCTTACTCGACTTAGTGTTTAAATATGAAGGCACGCCAGTAAAAAGGTTTTTAATTGATGGAAATAACTTTGAACAAAAAGTATCAAATATTAAAGGTGATAGTTACCTAGCACCGGTATTTGATAAAGCTTTAGAACTAGATCTTATTGAACCTGTTAATAATCGTGTTTCTTTTCTTTCAAAAGTTTCGGTTACTAAATTTGTGAATATTTTAGATAAGATGCAATCTGGTTCTAATAAAACAACAATATCTATCACACCACAGTCTGCCTTACAGAAAGAAAGTAAGTTTGCGATTCTTGAGGATGTTTTTGATAGAATTAAAAACAACTATTTAGAAAACAAGGAAGTTAACGATGATAAGCTTTTGTATGGAGCTATTGAAGGACTCGTAGATGCACTAGATGACCCTTTCTCTAGCTTTCAAAAACCACAAGAGTACTCAGATTTTAGAAAAAACCTCAGTCAGGAGTTCGAAGGCATTGGAGCGTCTTTATATGTTAATGATAATGGTGATCTAGAAATCATCAGTCCAATTTCCAAATCACCTGCAGAAAAAGCTGGTTTACAGCCTAGGGATATTATTACAAAAGCTAATGGGATAAAATTACGTGGACTGACTATAGAAGAATCTATTGATATTATAAAAGGCCCGTCTGGAACTACTGTGCGATTAGAAATAGAACGCGGTGCTCAAATTTTGAATTTCAATATTGTAAGAGCTAAAATAGATATTCCTTTGGTATTGGCTGAAATTCATAATAATAATGTTGGTTACTTGAGAGTTCGTAGTTTTGGTCCAGGAGTAACTAGTGTGTTTGAGTCTTTATATAATACAATTTCTGATGAATCTGAAAGCTTGATTATTGATTTACGTTCTAATCCAGGTGGATATTTGAATGAAGCTATTAATTTAGCTGAATTATTCTTAGAGGCTAAAAAACCAATTGTAAATGTTAAATATAACAATATTACAGAAACAAAAACAACTAAGATCCCGGCTACTATTAAGCCTAGAAAAATTGCAATACTTATAAATAAAGGCTCTGCATCTGCATCAGAAATTCTGACTGCAGCCTTAAAAGAAAACCTTAATAACGTAGTAGTGATTGGAGAAAAGTCTTTTGGTAAAGGTACAGTGCAAGAACTTATAAATTACCGTGATAACTCTGCTCTAAAACTTACAATTGCCGAATGGCTTAGCCCAACTCTGAAAAAAATTAATAAATTAGGAATAGCCCCAGACATTACTGTTGTGACAAAGCTTTCCGATATACAGAGTGATAATGATGCTGTATTAAATAGGGCACTGATAGAATTGAGATAATAAAAAAACCGGCTTATGCCGGTTTTTATTTGTTTTTTAGTAACTCTTTTGGATCTGTAGTGACTATTTCGTTCTCCGTAAATGAAGCTATCACCTGAAGTGCTACATGCTTATTACCTGCAAAAAATAATCCCTGACCAACTCCAGAGTTGAGTAGCAAGTACTTCTCACCTTCTGTAAGATTGAAAATTGCCTGAAGAACATCTATAGCTGTTGGAGACTGCTTGAGAAGCAATTGCATAGAAGAGTTGGTGATGATTGGTTTTCCATACTTTGACTTAGAGAAATCCTCTACATCTTGAGTGATTGTAGTTACGCCCAGATAGTATTTACGTGCTCTTTTTACCAGTCCGAATAAGAATTTGGCAGAGTCTTCGTGTTGCATCATTGTCCAGGCTTCATCGATACAAAGTAACCTTCTTTTAAGAGAAGATCTTACTCGGTTCCAAATGTAATTAAGAATAATGTACATAGCAATTGGGCGAAGTTGATCTTCTAGATCTCGAATACTGAAAACAACTAAACCTGATGACAAGTCAATATTAGTAGGTTTATTGAAAATTCCGGAATAAGTTCCCTCTGTATATTTTTTGAGACGCTCTACAATACTTTCAGCACCTTGAGTTCCCTCTAAAACACTTTGCAAATCTTCCATGGTTGGTGGTTCTTTGTCTGATGGGTCGAGTAGGTCCATTGTAATACCTTTTAAGGCATACACATCATTTAATGCTTTATCTAACAAACCATCTTCTAAAGGTGTTAGTTCTCCAAGCATTAATTTTAACAAACCAATTAAACTGATAATATTTGAGCGAAGTAAGTCCCCTGGCTTGAGAATTTCATCTTTGATTGGACTTGGAAGATCGAACGGATTGATTCTTTTATCTGCATTTAGAGAAACTTTTAAATAGGTACCGCCTACTGTTTCACATAATGCTTCGTATTCATTTTCGGGATCTATGACAATAACATCTGTATCGATCATTAAATAACGTAGAATTTCGAGTTTCACTGCATAAGATTTACCAGCACCAGATTTTGCAAAGACAACACTATTAGCATTTTCAAGAGAGAATCTGTCGAAAATTACAAGAGAATCATTGTGTCTATTTAGTCCATACAAAATACCTGAGTCCATTGTTAATGTCGATGAGGTAAATGGGAATGTAGATGATAAAGGAGATGTATTCATATTCCATTCGACATCGAGTTCATCTAAACCAAGGGGTAGGCAAGAGTTAAACCCTTGTTCCATACGTAAACCTGCTCTTCTGGTTAGAATAAGCTGACCTCCTAAAATTGCTTCTAGTTGTTTCATTTGTCGTTCTAGCTTGTCTTTATCGGCATCCATCATTGTTATATACATACCAAACTGATAAAACTTTTCTAAGCCTTTTTGAATGTCCCTTCTAAGAATTTCAGCATCTTCTAAAGCTGTTTCTAACCCTGGGTCGGCAATCTTACCTGCTTCTGCGGCCATACGCATGGCAGATCGCATTTGGACAACTTTTTTTTGGAGAACCTTAAGAATGCTAGATGACTCGAATGGGTATATAAATTGTGAAATATTCATTACTGCATCAAAATTTACTACAGGAGACATCCAGTTAGCATTGAGAAACCTAGGGTAATCATATACAAAGATTGTTTTTGCATATACTCCAGATATATATAGCTGATCGAAATCAACACGAACACTTGAAGGTGATATTAAATCTCGAAGCTTATTTAACCCCATTTTGTATACCTTTTCTAACTCTTGGTAGTTCTCGGAAGTTTGTTTTTTGTCTATAGCTTTACTAGATACAGAGGCCTCTTTGGCAATATCTGTTTTTGACTCTTGTTCTTTTTGATCAATTTTCTCTGCCGCAGAATCTTTAATTTCATTTAATTTAGATTCTAATTGCTCAGATTTTTTGTTAATCTCGTCTACGTGCTGTTCTGGTGTTCTTGGTTTGTTTTTTTTTGCTTGTGATGTAAGGGGGTCTTTCTGATATTTGTCTCTAATTGGCCCTAGAATCTTGTCGATTAAACTGTCTGATTTACTCATTAATTAGGGGTGATTTAACTGTAATTATTATAACATTTATGTTTTTAATCCACCAGAAGTTTTTCAAAATCTAGCATTTAAGTTTTTCTTCTGCTAAAATCTCAACTGTAAATTTGATAGATTATTATGAATACAGACAATTCGAATAAAAATCTTTTTGATTCTGAAGATAACACTCGAGATGAATTAAGAAGTATTGCACGAGAGATGCAAGATAAATATCTTGATTATGCGATGAGTGTGATAGTTTCGCGTGCTCTTCCAGATGTGAGAGATGGGTTAAAACCTGTTCATAGAAGAATTTTATACGCAATGAAAGAAGTTGGTTTAAGTTCTTCTGGTAGATTTAGAAAATCAGCAACTGTAGTTGGTGAGGTTCTTGGTAAATATCATCCACATGGTGATACAGCAGTGTATGACTCCATGGTTAGGATGGCACAAGACTTTTCTATGAGATATATGCTTGTAAATGGTCAAGGTAACTTTGGTTCGATAGATGGTGATAATGCTGCAGCTATGCGTTATACGGAAGCGAAAATGATGCCTATTGCTGAATATATGCTGGGTGAAATCGAGAAAGATACAGTAGATTTTCGACCTAACTATGATGGTACTCAACAAGAACCATCAGTATTACCTTCTAAACTTCCACAATTACTTTTAAATGGATGTATGGGTATTGCCGTGGCCATGGCAACTTCTATTCCACCTCATAATTTAAGAGAGGTTTGTGGTGCTGTGTTAGAACTAGCACATAACCCAGATGCAAACATTGATGATTTAATGCAACATATTCAAGGACCTGATTTTCCAACAGGTGCGACTATTTATGACAAAGAAGCAATTAAACAAATGTATCTGACTGGACGTGGAGGAATTGTAATGCGAGCGAAGGCAGAGATTATTGACTTACCAAAAGGTAAATCGGCAATTATTATTACAGAAATTCCTTACCAAGTTAATAAAGCTAACTTAGTCCAAAAAATTGCTGAATTGGTTCGCGATAAAAAAGTAACTAATATTACAGATCTTCGTGATGAATCTTCTCGTGAAGGTATGCGTATATATATTGAATTGAAAAGAGATTCTTATCCAAAGAAAATTTTACAACAACTATATAAACATACTCAATTACAAAGTACTTTTAACATGAATATGATTGCCTTAGTTGATGGTATTCAACCAAGACTTTTAAATTTAAAACAAGTACTTGAGTATTTTATAGCACACAGGCGTGAAGTAATTACTCGTCGTACTAAGTTTGAATTAAGAAAAGCAAAAGCTCGTGCGCATATTTTAGAAGGTTTGAGAATAGCACTTGCTTCTATTGATGATGTGATTGCAACTATCAAAGCCTCTAAAGACCGGGATGACGCATCTAAGAACTTAATGGCTAAGTTTACTCTGACAGAAATTCAAGCGAAAGCTATTCTAGATATGAGACTGCAAACCCTTGCTAGTTTAGAAAGACAAAAGATTGAAGAGGAATATGCAGAATTAATGAAAACAATTGCCGATCTAGAAGATATCCTTGCAAAACCAGAAAGAGTTACTGATATTTTAATTACAGAAACTAATGAAATTGTTGCAAAACATGGCGATGAAAGAAGAACTGAAATTGTACCAACTGCTCTTGGAAAGATCTCTACATTAGACACTGTTCCAAATGCACCAATGGTCATCACTCTTACAGAAAGCAATTATATCAAAAGAATGGAACCATCTACTTTTAAAGTTCAAAACCGTGGTGGTAAAGGTAAGGTTGGTATGTCTACAAAGACTGATGATCATGTAAAACTAATTAAGTTTGCTCAAAATCATGACCGTATACTGTTTTTTACTAACTTAGGTAAAGTATTTATGCTTCGTGTGCATGAACTTCCACTTGGATCTAGAACTGCTAAGGGTCAATCAATTTTCAACCTGCTTGAGTTATCTAAAAATGAATACATTACATCTGTGCTAACTCTTGATAACGAGGAAGATTACTCTGAATGTGCATTATTTATGGCAACTCGAAAAGGACTTGTAAAGAAAACTCAAATTGATCAATTTAAAAACGTTAGAAGATCTGGTCTTATTGCCATTAAACTACGTGAAGAAGACGAACTGTGTTGGGTTAAACCAGTTAAAACTGGGCAAGAAATTGTTATGGCTACTAAATTTGGTAAAGCTATTAGATTTTCAGAAAACGATGCGCGTGCAATGGGTAGAAGTGCTCAAGGTGTAATTGGAATGAAACTTAAAAATGGTGATTACATTGTAGAAATGGATGTTATTTCAGATGCAAAGGCTAAAATGCTTGTAGTTATGGAAAATGGTCTTGGTAAAATAACTTCATTAAGTGCTTATAGAAACCAAAAACGTGGTGGAAGTGGTGTTAAAACTGCAAACCTGACTAAAAAAACTGGTGATCTAGTTGGTGCCGTTGTTTTGGAAAATGGATATGAACCAGACTTATTGCTTCTTTCAAGAGATGGCCAAGTATTGCGACTAAACATTAAAGATATTCCTACTATGGGTCGATCAACTCAAGGTGTATATGTAATGCGTATGAATAATGATGACATTGTAACTTCCCTATCTGCTTTACCAGTTGAAGAACTAGAGATTGAAGCTGGAGAATCCAAGGAAGCTGTTGAAATGTTCAAATCGTAAAAAATCTTGCATTTTACTTGTTAGATATGCTAAGGTGCCTGTGATCAAAATTTTTTAAATTCAAAGTAATGAAAACTGACATCCATCCAAAAATGAACAAAGTTATATTCATTGACTCTGTTACTGGCGATGAATTTGTTTCTACCTCTACTCTTACTTCGAAAGAAACAAGAGAAGTGGACGGAGAAACTTACCAAGTAGTTACACTAGAGGTAACATCTAAGTCACATCCTTTCTATACTGGTAAGCAAACACTTGTAGATACTCAAGGTCGTGTAGACAAGTACAGAAAGAAAATGGAAATGGCCAAAAAGCTTCAAGAAGCACGCCAAAACAAATAAAACTTTCAAAAGGCCTCAAGGAAACTTGGGGCTTTTATAATTCTTGTCTATGTTTAATTTTAAGATTCATAAAAAAAGCTCTAAGTCTCAGGCTCGTACTGGTGAGTTAACCTTACCTCATGGAAAAGTTCAGACTCCGATATTTATGCCTTGTGGCACCAAGGGTTCTGTTAAAGGTGTTTCCCCAGAGGAATTAAAGACCATTGGTTGTCAGATTTTACTTGGGAATACATACCACTTAGAAATGCGTCCTGGTAGTAAATTTATTGCTGAGCGAGGTGGGCTGCATAACTTTATGAATTGGGACCTGCCTATTCTGACTGATTCAGGTGGTTTTCAGGTGTTTAGTTTGCAAGGATTTGATAATAAAACTGGTAAAGCTGGTAAGAGTGTGCGTTTAAAAGAGGATGGTGTTGAATTTTACTCACACATAGATGGTAAAAAACACTTCTTTAGTCCAAAACAAGTTTTAGATATTCAGTACAACCTTGGATCTGACATAATGATGGTGATTGATGAATGTGCAGATGGAAACTCATCTAAAGAATATGCTATCGAGGCCATGAAACGTACACATGACTGGGCTTTGAAATGCTTTGAATACTTTAGAAAGACTGGTAATGGGAAACAAACTCTATTTCCAATTGTACAAGGTGTTACCTATCCTGATTTGAGAATTGAATCTGCTAAATTTATAGATTCACTTGATTCATTTGGTGTAGCTATAGGAGGCTTAAGTGTTGGAGAAAGTAAAGAGACAATGTATGAGATGGTAGATTGCGTTGTACCTTATTTAAGTCCTGAAAAACCTCGTTACTTGATGGGCGTAGGTACTCCAGAAGATTTAATTGAGAATGTGTACCGTGGTGTCGATATGTTTGATTGTGTATTACCTACTCGTCTAGCACGTCATGGCTGTTTTTATGACGAAACTGGACGTAAGAATATTAAGAATGCCAAATTTGCAGATGATGACTCACCTGTTTCAGACTGTCCATTTTTTGATTTGAGTAAATATTCAAAAGCATATGTGCGACATTTGATAAAAGAAAAAGAAATCTTGGGCTTAAGAATATTGTCAATGCATAACCTATGGTTCTTATTCAAACTAATGCAAGAGATTCGTGAGCATATTGCTAATGATAGCTTTGAAGAATTTAGAAAAGACTTTTATAATAAATGGGAAGATTATAAACCTCTCATTTAATGATTGCTTACCTTGAAGGTGAAATTTTAAGAAAATTTAAAAGTTCATTTATTGTAAAAACCAATGGCGTTGGTTATTTAGTATACGCCACAACAGACACTTTATCTAACATGGGTGATACTGGTGCATTTTATACATTCTCAAATATCAAAGAGGATGCTTTTGAGCTCTATGGCTTTGATAGTTTAGAAGATAAAGAATTTTTTGAAAAACTAATCTCTGTAAATAAAGTTGGACCGAAAACAGCTTTGAATATTTTAGAGTTAGGTGTGAAAAAAGTTCAGGCAGCAATCAACAATGCTGATACAGACTTTTTAAAGAAAGCTTCTGGTCTTGGAAAAAAAGGTGCGGAAAGAATAATTTTGGAACTTAAAGGTAAATTAGCCTTTGTGGATGATATCGAAAATGGAATCCCAGAGGATGTATTTGTTGCTTTGTCAAATCTTGGTTACAAGAGAAAACATGTTGAAAGCATTTTGTCTCAAAATTCACAACATAATCAGTCAGCAGAGTCAATCATTAAATTTTTTCTACAGAACGTTTAGGATTTGCCTTATAGACTGACACTAGCCTTTTTTGAGTATTAAAAATTTACTCATTCATAACACAAAAAAATCTATTTTGCACTTTGCGCGGAGCCATTTTAGGCTTATAATTTCACATGCAAATATATTTAACTCACTTGATTAAATGAGTAACTCAGAAACCATTGAAAAAGTACAAGATCTGATAAATGGATTAATGATTGTTCTGTCTGACAAAGAAAAATTTATCATCGAAAATAGATTCAGCCTAAACGACAAGCCTAAACTTACTTTAGAAAATATTGGTCAACATTTTTCTGTAACTAGAGAACGTATTAGACAAATTGAAAAAAATGCGCTTAAGAAGCTTGAGCGTAATGTCAACAATACTCCTCTTTTTGTTGTAACTCAACTCGCTTTAGAGACTCTTAATGAATGTGGTGGCTTATGTGAAGAGGATTTGTTGATTAATTTAATCCTACAAAAAGTTAATGTTTCAAACCCATTAAATATAAATTCTCTTAAGTTAACTGTTGATTTAGAAAAAGACATCTCTCATGTCCACAATACTATTCAGCTAAAACCTTATTACAAATTCAATAATGTTACATCACAGATCGTTAAACAGATTTGTGATCAAGCCTATAAAGTTTTGAGTAAAAAATCTTCTGTGGTAACGAATACTGACTTAGCTACAGAAGTTAAAATTGCATTAAATCAAGAATTAGATTTAAGCTTAATATGTAGTTGTTTTTACCTGGACAGAAGACTGAAAGTTGTAGATGGCTCAAAAGTTGGTTTGGCTTCATGGAGAAACATTAATCCAAAAACACTTAGAGATAAGATTTTCTATGTTCTGCGGTCAAATAAAAAACCTCTACACTACTTAGAAATTGCTGAAAAGATTTCTGGCTTTAAATTTGATAAAAAGTCTGTAAACACCCAAGCTGTTCATAATGAATTAATTCGTTTTGATGAATTTGTTTTGATTGGTCGAGGTATTTATGCTTTAAAAGAATGGGGATACTCTCAAGGTACTGTAAGTGATGTGATTGAAAATATCTTAACAGAACATGGTCCCTTAACACGTGAAGAGATTGTTGATAAAGTACTAGAAAAAAGAAAAGTAAAGAAAATAACTATCGTATTGAACCTTAAAAACAAATCTCAGTTTATAAGAGTTGGTCGTGATAGATATGGACTTGAAGAAAAATAAAAAAAAATCTATTGATTTTTACTTAAAGCTTTTGTATTATCTAAAAGCTTTTGGGGGCGTTTAGCTCAGTTGGCTAGAGCATCTCGTTTACACCGAGGAGGTCGGGGGTTCGAATCCCTCAACGCCCACCACTTACAACCTTTATGGTTGTTTTTTTTTGTGCAATTGTTAAAATTTATATAAATGTAAATAGTTATTTTGTTTAAAGTAAAACATGTTGGTGAGTGTAGCTTTATATTTAAATCTGAACTTGCCCCAACTCAGACTATTCTTAATGAATGCGTTAAATTCATTCACGATCATCAAAATGTTGGAGTCTTTGCTCCAATGATAATTTTCTCCGATCATACTCGAATACATAACTATAGAAACTTCCCTTCAGTTCTTGATTTGATAATAAAAAATATTTCATTTTTAAGAAAAAAATTTCCATCTAAAATGCGGCGGTTTCTACTTTGGGATATACGCACTGACTGTATTAGTAATGTGGACTTTGTAACAAGTGATTTCTTGTGTGTCCGTAATGATTTACTTGATGGATGCTCTGACACTCAGATTAACGCTAATTTTTTTGACTTGAAACTATGTGCTAAAGCTTGGCAAAGAAACTATGAAGTTTGCTACAACCCATTAATAAAGCTTGAAACCGACGTGAGTTTCAAAACCCGAAGTTTGTATAGTAAAATTATAATGCTTGTCAGTTCTCTGTGGCTACAGGTGTTTTTATGGATAAGTTTGAAAGGTGTAAGTTTTCCATCGAAAAACTATAGTACAACCAAACAGATGCTTATGAATGCTCATAGAATTAACTCTAGATCCTTTTTATCGGATGTTGGCGATAAATTCCAGAAACACAATTCAGTGATCCAGGTATTTGAAGGTCAAGTCTCTGGCAATGTGTCTTATAAGCAGCCTCTAGTGTTTTGTTATGACGGTGTAATAGCTGTTGTGAAAAATTCTAAGCAAGAGTATGGTTTAATTAGAATATGGCGTCACGCGCCTCTTAAACAGTCCGTTCCCAACTTATTTCCTGTCTTTCCTGATACTCAAGATTTAGGTATTTATTCCTATGAGTGCGTTCGTGGTGGTGGTGAGAAACATGATGCAACCTTAGAAACTTCTATTTTAAGAGAACTTAAAGAGGAGATCAACCTGACTCAAGATGATATTGAATCTATTGGATCTCTATCGCCTATTGTTGGGAATACTGCTTGGGATGTGGGGAGATCTTATGTGTTTATTGTTGAGACTAAAGGTGATTTTGATGTTAAATTACAGAGGTCTGAGAGTATTGAAAGTTTTGAGTTTTACTCACGCGCAGAGATTCTGAAAATGATCCAAGAAAAGAGCATTATATGTGGCCTGACAAAAGCTGCTTTATTAGAAGATATTTTGGCAAATGATTGAAATGTTAAATAAAATTTACTGGTTTTTTAGTCCTTTTGTATCTCCAGAGGAAAAAAGAATTTATAAAATTCTTCATTCTAAAAACCCACAAGTTGAAATTCGCTCTTTAATGCAATCTAATATTTTTAAGTTGTGCGTATATTTAGAATATTTTTCAAAAGGATATAAACGTCTCAATAAAAATAATCGTAAACAACTATATCGTTCCGTTGATTTTTTAAGAGTTGAGTTTTTGAAATTCCTGAAAGAGTCTCAATATGATAGAACAAATAAACTAAGGTTTTTTGAATTATTAAAAGATTTTTTACATAGTTCCAAAAGATACGAGTATCAAGAATCAACATTTCTAGGTGGGATGCAAAACCCCCATAAATTGGTTGGTGATTGCAATCAAATTGTTACTTTATACGTTTATTTATGGAGTTTAATATTTGATGTTTCTGAATTGAAAATAAAGCTACCTAGCAATCATATTGTTTTATCTTATAAAAATACCGATATAGAAGCTACCAATGGAAGTATTACTAAAAACTACTCTAAACTTCCAAGTCTAGATATTATTGAGTTAATAACTGTTAATTTATTAGACGTTAATGATTTTCGGGAAAAGGTATCTCAAGTCAAACCTAGAGATACACTGAAAATTTCTGAACTAGCATTTGCAATAAGCTCTAATTCTGAAATTGTTCGTAAAAATCTAAAAATTGCACAAGATAATTTAGCTTTACTTTATCTGAAAAAAAATAATTTCAAGCAAGCAATTGCTTTGTTTAAATTGAGTTCAAATGAAAAAATGATTGAGAATGCATGTAGTATGGCTGTTGAATTTTTTGTTGCAAAGAAGAAATTTCGTAAAGCTTTAAAATATGCTAGCAAGAACTCTAAACTCATAAAGTTTGTGCGTTCTAACTGGGTTGTGAAACTGGTTGAAAAGTTTAAGTTTAAAAAAGCTATGAAAGTTTCTAAAGGTAACTCCGAGTTGGTTAAGTTTATTAATCAATCTGAATATAAATGGATTCTTGAAAAACTCCCTCATGAATTTGATGAAAAACTAATAATTAAATTTCAAAGCAAAATACAAAGAGCATATACACTTGCTGATAGACTTGGTGATAAACAAAATAAGAAGCTTTTGAGTAAACTTATTCGTTAGGTTCGATCTCGTGAGTTTTGGTTATTTTAGCCACGTAAAAAGACTCTATATTTTGATCCATCATAATTCTTTTGGAATTGGATATGTCTGCTTCTGTTTTGAACAACGGAGCACAATTGAGCCCTGGAACTTGGATTGGCTCGAGTTTTGCATTAGGGTTTTTAGCTAAGAACTTTTCTATTTGTAGTTCGTTTTCGTATGGATTGATAGTACAAGTTGAATAAACTAATGTGCCATTTTGTTTAAGTGCATGGAAAGCCGATTTGAGCAAACGCTTTTGAGTCTGTACTAATGTTTTAACTTTCTTAATGTGCCAGTACTTATAAGTACTCGGATCTGAAACTACAAAACGTGACTCTGCAGAACATGGAGTGTCTAGCAGTATTTTATCGAACTTTGTGTTTAACTTATATGGTAAACTGATGCCATTATCTAAGTACAGTTTTATAAAATCATCTTCTGATTTTTCTGAATTTAAGACTCCAAGATTTTGCATATTATGCATGAGTTTAAAAAACCTTGGTTTGTTTTGTTCATTGGCAATTAGTCTGCCCTGGTTTTGCATCAGGGCAGCTATTTGTGAAGTTTTAGAGCCAGGTGCTGCAGTTAAATCTAAAACTAATTCCCCTGGCTTTGGATCGAGAATTAATACTGGAACTTGTGATGCTAGACTTTGTAAATATATATGCCCATTTTTGTAAATTTCTAAATCCATTAGTTCTTTACGAAATTTAGAATCTACAATAAATGCTATGTCAGAAAAACTAGATTTTTGGCACTTTATTCTATTGTGCTTGAGTTCTTCGAGTACCTTTTGTGTGCTGGTTTTCAAAGTGTTGACGCGAAAAGTTGTGGGACGTTTTGTAAACGTTTTGATTACGCTTTGAAAATTGGAATTTGATGGAAATAGTTCCTCTAAGATTGCTATAAATTTTTCTGGTAAGTTTTGCATAGTTTTTTGACTATTGTAGAGTCTTAAGTCCCCTTTTGGCAAGTCTATTTAATTGGTTTAAAACCGCTGATAGTTGTTTGACTAATGTTAGTATCTCTTTCGGGGTTGAATGAAATTTCGTGATTCAGTCTGGTTACTTTTTTTGCTAAATACTCTTCTTTACCCTCTGTAATGACTGGAATTCGATTTGTAATGTGCAGGCCCCCCTCGACAAGTTCTGTAATTTTATTTGGATTGTTTGTTAATACAGATGCATGTGTGATGCCAATATCTTGGAGGATTTGAAGAGCTGGAGCGTAGTTTCTAGCATCTACCACTACATTTGCCGCTAAATTAGCATCTACTGTATCCAACCCCTGGTCTTGAAAACTATATGCCTCTACCTTTTTAGCTAAACCTATGTCTCTTCCCTCTTGATCTAAATATATAATTGCACCAGCTGTTGCTTTAGAAATTTCTTCAAAAGCCGTGTCTAGTTGCTCGGAACAGTCACAACGTGTACAACCAAATATTTCAGATGTAACGCATGACGAGTGTACTCGAATAACATTTCCAATATTTGCTGTAACATCGCCTTTGATAATTGCTACATGCTCCTTAATACCTCTTGAGCTATCTTGATTATAGATTCGCATAGTAAATTCTGTGTTTTTTCTTGGGAGTATTGCTTGTGATTTAAATTCGACTTCTTTCATTTATGTTTATTTTTAAATTATAAGCAGCTGCAAATTAAAGATTACACATGAAAATAAGATCGTATTAAATTACATGTAAGAAACTTTTAAAACCTTTTGATGATTTAAAATAAATTGACGTGTTTGTGTTACAAAGTTAATTGAATCAGTAGCAAAACCAGCAATGTTTGTTAGAAACTCCTGATACTCTGATGCATGATTGATATATGAAAAACTCTTTGAATAAAACTTAATTCGATGCTTATATTCTGAATAACTATTTTCTAAATCTAATAACCGTGAAAACTCAAATTGACTTAAAAAATTTGGGAGAATGGATTGAAAATAGTCAAAGTTTTGCATGCAATTAGATAAATCATAATTATTATTGATTGAATGAATATTAATTAAATTTCGGTAGCAATCTCGAAAACCCTGAAAAACATATTGGCAAATAATATGGAGGTTGTCTGTATTTATGTTTGAAGCCTCCATTATCAATGGTTCTACAAATTGCCTATTATAATCTGCCATAACTATTGTGAGACTTCGAAGTTGATCATCAAGAGTATAGTTTTCGAAATAGGTTTGAACTGGGTCCAGCCCAACTATAAATCTGGCCTGTTCATTTTTGAGTGGTTGCATAAAGCTAAAATTAGCTCTTTTAGACTGAATATCATCTAATGATACTACTACTGGGGAAAAATCTATCTTTGATTGTTTGAACGCTGCACCAATTTGTTGAAACACTTGATCTTGAATTAATTGAGCAGGTTTCTGTGAAAGTATTACTGCATCTATATCAGAAAGGACTGTTTGTTTATTTTGTAAAAAGGAGCCATAGTTGGTGGCTCCTTGAATTAGTTGTCTGTTATGTAAATCTGTTAGTCTAGTTTGTAGCTCCTCTACTTTTATATGAAATTGATTTGGATTAGCAAATTCTTGATTTTGGATTTGTTTGATTGATAGTATTTTAGTCATTTTATTTGGATTAATAACTAAAAAACATACACCTGTATTGTAATAGCAAAGTAAAATTTCTTGCTTTTTATAAGTTTGTTAAATAGAATGACTTTACTTGTGCGCCAGTGGCGGAATGGTAGACGCGCTAGCTTGAGGGGCTAGTCTCAGACATTTTGAGGTGGAGGTTCAAGTCCTCTCTGGCGCACCAGATGAAACTAGAATATCGCATGTACGTGCGAGCTTTTGGTGAATGTTCTATGCGTAGCTGAGCGAACAAAATTAAATAATGTATATAGTTCTGCAATACTTGCTTGTTGATTATTTAAATTATGCACTATGGAATGAAGCTCCGATATATTCGCTTGTCCTTGGTTAAAGGTAACTGATTCTCTTTGGTCACCTGAATAAAATTCTTTTATATTAATAGATGGTTTTGGCTGCAGACTTTGAATATATGAAAGCTCTAGATTTGGGAAAGAGACTCCACGGTAAGTGTTGAGTTTTTTAAAAGCTATTTCTGGATCTGCATGCTCCCTTATGGGTTTGGTGTAGGCTATATACATATTAGATTTATATCTAAGGGAAGACTCATTAGATATTTGTGGAAAATTAAACTCGTTTGCTTCCACATATTCCATGAGCTGATGTTTATTCTGAAAAATTTCAAGTATTTGATGTAGATGTTCAGTAATAAAATCTATTTTTTCTTTTTCTTGCATTAATGATGCTTGGTCAAGAATATTATAGAATGCTTGGCATAGAATTTTGTGATTTATAGGTAAACAATTGGTTGATTCTATTGAATCAAGTAGTTTTTCTAAGCTGGAAACTACCAAGCTTAATCCAGGGTAATGTGACGCTAATAAAGGCTCTATCATGTCGCTATATGTTTGAAACTCCAAGTCACACCCAGTAATAGGACGGTAGCTTATCCCAAGCATATTAATATTTTGATTAGAGAATCTATACTTATCTTTTTCAACTTTCCAAAAGTTGTCTTGGAAAAGGTCCCATTTGCACTCAATAGCTGTGTTATCTACATACCCATCTACTCGAAAGCCTTGAGTATATGTATCATCATAACGTTTAATAAGTGGTGCAAATTGTCTGTATAATCGATGTGGACTTTTAATTAAACTAAATGAAAGTAAAGCTATGTATTCAAAAATGAGACCTTTATAAGAGTGTATTTCTGGAATAGAATTTTCTGAGGTTTTAGGGATAGACTCTCCATTATACCAAATATCTGATTCTTTTTTTCGTGTAATAGTGCTTGGTAAAATTATTTCAGATGGAATCTGTGTAGCAAAACCATGAATCTCAAAAGTTTTTGAAACACAAGGGTTTTGGTTTATAAGTCTATAATTAAGATTGTGGACCTCTTGTGCAGAGTTTAATATTTGAGATGAAATACCAGAACTAAGGTTTTCTCCAAGTATTGCGTGGTGTGTACTTATACCAAAGTCCCGTAATTTTCTATTTTGATTTGCAAACAAAGCGTAGCATTTTGCATCAATAGATCGAATATATTTGAGTGACGGGTTGTTAAGCATGTGCAATATATGCGTATTGATTTCAGTTCCAATAGCTTCAATTGTTGGTGAGCTGATAACAGTTTCATAAATATTTGCAAAATCAATTGGGCAAAATTTTTCAAACAAAGGTTGTTTATGTTGGTTGTATTGTCTTTCAAATTTATTCATAAATTATTAGTTAATCTAATAATTAGTGAAATTTAAAAAAACTAATAATTCAAGCAAGCCTAATTGCGAGAATTATCAAAACATACCAAAACACTTGAGTTACAATTGTTTGATATCTTGTGTCAATATTTAAAGAGGTAATGAGCTAAATCTTTGTACGCCTTAATTCTTGCGAAATATTCTCGTATTAAAATTTTGAGACTTGGACCACTTTTAAAGTTTGCTACTTCTATATTTAAAACTTCTAAATTAAGAAACTTGGCAAGTATATTGGCTCTTTCCAAATGAAACTTTTGTGAGACTAAAATGATTTGAGTCTCTGGGTTAGTGTCCTGCATTTTTTTTAGCTGTCTGATTGTATCAAAGGTATCATCTGCATAGTGAGTAATAACCTGACTCCTACTAATTCCCTTCTCTAAAGCGGCTTCTAACATGTAGTCAATTTCGCTATAATGTTCTGTGTGAAAGCCAGAAATTAGCAATGTTGAATTTGGAAGTTTTTGAAAGAGTTCTTGAATTTTTTCTAACCTTGATTGGAAATAAATATTTGTAGTTCCATTAATTGTTGGTGTGGTTCCAAAAAAAACTATAGTTGTATCTATATTTGTATGTAAATCGTTTACTGTTGATGATTGGTAAAACAATCCGAATATAAAGCTGTTTACTAATATTAACAGTGGAAGGAGAAAGAAAAACAATCTAATCATTTGTGATTTGTTTGATTGAACTTATTTTACTTGTAAATAGTCCAATTTCCAATTTGATTTTCTCAATCACACTCATTTCGTTTAATTTTTTAATAAATGTAGAAAGATCTGTCTTGTTAAATCTTTTGAAAAAACTTAAATAAAAATTGAGGGTTATATAATCCTCACGCAATATAATGTTTAATATTAGATCACGATCTGTGAATGGCTTCTCTATATTTTTATATATTGTATTTATAAATCTGATTTGTGAGACTTGAGTGATCTGGGTGTTGGTAATCAAGCTCACATAAGATTTTATACTTTGTATATCTGCTGAGAGTTTGTTGATAAATAAAATAATATCTCTTGCGAAGAACGGATCTTTGTTTAAGAGCTTTACGAAATGTGAGAGTTTATGAAAATCTAGATGGAACACATGACTATCTAAACTAATGTGCTTGAGAGTGGTGGGTTCTAGATGAGTTGCTAAATAATATAGATTGTAAAATGATTTACTTGTAACCTCTATACTCTCTAGATACTTTAATATAACTTCCAATCGAACATTATGATTTGCAAGATCAATAACTTGCGAGAAGTTAGTTGCTAACTCATTAGAAGGTAGTTTGTTAATGATATGTAATATAAAGGGCCAATTTTCTGGAATATGTTGTTGGATTTCTAAAAGTTCTACCAGAAAATCCAACCTTCGTTGTGAAATAGTTACAACTTGATCTAGAAAGTCTTGGAATGACTGTTCAGAAAAATGTTTCAAATACATTGAATTTAATTGTAATTGAACATTAGTAGTAATTTTATCTATTTCAGTCGGTGTAAATTCTTCTACTGAGGAGTGTAATATTATTTGATTATCTTGCGATGACACTTCTATTTTTCGAGATATGAATCTGTTCACATCATGAGTGTCTATAATACTATTAACTTGCTGCTTTATATTTACCGAATCTGGTGTTTGATCTAGGCCTAACATTTCTTGTGGGTATATTTGTGATCAATATACAATAATATTTTTTTTATGCGAGTAATTTATTGAAAAATATGTTAAAATCAGATAAAATTGGGACTAGTAAATATATTCATGGATTATCTAAATCAAACACTTTATTTTGTAGATATTGAGACAACCGGTCCGAGTTCTCAGAAAGATCGTGTTTTAGAGATTGCAATTATAAAAACCAAGGGACTACAAGTTGTAGATAGGTTTCACCGTTTAGTAAATCCTAAAAGATCAATCCCCTATTTTATTCAAAGATTTACTGGAATAAGACCAGCTATGGTTGTTAATGAAGGATGCTTTGCAACTTTAGCTAATGAGTTAAATGAATTTTTAGATGATGGAGTTTTTGTGGCTCATAATGTGAGTTTTGATTATAACTTTTTAAAACACTCTCTGAAACGTGAAGGTTATGATTTAGAGATGCCAAAATTGTGCACAGTTAGATTATCTCGGAAAATGTATCCTGAATTTAGAAAACATAATTTAGACTCTGTAATTGAGAGGATTGGTACCAAGATTAAAAATAGACATAGAGCTTTAGATGACTGCTTGGTACTGGTGGATTTTGTTGAGCATTTACATAATAACTTTTGCAATGTTTCTTTGAATAGAGAAATAAGAAATCTAACAAATTAGCTTGCAGATTTAATTGCGATTGGTAGAATTAAGTTTGATCTAATCCCTTGAAAATGAATCATAAACAAACAATAAAGTTTTATAGTATTGTGAGTGTATTAGCTGTTTTGGGTGGGATGTGTGGAAGTTTTATAACATGGCAATTTTTGCAATCAAGTGATGTATCTGACTCAGTCCAAATTTCAAAATCTAAATCTGTTTTTGTAGAAGAATCATTAACTATTGAAGCAATTGAAAAAGTTAACCCGAGTGTAGTTAGTATTGTAGCAAGTAAACAGTTAGCCGCTCTTCGAAGACCAACTAGTTTATTTGATTTGTTTACACCAGGATTGGGATTTGAAGCTCCTCAATACTATGAAAATGAATTTGAGAAAGAAGGCCCTAAGCAAAAAATTGGCGGTGGTACCGGATTTATAATATCTTCAGATGGTCTTGTTTTAACAAATAAACATGTAATCGATGATTCCAGTGCTGACTACTCAGTAGTTTTAGCAGATGGTGAAGAAATGTATGCAAAGGTTTTAAGTAAAGACCCTTTAAATGATATTGCCTTTATTCAGTTATATTTAGATGAAGATTTGGAAATAAAACCAAGTGATTTGGCTGTTGTTAATTTGGGCGACTCAGATCAGTTACCTGTTGGTTCTAAAGTTATTGCAATTGGAAATGCTTTAAGCGAATTTGATAACACAACTACAAGCGGTATTATATCTGGACTGGGAAGATCTATTACCGCTGCAAGTGGTATGGGTGGTGCAAGCAAACTTTCCAACTTATTACAAACCGATGCCTCTATTAATCCAGGAAATTCTGGTGGTCCTTTAGTGAATTTGAATGGCGAAGTGATTGGAATTAATACTGCTATTGCTCAATCTGCCAATGGTATTGGGTTTGCTATTCCAATTAATGAAGCCAAAAACTTGGTTGAAACTGTTATTGAATTTGGAAAAATTATTAGACCTATGCTGGGCGTCAGATACGTAGAAATAACTCCAATGATTGCTGAACAAATGGACTTAGATGTTGAGTATGGAGCTTTTTTACAAGATGATATTGCTTCTGGAACTCTGGCAGTAGTTAATGATGGTCCTGCAGATAAAGCTGGTTTACGATCTGGAGATGTAATCTTAGAAATTGACGACTTTGCAATTGACGATAATAATACTTTGCAAAGTATTATTTCGCGCTTCAAGCCTAATCAAGATGTTAATGTGTTGGTGTTTAGAGATGGCACAAAACTTGCAATTCCAGTGCAGCTTGGAGAGTTTGAATAAATTATTGCTTGTCTGGCAATAAGGCCACTAATTGTGTTCTAATTTTTTCGACTATACTTCGATTTGGAGTTTGTTCAACGTCTGCATCACTTTCAAATTCTGTAGTTTGTGGATTATGTATTGTATGTAAAACTTTACTAAACTCGCCATGTTTTAAACATGCTTTTTGGTATTGGCGAAGGATATGTTCTTTTTGAAAATCATTTTGGACTTGATTTAATATATTGCTTATAAGCGCCTCTATCCTCTCTTGAAAAATGTCAAAATTGCATGCATGTATAGCTCTGTTGCAAATAAATGATAATAACTTCAAATCCTCTACTTGAGTTGAATGATTAAAAAGTATCGATTCTAAACTTAATACAAGACTAGTTATTGCAAAGTCAGCTTGCATGCTAGTTTGATCCAGTCGGAAATTTTGATAGCGCTGTTGGAGAACTTGTGATTGAAGACGTTTTAAGTATCTTTCTTGTTTATCAAAACTAAGGGAACTATATTGTGTGTTAGAAATTGTGGGAATGTTGTAAGCTAGGGCTTTGTGAAATACAGACTGGCTTACTACATCAAGTGAATTTATAGACATGTTTATTGGAATAAGGTTTTTATTTTTTTAAATATTTTTTCTTGAATACTCATTGGTGTGGTTTCGATTTCTTGACTTGGATACAAATAATCTTCTAAAAGAACAATATCGTGAATTGCTTGATTATATGCATTCTCAATGTTGTCTTGTAATTTATGTTCATCAGATAGCGTCCTAGTTAACAATATGGCTTGCTTGATCTCTTTGGCATACAAATGGAATGTGGTTGCATTAATAGACTTTTTATCAAGAGAATTTTGATATTTCAGTCTTATATCTTCTCGTTCGAAGTAGGTTAAAGCTACATGAAGTTGTACCATTAAGATGGTAATATTACTATCCGCCTGAAAAAACAATCTGTTTAATTCTTGATCTCTTAACCTATAATTAGATATAGCATTTCGTACCTTTGATATGTAGTGCTCTTGACTATTAAAACTTACATTAGCAAATTGGTCCTCTGAAGCTACTTTAAATCCAAGTGTTTGTGCTCGCATGAGCCACATAGCGTGTTCTGGAATTAAGTTTTGGTATTTTGGCATTTTCTAAATGAATTTTGTTTAGAAATCCACTCTATACTGAAACTCAGATTTGTCAAACTGTAATAAAAAACCCACTTTTGTGAGTGGGTTGTAGTCTACATTGTTACTTATTTAAGCAAAATTGCTATCTAGTGGTTTGGTTTTCAAGAATTCTAAGACTTCTGTGTGAATGTTTTCGAGTTGAGATTGATTATTGATGTTTTGTGCAGTTTGTACTATCCAGTGGGCAATTTTTGGCATGTCATCTGGAGTTAGGCCGCGAGTTGTGATTGCTGGTGTGCCAATTCTAATTCCGGATGGTTTGAATGGTGGATTTGGATCGAAAGGAATTGTGTTGCAATTACATACTATTCCAACTTTGTTTAGGGCTTGAGCTAGTTCTCGACCATTTACGTTAAATGAATGCATGGCATCTATAATGAGTAAATGTGTATCTGTACCTCCGGAAACTAAACGTACATTGTGCTCTAAAAGTGATTTTTCGAGGGCTTTAGCATTGTCGACAATTGCCTTGGCATATGTTTTAAAATCCTCTTGCTGAGCAAGTTTAAATGCGACTGCTTTGGCTGCAGTAATATGGTTGTGCGGTCCGCCTTGGAGACCTGGCATAATTGCTTTGTCTATTTTGGTGGCGTGTTGTTTTTTACATAATATAAGTCCTCCACGTGGGCCACGCAGGGCTTTGTGGGTAGTGGTTGTTACTACATCCGCATATGGTACGGGGTCTGAATGTAATCCAGCTATAACTAGAGCATTAATATGTGAAATATCAGCTAGTAGATAGGCTCCTACCGAATCGGCAATTTCGCGAAACTTGGAAAAATCTACTTCTCGTGGGTAAGCTGTATAGCCGGCGATTATCATTTTTGGTTTGTGTTGCTTTGCAAGCTTGGCAATTTCTTCGTAATCTAGGGTTTCTGTTTTGCGGTCGAGTGTGTAGGCAACTGATTTAAAGAACTTGGCAGAAAAGTTGAGTTTAAACCCATGGGTTAGGTGACCACCTTCGGATAAATTTAATCCCATGATGGTGTCGCCTGGTTCTAGTAAGGCAAACATTGCTGCTAAATTAGCAGGTGAACCAGAATATGGTTGGACGTTTGCGTGCTCGGCACCAAAAAGTTCACACGCTCGTTTGATTGCGAGTGTTTCGATTTGGTCTATATTAGATTGCCCTTCGTAGTACCGCGCGCCTGGGTACCCTTCTGAATATTTGTTTGTCAGAAGCGATCCCGCAGCTTGCATGATAGCACGTGGAGCGTAGTTTTCGGATGGAATTAATCTAATAGTGTCAGCCTGACGTTTGGCTTCTGCTTGGATTAATTCATTTATTTGTGGGTCTGTATTTGCTAAGAAATTTTGATTGTTGAAGTTTGTGGTGATTAGATAATACTAAAACACAGTTATTGTAAGCTAGTTGTGTTAACCGTTCAAGATTTTAGATTGGACGCGTGCATGGATTTGTGAGTTGAGGTTTGATGGAGTCAGAACCCTGGCTATTAATGGATATAAAAGGTTTGTATAAAATGGGTCTGAATCATCTCTGAGAACAGTGATACCTTTTTTATCAATTATTTGATTTAATTTTACATCCTTCAATATTTGCATGAGGATTAAAAGTGATCTTCTGACTAAGTCATATTGTGTATAAAGCTCGATATAATTATTAATATAATATGCTTGGGTGGCTGAAAAAGCTGATAGATCTTGTGTTTCTAATAAATCCGTAAAACTTTGTATGCTGAAATGATTGAATTGTTCTATAAAGTCTTGA
>Ga0163108_10000401_pt1 | contig 32319 bp, 29 predicted proteins | sample Fk1155metaG_FD_109644 | JGI IMG/M metagenome (GOLD analysis project Ga0163108, IMG submission 109644) | Marine microbial communities from the Central Pacific Ocean - Fk160115 155m metaG | ecosystem: Environmental > Aquatic > Marine > Oceanic > Photic zone | place: The Central Pacific Ocean...
AGCGCCGCGGAGGGCGAGACCAGTTGCGAGCTTTCCCGTATTCCGCCTTTTCGCTCTCCCCATCACACCGTGAGCCACAGCGGCATGGTCGGCGGCGGCAGCCGACCCGCTCCGGGCGAGGTCAGCCGGGCTCACCGCGGCGTACTCTTCCTTGATGAACTCCCCGAGTTTTCGCGTAGAACCCTGGAGGCTCTGCGTGAGCCGATCGAGGAGCGCCAGATCACCATCGGCCGGGCCAGCGGGGTGGTGACCTTTCCCTCCGATTTCCTGCTCGTGGCGGCGATGAATCCCTGCCCCTGCGGCTACCTCGGACATCCCAGGCGGCCCTGTACCTGCGGTCCTCGCCAGGTGAAGAGCTATTCGCGGAAGATCTCAGGCCCCCTGGCGGACAGGCTGGATCTTCATTGCCGACTCGCCGCGATCGAGCCCGGCAGCTGGCTGGAGCCCGGGGCCATCTCTGCCGGTCTTGATTCGAGAACCCTCTGCCGGCAGGTAACCAGGGCGCGAGAGCGGCAGTCACGGCGTTGGGGCGGGGCGCTTCTCAATTCAGCCATCAGCGCATCCGATCTGCTGGAGGCCGGTCGATTTACTCCCGACAGCCTTGCTGTTCTGCGTCGCGTTTCGACGCCCATGGCGCTCTCGGGCCGGGGATTCGTTCGTGCGCTTCGTGTGGCGAGGACGGTAGCTGATCTCTCAGGTGCCCAGGATGTCGGTGAAGAGGATATTCTCGAGGCGTTGAGCTACCGCGCCTCTGTAGATGGCCTGGGAGAGTCGTAGCCGATTGTTTTTAATGTGTTTACGCTTCCGGGTTGAACTTTTCCGGATGCTTGAGGGGACGGATTCTATTGCGTACTCCGATGGCTGCCGGTAGTCTAAGCCGTTTGGCTTTTGAAGGTGATCAGGCGCCGGAGAGGGGCCTATGTTTTTTGTCAGTTTCCCAAAACTACTCATCCTGATTGTCGTCGCGTTTTTCTGTCTGGGGATCCCCCTGATGACCTTCCTCACGATACTTAAAGATCGCCGCGACAAGGAGAAAAAGGAAAAGTCGCGGAACAAGGATCGATCATGAGTTCAAAAAGTGTTGCGGTTGTAGGCGTTACCGGGGCTGTCGGGCAGGAAATGCTCGATGTCCTCGAGGCTCGCGATTTTCCGCTCAGCAGTATTCGCCCGCTGGCATCGGAGCGCTCCGCGGGGAAGACGGTCCAGTTCAAGGGGGAAGACCTCCCGATCGAGGTTCTTGGACAGGATTCCTTTTCCGGGATAGATCTGGCTCTCTTTTCCGCCGGGGCCTCGATTTCACGTGAATACGCTCCCCTTGCGGTTGACTCGGGAGCCGTTGTTGTCGACAACTCATCCGCTTTCCGGATGGATCCTGAGATTCCCCTGGTGGTGCCCGAGGTGAACAGCGGAGCGATCGCCGGTCACCAGGGAATCATTGCCAACCCCAACTGCTCAACGATCATCATGGTCGTCGCGCTGCAGCCGATCCAGGAGTTGTCCCCGTTGACCCGGATTGTCGTTTCGACCTACCAGGCGGCCTCCGGAGCCGGCGCGAAGGGGATGGATGCCCTGAGACGTGAGCTTGCCGGTGAGCAGCTTGACGACAGCCCCTTCCCCCATCGGCTGGCCGGCAATCTCGTTCCGAGGATCGATGTCGTGCAGGACGACGGCTATACCAAGGAGGAGCTGAAGATGACGCTCGAGACCAGGAAGATCATGGGGCTGGGCCAGGTGCCGATCAGCGCTACCTGTGTACGTGTTCCCGTGGAGCGGGCGCACTCCGAGTCCATCCAGGTCAGCACGGAGAGCCCGCTCGACATCTCCGCGATCCGCGAGGCCTTCGAGAAGGCTCCCGGGCTCCAGGTTATCGATGATCCGCATGATGATCGCTACCCCACGCCGCTGCAGGCGGCCGATCAGGATGATGTTTTTGTCGGAAGGCTGCGGCAGCATCCGGATGAAGCCGCGACCTATGATCTATGGGTGGTCGGTGACCAGATTCGCAAGGGCGCGGCGCTGAACACGATTCAGATAGCCGAAGAACTGTAGCTGATATCTCCCAGCCCGGGTCGCGAGCAAACAGGAGACTGAATCGATGAGGCGGGTTCGTTTGATAGTGGCTTACGATGGGACGGCCTGTCACGGCTGGCAATTCCAGCCGGGCTTGCGGACTGTCCAGGGGTTACTGCAGGAGGCCATCCTGGGGGCGCTTGGCGAAGAGGTGAGGGTCGATGGGGCCAGCCGGACAGATTCCGGGGTTCACGCCAGGGGCCAGGCCTGCGCCTTCACCACGGCCAGCTCTGTGCCGACCGACAAGCTCCCGATCGTTCTGAACAATGAGCTTCCTGCCGATGTTCGTGTGGTCGCGGCGCGCGATGAGGAGGAAGACTTTCAGCCTCGCTTCGAGTCGGTAGGCAAGCACTATCACTACACCTGGTTCAACGAGGAGATCGATGATGTCTTCTCCTGCCGCTACGTGTCACGAGTTCGGGGCCCGGTGGATATCGATGCGATGCGGGCTGCGGCTGTTTTTTTTGAGGGGCAGCATGACTTCGCCTGTCTTCAGAACAGCACCGCTGATACTTCGGTGAGCACCGTCCGGTGTCTCCATCTTGTCAGGGTGGCGGCGCCCGGTGATTCGCTGATCCGTATCGATGTGGTCGGAAACGCCTTTCTCTACAATATGGTGCGGATACTTTCCGGTACCTTGCTGGAGATCGGGCAGGGCAGGAGGGCCCCAGGTACGATCCTGGATGCTCTGCGATCCGGCCAGAGAGTTGATACAGGCTGTACAGCACCGGCCTCCGGACTCTGCCTCGAGGAGGTCTTTTTCTCCGATGGCGACCTGGAAAGGAAGGCGGCCGTCTTGCGGGATGAAACCTTTACCGATTGCTCCGGGTTGGATTGACTTTGCGGCAGGGAGTCGATACTCTTTGCTTCTGGTGAGTAAGCGTTTATTCCGTAGGCCTTTACGCTTATTCTGTGACTGGTTCGAACCCCGGTTCCTGGCGGAGCCTGGTGTCGAAAAGAAAAAGAAGTGAGCTTATTTGTGAACGGGAGTGTTTGATTCCGCTGGTGGACTTATCAGAACAGGTTCCAGGCGGGTTAAAGTCGCAGCTTTCTTATAGATAGCTTGCCCCGGGGACTTACATGTCGGAAAGTAGACTGGCTCGTATTTATCGCCTGAAAGGTATGTGACTTCATGAATCTTGTTGAGTTGTATCCACCCTCCTCGATGCTCCTGGACCTGCAGGCCAGGGACAAGCAGTCGGCCAATGAGGAGATGCTCGAGCATCTCGTTAGTCAGGGAAAGCTCGATCAGGGGGCGGTGAAGGATGCCCTGAAGGCTATTAAGAAACGTGAGACCCAGGCATCTACGGGGATTGGCAAGGGGCTTGGAGTGCCCCATGCCAAGGGCTGCAATTTCATCGATGGACTGCTTGGGGTTTACGCGCGCTCCGAAGAAGGTCTTCCCTACGAGTCTGTGGATGGAGAGCCGGCCCACCTGCTCTTCCTTGTGCTTTCATCCCAGGAGACGGCTGAGCTTCACCTGGAGATTATGAAGAGGGTCGCAACCCTTCATCGCGATGAAAAATCTCTCAGGTACCTTGCCACGAGTGATGATCCGAAACGGATAACTGATATTTTCAGAGAAGCTGATGAGCAGTTCAGCTGACAATGAGATTGGCGTAAGCACCTACCCAACGGGTGCTCAGCGAAAAACCGCTCCCAGGATTGTCGCCTTCGGCGGCGGCACCGGCATGGCGGCGCTGCTTCGCGGACTCAAGGCCTATACTGACCGGATCACCGCGGTGGTTACCGTCACCGACAACGGGGGGAGCTCGGGCAGGTTGCGTAATGATTTCGACATGGTCTCTCCGGGAGATATTCGCAATTGCCTGATGGCGCTCGCGGATGTCGATCCGCTGATAGCCAAGGCCTTCCAGTACCGATTTGATGAGGCGGAGTTTAAGGGGCATTGCTTCGGGAACCTTTTCATCACCGTGTTGACGAGGCTGGTCGGCGATTTCGGGGTGTCCATCAGAGAGCTGAACAGGATCCTCAATGTTCGCGGGCGAGTGATACCGGCCAGCAGCGCGAAGGTCTCCCTGGTGGCTCAGCATCCCGATGGTTCCAAGAGTACCGGGGAGGTGCAGATTGCCCGGAGTACCAAGAGAATTCAGAAGGTGGAAATTCGTCCCTGTCCGGTCGCCATGTCGCAGGAGATCCGCTCCGCGATCGATGAGGCCGACCTCTTTATCTTCGGCCCCGGCAGTCTCTACACCAGCGTCATTCCGAACCTGCTCATCGATGGGTTGATGGAGCTGATCAATGCCACCGGCCGCCAGCGAATTTATATCTGCAACATCATGACCCAGCCAGGGGAGACCGATGGGTATACCCTCTGCGATCATCTCGCCGCGCTGCGTGTCCATGTCGGCAATGGCTTCCCTGACGCGGTGGTCGCCCATGATGGGATGGTTCCACCCGAGATTATCGAGACCTATAAGGATGCGGGCTCGGAGGCGGTCTCCTGCGATCTCAATGGCCAGGCCGAGTACAAAACCGTCAGGCTGGTTACAGGGGCTTTCTTTGACCAGGAAGAGGCCGCCGGGCAGCGGGGCTGGGGGACTCATGATGAGTGCCTCGCCAGGCACGATTCCGATGCCCTTGCCCGGGTGATCTATGATGAGTTTTTGAAGACGGGGTCCTCCCTCGGTTCGGGCGGGAACGGCGCGACAGCCGATGGAGACAACTGAGGGCGGGCGCTCCGGACTCGCGGCCGGGAGCGATCTTTGGTGAAAGCCGCGAAGTTGAACACGAGGCAACGCTGAAAATTAAAAGTAGAGGCAGAGAAGCTAGAAGATGGAAGTAGAGCGCACAGTCACGGTTTCTAATAAGTATGGACTGCATGCCAGGGCGTCCACCGCGCTTGTCAAGACCGCCGCACAGTACGAGTCTGATGTCAGGCTGGGCCGTGAGGGAGGAGATGACTTTGTCGATGCCAAGAGCATTCTTGGCATCATGAGCATGGGAGCGGAGTGTGGGGCCAATCTTTGCCTGAAGGCGGAAGGCGCCGATGCGACGGACGCATTGGACGCCATCATCGATCTCTTTGAACGCAAGTTTGACGAAGAGTAATGGAAACGATCAAGGGCATTCCCGTATCGCCGGGCATCTCGATTGCCGAGGTGGCGCTTCTGCGCTCCGACAATCTCAGGATTCATCGCCGCTTTGTCGCGAAGGAAGATGTTGAATCCGAGGTTCGGCGTTTCGAGCAGGCTGCTCGCAAGGCCAGCCGTGATCTTGAGGTCCAGATTGCGGATCTTGGCGAGGAATTGATGATCGCCGCCCAGGTGCTTCAGACTCACCGGGATATGCTGAATGACCCCGGGCTCCATAGCGATGTCATCAGCCGAATCAGGGACAACAAGTTCACGGCAGCCTACGCTTCATCAATCGTCCTGGGTGAATACCACGATCGATTCGAGCAGATGGAGTCGGAATACCTCTCCGAGCGTTCACATGACATCAGGGACATTGAGCGGCAGCTCCTGACTCGAATTCTTGGCAAGAGACGCAAGCCCCGGGTCTTTCGGGAAAACGTTACCGTTGTCGCCCACAACCTGACACCCAGCCAGACAGCGTCTATGGCCAAGGAGATGGTGGTCGGCTTCGCAGTAGACGTTGGAGGCCGTACATCTCATACGGCCATCCTGGCGCGAGCGCTCCAGGTGCCGGCGGTGGTAGGTCTCAAGGATGCCTCCCGAAAGGTAGTCAATGGCGACACCCTGGTGATCGATGGCTATACCGGAGAGGTCATCGTCAATCCCGACAAAAAGACCCTGGCGCGCTACAGGCGCAAGGCTCGATATTCCGAAAAGTTCTACAACCAGTTGCAGGAGGAGATCAGCTGGCCGGCGGAAACCATCGATGGTCATGAAATCACTCTCTCGGCAAACATCGAGTTGCACGAAGAGGTAGCCACCGCCCTCGAGTGGGGGGCTAAGGGCATCGGTCTCTACAGAACCGAGTTCCTCTATGACCAGGGTTTCCCGGATGAAGACCTCCATTTCAAAGCTTACCGTAAGGCGGTCAAAGCCCTGCGCGGCCGCGAACTCGTCATCAGGACGCTGGATGCCGGGGCGGATAAGTTTCACGAGGAGTTTGTCGGCTTTGAGGAGCCGAACCCCTTTCTCGGCTGCCGCTCGATTCGTCTCTGTCTCCAGGAGCAGGGCATGTTTCGCAGCCAGCTCAGGGCCGCGCTCCGTGTCTCGGTATTCGGGCCGGTCAAGATCATGCTGCCGATGATATCAACCATCGAGGAGCTGCGCTCAGCCAAGAGTATTATCGCGGAGGTTCGCGATGAGCTGGAGGCTGAGGGGGTCGAGATGGCGCCCCGAGTGCCTGTGGGCATCATGGTAGAGGTTCCATCCATCGCCCTGATCATCGACAGGGTCGCCGACGAGGTTGACTTCTTCAGCATCGGTACAAATGACCTTGTGCAGTATTCTCTTGCCGTCGACAGGGTCAACGAACATGTCGCCCATCTCTACCAACCGTCCCATCCTGGGATTCTCCGGCTGATAGGGGAGGTGATCGTCGCCAGCAACCGGGCCGGGATCCAGGTCTCGATCTGCGGCGAGATGTGCAGTGAGCCGGCCTACGTCCTGCTCCTGATGGGACTCGGGCTGCGGCATTTCAGCCTCAGTCCCATCGCCATTCCTACCGTCAAGCGCATCATTCGGCAGGTGACCATGAAGGAGGCGGTCGAGGTTGCTGAGCAGTGTCTTGGGGCCGAACAATCCAGTGAGAGCGAAGAATTCCTGGCCCGGCGCACCAGCAAGTTGCTGCCGGATTTCTTCTGACCAGCCAGGGTTGAGATGGGAGAAGCCGGGTGACTGGCGATCGGGCGTTATTACCGGTCGTATCCCTTCATGGTCACCTCGCCAGGCTGAGTTCACCGCTCATCTGCATTCTGGAAAAATAGATATTGTTGGTAACACCTTTGTTAATAAAGGTTTGCGGTAACAATTCGTCTCTACCGTACCGATAACCCAGTTAGTTAGCACAGAACTTGCTGCATCTGGCCGATGGAGCAGAATATCGAATGTCTCTGCGCAGGGGAAGATTCGCGCAGGATTACGAGGAAAAATGCAGTTAGTGCGGGAGTGGAGATGTTTACAAAGCAGAGCCTTGTCGGGCTTGACATAGGCAGCCAGGAAATAAAGGCTGTTGAGATGGTGGAGTCCGCCGGGCAAATGCATTTGAGCGCCCTGGGCACTGCGCCAGCGGTAGATCGGGAGGATTTACCGCAAGCTCTCAAGGAGCTTTTTTCCAGCGCGGGAATCAGGGCAAAGAACGTTGCCGTTTCAGTGTCCGGTAAATCCGTGGTGGTTCGTTATATCTCCATGCCGCGGATGTCGGAGGAAGAGCTTCGCAGCTCGCTGAAGTACGAGGCTGAGAAGCACATTCCGTTCGAGCTGGAAGAGGTGGCCCTTGATTGCGCCATGCTTGAGACGGGGAACCCCGAGGCGGATCAGCCTGGCGACGAGATGCAGGTGCTCCTGGTGGCAGCGAGGAAAGAGACGCTGGATGATCTTCTTGGTGTCGTGCGGGCTGCCGGATTGCTTCCCGTTGCGGTCGATGTCGACGGTTTCGCGATAGGAAGCGCTTTCGAGCTGACCAGCCCGCCCTCCGGCGCCGGGAAAACTCTCGAGGGGGTCACGGCCCTGATCGATGTAGGCGGTTCCAAGACCAGCATCAACATTCTCGAGGATGGAGTCTCCTCTTTCTCGAGGGAGATCTACCTGGCCGGAAAAGACTTTACAGAGTCCATATCGAGGCGCATGGGAGTCAGCCACGAGGAGGGTGACAGGATCAAGTGCGAGTCCGGCGCGGACAACTTCGAGGTGATGGAGTGCGTTTCGCCGATCCTCGGAGACCTGGCCGCGGAGATCTACGCCTCAATAGATTATTTCGAAAACCATCATGAACGCGTGGTCGAGTCGGTTCGGTTGTCCGGCGGCAGCGCATCGCTTCCGGGCATCGGTGACGCTTTCGAACAGACCTTCGGGCGCGAAGTCAGTGAATGGAATCCTCTCGAGGGAGTGGAGGAGGCCGAGGGCTCGGCAGGAGCGCTGGCCTCAGCAGGTAACTCCCCGCAGCTGGCGGTAGCTGTGGGTCTTGCGTCGCGTGTCCTGGACTATTGAAGAGAATGGCGATGAAAGTGAATATTCGAATCAATCTTTTACCTCCTGAGTTTCGCTCCGCTGGCGTGGATCCAAAGCTCAAGCTGATCCTTGGTGCCTCGGGGTTGGCCGCGGCAGGTCTGCTGCTCTTGACCTGGCTCTACCTGGTGTTCTCCACCTCGAGCCTGGGGGATGAGTTGAAGGGCAGGCAGCAGGATATCTTCGCTTACAAGAAGGAAGCTGTGCAGGTAGATACCCTTTTAGATGAGATCAATGACTACAAGGAGAGAGAGCGAGCGATCATCAGCATCAAGACCAATCGTATTCTCTGGTCGAAGAAGCTGACCGAGCTGGTTCGGCTGACTCCTGATCATATCTGGCTTGTCCGGCTGGATATGAAGGAGCGTGATCCCGAAGATCGGCCCCGGGCCGGCGAGATGGCCGGCAGCGGCGGATCCCTGAGGCTGCTCTGCTATTCAGCCGGAAGCCAGGTCGGCAGGATGACGGCTTTTCGTGAGCGTCTGAAGGGGGCGGATGAGTTCTATCTCGATTTCCTGGATGAGTCCCTGAAGCCGGGGAATTTCTATTCCGATTTCCAGAGTATCAGCCGGCCTGAGTGGAGGTCCGTGGTTCTTGAAGGCTATCGTGAGCCGCACAACCTTCGGTTCACGATTCGTCTCGACCTGCGGGGACTCCAGGAAAATACGGCCGCGGATACGGAGACCTGATCGATGAGCGAATTCCTGAAAAATTTAAACCAGAAGCAGAAGCTCTCGGCGCTGGGCGGCGCCTGTCTCGTTTTTTGCGCCGGGCTTGGCTTCCTGATCTACTCCAAGCTGGGTGAACGCTCGGGCGTTCTTCTTGCCCTGGCGGCGTGCGAGGTCGAGGAGACCTCGCTTCGCGACAAGATCGGCAGGATATCCGGTCTCCAGGGGCAGAGGACCCGGCTGATCCAGACGACGGACAGCTATGCGGAGATCCTGCCCGCGGAGGAGCACGTGCAGCACGATGCCTTCGTAAAGGTCATGGATGAGTATCGCCGCAATACGCAGCTGTTGATCAAGAGCGCCGAGTATCTGCCTCCGGCGGATTCGGCCGCTGCAGCTGACGGCGAGGCCAATGTCAGGAACTTCGTTCGTCATCGGTACCGTTTCCAGCTCCTGGGTACGGTGCCTGACCTGCTGCAGTTCATGAGCCGTATCGAGAATCACAAGCGCTTCCTGAAGATTGACGCCGTCAGCCTGAAGCCGCTGGGAGCCAGGGGTGAATTTCCCGAGGGCGACCTGCGTGAAAGAGATGATTCTGAGTTGCTGGGCCTGGCGAGGAATTCGGTCAAGGAGATCGACCTGACGGTCAGCACCTACACCTATCTCAAGGAGACCGGGAGCAAGCCATGAAGAAGCTTTTCGGATCCAGCCCCGCTTTCCTGAGGTATGCGCTCCTGCTGGGGTTGTGCTCTCTCCCATTCTACTCTGACGCGGGTGAGGATGGAGCCAGGCAGGCAGTCAACGATTCAGGTATGACGGCCCTTCGTTCCGAGGCTGTCCGTAATTGGAAGAAGGGGCGCGCAGCCGATGCTCTCGGCAAGCTGGAGGTGATGGCCGAGGCACAGCCGGACGAGGCACAGCATCGACTGGCCATTGGATTGTGTCTACGCCAGCAGAAGCGCTACAACGAGGCTCTCGAGAGCTACCAGGATGCGAAAGTTCTCGGTGGACCTGCCGGGCTTATCGCGCTGTTGGAGGCCGAGGTACATGGCCTTCGCAATGAGCGAGCCCAGGTCTTCGCTTCTCTGCGCAGGGCCGCCCAGGGCGGACGCAACATCATCAAGGATGTCCAGGAACTGCCCGCGCTCGCGCCCTACGGCTCCGATACGGGTTTTGTCCAGCTGGCCCTGGAGCTTGAATCGTTCGAGCTTCCAAGACTGAGCGGCCGCGATCCGTTCAGCGAACCATTTCCGCTCAGCACTCCTGAGGAACCGAAGGAGGCCAGGGAGGCTCCAGCGGCTGAAGCGCCGGGGGTTGGTATCAGCCAGGCGGAGGCGGTCAGCCGCCTGAGAGGCCTGTCCGCGAAGGTTTTCGAGGCTCTCTCCAATGGAGATGAATCCGGCGCGTTGACGGCCTGGGTGAAGATTGAGAAGTCCGGCATCGAAGAGACCGTGTTCTCGCTGCCGCGGCATCGTAAAGAATACAGGGATATCCAATCCAGGTTGGCCTCCCAGGGTTCGAGGTTGAAACCTGTACGCTTGAAATACCACTACCGCGAGGCTGTCGCGGGATTGGCCGAGATGCAGGCAAGCTTTGATTCCGGCGACTACCGGGAAGCCGAGGAATTGAGCCGGGCGGTGTTCGCTGACACCCGAAAGCTGAAGGCGCTCTCGGCCGAGTACGCGCCGGTTGCCTCAGAGTTGCGGCGTAGAACGGCCGAGCTGGTCCGGCGTACAGCGATCCGTGCGGAATTCGAGGGCAAGAAGCCCTCTGTGAAGGGAATCCTGGTCGGCGGAGGCAGAGGACTCGCTGTCGTCGATGGCAAGCCGCTGAGACCGGGCGACAGCATCTCGGGATTCCTGCTGCTGGAGGTCGCCAGTGACAGGGTCAAATTCGAATACAAGGGAGAGGCGATCCCGGTCTACCTGGCCGGCGGTCGGGATAACAATTGAAGGGACAGATCATGAAAAATTGTAACTTGCGGGAGAGGGCCCTGGCCGCGCTCCTGATCATTTGCGGCAGCCTGGCCACATCGGCCGAGGCCCAGGATGGTCAGGGGAAGGCCCTGGGACTTTTCAGACAGTACATCTCGGGCTCCGATAGAGAACCTGGAGATTTTCTCGGCGCAGGCTATGTGAACCTGGACTGCAAGGACGAGGATCTCGCCGTCGCGCTGAAGACCCTGAGCGCCAGCGCCGGGGTCAACATCATCGCTGATGCCAATGTGAAGGAGAAGGTCACCATCAGTGTTAAGCGGCTTCATTGGATGGAGGCGATGAAGCTTCTTGCCAAGCAGTCGAATTGCAAGGTTGTGAGGGTCAGCCCCCGCCTGGTGCGTTTTACTCAGCCTGCGACGGTCAGCATGGAATTCAACGATGCGGACCTCAGGCTGGTGGTAGACCTTATCGCCAAGCAGGCCGGCGTCAATATCGTGATCGGCAAGCAGGTCGAGGGGCAGGTCAGCTTCAGCCTTAATAACGTACCCTGGAGGGAAGCCCTCGATACGCTGGTCAAGACCGCCGGTTTCGTGGTCGTCAGTGGCTCGCCCTCGAGCTCTGGAGAAAGCAGTATTCTTCGCGTGGTTCATCCTGACACCCTCAAGTCCGAATTCGAGACGCGGTCTTTCCAGTTGCGTTACATACGCCCTTCGGAGCCCTACATTGCGAGGATGGCCAATATCGAGAACCTCGCCCACGAGGTCGTCGCTGCCAGCCCGGGAGCGGGGAATGAGGCCAAGGTCTCAGCCAGCGACGGATTTCCGCTGGAGGAAGCGCTTCGCCAGATCGTCACCACCGATGGCGGGCAGCTCACCTATGATCCGGGGACGAATACGATCATTGTCAAGGACACGCGGCCAAAGCTGGAGGAGATGGCCGAGATCATCAAGCTGCTCGATGTACCTCCCGCCCAGGTGCATGTGGAGGTCAAGTTCATCCGGACGACCAACACCGATCTGCTTGAGCAGGGGGTCCGCTTCGATGATCCCAGCACCCCTGAGCGCGATGGATTCACCGCATCGACCCGCTTTATCACGCCGCGGGAGAACCCGGAGTTTTCCGGCGATCCGCTGAGCATTTTTGGAGGAACTTTTCCCTTTAACGTTGGGCAGAGCGGAGTCAGTTCTCTTGGCGTAAATGGATTCGAAGCGCTCGGCGTTCTGGATCTTACCCAGATGCACGCCTTCCTGCGGATGGTCAAGGATGATGAACGGACGCAGATTGTCCAGGAGCCGGCCCTCACGATGCTGGATAACCGCCCAGCCGTCATTTTTGTCGGAGAGACGATCCCCTTCGCCATCCAGCAGATCCAGCAGGATCAGAACGGCAATGTCACCGTAGCGATCGAGGAAAATGATCGCTCACCGATCAATATCGGCTTCACCCTGTATATCACTCCACACGTCGTGCCGGGTACAGATGAGATCAACCTGAGCATCATTCCGAAGGTCTCAACGCTCTCAGGCTCCAGTTCTTCAATCGCTGGTTTCGAGCGTTTCGCCTTTTCGGCTCCTGGAAGCCAGACCGAATCTTTTATCGATCTGCCCCGGGAGTCGGCCCAGACGGTTGTCACCTATATGCGGGTTCGAGATGGCCAGACAGCCGTCATCGGAGGCCTGCAGACCGAGAAGCGGTCCAATGTCAAGACGAGCATTCCGATTCTGGCGGGAATCCCCCTGATGGGGAGATTGTTTTCCTGGAACAAGGAGCGGGCGGAGATTGAATCGCTGTTGATCATGATCACTCCGCGGATTCTTAATAATTCCGAGCAGGAAGGGAAATTCTTCCGTGACAGGATCAATAAGCATCGCGAGGAGGATTTCTTCGGCAAGGATGGTCTTGAGGGCGGGAGAACTCTTCAGGAGACAAAGGACAACTGAAATACCTGTCAATAAATAAGTTACGAAACAGCGGAAGAGTTTCTTCTTACAACTCTTCCGTTGTTTTTTTTTTTATAAACAAGTAAAACAGGGGGTTTCACTCGCGAGGGTGAGAGCGTTTTCTCTCATCACATTCAGAATCGCTTCCGGTGGTTCGATTCATACGGGCAGATGCTCCTCAAGGGCGGTATTTCTATAAATTCCAGGCCTGTCGCGATTTCCCGATGTAGATCTTTAAGAGATTATTTTGGCCGTACGTAAAAAAACTGAAACAAAGAGATCCGAGTCCGGTCGCCAGGAATTTGGCGCGGGTTTGGACTCAGGCGACGGTAAATCGTCGAAACGCCGATCCGGTTCTTCCGGTTCGCGAAAAAGAAAACCGTCCGAGGAGAAAGCCTCCGGCGACTCAACTCGAAAGCCTTCTCGTAAACGTTCGAGCGGCAGCAGGTCGCGTTCAGGAGCCTCTCGGACTGCCGCCTCTGCCGATGCAGGCAAGAGAAAGTCTAAAGCTTCGCGTTCAAAAGATGCGAGCCGTTCGGGAGGAGAGCAACAACCGGAACGGACGCGAACTCGCAGGCGGCGGCCCGCAAAATCTTCAGAGAAAGGCGAGGGACGCGCTGTCAAGGCCAAGACGAGGAGTCGGGCTGACGGCGGTGAAAAGAAGACCGCCGAGGATAGCAAGCCCGTTCGCCGCCGTCGGCGTCCCCGGGGTAAAAGCGAAGGCGAGCGCAGGGGCGGCGAAGCTTCCCAGGCTCGGCGTCGTTCATCGTCCAGGAAAAAACAGCCGGCCCGTTCCGGTTCCTCGGATGGGAAGGCTGCGGATCAGAATAAAGAAACTGGCTCCGAATCGGAAAACAAGGCGCAGTCAGAGGGGAAGAGACGCCGCAGGCGTTCGCGTCCGAGGCGTCGTTCCGGGGCGAAGAAGCCGGCTGCCGCTACGGCCCAGGCTGCCGAGAGCAAGTCCGGGGAGGAGAAGGAGGGCTCGTCGAAGCGACGGCCCGCTTCGAAGTCCAAGTCTGACTCTTCGGAGGGCAGGAGCTCTGGTCGACGCAGAAGCCGGGGTCGAGGGCGCGGCAAGGGTTCATCTCAGGAGAAGAAAACCGGTGGAGGCCGGAGCCGAGGTCGTGGCCGGGGTCGGGGCAGAGGCAGGAAGTCCGATGATTCCGCTAAGAAGCCAGCCGCGCGGAAGAAGGCCAGGTCCAGGAAGCGGATCGAGAGTGAGGAACCTGCCGTTGTCAGGAAGATCCTGATCAATGCGGTCGAGCCGCAGGAGATCCGTATTGGGATTCTTGAGGATGGCCGGCTGGACCAGCTCTATTACGAGCGTGCGGCGGAAAAGAAATACCTGGGCAATATCTACAAGGGCAGGGTTGTCAATGTAGAGCCGTCCATCCAGGCGGCCTTCGTTGATATCGGTATTGGCCGTAACGGATTTCTGCACGTCTCGGATGTACTGGGCATCTATAAAGATTCAACCGTGGTCCCTGTCGACCGTCTTTCTGAGCGGGTTCCCGGGTCTCGTGACATGAAGATGCAGGACATTCTCCGCAAGGGTCAGGACATCCTTGTCCAGATTTCCAAGGATTCGATTGGAATGAAGGGGCCAAGCCTGACGACCTACGTCAGCCTGCCGGGTAAATACCTGGTGCTGATGCCCGGAGTCAGCCGTCATGGAGTATCCAAGCGGATCCGGGATGGTTCCGAGCGAAGCGCCCTGCGTAAAAAACTGGCCAGTCTCGATCCGCCGGAGGGTATGGGCTACATCGTCCGTACTGCGGGGGAGGAAGAGACTGCCGAGTTGCTCAAGAAAGATTTTGACGGCCTGATGGCCTCATGGACCGATATTGTTGAAAAGGTGCGTACCAGGAGGACTCCGACCCTGCTGTTCCAGGAGTCCGACCTTGTCACGCGCTCTTTGAGGGATCTTTTCGATTCCAGCGTAGAGGAGATCCTGATCGACGAAGCGGCCGTTTATGAGCATGGAAAGGATTTCCTGCTGGGCGTGATGCCCCAGGCGGCCGAACGTTTGAAGCAGTATACCGGTAAGACTCCCCTGTTCACCAAGTTTGGTATTGAACAGCAAATCGAGCGTATATACAATCGCCGGATCCAACTGCCAAGTGGCGGGTGGATCATACTCGAACAGACGGAGGCGCTGGTCTCTGTCGATGTTAATTCCGGCAAGTATCGTGATGAGGAGGATCTAGAGTCTACTGCGCTTAAAACGAATCTCGAGGCGGCTGAAGTCATCTGCCAGGAGCTGCGCTTGAGGGATCTCGGCGGGCTCGTCGTTATCGATTTTATCGATATGGAAAAGATGCCCAACCGCAGAGAACTCGAGCAGGCTGTGAAAAAGCACCTCAGCAGGGACAAGGCCAAGAGCTGGATTACGCGGGTCTCCCGGTTCGGGATCATCGAGATGACCCGGCAGCGGGTTCGGCCGAGCTTCGAGAGTTCCAACCATGTCGCCTGCTCCTGCTGCGAGGGGACGGGCTGGGTGAAATCACCTACGAGTGCCGGTATCGAGATCTTGAGACGGCTGCGTGGAGAACTGGGACAAAGACAGAAGAAGACTTGCGAGATTACCACCGGGCCGGATGTTACCAAGTACCTCTGTACTGACAGGGGAGAGCTCCTGGCCAATTTTGAAAAAGACTACAATAAGAAGATTGTAGTGAAAAATGATCCGAAGTTCGGGTCAGACAAATATACAATCAGGTATAAGTAAAACCGTCTATTGCAGGAAAGTAGTTCGATGGAAGCCATATTTCGCGACGGAGGTCGCCAGTATCGTGTGCAGCAGGGAGAGACTCTCGAGGTAGATTACCGAGAGGCCGAGGCTGGCAGTACGATTGAATTTAACGAGGTTCTCTTTGTTGGCGATGAGTCGGGCTCTCCCAAGGTCGGGGCTCCGTTGGTTGAGGGAGCGAAGGTTGTGGGGAAGGTCCTCGGCGACGTCAAGGGCAAGAAATTGATCATTATGCACTTCCGCCGGCGTAAGAATTCACGCAGGCGTGTCGGGCATCGTCAAAAATACATCCAGGTCCAGATCGAGAAGATCGAAGCCTGATTTCGCCAAAGGAAGGTTGAGGATCCATGGCACATAAAAAAGGACAGGGCGCTTCAAGAAACGGGCGCGACTCTAACCCGCAGCATCGCGGGCTGAAGGCCTACGGAGGCCAGCGTGTAAAAGCCGGCCAGATTATTGTTCGCCAGTGTGGGACGAAGTTCCATCCGGGTTTCAATGTGGGGCTTGGAAAAGACTACACGATCTTTTCGTTGGTCGAGGGGACCGTGAAGTTTGAGAGCCGTCGGCGAATCAGTGTAGAGCCGGTGGTCACAGCTGAGGCCCAGGGCTGAATTCCGAAACCGGACGAGGAGATTTGAGGCGCTCCAGGCCTGCCGCGGGCGGTCTGCGCGCCTCTTTGCGATGATCTCATGTTCATCGATGAAACGACCATTAATGTTCGCAGCGGTAAGGGTGGTGACGGTTGCATCAGCTTCCGTCGTGAGAAGTTCGTGCCGCGCGGCGGCCCCAATGGGGGGAATGGAGGAGATGGGGGTAGCGTCTATCTGCAGGCAGATTCGAACATCACCACCCTTCTCGATATTGGCCGCCGCCGTCACTATATTGCCGGGAAGGGACAGCCTGGGGAGGGTAACAACCGCTTCGGGAGAAGGGGCAAGGATCTGCTGGTCAAGCTGCCGCTTGGCACCTTAGTCAAGGAGGTTGTCGGGGATGAAGATCCGCGTGAAGGGAAGCCGCTGGTCGATCTCCTCGATTCGGAGCTCATGTACAGGGTCGTCTGCGGGGGCAAGGGCGGACGCGGCAATAAGTCCTACGCAAGCGCTCTCAACCAGGTTCCGAGAGAGGCGGAAAAAGGTCATCCCGGCACGGAGAAGCTGATCCATCTGGAGCTCAAGCTGCTTGCGGATGTCGGCCTGGTGGGACTTCCAAACGCCGGCAAGTCGACCTTCCTTTCCAGGGTCTCAGCCGCCCGGCCTAAGATCGCGGCCTATCCATTTACCACCAAGGAACCGCACCTGGGAATCGCCGAGCTGGGGAGCTACGCTCGTCTCGTGATCGCTGACATTCCCGGTTTGATCGAGGGCGCGCACCAGGGCCAGGGGCTGGGTATCGAATTCCTTCGTCACATCGAACGTACCCGGGTGCTGTTGCATATGGTCTCTTGTGAGTACAACGATATCGACCAGTCGGTCAGGGATTTTCACCTGATCGAACGGGAGCTCTCCGGTTACAGCGATGAGCTTTCCGGGAAGCCCCGCCTGATTGTTCTGAGTAAGACCGACATGCTGGCTGCCGATGAGGTGAAATCTTTCGGGGCGGAGCTGAAATCCCGGCTGGGCAAGGAGATCTTCTCCCTGTCGGCCGTCACCGGGGACGGCCTGGAGAATTTACTGAGGGCCTCCAGTATTCTTGTAGGTGAGGCCCAGGCCGCAGCCAGCGTTGAGGAGGACCTGGGATGACCTTGCGGCGCAGATTGCCGGTTCTGCCAGGCGGAGGGTCGAGATGAGCGCCAGCAGGTTCGGATTTCTGCTCGGCAACAGCACCTTGCGCTACGGGTCCTTCGATGGTCCCAGGGTGGGCGCTGGTGGAGAGTTGTCCTGGGAAGAGCTGGAGCGGGAAGGAACTGAAGGTGAGGCCTTCAGCCGGATCTTCGGTCCCGGCAGGAGCCCGGGGGAGCTTGTGGCGGGTTCCGTGAGGGACGATCGACTTGCGGTTCTGGAGGGCTGGCTTGAGAGGCCGGCGCTGCTCGTCGCCGGGAGAGATTTCGAAATCCCCATCGACAATCACTATGAAGATCCCGCAGAAGCAGGGGTTGACCGGTTGCTCAATGCCGTGGCAGGGAAGACTCGCTGGCCCGGGGAGGCGCTTATCGTGGTCGATTTCGGTACAGCCCTGAGCGTCAGCGTTGTCTCTGCGAGTGGCGGATTTCTTGGCGGCCCTATCGGCGTCGGGGTAGGGGCGGCCCTGAGGGGGCTCAAGGCATCGACTCCGAATCTTCCCGGCCTGCAGGAGGGTCCGGCGGTTCCGTTGATAGCGAGGAGCACCTCGCAGGCCCTACGGTCGGGGATCCTCGGCCAGGCCCGTCTTGGCGTCCAGGGCCTGGTCCAGGGAATCCTTGACGAGCTTGGCGGAAACGCCAGGGTGATCGCAACCGGCGGTGAGGCTGAGTTGATCGCGGGTGAATCGGGTCTCTTTGACTGCATCGAGCCCGGGCTTACCCTTGAGGGACTCGCCATCGCGGCCGAGACCGGTCCCAGGCTGTGAGCGAGGCGTTTTTTTATCATCTCGCTTCCCCGCCCGGAGAGGGAGGGATCGCTGTTTTCGAGCTCTTTGGGCAGGGCGCGTCCGAGGCGCTGGCCGCCGGGCTGGCGGGGCGGCGTCTTCCAGGGCCTGGCCGCAGTCGCCTCGATTCTCTTCTCGACGAGGCGGGAGAGACCCTTGACGAGGTGGTTGTTGGCAGCCAGCCGGCCTCATCCATGTGGAGCGGCATAGAGGCCTTTACGCTTTCGGTGCACGGCGGCTCCTGGCTGCAGGAGCGGACAGCCAGTCGACTCGATTCCCTGGGGGGGGTAGGACTTGATCGAGCCGGAGTGCTGCGACACGCGCTGGAGCTGGGAGCGGTTGATGCTGTCCAGGCTGCCGCCTGCGAACTCCTCCTGGATGCTCGAACTGACAGGTCAGCGAAGTTTTTCAGCCGGCAGCGCTCAGGCGAACTCTCGAAGATTCTTTCTCAATGTGTCGAGCTCGCGGAAGAGCCTGTCAATACGGCCGGGCTGGGGAAACTCGAGGAAATCCTGCGCGGGCTGGTTGAGGGGAGCGTCCGTACCCGGCGTCTTGGCGAACCTCTCCAGCTGTTGATAGCCGGCTGCGCCAACACTGGTAAATCGACGCTCTTCAATCGATTTATGGAGAAGGAACGGGCCGCCGTTTCATCCCAGGCGGGCACGACGCGAGATCTTCTTCGAGGGACGGCTGCTGTATTTGATGTGCCGGTCGAGTTGGCAGACAGTGTTGGTCTGCGCCTGGAACCGGAGGATACTGTGGAGGCTGAAGCTCTCAGCCTGCTGGCCCGCAGAGAGGCTGACGGATGTCTTTACCTGCTGGCTCCGCCCTGGCGGCTGACCGACCGTGACAGAAGTTTTCTCGCTGGCCGCTGGGATCGTAAGACCGTGCTGGTTGGAAATAAACTGGATGGGGCACCGGATTTACCGTCCGAGGATGCCGATGTTGTCCTCTCGGCTCTCACCGGAGAGGGCTTCGACTCCCTGCTCGATGTTATCGCGCAGCGGTGGCTGGGGTACGATGCGGGGCTTCCTGCGGATATTGACGAGGATCCGGCAGCCCCATTTACCGCTTCCCAGGCCGCTGCCGTGGAACAGGCATTATCAGCCCTGGTCAAAACTCCTGGCACACCTTTACTTGACGAGGTGAAAAGGTGCCTCATAATAGGCCTCCAATATTCCTGGCCTCAAGAGTGAGCTTTCTTTTGTTAGAAAGCCCGTGCTGCGTCTGGAAATCGGATAAAACTCAATGTCATCTTCTCCACAGGATCCCGTTCCAAGGGAGGCTGAACCTTCGAGGTCTCAGCTGGTGACTCCCGATGACTTTGGCAGTCTCTACCAGCGTTGGCTGGCCGGTATCCGTCAGACCACCGATACCCTGGAGGACTGGGCCCTTGTCGGCATCAAGCGCCGCGGCGCTGTGCTTGCCCGCAGGCTTCTCGATGATCTTGGGGACAGCGCAGGGAGCGGGGGGCCGGGGCCGGCCTACGGCGAACTGGATATCTCCCTTTATCGAGACGACTACCATCTGCAGACGGGCGCGCCGGCTGTGCTCGGTACCGAGATCTCCTTCGAGGTGGAGGGCAAGTCCATCGTTCTGATCGATGATGTTCTCTATACCGGGCGAACGATTCGGGCGGCGCTGGACCTGATTCTCGATTTCGGCAGGCCGAGGAGAATCTGGCTTGCAGTGCTGGTAGACAGGGGGAACCGCGAGCTGCCGATCGAGGCGAATTTTACCGGGGAATTTTTCGAAACGGAACGAAATGACCGGGTGCAGGTGCGCCTGAAAGAGATGGGTGATGATTACGATGGCGTAGATCTCACGAGCTTCGTGGAGACAGGCGCCTGAGCGATACGATGAATTGGAACAGAAAACATCTTCTTGGACTCGAGGATCTCAGCCGGGAGGAGATCATCGAGTTGCTGGATACGGCCGAGGGTTTTCGCGAGGTTTCCACCCGGAGCGTGAAGAAGGTTCCCGCCCTGCGGGGACGGGTCGTGGTGAACCTCTTCTTTGAGCCCAGCACGAGGACGCGCACCTCGTTCGAGCTGGCCGGTGCCCGGCTCTCGGCGGATGTGCTGAATTTTTCCGGATCCTCAAGCTCTACCAGCAAGGGGGAGACCCTCAATGACACGGCTCTCAATATCGAGGCCATGGGGGTAGATATCGTGGTGGTTCGGCATAGCTGCTCCGGAGCCGCCTACCAGCTCTCCCAGGTGCTCGGGTGCAGTGTGATCAACGCCGGTGACGGAGCCCATGAGCATCCCACCCAGGCGCTGCTCGACATCTTCACCATTCGTCAGCATAAGCCGGACCTTGAGGGGCTGAAGGTGGCGATTGTAGGGGACGTGTCCCACAGCCGGGTAGCCCGCTCGAATATCTGGGGGCTGCAGAAGCTTGGCGCCGAGGTCTACGCTGTCGGGCCGTCAACGCTGGTGCCGAACGGGCTCTCCAGGCTCGGCGTCAAGGTGAGCCATAATCTCGATGAGGTTCTCGAAGAGGTAGATGTTTTCAATATGCTGCGCATACAGAAAGAACGCCAGGAAAGGGGACTCTTTCCCACCATTCGAGAATACGCCAAGCTCTACGGCCTCAATGGGGAGAGGATGAAGCGGGTCAAGGAGGATGCCCTTGTGCTGCATCCCGGGCCGATCAACCGGGGTGTAGAGCTGACTCCCGAGGTCGCGGATGGCCCCCGGTCAGTCATTCTTGACCAGGTCAGCAATGGGCTGGCGGTGCGCATGGCGGCTCTCTACCTTGTTGGAGCCTGCGGTCCGCAGGGTGGGCAGGTCGAGTCGCAGCGAGCGTCGGGGGGAGAGAGCTGATGTCGAAGATCATACTCCAGGGGGGACGTCTGATTGATCCGGAGACCGGTCTTGACGAGACGGGAGACCTGGTTATAGAGGATGGGCGGGTGCTGGCCCTCGCCACCGCCGCCGAGGGCGGAGCCGCTGAGTTTCTCGCTGAAGAAGATGCCGAGATTATCGACGTCACAGGGCTCCTGGTCACTCCAGGCCTGATTGATATGCACGCCCATCTCCGGGAGCCCGGAGATGAGGAGGAAGAGACCATCTGGAGCGGCTCACGGGCCGCTGTAGCCGGGGGGATCACGACGGTCGCTGCGTTTCCCAATACCGAGCCAGCCGTTGACAACGAGGCCTCGGCGGAATTCGTCGTACTCCAGGGAAGGCGGGCGGGCTACGCCAACATCTTCCCGGTGGGTACGGTGACTCTTCGCCGGGAAGGCGAGGAGCTTTCGGAGATGGCAGGCCTTACGAAGGCCGGCGCGGTCGCCTTCAGCGATGCCGACCGCTGCCTGCGATCGGCGGAGATGATGCGCAGGGGGCTTCTCTACGCGAAGATGTTTGATCGCCCGGTTGTGGCCTTCTGTGAAGATTCCGATCTGCGCCGCGGCGGCGTCATGAACTACGGCAAGGTGGCCCTGAGGCATGGCCTTCCCGGGATTCCAGCCGTCTCGGAGAGCATCATTGTCGCCCGGGATATCGGTATCGCCGACATAACCCAGGGACGTCTCCACATTGGCCAACTCAGCGCGGCAGGGTCGGTGGACCTTGTGAGGCAGGGAAAGGAATCGGGTGTCGAGGTTACGGCCGAGGTGACTCCCCATCACTTTACCCTCACGGATGAATGCTGCGAGTATTTCGATCCGAACTACAAGGTTCTCCCCCCGCTCCGGTCGCAGGCGGATGTAGACGCGCTTCTTGAAGGCCTCCGGGATGGAACCATCGATGTGATCGTGAGTGCGCACGCGCCGCATACAGCAGAGGAGAAAGCGGTCGAATTTGTCTACGCTCCTTTCGGGGTCGTCGGGCTGGAAACTCTCTTTTGCGCCAGCTATACAACTCTGGTTGGCAAGCATGGTTTTGGCGTGGCCGAGGTGCTCGCCAAGCTGACGATCAACCCTGCCCGGCTGCTGGGCCTTGCGGATGATCGTGGGGGAATTTCCGTCGGCAAGATTGCAGATGTGGCGGTCTTTGATGTCGAGACGGATCGCATTATCGATCCGGAGACTTTCGAGTCGAAGGGCAGAAACACCTGTTTCGGCGGTCTCACCATGCGCGGGAACACGGTTCATACCTTCGTGGGCGGACGCCATGTGGTCAGCGAAGGGCGGGTGCTGGGGCCGGCCAGGAGTCGGTAGCAGAGCGTTAAAAGCCGTTGCCGAGCTCTTCCCTGCGCGTTTGGCTGGTTTTGTTGAATAACCCATGCCCTGATTTCGTCAGAGGTTAATGACGATTCGATAAGAGTGAAACGGATTAGGTTAGTTCGTACTTTCTTCGGGACTTATAATAACGTAAGTCATTTACCGGCAAGGTACTGAGTTGTTTCCGGCCTTCCCTGGGACGGGTTTGCCGGTTTTCGGGACTGGGTTTAACGCCTGAGAATTGAGGACAATTTAGATGCTCCGTTCATTTGTGATGAGCTGTGGAAATAGGGTTTCCTGTCTTTTGGTGGTTTTTCTCGCCGGGGTTGTCTTTGAACTCCCGGTTCTCGACCAGGCTCATGCTCAGCTCAAGGGCCGCTCGGGGTCCAGCAGCTCGCGCTCAAGCTCGTCGAAATCCAGCTCCCGGCCTTCCAGCCGGTCAAGCTCCCCTTCGCGGGTTCGAAGCTCGAGCAGTTCAAAGAGCTCGCGGAGCTACCGGGCTCCGTCGAGACCCTCCAGCAGTTCTCGGAGCGTCAGGACGCCGAGCATTCGTACGCCCAGCATCAGGACGCCCAGCAAGTCTTCAAGCTCGAGCAAGCCAAGCACGAAACGAAGCTACAGTATCCCGAGTAGATCAGGGGGCGCCCTGAAGTCGTCGCGTACGGTGAGGATTCCTTCGGTTAAAACACCGACGATCAGGAAGCCTGCAACATCTAGCAGGCCGAGCACGACTCGCAGCTATAGCGCTCCGAGCCGCTTTGGAAGCTCGTCGCGCACGACCCGTACTCCGGCGGTAAAGACACCGGTGGTCAGGACACCGAGCGCTTCGAGCAGCAAGCGGACCTTCTCTCTCCCCTCGACCAAGAGTCGTTCGAGCGCGAGCTCCAGCATTGGCAGCGGCCTCTCGGGCTCCGGGCCCAGCCGCACGGTTCGCCGCGCGGTGTCTCCTCCCTGGGGGAGCAGCAGGACGATCTCACGTGGCTCTTCCGTTGGCTTGAGCAGCGGAGTCGTCAGATTTTCTGCGTCGTCGGCCGCGCGTAAACCCAACTCTCTGCTCGGAGCCGGCGGCGGGGGCGGAGGAGGGGGCGGAGCGAAGATCGATCCGGCTGTTCGGAAATCGGCCTCCGGCTCCAGTGAAAAAACAAGCGTTGGCGCTCGTTCCGGATCCTCGGCGAGCCGGAACCTGATTCGGCGTGGTGTCCTTGCTCCTTCATCCATCAGCAAGAAATCCGACAGCGGGGCTCTGAACCGTTTCGGGCTCCGTTCGAAGTCCGGTTCATCTTCCGCGGCCAAGCCCGGAAAGATCGTTCGTTCAAGCGCCTCCGCGGCAAGCATTAAGTCGGCCGATTCCGCCAAGCTCAAAGCCCTCGGGAAGGGTTCCGGCGCTGGCGCCGCCGCGGGCGGTGGGTCGGGCAGCGTGCGCAGCCCAGGCGCTGCAGTGGCGCGCGGCGGAAGAGGCGGCGGAAGGGGCGGCGGAGCTGGAGGAAATGCCCGGGTTGTCCGTTCCTCTGCGGATGCGACGAGTGTTCGCACTCCAAGAAGCGTGGCCAATGTTCCCGATCTCGCGGGCGCGACCAATTCTTCCAGGCGTTCCGGCGGCCAGAGGGGCGGCCAGCGGGAGAGCGGCTGGTCCAGGAGCCGGGGTCATGACCGCCACCATCGCCACTACAATGATTATCACCGCCATCGTTCCCACAGGAGCCATGTATTTTTAGGCATCGGCTTTGGCTACCCGTGGGGCTATCACGGAGGCTATGGCTATTCCTCGTGGCGCAGCAGCTTCTGGATCGGATCACCGAGCATCTGGTTTGGAGCCTACGACCCGTGGTATTACGACCCCTACCCGAACTATTACGGTGGATTCTACTCTCCGTTCGTAAGCTATCGCAGGAGCTACCTGGGCCTGGGTACGGGCTACTATTGCCCGCACCATTATCTCAATCTTCACTATTGCGGTTGCGACCATGTCCGGGTCGATTCCGGGCCGGTGGTCGTCGAAGAGGTCGAGGTGCCGCCTGAGGCCATCGAGCCGGTTGGCGATGGAGGCGGAGCCGCCGTCCAGCCTCTGCCGGCTGAGGCCGTCGAGCCGCCTCCCGCAGGGGAAGGCGCCGCGGTTGAGGGGTTGCGTCCCGCGCAGCTGCGGTGCTGGAGCGCCCTGGAGAGCTTTCGCGGGGGCGACTACAATGATTCAGCCGAGGCTTTTTACAATGCCTTGCTGGAAGATCCCGATAACCAGGTCATCAAGGTGCTGTTGTCGGAGTCGCTGTTCGCGATCGGCGAGTACCGCTACGCTGCCAGGTACCTGCGAGAGGCCCTGGGTGATTGGGAAGAATTTCCCGGTTACCAGTGGAGCCCGGCCGCGCTCTACGGCAAGGCTGAGGATTTTCCTGTCCGGCTGAAATTGCTCGAGGATGAGGCTCTCGCTCATCCTGGGAACGAGGATCTGCAGGTGGTGCTTGGCTATGAACGTTTTGTGCACGGCAAACCCGATGAGGCGAAGGGCGTTTTCGGAACCCTGGCGACCTCGTCTTCGGATGAGCCGACCCGCAAGCTCTCAGCCCGGTTCCTCAAGCGAATCGAGTCGGTTGCGGCCGCTGAGGGCAAGCAGGCAGAGCCTGTTCCCGAGACTCCAACCAGCCGATTTCTGAAGAGCCTCTCGCTGGAGGATCTCAGGTCGCTCGAGATGCGCTGAGACCGGGTTCGCCTGGTTTGTCGCGTTCTTCCAGCAGGACACTCAGATGTGGGTGGCCTCGCCCGTAGCATCCGCGGCGGCTTCCATGACCGCCTCTGAGAGCGTGGGGTGGGCGTGCATCGCCATGTGAATGTCGCGCACGGCCAGCTCGGCGGATTTCCCCAGCACCAGCTCGGTGATCAGTTCGGTAGCCTCGGCTCCGATGATGTGAGCTCCGAGGAGTTCCCCGCTTTCCCTGCAGGAGAGGATCTTGACGAAGCCGTCGGTTTCTCCGATGGCGACAGCCTTGCCGCTGGCTGAAAAAGGAAATTTTCCGCAATCGTACTCGAGCTCCCGCTCCTTCGCCTCCGCCTCGCTCAGCCCCATGCTGGCGACCTGGGGTTGGCAGTAGACGCAGGAGGGGACGAGGCTGTAGTCGATCGGGGCGATGTTCTGGTTCTTCATGTGACGCAGGGCGTGGATTCCCTCATGGGAGGCTACGTGGGCGAGAGCGGGCGGTCCGTTTACGTCACCAATGGCGTAGACGCCGCGGGCGGCGGTCTCGCAGTGCCCATCGACCGGGACAAAGCCGTTTTCGAGTTCGAGGCCGATCTTTTCGAGTTCCAGCCCCTCGGTATTGCCCTTCACGCCAACGGCTACGAGCACGGCATCGGTCTTCACGCTGGTGCTCTCTCCCTCCTTTTCGTAGGTGGTGGTGACCGAATCGCCATCCGGCTCGACCGAGAGCACGCGGGCCCCGGTGTGGATGTCGATTCCCTGGCTGTTGAAGGATTTCTCGAGAACCGCGCTGATGTCTTCGTCGCTTGAGGGCAGGATGGCGTCGAGGTATTCGACCAGGGTGACCTTGCAGCCAAAGGCCGCGTAGAAATAGGCGAACTCGACGCCGATGGCGCCAGCTCCAATGATCATCAGCGAGTCGGGACGCTCGGGGAGCACCATGGCCTCGCGGCTGGTGATGACCCGTTCATTGTCGATCTCCACCCCCGGCAGGGTTCCCGGACGGGCTCCTGTGGCGATGATGCTGTTGGTGGTCTGGAGCTCGGTGGTTTCTCCCTCCGCATCGGTAACCTCGATTCGGTTCGCTGAGAGATAACGGGCCGAGCCCTTGTGGACCGTGATGTTGTTCTTCTTCATGAGGAAGCCGATGCCGCCGGAGAGCTTCTTCGCGGTCTTTCGGCTCCTGGCGATCACCTTTTTCCAGTCGACCGCGACCTCTCCAATCTCGAAGCCCCACTCAGCCGCATGGGCGAGGAAGGAATAGTGCTCGGCGCTTTTGAGCAGCGCCTTGGTCGGAATGCAGCCCCAGTTGAGGCAGACGCCGCCAAGAGCGTCGCGCTCGACAATCGCTACGCTCTTGCCTTCCTGCGCCGCGCGGATGGCCGCGACATAGCCTCCGGGGCCGGCGCCTATCACCGTGACATCGTATGAGTGGGATTCCATCTCGGGGTCTCAGTCGTTTTGGTTCTTACCCGGAGATGCATCCTGTCCGGGGAGGGTAAGGATGGTCTTCATGGAGAAATGTTTCAATTGAAAAGCCTCGCGGAGGAAGGAAGGGGAATAGTTGGGGATTGAAACGGGGGCACCTTTGGGCGTATACATTCAGGCGTTCGCTATTATCCACGGAGGAACCTTTCGAATGAATATCCTGAAGCTGAGCACTCACTGGCTGGTTCTTATAGCTCTCGTACTTGGTGCGGGACTTGGCCTGTTCATCCAGAAAAAGAGCGCCGACTCCACGATTCCAGTCAAGGTTGAGTGGGCCGCCGGGGGGGTACTGGTCAAAGATGCCGGTGGTGTCAAGGACGTGCTGCCTGGCGACAGGGTGCTGCAGCTGAATGGCGAGGAGGTGTCTTCCGAAAAGGCCTGGGATGTGGCCATCAGCCGTCAGTCACCCGGCCGCGTTCTCAGCCTGACGCTTCAGAGGGACGGGGGAGAGCCTTTCTCTGTTCCGGTCAAAGCCTCGATGTCGCCGAGTTCCGCGCGCGCTCGCTGGATCGCTCCCCTGGACTTCATAGCTGACCTCTTCCTGCGGTTGTTGAAGATGTTGATCGTTCCGCTGATCCTGACCTCGATCATCTCGGGAGTGGTGAGCGTGGGTGACCCCTCAGCCCTGGGACGAATTGGTCTCAAGACTATGGGCTATTACCTCCTGACAAGCCTGCTGGCGATCATCGTGGGGCTCGCCATTGTCAATATCTTCCAGCCGGGGATCGGTGCGGAGCTGGACCTCAGGTCTTCCATTACGGAGAAGGATCTCGGCCAGGGCGGGCTCCTCGGGATACTCTTGAGGATGGTTCCGGAAAATGTATTCGGTTCGCTGTCGAGCAACTCGACAATTCTCCAGGTGATCTTTTTCAGCCTGCTTTTCGGGTATTTCATCACCAAGCTGAAAGATCCCGGCGGCGATCTGCTCAAGCAGCTCTTCGAGTCGGGCTTCGAGGTGATGATGAAGATGGCCGAATTCATTCTCAAGTTTATCCCGATTGCCGTCGTGGCCTTGATCGCCAGGGTGGTCGGGAAGACCGGCCTGGATGTCTTTGCCGATCTCCTGGTGTTCATGGGCTGCGTGGTGCTCGCGATCGCGGTTCATTTCTGTATTACCTTGCCGCTGATTCTCTGGCTGCTCGGTCGTATCAACCCGCTGGCCTGGGCCAAAGCCATGTGGCCGGCGCTTATCACGGCTTTCTCGACCAGTTCATCCTCGGCAACCTTGCCGGTAACCATGCGAACGGTCAAGGAGGGCGGCGGCGCCAGCAACAGGGTCTCCTCTTTCTGCCTGCCGCTTGGGGCGACCATCAACATGGACGGTACGGCGCTGTACGAATGCATGGGGGTTATCTTTCTCGCCCAGTATTATTCGGTCGCGGCCGGATTTGAACTCACACCTTTGATCCAGCTCACCGTGGTGATAACGGCCCTGCTCGCATCTGTCGGGGCGGCGGGGATTCCATCGGCGGGCCTGGTGATGATGTTGACGATTCTGAACGCTCTCAACCTTCCGACGGAGGCCGTGATCCTGCTGCTGGCAGTGGACCGTCCACTCGATATGCTGCGCACCGCGACCAACGTCTGGAGCGACACCACCTGCGCGGCGGTTGTGTCACGCAGCGAGGGTGAAACCGGGCTGGCAGGAGCTATCGAGAGTGGTTCCGAGGCGGTTCCGCGCGAGAAATAGATTCTCTGATGATCAGGACAGGCTTTCGTCCGCCGCCTTTTTCATGTGTAGAATAGGCGCTTTCCTGATGGGTCTCTCTGCTAGGGTTTGAAGATGATGTTCGCGACGACTTTTCCACCGCTTTTCGAAGAGGTCTCTCCAGCCTGCGCGGCTGACGATCCCGGGACGGTCAGCCTGCCGGATACCGAGACCGCCACACGCCTTGACCGGGTCTGGAACGTGATTGTCTGGGATGATCCGATCAACCTGATGTCCTACGTGGTGTATGTATTTCAGAAGGTCTTCGGCATGTCGGAGCAGCTGGCTGCCCGGCATATGATTGAGGTGCACAAGGCCGGCAAGTCCATTCTTACCAGCTGCGAACGCGAGAAGGCTGAGCTGTTCGTCAGCCGCCTGCACCGTTACGGATTGCAGGCGACACTCGAGAAACAGACAGGTTGAGTTTTTATGGAGCCCGTTCAACGACAGGAAGATGGAAGCTTGAGGGTCTACCTTCCTCATGGAGAGGGGCTGGTTCTCTACACCTTGCCGCAGCGCATCGAGGAGCTCCTCTCACGTGAGGATTTCAACCGCCGGGTGGCCGAGCGCCTGTTCCCGGTGGCCTACGAAGATGCGGGCAAGGAGGCCGAATATCGCAAGCTGCTCGGAGATGACCTTCGCAAGAGTAAGCTCGAGAGCCTGGAGGTCTTTCGAAAGACCTTCGAGGATTGGGAAATCCTGCAGGAGGGTGTGGAGGTTACCATTCCGGAGCGGTCAGTCGAAACCTGGCTGGGTTTTCTCAACGACACCCGCCTCTATCTTGGCGTCGAGCTCGATATCACGGAGAACGATTGGAGTGCCGGGCTGGATCCCGACGAAGAAATAAGCGAAGAGCTGGCCTTGCTTCATTTGCTCACCTGGCTGCAGCAATGCGTGCTGGACGCGCTTGGCTTTACCCAGGAGCACTACATGCCGGAGGATGAAGAAACGGCTGGAGAGGAGCCTGGGGAGGGCTGAGCGTATCCGGTCCGTTCGGGTTCCGGTAACGCCCGCGGGAGCCCCCGGTTTGCCCCTTTTCGCCCGGCAGGCGATACTTACCTGGGAGCTTTAGGTTTTCTTTTCCGGGTTGGGTAGCAGGGTCCTTTGCAGGTACAGAGGTTAGCTATGAACCTGGACAAAATGTTCGCATGGGGATTGATCGTCGTGGTGGCGGTCGGCATCTTCGGAGGTTTTCTCCGTAAAGAGTCGCAGTGGCTCGGTGAGCTGACCTTCGATGTGCCATCGGAGTGGGAACGTACGGGGCAACCGACGGCTGAGGGGGGATCGCTCGAATACTACCTCGATAGCGATGACGGGGCGGATATCCACCTGCGTTCCAGCAGGCTGCCCGGACGAATCACGGTGGCCGAAGAGGGGCTCTGGGAAATTCGGGAAGGAATTGAAAACGAGCTGCAGCGTGACCCCGCCATCCTGGGCTATCGGCTCGACCAGGTCGAGGTCGCCGAGCGCGGCGGCTTGCCGGTTTTTCGCGTGGTCAGCACCCTGCAGACAGGGGCTGGGGTGTTCGATCAACTGCAGTATATTGTCGATGGAACAGCCGGGCACCTCTTCACCTTCAGCGCGCCTTCGAGGCCGGAATACGACCTCGATACGGTAGCGGAAGAAATCATGGGGACCGTCGGGAAGAACCCCTACGCCCGCTACATGGGTCTTCTGCCGATCCTTCTCATCGCCGCCTTCGTCGGATTCTACCGTCTTCTTCCCGGCGGCAGCCGCGGCTTCTGAAGCAATCCGGTCTTTCCCGCAGCCGTCTCCGGCAGTATAGTTTGCGGACCGCGCAAGGTATTCAAGGAGAGGTGGTGGCAACGATGAATCGCGTACTGATCAACGCGGAGGCGCATCCGGACGCGCTGAAGATACTGGCGGATAACGGCCTGGAGCCGGTGTATGTTCCCGAGGCGGATGTAGAGGGCAGCTTCGAGGCGGCCCGTGGCTGCGTCGGCATCGTCGCCAACGCATCGCTGCCCTTCGATGAGGCTTTTTTCGAGCTGGCTCCGAAGGTCAAGGTCATCGGGAGGATGGGCGTTGGCTACGACAATGTCGACCTCGATGCCGCGGGCCGCCGCGGCGTCCGGGTGGTCAACACTCCGCTGTCGATTATCCAGCCCGTAGCCGAGCACACCATGATGATGATGCTGGCGCTGGTTCGCCGGGTGGTGGCAGGCGACCGGGAGGCTCGCGAGGCGGTCTTTCGACAGCCCTCCAACAATCCTGATTTCGAGCTGCTCGGCAAGACGCTTGGAATCATCGGCCTGGGGCGGACCGGCCTGCGGGTGGCCCGCACAGCCAGGCTCGGTTTCGATATGAAGATTCTCTACCACGACCAGCTGGCCAACGCCGAGGCCGAGGCGGAACTTGGAGCCGAACGAGTAGAGCTTGATGAGCTTCTCGGGCGGAGCGATATCGTCACCTTGCACGTAAACCTGTCCGACAACACGCGGCACCTGATCGATTCGGAAGCCCTTTCAAAGATGAAGACCGGAGCCTATCTCATTAATGTGTCGAGAGGTTCTGTGGTCGACGAAGCGGCCCTGGTCGAGGTCCTCAGGAGCGGCGGCATCGCCGGGGCAGGCCTGGACGTCTACGAGGAGGAACCGCCCACTGCCGACAATCCTCTCTTCGAGCTGCCCAATGTGGTGGTGACGCCGCACCGGGCGGGTTTCAGCCGGGAGGGAGTCTACGGGTGCTCCATGGTCGTCGAGGACATTGTTCGTATTCTCAATGGGGAAGAACCCCGGTTTCCGGTGAATTGAGGGTTCCAGTTTTTCAGGGACGCTCCAGCCCGGGGATTCCTCCCTGGCTCTGCAGGCGCTGGAGCGCCTCGGCCTGGCGGTATTGTTGCCAGGCCGCCTTGGCCTCAGCTTCCTGCCCAAGCGCCTTGTGCAGGCTGGAGCGAAACTGGAGCAGCAGGGGCGCTCCGGGAGCCAGCTTCTCGGCTTGTCGTACCGTGTTGAGGGCGTCCTGGTACCGCTTCATGTCCCGCAGGATGGTGGCGCGGGTGTAGATATAGTCGACGTTCCGGGGCTCGATCTCTTCAACCCTGAGCAGGGCATCGATGGCCTCCTGGTTCTTGCCGAGACGATTGCGTGCCAGCGCCAGGTTGTACCAGGCGCGGGTGAATTCCGCGTCGAGCTGAACGGTGAGCTCGAGGTATTTTTCGGCCTCCTCGAAGCGCTCCATCTCAGAGAGTCCGAGGGCGAGATTGTAGGCGTACATTACCTGCTGAGGCTCGAGCTTGTGGGCGCGCTCCATGCTTTCGATCGCCTCTTTCTGTTGTCCTTTCCGGCTGTAGGCGATGGCGAGGGACTGGTGCAGGAAGGGAGAGTTCCTGTCCCAGCTGACGGCCTTCTGCATCCATTTGATCGCCTCGTTGACACCTCCGGCGTTTGGTCCGTCGAGGTGGTAGGCTCCTATCTGGAGGGCGCCGGTGGGCTGGTCGCTGTTGTACAGCAGGTAGTCGTTCAGTTCACGGCCGGCATCGCTGTAGCGGGAGAGTGTCCTTCTGAGCGTCCACGCGGCATCGATTCGAACCGAGCGGACAGGGTCCTTGAGGAGCCTGGAGAGCAGGGCCTCAATATTGCCCCTGACCTGGGGCGGGAGAGCCTGGTCGGCCAGCAGCGTTTCGGTCATCCTGGCGGCGGTGGTGCGAAGCAGGGGGTCTTCGTCTGCCAGGGAATCAAAGAGAACCTTCTGCAGGTCGGGGTTGCGTGGCAGCCAGGGACCGCTCAGTCCGAGGGCTGCGCTCCTCCAGAACCTGGAGTTTTCGACGGCCAGGAGAGCCGTGAGATCCTCGTCAGCGCCATCTTTGGACCTTCTTGCTTCTGCGAGCGCGCGCGCTCGCCGCTGGGTGTGGCGGTTCATTCGTTTCCCATACCACTTCTCGGTCCACTCGACGGCCCAGTCGGTTTTCTTGTCGGTATGGCAGCGATTGCAGGCGTTGGGGATGTCGTAATCCCGTGTCAGCGTGGGGTCGGGGATCGTGAAGCCATGGTCGCGGCGCGGATGACGCTGCATATAGGTCGTCAGCGGCATGTGGCAGTTGGCGCATTTGCCGCCGGCCTGGGCGACGTCGTGATGAGAGTGGGTGGCGGGGTCAATCTTGCCCTGGTGGCAGCCAAGGCAGAGGTCGTTGTCCTGGGCTCTCAGCTTGGATGTGTG
>Ga0163108_10000402_pt1 | contig 32260 bp, 32 predicted proteins | sample Fk1155metaG_FD_109644 | JGI IMG/M metagenome (GOLD analysis project Ga0163108, IMG submission 109644) | Marine microbial communities from the Central Pacific Ocean - Fk160115 155m metaG | ecosystem: Environmental > Aquatic > Marine > Oceanic > Photic zone | place: The Central Pacific Ocean...
AAGTAGGAGGCAGATAGCCGGTCACCATCCGCATAGTAGTTGATTTACCAGCGCCATTCGGCCCAAGAAAACCCAGCACTTCTCCTTTCTTTACTTCAAAAGAAATATCATCCACCGCCAATTTCTGCCCAAAGCTTTTTGAGAGATTTTTTACTGATATCATACTTATTTTAACTATTAAATTGGAGGACTTGCATAATTATCCGAAAAGTTAACGGATAATAAAGCGTACCAAGGGGGATGATTTGTTTACTCAATTGTCGTTTTATTTCAAGTTATAATCTGCTAAAACACCTATCTATAACTAAAATGAAATTTATATCCTGGAACGTCAATGGCATCCGCGCCTCTATAAAAAAAGGTTTTTGTGACTTTTTTAATGATATTGATGCTGATTTCTTTTGCATTCAAGAGACCAAAGCAAAACCCGAGCAAGTTGATTTAAATTGGAATAAGAAACACCATTCATACTGGAACTCGGCAGAAAAAGCAGGTTATTCAGGAACAGCAATTTTCAGTAAAATAGAACCACAAGATGTCTTTTATGGTATCGGAATCAAACAACATGATACAGAGGGAAGAGTAATCACACTAAGCTTTGATGACTTTTACCTAGTAAATGTTTATACACCAAATTCTCAAAATGAATTACGGCGATTAAAATATCGGCAGTCCTGGGATCAGGCCTTTCTTAAATATTTAAAGAGCCTAGCAAAAAAAAATCCGGTAATACTTTGTGGAGATCTAAACGTGGCTCACTCTGAAATCGATCTAGCTCGCCCCAATGCAAACACCAAAAGCCCAGGATTTACAAATGAGGAGCGTGAAGGATTTAATCAATTAATAGAATCCAACTTCATCGACACTTTCCGTGAATTCGAAAAAGGCACCGGCCATTATTCTTGGTGGAGCTATCGAGCAAAAGCCAGAGAACGGAATGTAGGATGGCGCATTGACTATTGGTGCATATCATCACCACTAATGAGCCGATTAAAATCATCAACCATACTCAGCCAGATAATGGGATCTGATCATTGCCCCGTCATGATGGAGCTTACATAATCGACTTGTCGGCCAAAGCTACAATTTGAAACTTTAATGAAAAATTTTCTTTGCCTCCTTCACATCATTGCTAATTTGATCTTTCAAATCATCCACGCTATTAAATTTCTTTTCTTCACGGATATAATTCACAAAAGAAACCTCAAGATTTTCTCCATAAATCATACGGTCAAAATTAAATAAATAGACTTCAAGTTTCGGGTCAGAATTATTAGAACCCATGACGGTTGGTCTGATCCCTAAGTTCGCAACTCCTTGAAAACTCTCACCTTCAAGGTTAGCTAATACTGCATAGACTCCATTCGGAATAGCTACAGGTTCAAAAATATCTATATTTGCTGTAGGAAAACTCATCCGTCGACCAACCCCATCCCCTTTTATTACCTGCCCAGAAATGGAAAATTCTCTACCAAGCAAACTATTTGCATCCTTGAGATCACCGCTCTTTAAGGATTCCCTGACACGCGTACTACTAATCACATCTCCACTCTCATCACACACACGATCAATACCATTCACTTTGAATCCCAAGCTCTTTCCCAATTCAGTTAATAGATTAACGTCACCTTTACGCTCATATCCAAATCTAAATTCATTACCAACAGAAATAGATTTAAGTGTGCATGAAGCAACTATCTCGCCTACAAATTCTTCTGCGCTCTGATTTGCCCTGCTCTCATCAAAATTAATAACCAACAAATAATCGGCACCCAGTTTCTCAATAAGATTCTGCTTGTGTTCCGAAGGCGTAATTATTGGCGGAGATTGGCTAGGAGACAAAATACTTAAGGGGTGAGGATCAAACGTAAGAACAACCGCCGGGCTTTCATCGGAACAAATAATATTTCTTATCACTGCCTGATGTCCCACATGAACCCCATCGAAAAAACCAATCGCTAAATTAACAGTATTTTCAATTTCATTTAGTTCTGAAAAAGAATTTAATCTGAGCATGCTAACATCAAAAATTTAAACTCCGCGCAACCTTGACACGTCAGCCAGACTCAGAGCTCTTTCAGCCACACTCTCACGCGTACCATTCTTGAGCTCATCAAATGTAATCGCCCCATCAGCTAAAAATTTCCCAGACTTCGTCCTCCGCAATGAGCTCAAGTGCGCACCACAGCCTAGCTTCGCCCCTATTTCATGGGCATAAGTTCGAACATAAAACCCCTTACTACACACTACTCTAAAATCAAATTCAGGTAATTTAATATCACACAATTCATAATCATAAACATGAACAAGTCTTGGATCCCTTTTAACCTCCTTCCCCTCTCTAGCTAATTTATACAAAGGAACACCATCCTTTTTGATCGCGCTAACCATTGGTGGAGTTTGGTAAAAGTCACCAGTGAACTCACTTAAAACTGAATCAATTTCATCCTTAGTAAATTTTTGCACTTCAGTCTTCTCAATTAATTCACCTTCCTTGTCCTGAGTCGACGTCACCTCACCTAGCTTTACGGACCCCACATATTCTTTGTCCTCTGCCATCAATAGGTCCTGTATTTTAGTACCACGCCCAAGCGTAAGAATAAGAAGGCCAGTTGCCATTGGGTCCAGAGTACCACAATGGCCTATCTTTTTTTGTTTTAGTGTGCGACGCGCCACAGACACAACATCATGTGATGTCATGTCTGGATCTTTATCGACTAAAAGAACTCCGTCTACGTTGTCCATTGATCAAGTTATTGTATTACAAATTTCGTCTAAAACTCTCTCCTCAACTTCATGCAACTCTCCATTCACTCTGGCACCTGACGCAAGAGGATGGCCGCCGCCACCAAAATGAGAGCAAATCTTACTAACGTTAGCTAAGTTAACATCTTTAGAGCGCATGCTGACCCGCACACTGCAATCTTTGAGTTCTTCAAAAAAAACTGCAACTCGAACACTATCAATTCCTCTAATCAAATCTGACAAATTTTCACTATCTTCGGGCTTTATTGAGAGTTCTTCTTTAGTCTTCAAATCAAGACACCAAGAAGCAACTTGATCATCAACCGTCATTCTTAAATTTCCAAGAAGCTTCTTAAGCAGTTCAATCCTTCTATATGGATAACGCTCATAAACAGCCGATGATAAAACTCCACAATCAGCTCCCATTCGCAATAAATCGGCAGCCACTTCATAGGTTCGAGCTGTTGTGGCAGGATATCTAAAGGACCCAGTATCGGTGGAAATCCCTACAAATAAGCTATCACGAGAAGCAGCAGGGAAAGGAAAACCTTCATTTGAAATCAATTCATATATTATTTGCGCTGTTGCCGGTAATTCTGGATCCACGTAAATAAAGTCTCCATACCCTTCATTGGTTATATGATGATCTAGATTAATAACTGGCTTCACAAGTTTTACAGCTTCAATACATCCCCTTCCAAGTCTTTCATGATTTGCAGTATCAAGAGCAATACACAAATCGGCATCCATATGATTCTGCGGAGGCAATGAAATTTTATCGGAACCTTCCAAAAATTTTAAGTTTGAAGGGCACCCATCCTCATTAATCAAATTTACCTCCTTTCCTAACTCCTCAAGACTTGCACCAAGAGCAATCTGAGAGCCAATAGCATCTCCATCAGGCCTCACATGAGAAATAATAACGACTTTTTTTGCATCACGAATCATCGCCCCTATCTCTGCAAGTGAAGAATTATTATGATCAAACATTGGCAGAAAAATTCCTAATTAATCGTCAGAATTGGCATTTAAAGATTCATCAGAATCCTCGTAATTTATTGGATCCAAGCTGTCTATTATATTTAAGGTTCTCACACCTCTTTCTATGGATTCATCCGATTTGAAATGCAGTTTTGGAGTGAACTTCATAACCACCCTTTTTGATATTTTCTTCTGAATCATACCTCGCTCCTTATTCAAGGTATTAACTACATTGACCTTTTCTTGATCAGATCCAATTACCCCAATGAATACATGCCCATTACGTAAGTCTGGAGTTACATCAACATCATTCACTGTAACCAAAGCATTGAAGCCATAATCCTGAGAGATTATAGATCCAATTTCCCGCTTTAACAATTCACGAACGCGTAATATACGCTGACTCATAACCTTATTTCTGAAAACTAGCTGTTATAAACTATAAGAGATTTCGTGTTAATTATACAATCACCCAGAGCTCACACTTCAGAGTGTCTGTTCGACTTTCTCTAATTCGTAACATTCAATTATGTCACCCACTTCATACTCTAGATAATTCCCAAGACGAATCCCACACTCAAGACCAGTCTTAACTATATCTGCATCATCTTGAAATCTTCTTAATGTCTGAAACCCTCCATCATATACTGATTGTCCCTGCCTAATGACACGGGCACGGGCCTTACGGCTAATCTGACCTTCATTAACAATACAACCTCCGACTCTTCCACGTTTGATCTTGAATATTTCTTTCACTTCAGCCCTGCCAAGTAACTTTTCACGGGTCTGTGTATCCAACATACCAAGCATCGCTTCCTTAATCTGATCAATGAGCTCATATATGATACTATACAAACGTATTTCAACCCCCTCTTGCTTACCTAACCTCAAAGCCTTATTTTCAACCTTAACACCAAATCCAATAATAATTCCATCAGAAGCGCTACACAACAACACATCAGATTCTGATATCGGACCTGCTGCTTTGTGCAAAATTTCAATGTCAATTTTTTCACTTTTGATCTCCATGAGCGAACTCTCAATCGCTTGGATTGATCCCTGTACATCTCCCTTCAAAACAATTTTTAATGTTTTCTTTGTGGACCCAATCTCCGCCCAGATATCCTGTAACCGGGCCTTGTGCGGCTTCATAAGCTTTTCTTGCCTTAACTCCTCCAGCCGCTCCTCACTTAATTTTTTCACAGCCCTTTCGCTATCCATTACAACCAGCTCATCGCCTACCTTAGGCACTCCACTAAAACCCAAAACTTCTACAGGCATTGACGGGCCCGCTTCCTTTAACTGATTTCCAAAATCATCAAGTATTAATTTCACCTTGCCAAAATAAGGACCACAAATAAAGGAATCCCCAATGTTTAAGTTGCCCGTTCTAACTATAACACTTGCCGTTGATCCTTTACCCGCCTTACTACTTGCTTCTATCACAATTCCCCTCGCCGCACCTTCAGGATTTGCTCTAAGCTCCATCACCTCAGACTGCAGCGCTATCATTCCAAGTAAATCATCAACACCAAGACCTTCCGTAGCTGAAGTTTGAACACATATTGTTTCACCGCCCCAATCCTCAGGAGTAAGATCATTCTCTTGAAGTTGAGAAATTACTTTATTCACATCTGCACCAGGAAGATCAATTTTATTGATAGCCACTATTATGGTAACACCCGCAGCACGTGCATGACTTATAGCTTCGTGAGTAGTTGGCATAATGCCATCATCCGCTGCCACAACAAGAACTACTATATCTGTAATATCTGCTCCCCTCGCACGCATTTCCGTGAATGCAGCATGACCAGGAGTATCAATGAATGTAATATTTGCTCCATCATGCTCAACGCTATAGGCATTAATGTGCTGAGTAATTCCTCCAGCTTCTCCGGCCGCAACACGGCTGGACCTAATTGCATCTAAGATAGAAGTCTTACCATGATCAACGTGCCCCATTACAGTCACCACTGGTGGCCTAAAAGGTAATTCATCCTCGCCTTGAGCCTCCGGCTCTGGAGGAGGTGGCTCTTCAAAAACTTCTTCCACTTTATGAACGCCTCCACCCTTCTCCCTTTTTTCTTTCTCAAATAAAAACCCATGATTATCGCAAATTGTAGCTGCCACTTCCGGTTCAATCGAACTGTCTAAACTAGCAAACACATCCAACGCCATTAAATCCTTAATAATATTAAATGGCTTAATCCCCATCTTATCTGCTAGATCCTTGAGGATAATAGGAGGTTTAATGTGAATCACTTTTGCATCATCAATATCATCATCTGCCCCATCACCTTTAGGAGGTGCATCTTCTTGGACCTCACCATCAATCAATTTTGATATTGGAGGTAAAATTCCCCCGACTTTTGATGACTGAGCCTCCAGCTCTTTCTTCCTACCCTTTCTCGCTTCTCGTTTTTCCTGCTCTTCGAAAAGAGACAACGCTTCCTTACCATTGTCGTCTGAAGCGCTCAGAGACTTATCTATAGATTTTGCATCATCGGATTGCTCCTTATCATCTTTTTGATCGGATTCTTCCGGTATGGAATTTGATGGCATTAATTTCTTTTTTAACTTTCATGGGTGCTGACTCCGTAACTTTAAACAGATTCCGGTTCACCCTCTGATTCTTTTTCGACCTCGGATCCTACTGACTCCTCAGCGCCCTTTGACTGGTCTTTGTCTTCGTTTTCAGCAGCAACATCATCATTACTTTTTAGATCAATGTTTCTTGCCGCAGCACATATCTTTTCTGCCGACTCTTGGTCTCCCTCAAGAATCTCAGAAACATCACTAACATCAACCATAGAGAAAAACTCTAGATTAACTATGCCCCCTTTAACCAATTTAATAGCAGTATCAATATCAATGTTATCTTCACCAATGTGCGTTACAAATTCTGTAGCAGCATCTATTACTCGCTTTTCAAAGATTTCAGTCTTCGAAGCATCTTTTTCAATCTGTACGTCCCAACCAAGCAGTCTTGATGTGAGCCTTGCATTTTGCCCTCTCCTACCAATAGCCTTTGAGAGCTCTTCCTCATCAACAGTGACCTTAACTTGGTGCTGTTCCTCATCAATTTCTATCGATCGAATAATTGCCGGCTTGAGTGCATCTGTTACAAATTCTGTCAGATCCTCGCTCCATCGAATTATATCAACTTTTTCGTTATTGAGTTCTCGGACTATATTTTTAACCCTAGCGCCTCTTAATCCTACGCAAGCCCCCACTGGATCAACCTTAGGATCCGCAGAATAAACAGCAACTTTGGTTCTAAAACCAGGTTCACGGGCGATCCCTCTAATCTCTACTGTCTGATCCGCGATTTCACTAACTTCAAATTCAAAAAGCCGTCTAACAAAATTTGGGTGACTCCTAGACAAAATGATCTCAGGACCTCTTGCCCCATTCTCAACAGCAACCACATATGCCCTTATCCTATCGCCTATGCTATATTGGTCTGTGGAAACCCTCTCACGCGAAGGCATCGTTCCTTCGAACTTGCCAAGATCAATCATTACGTCAGATTTATCAAACCTACGCACAGTTCCACCAACAATATCACCAGCACGATCCTTAAATTCGTCGTAAATCATAGCTTTTTCAGCTATACGGAGTTGTTGCATCATCGTTTGCCTTGCAGTCTGTGCCGCTATCCTACCGAAATCTGTTGGAGTCACTTTAACTTCAATTTCATCGCCTAACTGCGCTTCGGGATTGATTTTTCTGGCTATCTCCATTGAAATTTCTTCGTATGGAGATTTTACATCTTCTGATGCAATTAGTTTTGCAACTGCCACAATATCACCCTTTTCCGGATTAACATCTACTCTCAACTCACGTGCTGGCCCAACACTTTTGCGAGCAGCCGAAAGCAAAGCAACGGAAAGTGCCTCGACCATAGTTTCTCGGGCAATTCCTTTCTCTTTTTCATAATATTCAAAGAGGACCTGGATTTCGCTTGTCATTTCTTTTTACTCTAAGACGAAAAAAGAGCGGAACTAATCGCCCACCCTTTCTTCAAGCATATAACTATAGAGTTAGAGTCCTTACCGTCAAGCTGGAAACCCCTAATTGGATAGATCAGTGATGATTAGCCTAATTTCTCGTCACTACTACGCTTAATCTCTATTTCGCCTAAAATAGCTTCCTGCCGCACTTGAAATTCATTTAGCCTAATAAGCTCAAGTAAAGCCAAAAAAGTAACCATTACCTCACCTTTCGTTGTAGCATCAGCAAATAACTCAGCAAATTTGATTTTTTGTCCTTTATTAACGCGAACCATTAAATAATCGATTTTATCGCTAACAGTAAATCTATCATCGGCTATCTCAGCCAAACCTTCCTCATCTTCAAATCTCTTAAGGATTCCCTGAAAGGCTCGAATAAGATCAAATATACCAACATTTAAAACCGGCTCTTCATCATCCTCCTCCTCTACGTCTTGTCTCTCTGAAGCAAAAATCTGCTGATTGTCAGCTTCCCGCTTTTCTAAATAGTATGCGGCATCTTTGAATTTCTTATATTCAACTAATTGTCTGATCAACTCCCACCTAGGATCATCTTCATCAACATCCTCCTCTGGAGCCTGCTCGTTTCTTGGCAACAAAGTCCGACTCTTCATATACATTAGCGTTGCCGCCATAACTATAAATTCACTAGCAAGCTCAATATTAAGAATTTTAAAAGTCTCGATGTATTCTAGATATTGACTCGTAATTCTTTCAATAGACACATCATAGATATCGACCTCGTCCTTCTTAATTAAATAAAGAAGTAAATCGAGGGGGCCTTCGAAAATTTCTAATGATACTCTGTTTTCGGCTTCCAAAGATTTTCAATTAAAACGCGATTTATAAATCTATATAATAAATTATAATATGGGAAATCTTATACTTAAGATTTAAAGATTTATTCTTAGTTCTTTTTCAGTTTGATTGCAACTTGATCAACCAAGTGCTAAGAATCAACTGAAAACGGCTCCCTTAGCTCAGCTGGATAGAGCAACGGATTTCTAATCCGTAGGTCAGAGGTTCAAGTCCTCTAGGGAGCGCTTCCATTTAATCTCGTTAGTTTATTTTCCTCTTTTCAGGTAGGCCACGTAAAATAAGGCTAGGCTAAAAGTGTTAAAATATAGTGATTTTACCTTCTATAATTGTAATTTGAGAGACTTACAATCATCAATCCCTACCTAAACTTCTTAGATTAAATAATAAAAACCAACTTGCGACCATCGAGGAAACAAGTAGAGTCGACCCTTCAAAAAAAAGCGCGGATAGCTCAGTTGGTAGAGCAGTTGGCTTTTAACCAATTGGTCCTGGGTTCGAGTCCCAGTCCGCGTACTTTTCCCCAAATAATAGAGCTAAAATCACGAGATTAATAGTGTTCTCAATTAGAGGGTAAAACAGTTAGTCTATTTACACTAATTCTAATTAAATTGAAGCTCACAAAGCATCTTATAAACACCTCCTTGCTTACAAGAAAGCTCCTCGTGAGTTCCTGATTCAATAAATATACCATCTCGAAGAACAAGTATTCTGTCAGCCTGTCTGACAGTAGCTAATCGGTGTGCAATAATGATTGATGTTCTCTTACTCATTAAACTTTCTAGGGCTTCATGAACCAACCTCTCTCCCTCTGAATCAAGTGAACTAGTTGCCTCATCAAGCAGCAAAATAGCCGGGTCAGCTAGAATAGCACGCGCAATCGCTATGCGTTGACGCTGCCCACCTGAAAGCTTAACTCCCCGGTCACCCACGATTGTTTGATAACCATCAGGAAAAGATTGAATAAATTCATGAGCATTAGCCTTTTGGGCAGCTTGTATAATATCGACCTCTTCGGCTGCTGGATAACCATAAGCAATATTATCTCTTATCGACCCTCCAAACAATAGAACGTCCTGAGGAACAATTGCCATTTGCTCTCTCAAATCACTTAGAGAATAATCTGCAGCATTTTGTCCATCAAACTTTAACTCTCCTGAGGATGGATCGTAGAACCGCATAAGCAGCTGAAATAACGTCGATTTACCTGCTCCACTAGATCCCACAATCGCCACCCTCTCACCTGCATCAACTGATAAATTAATCCCCTTTAACACCTCCACATCTTTACGCGAAGGATAACTAAAAAACACATCACTAAATTCAACTTCACCACGCAAACGCGATGACTGACTATCGGGATGAGCTGCTTCAGGCTCCTCACTAAGGATTTCACGAACTCTAACGGTTGCCCCAACTGCTTTATGAAGCTGACTCAATATATCTGGAAATGAACCTAAGGCGGCTCCAACAAAAATACTAAACAATACAAATTGAGTGAACTTTGCAGCATCAATTTCCCCCCTCTCTAACATGCCCGCTCCATACCATACGACAAAAGTAATCACTCCAAAAAGCGCAAAGATAATGAACGAAACGAACAATGCACGAGCCTTAGACGCACCGAGGGTCAAATTTACAAATCCTTTAAGAGACTCTGAATAGCGAGACTCTTCATAATTCTCATTAGTAAAAGCTTTCACGCTAGCTATTCCATGAAGAGACTCTTCAACTACCACATTACTAGCAGCCAACTCATCTTGAGCTTCTCTGGTCTGCACACGAATACCTCTACCAAAAACTCCCATCAAAATAACAACGATAGGAACACATAATAACATGACCATTGTTAATTTCGTTGATGCAAATGCAATAAATAAAATACCACCTACCAACATTACAGATTGTCGAATAATTTGCGGAACAGTCAGTATTAAAGTGTCTCGTATTAGTGTAAGGTCTGCAGATATGCGACTGCAAAGCTCTCCAACTCTGCGCTCCGAAAAATAACTCATCGGCAATCGAACTAGTTTGCCATAAGCATCCTTTCTTATATCAGCAAGAGCTGACTCTCCAGCAAATGCAAACCACCTGATACGCCAATATGCTATAAATGCTTGCACTGCGAGAACCGCAATAAGAATAAAAGCTACTCTGTTAATATTCTCTTCAACACTTTTTGGATCTGCAATAGTATCGCTACTACCCATTGAACCACCTATCAAAATTCCCATCAAATACGGAAACGCGAGCGATAAGGCAGCCGTTAAAAAAAGACAAACTAATGCCGAATAAAAATACAATCGGTAAGGGTTTAGATAGGTAACAAGTTTCAATAATTCACTTAAACCCTTATCGGTCTCGTCATTATCTATGTTCTTCTTATTCCTTTTCCACATCTTTCTGGACGCCAACTGAAGGAGCTATAAGCAAGAAACGCAAGCATCCTTATTGCTGATGATCGATTGCAACTATAATCTCCCTGTTTAAGCTACTCAAAAGAATGGCTATTATGCAATTCCTAAAGAAAAACACTATATTGCCAATAATCTTTATTCTTGCTGTGCTTATAGGTGCAGAATTACGAGTTCGTGATCTTGGGATTCGGCCAATGCACACCGATGAAGCCGTGCAAGCATACCGAATGGGCGCTCTACTGGAGGGTGATGGCTTTGAATACAACCCGAGCGACGGCCACGGCCCAGGACTTTTACTCTTCTCTCTTCCCGTCACCCTAGTTAGAGGGGCCTCATCATACCTACAACTTGACGAGACGACACTGAGACTGACTCCCGCCATCTTCGGCATCGCCCTCATCGCAGCAACCCTACTATTCCGTAAACTAATTGGCAATACTGGGACCGCTGTCGCAGCCTTCCTAACAGCCATTTCACCAATGCATGTGTTCTTCAGCCGCTACTATATCATGGAGTTACCTATGGTACTTCTACTTGCAGTCTTCATTTTCTGCATCTGGAAATATTTCTGTCATCAAAAACTCAAATGGATGACCTTTGCCGGGTTCCTCGCTGCATTAATGCACGCCACTAAGGAAACCTTCGTAATTTCAATCTTTGCCTTTGTATCCGCAGCTCTCATTATCTGGATCATTGAGGAAACCACCAAGCGGAGAGCGGCAAGACTGGCCATCATTCCCCTCACCAAGCATGTCACTATAGGCGTGCTACTCTGTCTGATCTTTTCAGCTACACTCTATTCAATCTTCTTCACCAATCTCGACGCCATCCCAAAGAGTTACTCTACTTACCTGAACTATATGGAGCGCGCCGAAGGAAACGGGCACGAGAAACCCTTCATGTACTACGCGGAACTGCTCAGCTGGAAAAAAATGGAGATCTATACATGGAGCGAACTATTAATACTCGCATTCGCCACAATTGGCGCACTTGCAACCTTTCTCAGGCGTGACCTACCGAAGAGAACACGGGTTTTCCTAAGACTTCTTGCCACCTATACTCTATTAACTCTCTTGATCTACTCTGCCATTTCCTACAAGACTCCCTGGTCAATCCTCGCCTTCCTGCACGCAGCTATCCTACTGGCCGGCTTCGGCTTCAGTTCACTCCTCAGACTATGTAGTACAATTCCTAATAAGCTGACCAGCAAAGGCGCCCAAATACTAATAATCGTTGTGCTCCTTCTCGGATGCTGCAACCTCTTAAAGCAGGACCAGATCGCCAACTTCAAAACCACACAGACAGAGGCCAGACAAAAAAGCAAATCTGCTCCAAGTACCATTAAAAAGCTCTGGCACAAGCATTTCGATCCATTCCCCAGCTCACGTTCACAGGCCCCTTTCAATTCCGATCGGAACCCCTACATCTATTCTCACACTTCCCCCAGCCTAGTCACTAGACTTGTGGCACAGGTCAATGAGCTACGGAAAATAAACCCCCAACTTTCCGTGCTTGTCTGCCATCCTGAAACCGGCTGGCCGCTCCCCTACTACTTTCGAGACATTCAAAAAGCTGGCTACCCGCAACATCCTCGGGACCTAAAGGCCTCAGTAGAAAGCGACGTGGTCATCTGTGATGCTGCCTATGATGAGCAACTCACCTCCACTCTCGGCGACCGTTACATCGGGCCCGATATGATGAACCTTCGAGATAACGTTATGCTTCATATTTACATCGAAAAAGAACTATTCATTGAAATGGTTAACCGACGATCTACAAAATAATCATGCATGAAGAAATACATAAGATCGGAGCTCACGCCATGGCTACCGAATTTCAAATTTATGTAACAGGAACCAATGAAGCCAAAGCAATGGCCGTAGCCTCAGCCGCACTAAGAGACCTTGAACCACTAGAATCCGAACTAAGCCGTTTTAAAAGGAATAGCGACATATCCAGATTAAATCATTTACATAAAGGCGAAAGTACACCTATAGGGATTGCCGCTCTAGACTGCATACAGCTAGCACAGGATATTCATAGCGCTACAGAGGGCGCATTCGATATCACTATTGGCCCTTTAATTGCTGTTCTAACGAACCCTGATCACAGCCCCCGGGATCCATCTAGAGAAGAGCTTTCTAAAGCAATTGACGCCATTGGAATTAATAAAATAAAACTCAATCATGAATCATTAACTGCCACTGTTTTGTCCGACAACCTCTGGCTTGATCTTGGCGGAATAGGTAAAGGATATGCTCTAGATCAAATGGCATTAATTTTAAGAGAAAGCGGAATCAATAATGCCATGTTAGATGCAGGTGGAAGCACTCTATTAGCCTTTGGAGATGGCCCCGATGGCAACGGGTGGATAGGAGGTTTAGGTGAACCAGATTCGCCCGAAATCATATTAAAGAATAAATCTTTAAGCGGATCAGGATTCAGCGAAAGAGGCGAACACATTATTGATCCAAGAAAACATTGCCGCATACCTATGAAAAAATGCAACGCGTGGGCTCTGGCACCTTACGCCGCTCTTGCAGATGCTCTTTCAACGGCATTCCTTGCCATGACACCAAAAGAAATTGAAAATTTATGTGGAAAACACCAAGAAATTGAAGCCATCTTGCCTTCAATTTAATTCCTCACTTTCCTGAATGCCTTATCCATGATAAAGCAAAAATGCATACAGCCAATTTGAGGACTCAATAATACACAATACCTTGATGCCATCTTATTGAATCTTTAAATCCATGCTCAGGAACTCAAAGAACAATTATCTTAAAAGCGTAGTTCTATTGCTAACCCTATCGACCATTTGCCTAACTGTTTTTTGGTTTTGGTTAAGATTCGAAATGGCACGGCGCGGAGCCTCACAACTTCACTTCGCTGGGATCGCCCAATCAAAAGGAGACACATTAATCAGACAAATTTTAACGGGAACATTAATTCTAAGCCCTACGCTCTTACTTATATTTTATTCCCGCTCAAAACTATTAACCAAATATATAATTCGTCAGATCATACTCCCCTTCAGTTATAGCCTAGGAGGATTCATCGCTATCTGGCTTATCATCGATTTAAGCGATAACGGCCCAGACCTATCGAAAGCAGGTGCTCCAATGCTTGGCATAGCAAAATACTACCTAGTTCAAATACCTCAAATCCTTGTAGCCATACTTCCAATTACCCTCCTCTTATCCATACTGTACGCTTTAGGAAAATTATCTAGAAACAATGAAATTATCTCAATGGTCAGCTCTGGCCTTAGCCTAAACAAAGTACTGGCCCCTATTTTTTTTATAGGCCTTTACTGTTCATTAATTTCACTAACATTAAATTACGAATGGGCCCCAGAAACAGATGCCCACAAAGAGACCGTCTTGATGTCATTTGATACGAGCAACGCCCAATCCCAAAACAACCAATACAAACTCAACTCTCGACTTTACCGAAACAGAGAAGATCATCGAACTTGGTTCATTGGTGCAATGCCTCCTAACCTAGCTTCAGCAAAACTTAGGAATGTCGAAATATACCAGTCAGATGAAAATGGAACATTAATTCAGTCCTATTATTCAAGCCAAGCAAAGTGGAATCATTTAAACAATTCTTGGACATTAATCAATGGAACCATCATTCAATTTAATAAAAATAGCGAAAACATAGCTCAACGAAAATTTCACAGCCTTGTCATTACAGACTGGACTGAGACGCCAAGGAAACTTTACAGTGGGAATCTTAACCCTGAAGAACTAGGCATACCAGGCCTGTCTTTTCATCTAAAAAGTAACTCAGAAAAATCTGCTAAAAGCCTCGCCGCTTTTAAAACGCACTGGCACTATCGGTGGGCTCTACCGCTAAGTTGTTTAGTCATAACGCTAATTGCATCACCCCTTGGAATTGTTAATTCTAGACGAAATTTAACAAGTAGCGCTACAGCCGCAATGATCATTTTCTTTTTAATGTTACTATTATCAAATCTTTTTCTAGCCCTTGCTCAGGGAATGAAAATTCCAGCTCCACTCGGAGCCTGGTCAACAAACCTGATAATTGCTTGTATAGGAATAATATTAATAATTTCACGTCGAAATAATAGTGAAATTTCAATACTCTCAATTATAAAATATTTAAGGAAAGGGTATGAAAAACTATTACCTACCCAACAAAAACGAACAAACAGCCAACTCTCTTCATAACACTAATAAAAAATCACCCTATGGCAATTACCGATTCATGGAACATTCGCCCTCGCGCCAATGAGTGCAGCAAAACAAAACAGTCATTTCAAGATGGCGAATCCTTCTACGCTGCAATATTCAAAGACAATGAAAGCGAAATATACTCACGTTTAGATTTTAGCACAAAAGCTTGGGATGAGCTTATCGATGATAATGACAAAGAAGGCCTATTTTCATTTTGGCGTTCAAAGTTTGAAGAAGAAGCCCCACCCCCATCAAAAGAAGTTGTAGCAAAAGAAAGCGCAGAATCGATGCTTCGAAGACTTATTGATGAAAATGAGGCAAGAAGCGAAAATGCTAGGTATATACTAGCTGCAATGCTCGAACGTAAAAAAATATTAAAACCCGTGGATATAAAAGAAGATGCCAATTCGAAAATGCTTTTTTACGAGCACTATAAAAGCGGCGAAGCTTTCATTGTGCGTGATCCGCTTCTTAATCTCAGCGAACTGGATGCAATACAAGAAGAAGTATCAGGCTGGCTCGTAAGCAAAGAAAATACACCAAAGGAAGAAGAGGGAAACATCGCTAACAGCGCCACTCAATCAATATCCTAAAAGCGCTAAAATTTTCCTAGCTTTTCCGATACTATAGCGTTTTTCAAAAACCTTAAATCCGCCTTTTCTTATTTTTTTAAGAATTAGCGAGTAAATTCTACCCATGCAACGAGCGGCCCTTAACGAAGCGTAATCTCCTTCACAAATATTTGCTTCTGCTTCTTTAAAATAATAATCCGCTCGGTTCGCTTGCAGTTCCATAAGATCAATAAAAGCACTACTATCCGCGGAACTAACTAAATTTTCTTTCGTTATATTACACTTCTGGAGGTCTTCGTCAGGGATATATACTCTACCCATCTTATAATCCTCGCCAACATCTCGAATAATGTTAGTCAGTTGCAATGCGTAACCTAAATTAATAGCGTAATCCTTACTTCGAGGGTCATTCGCACCAAAAATCTTCAAACATATCAAACCTACAACAGAAGCCGCTCGATAGCAGTATCTTTTCAAATCATCAAAGTTCACATACTCAGTCCCGCTAACATCCATCTCCATCCCGCTAATAATTTCGGCAAAAAGCTCTGGCTCGATTGTGTATTTTTTCCTTAAAAAAGACACTTTACTTTGAAGAGAATTCGGATCCAAAAATCCATTAAGCAAACCGTCTTTCCATTCACCAAGCATTTCCATTCGCTGATCAAAGGTGAATCCCGGTTCATCGGCTATATCATCAACGACTCGACAAAAAGCATAGAAAGACTCCATGTCTTTTCTTCTCTCTTTTGGAAGGCACATAAGTGTAAATGCCAAATTTGACTTTGCATTTACTGTAATGGTCTTGGCATCTACTCCTTTCACTTAACAAAACCTAAATCAATATCAATATCTGACCAAATAATAAGCTTGATAATCATCTAGTTGATAACTAAACGCGGAATTTCTTACCTAATTCTCCCCCAATGCTCTAACGGCCAATAAACCATTAACCCAGGCCCTAATAGATTCTCCTCAGGAACAGTTCCCCACATCCGACTATCCGCACTATCATCACTGTTATCGCCCAAAGCAAAGTACTGCTCATTTTTTAATGAGACCTTATTAAGCCCCATACGGTCCGGCAAACCTGGCATGCGCCTTGTTAAGGTATAGCCGTCATAATCCTCTGACACCCTCACAATACCAAATTCAGTTGCAAGCTTATTGTCGACATAGAGAGGACCTCCATTTTTGCGGATTTCTAATTCGTCTCCAGGCACTCCACACAACCTTTTTATATAATGTTGAGACTTCATGCCTCCCCCAATACCAATAATGCCCTTAGTGTTAAAAACAAAAACTTCACCCCTGCTGGGACTACGGAAGTGATAGGACATTTTATTAACCAGAACTTGATCCCCAGTATCGCAATGTCCTCGCAACACAAAATCATTTTCTATCGGCAAATGATTACCGTTAACCCAATGAACATTCGCCTCTCCGCTACTAAGATTTGAAGAGCGGCCAATATTTAATGCTGCCCTTAACCCTAGACCTCCACGGTTCTTTTCCTGAAAAAGATTTTTAAGCGGCACTCCAACTTTAATTGGCTCCATGTTGCTGTCCTCAAAATAAATACGGGTAGATGTAAAAAATTTAAATCTAGTTACTTCTTGGAATTTTTCAATTTTGGACCCTTTAGGGATCGTGATATCTACATATGTTCTACCTTGGGAAAACTTGTCCCAAGCGGTTTGGATTAAACTCGGCTTTGAATACGCAGGGTCCCTGTCAGGGTCATGCACGTGACAAATAATGCCGTTCAATGTGGGCTGCATTGAGCCTGTAGGAATTCTAAAAGGCTGCAAGCAATATGACCTAATCCCTATAGCTATAATTATAGCCACAAATATAACTTCAAGATTCTCGCGTATTATAGGGTTTTTAGGCGGCTTTACTGCTTTCTCACAAATCTCAGTCAACTCTGTTGCTGTTACCTTTACTCGCTCTTTATCCTTCTCAGAAATTGCCTCATCAAAAGCTTCAAGCCTCTCTTCTAACTCTTGGTTATCTTGCTTTGAAAGAAGATCTTTTTTATAAGAAAGAAATTTTCTAACTCCTTTCCTTAAAAGTTTCGCTCTCTTCAAATATTTTGGACGCAACATAATACCTAATTAGAAGATGACTTTAATACTTTAATAAAAGCCTCCTGAGGAATATTGACTTTACCAATAGCCTTCATCTTTTTCTTTCCTTCTTTTTGTTTTTCAAGCAATTTCCTTTTTCTGGTAATATCACCTCCGTAGCATTTAGCTGTAACATTTTTTCTCATAGCACTAATTGTCTCACGAGCAATAACATTACCACCTACTGCAGCCTGGATAGGAACTTTAAATAATTGCTGTGGAATCACTTCTTTCAGCTTTTCACAAAGCTTCCTCCCATAATTTTGGGCCTTATTCGCATGAACGATCGAACTAAATGCATCCACAGGCTCTTCGTTAATTCGTATATCCATCTTAACCAATTTTGCAGGCTGATATTCAGCATGCTCATAATCCATTGAGCCATAACCACGGGTCATGCTCTTCATTCTATCGTTAAAATCCACAAGAATCTCATTCAAAGGAAGGACTGATGTTAGCATCACTCTCGACGAATCCAAGGTCTCCGTATGCTCGATCGATCCGCGCTTCTCCATAATTAATTGAATTAAATCCCCAATAAATTCATTAGGCGTCATAATGAAAGCTTTAACAGTAGGTTCTCGAATCTCATCTATTTCGGCTGGGTCAGGTAAGAATGTCGGATTATCTACAGACACCTCTTCGCCATTAGTTTTTCTCACCTCATAAATAACACTCGGATATGTTGAAATGACATCCATATCAAACTCTCGCCTCAAACGTTCTTGAATGATTTCCATGTGCAAAAGACCTAAAAAGCCACATCTGAAACCAAACCCAAGCGCTGCAGAACTTTCAGCAGAAAATTGAAATGCAGCATCATTTATTTGCAACTTACCCATTGCTAATTTCAATTGTTCAAAATCATCAGTAGTCACTGGGTAAATTCCAGAAAAGACCATCGGTTGAATCTCTTTAAATCCAGGCAAGGGCTCTGACGCTGGCCTCTGCACCTCGGTAACCGTATCGCCAATTTTTACTTCAGATGAAGACTTCATATTGGCAATCAGATAGCCGACATCTCCTGGCCCTAAACTCTCTCTCTTCTCCATTTTTGGCGTAAAGACTCCCACTTCCTTCACCTCGTAATTCTTACCAGTGCTCATCATACGAATTGCGGTCCCCCTTCCCAATTTTCCTGAAACTACCCGCACATACGAAACAACACCCCTAAATGAATCAAAAATGGAATCAAAAACTGAAGCTCTCAGCAATTGATCAGTGGACTCAGATGGCGGAGGAACTCTCTCCACTATCGCCTCTAAGATGTTCTCAATTCCAATTCCGATCTTAGCACTGGCTTGTATCGCCTCCTCTGCAGGTATCGCCAATATATCCTCAAGCTGTTTAAGTGCCATATCCAAATCAGCGCTTGGTAAATCGATTTTATTAATTACCGGGACAATAGTAAGATCCTGCTCGGTCGCTAAGTGCAAATTCGCAACAGTTTGAGCCTCCACCCCTTGAGCTGCGTCTATTATCAATATGGCACCTTCACAGGCCGCTAGACTCCTAGACACTTCGTAAGAAAAGTCAACATGACCAGGAGTGTCCAAAAGGTTTAATTTGTAAGTCTTTCCATTAATAGCTGTATACTCCATCGTCACAGGATGTGATTTAATTGTGATACCTCGCTCCCTCTCCAAATCCATAGAATCTAGTAGCTGGTCCTGCTTTTCCCTTTCTGAAATAGTCTGCGTAAACTCCAACAACCGATCCGACAGGGTAGTTTTCCCGTGATCAATATGGGCTATAATTGAAAAATTTCTTGTTTGCTCTGTATCCATACTAAAAGGCCCCCAATAAGAGAAAGCCTAATTCATAAAAACCCTTATAATGGGTCAGGACTTTAAATCGCGAACCATCCATTGTAAAGCCCCTCAACCACCTTGCATCGGCGGCATGAGGGCCACAACATGCCCATCTCTCAATTTATAGCCCCTATCAACATAGTCATGATCTACCGCAGCTCTGATAACGGAATCCCATTTCCTTAATTCTGCCCATTCTTCATATAGAAATTGCAAAAGCTCATCTATATTGCATTCACTGAAAGGTACTTCTATTTCTATTTGATGCTCTCCTACAGCATCCCGCAAAATCGAGAATAAAATTATTTTCAAAACCATAATTATAAAGTTGGATTTGCCGTGACCTCTTCCTTTAGCTCACCTATGACACGAAGGTTTCGATACTTCCCATGGTAATCAAGTCCATATCCAACCAAAAACAAATCATCTACCTCAAACCCAACAAAATCAGGGGTTAAATTCGCTTTCGTTTCTTTTTTTTCTTCAATAAGCTTTCGTTTCTTTTTTTTCTTCAATAAGGTAAGGCTACTAACTTCTATAGGATTACACTCACGATTTATTCTCTCAATTACTGCCTCCAAAGTCTTTCCTGTATCAAAAACATCATCAACAATAAGCACGTGCCGACCAGAAAAATTAGGCATTCTTATGCAATTAATAAAAACCTCACCACTACTCTTTGTTTCCCCATAATAACTTTCCACGACCAAACACTTCATATCAAAATCAATTTCTAAGCGTGCGAACAAGTCCGCAGCAAGCATCAGGCTTCCATTCATTATGAACACCACTGTTAATTTACATTTATCATATTGAGTTGAGATACATTTAGCCAATTCGTCCAACCTGGAATTAATTTCAAGCTCACTGAAAAGAACTCTCTCCAAATCGTTAATATTATCATTTGTAGACATCTCACTATTCTAATCCAACATGGTTAATAGTCACAAAATATAACATGACCCAGAATCAACATAACATATCAGATTTAAGAATTTCTTACACAAAAGCTAAGTTGAATATTGAGGAAACAAATCCTTGTCCTTTCAAACAGTTCGAAAAATGGCTAAACGAAGCCATTGAATCCAAAACTGTTGAAGCTACTGCCATGTCTCTCGCTACAGTCAATGAACAGGGTCAACCCTCAGTCAGAACGGTCCTGCTAAAAAACTTCAACACTGAAGGGTTTGTCTTTTACACAAATTATGAAAGCCGTAAAGCTACTGAAATTGATTACAACCCAAGTGTCGGAGTTTGCTTTTTCTGGAAAGAGCTCGAACGGCAAGTCAATATAACAGGAACCACTTCAAAAATCTCAAAGGATCAATCAGAGAAATATTTCAAAAGCCGGCCAATAGGGCATCAAATAAGCGCCTGGGCTTCAACTCAAAGCAGTAAAATTCCCAACAGAGAATGGATGCTTGCTCGAGAAAAAAAGCTAAACTCCAAGTTCTCAGATGGAATAGTCCCGTACCCAGAGTTTTGGGGAGGTTTCCAAATATCACCTATTGAAATAGAATTCTGGCAAGGACGTGAAAATCGTTTACATGACAGAATAGTCTATCGTCTAGAAGAATCGAACTGGTCACGATCAAGGCTAAGCCCATGAACCAATTAATTACTCCCCCAAAGAACCAACTGCTGACCATACACTGGGACCAAACTCAACACTAATTTTATCTAAAAGTCGGTCAGCTTCATGAGGGTTTTGGCACAAAGCGTATAAAGTAGATCCTGATCCAGACATCAACGCAATTTCTGATTCCTTCTGCTCAAGTAACCACATTTTCATATTCGCTAGGCCTAGATATTTCTGAAAAACTGGGATCTCCAGATCATTATAAAATGAACCCCACGCAGTCGATTGAGGCACATAACTAACCTCCGGCAAAGGCTCAGCTGTAGCCCATTTAGAATAAGCCCATGCACTTGAAACTCCAAAATCAGGCTTAACCAATACTACTGAATAGGCAGGCACAGAACCCTCTAATGCTTTTATCTTTTCACCACGACCTGAACAAATTGCTGGACTACCATCTAAAAAAAACGGCACATCTGAACCAATGCTTGCAGCAAGTTCATGCAGCTGCTCCGAAGAAAGAGGACATCCGATAATTTTATTCACCGCTCTCAGCGTTGCCGCAGCATCACTACTACCTCCTCCTAACCCTGCTCCAACTGGTACACTTTTTGCTAGTCTTATTTTCCCATGAAATTCATTGCCAACCTCACATTGCAAAGCTCTTAAGGCTCGAAGAACTAAATTTTCACGATCAGATTCCAAGTTATAATCATTACATTCAAATATCAATTCCCCTGCCCCCAAATTCAAATCAAAATGAAGCTCATCCTTAACAGTTGCAATCGGCACCATTAGAGTTTCAATCTCATGAAACCCATCTTCACGCTTCTCATGAATCTTCAACCAAAGATTGAGCTTGGCGGGAGCAAATTCAAGGTGTCTCATAGGATAGAATTAATAGGACTTTAACCCAAAATAACTAACAACCAAACAGCAATGACTCATAACGTATTTTTTTGGCTAAAAGGAAACACAATGAATAACAAATTTGAAACAGAGGCAAAAAAACTCTCTAAAATCGATATTGTGAAAAGTGGATCCTTAAGAAAACTTGCAGGGACACCAGAAAGACCAGTGACGGATAAAACATTCACATACCATTTGTGCCTTGAATTTAGCTCCATCGAAAACCACAATGCCTACCAATCTCATGAAACTCATCATCATTTCATCAACGAATGTAAAGAGATGTGGGAGAAGGTGGTCGTCTATGACTCAGAAATAATCTGATTAGCATTCAACCCCTATCACTTTCAATTCCAATGAGAGCAAGCATTCTGCCAGTCATTCCCTTTTCTCTCCTATATGAATAGTACGCCTCTAAATTTTGCGAAGTGCAGTCAAGATTGTCATGAATAGAATGAGCTGGGACTCCGCATTCTAAGCAATCTTTCCGTATCCAGGACGCAAAATCAACTTCGTACGCTGGAGGTCTAATGCATGAACTCAGCTGCACCACTAAATCATCTGAATCCACTCCATTAGAATTCATCAGCATTAATACTTTTTTTACTATTCCCAATTGGCTTCCCTTTTTTCCAGAATGGACAAGAGCAACTGCACGGGAATTCTTATCCGCTATATAAACAGCACAACAATCAGCGACATAAATACCTAGCAATAAATCCTTTTGGAAGGTTATTAAGCCATCAACATGAGGAATTGGATCCTTTAGACCTGTTGGAGCATCAACGATATGAACATGATCGCCATGGATCTGCTCAGCTAAAGCGACATCATTGACTGAATAACCCAATGCATTTATTCCCTTTTCATAGTATGGCGTCAAAACCTCTAGGGCTTGTTCTTTGGAATAAAGATTAACAGGAAATTTAGAGCGCCTAAGTATAAAGGTGTGCTTTATATCAGAAATTTTCTCAAGGGAATTGAAGCGGCTTTGGTTAATCTTCACAATGTTTTCGAGTGTTTATTATTTATATCATAATAATTAATAGCCTTGAATCATAAGAGCCATCAAAACAAAAAGCCTCGACCCATATAAGGCCGAGGCTTTTACAATTTAACTTTGAATGTATTAATTATTCGCTAATCAGATCAGAAGCCTCCATCACAGCTGACGTGACTCCTGAATCCATTTCAGCCATCACTTCGACTAAATTTTCGATAATATCTTCTCTCATTTTATCAACTAAATCGATGCCTTTACGTGTGATTTGAACCATCACTTTCCTGCGATCATCTGACGCATGCAATCTTTGCACATAGCCAAGCTTCTCAAGTCGATCAACTAGACCAGTAGCTGCCGCAGTCGAATGGCCCATCTTCTTTGAAATATGAGTCATTGTTAAGTAATCCTCTTTTGCTAAGTATCCCAGCAAAAAGAACTGAGCATAAGACACATTTCCCTTGTTGAGCTCCTTCGATAAATTCAAAAGAAAGGAACGTTGTGTGAACATTATGAAATCAGCCAATCGCCCAGCGTCCTTCCTTACAGTTTGGTTGTTGTCTGTTTCCACTTGCATAATCTTTATTGTTTAAGATTTAATTTATTATAATTAACATTAATATTATAATATATAAAATATCTATGTCTATTATAATTTCTATATTTCAGTAATATACTTAGTATCCGTTGATTTATATAATACCCAAATAATGAATAATATCAAATTTGTTTTGCATAAATTTTAAATTTTCTCATAACTGAGAAGTTAAGTGCGCTTAATTTTAAAATTAATTAAGTTTTAAAAAGGTCTTAACCCTAAAGTATTTAAATTTTACCGAAACTTCTAATCTAATAGTTGATACAGATCGACTATCTCCCCTTCCTCAATACTGCTCTTTGGATTTACTTTTAATAATGAATCAGATTGAGAAAGCGCGAGCAAATTATTAGATCTCTGATTTCCTATTGCTTCAAATTTTCCCTCCTTAACCTTACCACATACATAATAAGGCCGGTCAGTCTTATTATGCAGGTGCGAATTCATTGAAGCCTTTAATGTTCTTGAAATAAGAGACTCTTCAGACGCACCAGCCCTCATAAGGATTGCAGGTAGCACAAATAAATGAAAACAAACGAATGCAGAAACAGAATTACCTGGCAAACCAAATACTTGGCCATTTTCTCCATAACTTCCATAATAGAGTGGTTTCCCAGGTTTTATTCTTACACGCCAAAAAATCTCATTTACTCCACCTTTTGCTAAGGCCTCTTTCACATAATCTCTATCACCAAGACTGATTCCACCAACGACTAAAATAATATCAGCCCATTTTTTCATATCGCGAAACTCCTTGGAAATTTCACTCATATCATCTTTTGTTCGCGCAATATCAATTTTCTCTAATCCTATTTTTGAAACTGCTGCTTTCAGCATCAACCCATTACTGTCATATGATTGATGAAGTTTTATCTGCTTTTGATCGAAACTTATTAATTCGTCACCCGTGGTAATAATTCCGATACTTGGAAAACTACCAACAGAAACTTCACTGATACCGCCTGCTATTAATGCGCCCAATGCAGAAGCTTTGACTCTGCTCCCTTGATTTAATATTTTCTGATCTTTTAACATCACCTCTCCAACTCGCCGAACATAATCGTAAGGAGAAACTTCCGCGTTAATCGAAATCAATCCATTAGTTAAAACATCAACATCTTCTTGCATAACTACGGCATTTGATCCCATTGGAATCTGAGAACCAGTAAATACTCTGAAGGATTCTCCGGAATCGATCGCCTCATCACACATTCCCCCAGCAATACTCTCTCCCACTACCCTTAGCTTTTCTGAACCCTCTTCACAATCTGAAGCTTTTATTGCATAACCGTCTACACCTGACTGGCACACCTGAGGCAAATTTATTTTAGCTCGAGCATCCCTTAACACAAAACAACCCACAGATTCAGACACAGGGACAATTCTTTCCACCGGTAAGGGTGTCGACTTAAGAATTCTTTCTAAAGCTTCAGATTCTTCAATCATTTAAAACCTCATTATTTGATTCAATCTTCAGAAGGTTGCTCTAAATTCAAAGGAGCAGCTTCAACATTATTCTCATTATTACTTGGCTCTTCTGAATATGCTGCATCTATTTGTTTTTCCTTCAACTTAAAGAAAACCCAATCTCCTAATCTAGGATCTCCGTCCAAAATATCAGCGCATATAAATCCTGTTCTTCTCTCCGGACTGACGCTTAATTTTGCTTTTGAGCTCACACCGCCTTCACTCATTACATGAAGGACAGTCCCCTTCCTAGGCTTCAATTTAGAAGATTTAATTAAAACGAATTCTAATGACTCCTGGACAAGGCATATTTCACCAATGAAATATTTATCTTCACTATTATTATCTGGATTTTTCCCCTCTCCATTTACTCGATCTGATGGCTTTTCTTCTCTCTTTCCAAAATCATCATTAAAAACACAACCTTGCAGAACCGTGAAAATCAACGTCCCGTACAGAATCATGTGAAGTTTATACCAATTCATTAAGCTATTAGATCTAGTGAACTATAGAATTGATTATAGCAAAAGATTGACTCCACGGTGAAGCTTTGTTTTAGTCACCCAATTCAATCGCTTTGCAAAAGAAAAAATCAATTTTAGGTGAGATGGCTGAGTGGTCGAAAGCGCTTCTTTGCTAAAGAAGTGAACCTCAAAAGGGTTCCGTGGGTTCGAATCCCACTCTCACCGCCAGATCCGAGCGCATTAGTAGCTCCTAATTTCCTTCATCATTATCAGGCAATTGCAAACCTCTATCCTTTCTAGATTTGCCAGAAAATATTTGCCTGTTTTGAGAACAAATATCGCCCACCTAAGCCTTGCTTTGATTAATGACAACTAATTAAATATAAGCTAATTCGCTGATCGCTGTTATAATATATAACAGCAAAATATATTATATGACTTTAATCGACGCTATTATATTAGGGATCGTTCAAGGACTAACTGAATTTCTACCCATCTCTTCATCAGGGCACCTTGCATTATCTCATCAATTATTAGGATTTGATAAAGAATCGGCAGGAATTGAGTTCGATATATTGCTTCATTTTTCAACTCTCCTTGCTGTACTGATTTACTTTAGAAAAAAACTCATCTTAATGATCATGTCACTTCTCAAAAAAGGAGAAAATAAGGACAAAAAGATGATCTGGCTTCTCATTATAGGAACACTCCCAGTTGTTTTTATTGGGTTACTACTCAAAGATAGCGTAGAAAAAATAAGTTCTTGGCCCATTCTTGTATGCACCTTGTTGTGCATTACTGGCATCATTTTGTTCCTACCGATTTGGCTAAAGAGTAATAAAAGAATCAATCTAGGAAAGGCATCCGCCTTAATTATTGGTTTCTCACAAGCTTTAGCAATACTGCCCGGGATAAGTCGTTCAGGAGTAACCATAACAACTGGAATGATGCTTGGTGTGTCTCCAAAAACAGCTGCCGAATTCTCATTCCTGTTAGCTATCCCCGCGATACTTGGTGGCACTATTCTAAAGATGAATGAGATTTCATCTATCCCAGCAGATCAGTTTGGAATCTACTTGGTCGGTATGATCGCTGCATTTATTACTGGATTAATAGCTATTTTCTGTGTTTTAAATTTGATTAGTAAAGGGAGGTTCGCTTACTTCGGATTTTATTGCCTATTCATAGGAACTACGGGGTTGATCTATTTCGCATCGCGTTAACAATACAACCTACTATTAAGCACCAAGGCATAATAATAGGCGCACAGTGGATTCTATTAACCAAACTTTCTCAACGATATTTTTTCTGATCTTCTTTGCACTAACAGGCAAATCATTATCGGTTTCAGATTATGCTGAAATCCCGCCAGCAGCAGGATTCGATTTTCCAGTAGGAACTCCCAATGCTGAAGGCTATTATAAAGCACGAGGGTTCTGGCCTAACGGCCACGTTGGAGAAGACTGGAACGGAAAAGGTGGAGGTAATTCTGATCTTGGTGATCCTGTATACGCAATAGGTGAGGGAATCGTCGTTCAGTCTCGTGACGTTCGTCGGGGATGGGGAAACGTCATTATTATACGCCATGCTTTCATTGATAAAAACGGCACTGCCAAATTGCTTGATTCACTATATGCACACCTTGATTCCAGAAACGTAGTACTTAATCAAATCGTCAAAAGAGGTCAAAAAATTGGGACGATAGGAAATAATAGAGGCATGTACCTCGCTCATTTGCATTTTGAAACCCGTAAAAATTTGGCAATCGGAATGCACAGGAGCAGTTTCTCTAAAACTTACTCCAATTACTATAGCCCAACTTCATTTATCCGATCTCATAGACAATGCACAGAATCTAAAAAAACCTTGAAAGTCCCCATAAATACATTTGCACCCTACCCTGGAGCATATCCAAAAGGCCAAAAGGAACCAAAATCGACGATTGTTGCAAAAGCTAGCCCGAGCAAACCGATCAATTCTATTAAAAATATTCTGACTAAACCGCCGCAAAGAACATCGCCTAAAACAGTGATTTTCAAAAAAGAAACCACTCCCAAGTCAGCTCCAAAAACAAAACCACCCATTGCCAAAAAGAATACTCAAAAAAAACCATCCAAAGTAGATCCTCCAACGAAACAACTTGGTTTACTTGCCCGCCTAAGAGCAAGATATCCAAGCACGAAAAGTGGGGCCGGGAGAGTTAAGCGGAATAGATTTTCACCGCGTAAAAAACGCTAGTTTTATTCTCAATAATTTTATTTCTTTAGGGATCTGAGAAGATAAAATTCGAAACTATCAACAAGCGCTTTCCAGCTTGCTACAATTATATTGTCAGAGACGCCAACGGTTCCCCACGTTTCATCACCATCAGTTGAAACTATGAGGACACGAGTTTTAGCCGCAGTTCCAGTGTGACTGTCTATAATTCTAACCTTATAATCTCGCAGTTCTATATTCTTAATAGCGGGATAGAATGGTTCCAAAGCTTTGCGTAACGCCCCGTCTAGTGCATTTACTGGACCGTCTCCCTCTGCTACCTTATATGTGCTCTTATCATCCACCTCAAGTTTCACAGTTGCCTCGCAAGTCTCAAAATGAGTTTCAGGATGACGCCGTGTTGAGCAATGATATTCTTGTAATTTAAAGAGTGGACGATAGTCATCAACAGCTTTCCGAACGAGCAACTCGAATGAGCCTTCCGCTGCCTCAAACTCATATCCATCTTTTTCCAGATCCTTAAGTTGAGTCAGAATTTTTATAGCAGTTTCACTGCCCTTTTCCAAATCATGACCGAGCTCCTTTGCCTTCATTAAAACATTACTTTGCCCTGAAAGCTCAGAAATAAGAATAATTTGAGAATTTCCAACCGTCTCTGGCTCTATGTGCTCATAGCTGCGCGATAACTTTTGCACAGCATTAACGTGCATTCCTCCTTTATGAGAAAAAGCAGTTCTGCCTACATAAGGAGCGCGTTCATTATGTGCATTATTTCCGAGGTCATCTACAAAATGTGAGATTTTGGTTAATTTTGACACCTCCGCCCTTAGGTTAACTCCCATCTTCAATTCTAAGTTAGGTATAGCCGAAGTCAGATTACAATTACCGGTCCGTTCTCCATACCCATTAATTGTACCCTGAACATGAGACACTCCAGCAGTAACTGCCGCAAGTGCATTAGCAACGCCCACCCCAGTATCATCATGCGTATGAATTCCAAGAGGCACATTCAAATTCTCAAAGACATCTCTAGTGATCTTCTGAATTTCATGAGGCATAGTGCCTCCATTGGTGTCACATAAAACAATGACATCAGCGCCTCCTTGTTCAGCTGCAACTATAGTATCTATTGCATGCTTAGGGTCATCCTTATATCCATCAAAAAAATGTTCAGCGTCATATATCACCTCTCTCCCCTCCTCCTTTAAATAATTAGCCGTGTCGCGAATCATTGCCTGATTCTCTTCTGGTGTTGTCCTTAAAACTTCGGTCACATGCAACTTCCAAGTCTTCCCAAAAAAAGTAATTACTGGAGTCTCTGCTTCTAATAGAGTTTTAACCTGAGGATCAGTTTCAACACTTTTATCAGCCCTTCTAGTACTACCAAATGCAGCAATTTTTGCATTCTTCCATTCCCTTTTACGCGCCTCAGAAAAGAAGTCTACATCTTTAGGGTTAGATCCAGGCCACCCGCCTTCAATATAATCAACTCCAAAATCATCAAGCTTTTCCGCAACTCGAAGTTTGTCCAAAGAGCTAAACGAAAGACCAAGACCCTGGGTCCCATCACGCAGAGTGGTATCATATATAACGATTGATTCAGGAATAGACATATTTAGAATTATAGTTTGGAAGATCTATTTTTCCAGATTAGCGCTTTTGAAGAAATTATTAAAGATACAGAACCAATTCATCAGCGCCTAAGCGATGAAAATGGAAATATGGAGAATTCGTATAGACAGCTGCATCGACATAAATAATAACTCACACTTTGATTCTGACAAGTGGAAACAAGTAATTAACACTAAGACAAAACATGTATTCGATTCGCTTATCTATTTTTTTTTATTAGAAAACAAAGTTTGCGATATCTATAGGCTACTCAATGTCCATTTTAGCGAACCTAAAGGCCTATCCTTTCTCTATCACGGCGTAGGCATTATGATTGTGTATGGACTCAAAGTTTTCTGCTTCGATTCGGTACCATGAAATATTTGGAATATCATTAGACTTCATAGCAATGTTCCGAACAAGATCCTCCACAAATACAGGATTATCATAGGCCTCTTCCGTAACACGTTTCTCATCAGATCTTTTCAAGAGGCTATATAGCTGTGAACTGGCACAAGATTCGACTAGGCATATTAAATCCTCTATCCAAAGACTATCATTAAATCGAACAGAGTAAGTCACTATCCCTCGTTGATTGTGTGCCCCCCGCTCACTAATTGCTTTCGAGCAAGGACACACTGTTGTAACTGGTATTTTTAATACAATTTTTGAATCAACTTCATCTTGATTGGCAACAGTTTCAAAATTGACTTCATAATTCATCAAACCGGTCGCACCACTTTGAGGCGACAATTTCTCAATGAAGTAAGGGAACTTGATTGAAACTTTTGAATGCTTAGCACTAAGACGCCCTAGCAACTGTTGTGGAATAGAATGTAATTCGTTAACACTTAAACTTATTGGACTCTCATTTAATGCCTCAACAAATCGGCTCATGTGAGTTCCCCTACATTCCTGAGGTAAATTAACTGCTAAAGAAAATTCGGCTACCGTGTTTTGTTTTGACCCTGATTTGTCATGAATTTGTATTGGATGAGAATAAGAAGAGATTCCCACCCAATCAATTTTTATACCTCTCTCATCAGACTCTGATTGAGTATCTATTAAATCCTCCATGAAAATAAATCCTAACTATCTATAACTACAGATTCTCCTAAGTGGAACCCGCCTAAAGTTAGCACATCAATAAATGCAATGTTCCATGAATAGAACCTCCACTTTAATGAGTGTATCTCTCAATATTAGTAAATATTATTTAAGCAAATTCAAAGCACGCGAGCGTTTGATCTCTCTGGTAATCTTCCTATGAATTTTTGCTGAAACGCCTGTGACCCTACGTGGCAAAATTTTCCCTGTGTCAGTTGTAAATAGCGTTAAGACTTCCGGATTCTTATGATCTATCTTCTCGACAGGTATATCTAGACGCCTTCGAGGCATCTTGCGATTTGCTTTTCGAAGATTATAGGCGCGCTGCTCAGTTTTAGGTTCCATGAATTGATTATTATAAATGAATTATCGAAGCTCTCGATGCAATGTTCTACGCTTAAGAAATGGATTGTATTTAACTTTTTCCAATCTCCCAGGAGTTCTTAGGCTTTTTTTATTCCTAGTAGTTACATATCTTGATGGAGGCATATCGTTTTCACGAGCCTCAGTACATTCCAAAATGATTGTATCGCGAGCCATTATATTCTGATAATTTTAAGTTTGGGGAAGTGAGTTTAGACTCTTTTTAGGGATTTTCAACCCCAGAAGCATCATCCATAAATCCCGAAATACCCCTATCAGGAAGCCTTCGACCTCCTCTATTGCCACTTTCCCGTTCAATTTGAGCCTGACATTCTACAGTGTAGCGAGCAAATGGAATCGCCTCAAGTCGCGCGTTGATTATCTTTTTCTTAGACATTTCACAAATTCCGTATGTTCCATAGTCAATACGCTTCAGGGCTTCTTCAATTTCATGAAGCGCGTCTTGCTCTTGGGATAATAGATTTAATGCAAAGTCTCGATCATATGCATCACTCCCGGCATCTGCCTGATGCATTCCAAATGCGGATGAGTCACCTGCATCCGCATCAGATCTGAGGTTATCTTTAGCCACTCCCGCCATTGCATCAACGAGTGAATCACGTAAATCTAGGAGTTTTTGCTGTTGATTCTTTTCAAAATTTGTAAGATCTGACTTCCTAAGTTCTTGTCTCTCAGGAATTGGAGGGAATTTAGCCTCTTCTTCCTTTCTCTTTTGTTCTTCGGCTTTCTTCTTTGCTGCAGCTTCGGCCTTCTTCCTTACTGCTTCAGCTTTCTTCCTCGCTGCTTCAAGTTTCTTCTTTTCTGCTGCCGCTTTCTTTTTTTCTGCTGCCGCTTTCTTTTTTTCTGCTGCGATTTTCTTCTTTTCTGCTGCGATGGCTTTCTTCTTCGCTAATGCCTCTTTCTTCTTCGCTAATGCCTCTTTCTTCTTCGCTAATGCCTCTTTCTTCTTTGCTGCCGCAGCTTTCTTTTTTGCCAATGCAACTTTCTTCTTTGCTGCTGCCACAGCCCTCTTCTTAGCTAACACGGCCTTCTTCTTAGCTGCTACCACAGCTTTCTTCTTTGCTAATGCAGCTTTCTTTTTAGCGGCGGGATCCTTCTTCTTTGCGAGAGCCTTCTTCTTTGCAGGAGCTTTCTTCTTTGCAGGAGCTTTCTTCTTTGCAGGAGCTTTCTTCTTTGCAGGAGCTTTCTTCTTTGCAGGAGCTTTCTTCTTTGCAGGAGCTTTCTTCTTTGCAGGA
>Ga0163108_10000403_pt1 | contig 32192 bp, 16 predicted proteins | sample Fk1155metaG_FD_109644 | JGI IMG/M metagenome (GOLD analysis project Ga0163108, IMG submission 109644) | Marine microbial communities from the Central Pacific Ocean - Fk160115 155m metaG | ecosystem: Environmental > Aquatic > Marine > Oceanic > Photic zone | place: The Central Pacific Ocean...
AAAGTGCGATGTTGATCTTGTCTGGATTGCTTGGTTTAATCCATTGCTCTCGATCGAACACGGAAAGCACATTCAAGCAGAACTTATCGTCCAAATGTGTTTCGCCAGAATCTTTGAGCAAGTTGAGTCCGGGTAAGTTTAACGCATCTACAATCGGTGTGAGCGCATCTTGGCGACTGCTGTTCTTTAAGTTACCGTCGTGATTGCCCAAAATAATATATGTGGGAGCAATCTCTGCTAAGTTGCGGAAGAAATCAGAACACATCTCCACAAACTCTGGTGAGATTTGTGTTTTTGTGTGTGCGATATCTCCGCAGTGAACAATGTAGTCGACTTCTTGTTCTCGTAATGTTTCGTATAATTGTTCAAAAACAATTCTATACTCGTAATGATACTTCAGATTTTTGATATGAGTATCGCTTATATGTGCAAACTTCAAGTTCCCTCCAGACGTAGTTATGCCGTTAGTATTATAATACCCTATGCGGGATCTGTTGTCAAGACTTTTTTATTGAAGAAGTGCTCCTATTGCTCCGTATAACATCATTCCCATAACAAATGTGGCCATTCCAAGAATTCCCAATATCTTTAAAAGCTCTAAATCACTTATGCCTTTTTTAAAAAGATATCGTGAGAGCTTTCTAAGCATTTGTTATTCTATAGGCTCTATCGCACTTGCCGGAACTCGGGCGGGCTGACCTTGGCCATGCTTTGTCCATCTTACTTTATAGATAAGTTCCTCGCCTCTTTGTTCGGGGCGGCCGATGATCCTTCCTTCTGGTGCCACAACATCTGCTGCGGATTTTCTTTTTCTTACTTTTGTTCCAGGGTGCAATTCGCTCTCATAACTATCAATATTATCTTGCCACTGGCTTTCATCAAGAGCGGCTTCAAGCTCTTCTTTAATAATCTGTTTAAGTTGGGATTTGGTGATTTTCATTAGATTGGCGATCTCCTTGTTTATTTCTTTGACGGATCTTGTGATAGAAAATGCTGAATGATCCTGGGTAGTTCTTTAGCTGCTACTGCAGCCCAGTGTCTAACGATCGGCAATGGGGCCCGGAAGCCGCTCTCGTCCGGTGGGCCGAATCCCTTTTCAGCACTAGGTGGCTGTTCTCTCATTTGTGACGCCAGCATACCTATATTACGCCTTGCTTCACCAATTGTAAGTTTCATGCGGCTGTCGAGGGAGCCATGGGGGTCGCCTGCTCGGGGGCTGGAGGCACCAGATCGCGGACGGGGAGTGAACGCTCTGAGCCACCAATCTAGAAGAGCATAAGCGGTGCCTTTTTCGTGTTCTATAGCCTCAGCCCACTGCTTGCCCGGCTTGCCTGTCGACTTAAGGTACTCAAGATCTATGCTAGGTGCTTTTTTTCTACCGAGGCCTTTGAGCTTCTCGGCGCCGGCCTTGACCCAATCGCCTAGGCCTTCTTCCATCTTCTTCTCTTCACAATAGCCATGCCACCCACGAGACCCATCAAAGCCCTTCATACCGTGTTCCATCCACTTGCCTTTGCACTTCGCTTTTTTCTGTGCAAGGGAATCGGCGCCGCCAGCGGGCTGGTCGCTCGGATCTGTAGCCTCATTCAACACCTCTGTCTTCTCATCCATAAAATAACGAGGATCAATAAATTTTGTGTTTTTTCTTCTAGCCATGGTGTTCTCCTATACTGCCGACAGCAAATCTAACAATAAATAGTTGTCTCTGTCGATAAAGGTTGCGTTTTGTTTTCTATCCTCAAACACATCTTTTGGCATAGAGCCCACATCTTCGTAACCGCTTACATTTATCTTATATAATTCCACATCATACTTCAATAATGTTTTAATTACTTTTCGTTCTTTTTCTGCTGCATCAGGATCAAGTGCGACGTAGACTGGTGTGTCGTTGTAAACAATTTTTTTGATGAGCGAAGAATCTGTGCGTAGCGTTGAGCCCAATATTGGGACAGAATTTCCTGCGTTGATTGCATCGAATACCCCCTCCACAAGAATCAGATCTTCGTTCCAATTGACGAATAGCTCGTTAAAAACTATGTTTTTGGATGCTCTCGGATTCTTGTATTTGTAAGTATCACCATTGTAACTTCTTGCCACAAAATAACTAACATTTCCGTCATCATTGAAAGAAGGCACAATAATTCTGTTGCGATATTCTCCGCTAAAACAATAGCCAATCTTCCATTTTATAATCTGCTTATCGGTAATACCACGTGAATTCAAATAGTTACGAGCATATATGCCGGTTTTAGGAATTTTGCTATGGCAGAGGCTTACAAACTCTTCAGGGAGTTCAATGTGATCCGGCCGGATCTCTTCGTTTCGTTCCATAAAGAGATCGTCAAATCTTTCCAGATCTTCACGGCCGAATATTTCGTCCCATTTCTGTAGTTGAGTATAGGAACCGTAACTCCTAATAAGGCGCCTAATGCTACGCCCACGATAATCGCACACCCAACACTTAAAAACATTTTTAGACAGGTTAACAGAAAGCTTAGATTTGCGGTGATTGCATTTCGGGCATTTGTAAAGAGTTTCTGTGCCGTGCTCAAAGCCGTAGCCAAGCGCTTCATTCAGTATCTTCTTTGCTGCTTGCTTGTTCAATCGCCCACCCTGCTTTTGCTATAACAATTGCGTCCGCACGATCATACGACTCAGGTTTCGGATTTCCGTGCTTTGTATATTCTATCTTAAAAGCAGGCTCGTTGTCAAGCAAATATTGCAAAACAACTTGTTTCGCTTTTTGTCCTCTCGGAACTTTAATGCCGGCATGCTTGCGAGCGGATGTGGCGGCGATATATTTCGGCTCCATTTCAAACATCTCATAGGCTAGCCACGAAACAATGCCGTTAAAACGAGTGAGAGTTGAGAGAGTTTTGGCCGAGGATTTGCCTCCCATAAACATGTGAAGAGATTGTTCGATATAGATGTGGTTTATCTTGTTTTCTTTATCTTGATCGTCGGCTAGCCAATGCTCTTCTCTTTCATATTGGTAGTTGTCCATCAACTTAAATAACGCTTCTTTTATTCTCTCCGCCTTTTCAAATAAGTTTTTATATTTTCGCAAATCAATCGAATCGTAAAATACAATCTCGCCCTCTGCAACAATAGCGAAGCCGGTTATGCTGGTTGATATATCGATACCAAGTATCATTTTATACCTTGTAATCGCGCCACGTATATTTCTTTCGTGTTAGCAAATAATCTTTTTCATACATCTTGGCATGAGCTTCTTGTTCAAACCGTATTTGATAATATGCCTTTCGAGCATTTTCATATTTTATTAATCCCCGCAGCCAATCAAACACATACAGCATGTAAAAGAATAACACAAAAAGCTCTTTTTGTTGATAAATGTGAATACTTTCATGATTTAATAAAGCGGGGTTCATTTCTTCGCGCGAAACAATAAAAGGAAAGAGAGTAATGGCCCCCACAGATGGAAGCCAAAAACACATCATAGCGATCAATTTTGTAAAACGAGGGGCCACCACAGTTATTGGAATTTTCATATATCTATCTTTAACTTAAAAGAGTAATCTTGATCTTCTTCTTTTAGTATAGGGCTCGGCAATGTGGCAATGCCGATTAAGTTCTTATGTTTATCGTAAACACCAACCTTAGAAATATAAACGCGCCTCTTAAAGCTTGGCGTGAAATCATGAAAACTAGAACTAATAATATTTTTAATCTTTAAATTCGACGGCTCCTCAAAAACTTGAGACGAAGTGTAATAAGTTCTTGTCTGATCATATTCTAAATACGTAGGATTGTTAGAATAATTAATCTCGCCTCGTCTAGCATGAGCCATCATTGTCATAACTTGTGTTTCTGTTGTGCCCTGGAAACCTAAACTAAAAGAGGCACTAATATATGTACTGCCGGCTGTCGATTGATTTACGCCATCCTGCGCGCCGGCGCCATAATATATCCATTTTGGCTTGACATTTGAGGCACCAGCAACCAATCTAAGCTCGTTGGGATCCAATTCCCAGGAACCAGTCAGTAGCACGAAACCTTCATCATATAATGCAACGCCGGCGACAGATCCGGAACCAGGGGATCCCGGCGGCCCTACCTGAATAAGTTCTCCATTCTGTCTAGGATCTTGTAATTCTGCAGTTAAAGATCCTGTATAATACCACTTCAAAGATATAGATCCGGGGCGGATCTGAGTTCCATAAAAAATACTTGGGATTGATATTAAGTTTAATATTTGTTCGTCTTTATTGCCATATGAAGAAGAAACTTTATAGTGCTGACTTAAAATGCTATAAAAATTCAGTCGATTTCTTAACGAAATATAATGCGAGTTATATGTACCCGCAGAAGAAGATGGCGTTGGAATATATTCTCTTGTTATCGAAGCAGAAAGGGGATATGAACTCGACAGAACATCGCCATAGAAGAACTCATTTGTATACGTGGTCAGGGCGACTGTTTTAAAACTAGAACGAGCGCTATCTTTCGAGATCCATGGATAAATTATGCCAGTATCTTTAACGCCCTGGTCGGCGTCTCCAATGAATTTTCCAGTATTTGTCAGAGGTCGATCGATATTATATTCATAGAGACTGATAAAACCAGGAGGTATGTTCCTGGTTTGATCGTTTCTGGAGCCTGATTGGTCGGGAATTCCATTATAATAGATTTTCGCATCGTATACGAAAAACTCAGAACGAGGATATGCCTTCATCGTATTACGGAAGACATCGTTTTCCCCAAACTTCTTGAAAGACATTTCTAGTAATCCAGGCGAACGCGGATAGTAATATCGTTTGTTGGATCCTTTCTAAGTGGCTCTGACAGTTTTGCTGTGGCTAATAAGTCCATGGACTCATTATATAGACCTATTGTGGTAATATAAGACACCGGAGCGTCAGTAGCTGCGTTCTTCACTCTAATCTTACTGGCCGACAAGTATGTTGGATTAGAACTGTAATTGTACGTGTTGTGGGGAACCCGGCAGAAGTAAATCTTAGAGTTAATCTCGGTCGTATTATTAAACGAAATATTCTGAATTCTATGTCTAAAGGAATCGCAGGCCCCGGAAATGGATGCACCAGTCAGTGCTTGAACCGCGGTTTGCCATCTTCCCACTTCAGGGCTGTAATGGAAGTTTCGGGATCCCGTCACAGTACCATTACTCTGCATGAACACGGAAGACGAAATTACAGCGATGCCGGCTTGATAGAAAATAGCTCCGCTAGCGCGCGTGACCGGATGGCCGACGCCATCGGCGCTATCGGCAAATAAGAGCCCCATATCGCCACCAAGCACAGAGGTAGTGCCTTTTCCATCGGCAGTGGATTGATTATCAGATAAAACAACACCATGGGAAGCAGTCTCGCCGGGCGTAAATGGAGATCCATACGCCCCAGTACCAAGAGTGATGCTAAACGAACCTTTCTTAATCTGATCCTTCGTGAGTAATCTAGAGAAATTAATAATAAATACTTCATTCATCCGGCTAACATTGTCAAGAACCAGATCGCTTTCAAAACACCGCACATCGGCGGCGGGGTTCTCTGGGCTCCCAGATGCGAAACCCATGAGAGTTTGCGCGAACTCCGTATACATATTAATTTTCTTTGCATTCTGAGTTGATGCGGCTGAAGATAAAACACTTCTTGCAGAATAGCAAGCTGAAATATCAAAAATATGATTTGCTGAGGAACTTAAATATGGATAGTCATATATTGATTGAAACATTCCGTGATTATAGTTTTTAATGTTTTCTTCATTCGGGTGTGTTCCGTAAGTTCCGCTGACAATTGTTCCCGTCAGCGGAATGGCCTCGTGCAGCAACGTTCTAGTTGTCGTTACATCAACGTCGTCATCGAGGGCTGTTGTTTCTATTACTGCCATTTAAAATCTCCATTTGTTGTAAATAAGTGTTAGCATAATTAGCCGCTAACATATCTCAGTAATCTGATTGGTAGCTGTATGGTTGCTCCCGTAGCTGAACCCTGAACCATCACCACCGTGTCTATCACATCATAATATTTAGTGCCGGTGGGGGATTGCAGATGTGCATCTAATTTTTTGCTTGTTCGTCCATAGTCAGACCAAAGTCTTGAGCGTGTGGCGGACGCGTTGGTTGTTAGCTCGTCAATAAGGCCAAAATTAAGCAGGAGGCAGCTGCCGCGGGGGCCGCGGAGGGCAGACAAAGTGTCGTCATCAATATCATATGAAGAATCTTCATATATTAAATCTGACATGCCCGATACCGAGAACCGAGTATGGCCCTCCAAATTACCTAGGCCCGTGCCGGTGGCATTTACATATGATGAAATACTTAAACTATTATTTAAAGAGCCATCAGAATCACGTGAGAGATTTCCAGTATTTTTACCTACGCTGTTAATAAACTTTGCGTCACAATCAACATAAAAACTGCTATCCAGGAGGCCCGGTGTATCTAAATAAGCGGTTCTGTTCGTAGAACTCGCCGCGATAAGATTGGTATCCAAGCCACTTTCAAGAATAATTCCTCTCTCTTGACCCGATTTGTTGGCGAGCATGAAGCCCTTGTCGCCGGTCATCCCCCCAGTACCGGCGCCGGCTTCGAGAAGAATAGCCTCCCAGGTCTCACTATTGACTGCAACAAAAAATACACGATCATATTGGGCGCCGCAGGCCCAGCCTTCTCTCGTGAGCGTATCTTTCTCGTTAATTTTAATCGATGGCATATATAATACCTCTTTATTTCCGCCAAGAGAGAGCAGCCCATAATTAATCTCTGAATTTATATGGGTTGTCGCTTCGAAAATTGGTGTCTGCATAATTTCTAAATCATAATATGCTGAACCAGATGGATGAGAAAGGTCATATGTACCGTAATTAATTTCATCATCGCCGACACCAAATCGAGTAATCTTAAAATCTCCGTCTGCCATGGCTTCGCGGCCGGCTTTTGTCAAGACAGCATCAAGAATGATGTCGCCAGAGTTATCTAAAAATGCCATTTATTTTGTCTCCTTTTCATAAATAGTTATTATTTGAAGAAAGCTTCCTTTAAGTGCCTGCATATCTTAAAATTCTTAGAGGTATAGTAAGTTTAGAGGAGGAAGAGAAGCCTTCAACGTGAACCGCGGTGTCAATATAGTCGAATTTATCGGATCCGCCAAAGAGAATCTGGTTAGTGGCGCCAAATTTAGAATATCTAAAGTCGGTGGCCACATCTTTAGTTACGGTAAGCTCAGGTTTCAGTTTGAAATTAATTGCGCAAATCGTTCCGCGGGGGCCCGCTATAGCAGAGTAATCATTGTCGTCGGAGGATCCATAGTTATAGATCAGGTTGTCGATGCCAACCCCAATATACGGACTAAAATGTTTCAATACACTTCCATATGATATGGAAGGAACCTCTCTCAAAGATGTAAAGTCAGAATATAATATATTATCCTTATCGTTCTCAAAGTGGCTAGCTCTTCCTTGCACTAATAAAAGCTTCTCAACAAATCTATTATCACAATTAATTATAAAGTATCTATCCAATAAATTGTAATTTAATATATATCTTTCTCGACCAATTTTGTCTCTTTGCGGATAATCATTGTCAATGCCAGATTCAAAGAAAAGTCGATTTCTTTCCACGCTTTGATTTTCGAGATAATATATATTGGTTCCAAATAGTTCTGCCAACTTCTCTGATGTTTCTTCGTTTACCGAAATATAATAATATTCTTCTTCTCCGCCTTTATAGTTTCTTGGATATGCCTTCACAGCAGCAGAAAGCTTTTCATTTACTTTAATAACCGGAAGATACATTAGGGTGTCGCTATGGAAATTTTCAAGACCGTGGTTGATCGTTGCGTTCTCCGCGGAGTGAGCCTCTAGGAGAGGCTGTAGAACTACTTTTGTAAACGAGGCGGCTTCTACATCAATAAGACCATAGTCGATCTCATCGTCGCCCAAGGCGAATCGAGTTACGCGGAAAGAGCCATTGGCCATTCTTTTCCTACCCTCATCTGTGAGTACCGCATCGATGATTATTGTTCCGCTATTATCTTTAAATGCCATGCTTAAAGCTCCAAGCTCGCTACCGGCAGCTCGAAGACGGCGGGTTCGGCGGTGAACGACGACTCAACCTTCGGTCTTGTCAAGTTATAATTAATGTTTAAATCAAGTCTTTTACCTGTTTTTCTAGATGTTAGGCGAATTTTAAACTGTTTATCAAAAATACTATGGTCTAATGCTCCGATTTTGCAAAGTTCCGACTGTTCATAAGCATTCCCTGTGAAATCTAAATCGCTTTGATTGATTGTAACCTGATTAATATTTGGCACTATCTCAAACAACTTCTTAATTATTTCAGTCGGCTGGTTATTTTCTTCTGTTACAAAGTCAGATGCCTTTAATCTCTCGAATAGTGCATATTTATAGCCACCGTCGCTGATCAGTTCAACTTGAGTTATATTATTTATCTGGCCAGCGATGCCATTCTCATTGACAAACCTAAGTGTATAATAATAATTCTGATTAACGTTAACCTTGTCTTCAAAAACATAATTTGTTAATTTATAGTGAGTATTCGGCAGGTTCAGCCTAATAGAGGCGACTCTCTCATTCGGCGCGAAGTCATCGAAGTATTTGGGGCGCACTGGCTTTCTATACACCTCTAATCGACTAACTCTTGATTTTGATACTGCAGAGCTTATCTCCTTTTCTATCAGATCATTACTCAGCAAATAGGCACTCTTATTAATCTCATCTGTTGTGTTTAAGGTGGTGGGATACGCGCTCTTTTGCGGCACATCAAGCCGGGCCATAAACCCTATCATCTGAGAATCATCCATTCTTTGGAAAGCCGCGGTTTCTACTTCGCCGGGCGGGTGGTCTAACACTGTGATGGTTTTTGAATACATCAGGACTTCAGTTAGTTTGATTGTAGGCTCAAGTATAAAATTAAAATCTGCCAAATATGGCTCGTTTATGCTGGTATATTGATTGGTTAAAAACTCGTTTTGAACCGACGCAACCCGGGCGATGCGCGCCTCGGACCAGCCCTCTCCCCAATCAACAGCTGCGAGATTAATTGAGGTCCATGAGGTCCCGTAAAGATAATCAGCATTCTCATGGCGTAAGGCATCTTTAAATTGTAAGCAGTAAGCCACATCGGCCGACGGTTCTTCGTATTCTAACGATGCCACCCGTTGAGAATATACAAGATTTTCATAGGCATAGTTATACCCAATGGTTGCAACATATGCATACATTGTATAGTTATATGCTTGGCCATATTTTACCTGAGTGTCAAAATAAGAGAAGCCATCCCTGTTTGATGTTGAGGAAAGCATCTCCAACGCGTTCGTAAAAAAGAAATTTTGAAGAACTGGCTGCTCTACTGGTGGGGGTGTGCCCCTGTTCACGGCGCCGGCGGCGCTGTATACTTTCTTTTTCTCTATCCTGTAGGCCAACACTTCGGACTGCCTACTGTTTTCTGCGGCATTTAAGAAATCTTTAAATGAAAACTCGGAAGAAGTTAAACCAGTTTCTGCTCCAATAAGATCGCTAAATCCAAAACCATATGACGTCAAGTAATCATTTAGCTTTGAAACAAACGATAGGGCAGCCATCGTATGAGTATATCTATAATTATCGTCTATATTTCCTATTATATCGTCGCTATCTTCGGTGCCAAGAAAATTAAAATCAACGGGGACATCCATATCGCGATCCAATAGAGATTTAAGAGGGGCGCGCATTAGATCGACCTGGGCATAAGATACCTCCGGGGCTATTGTAAAATCAAACAAAAGGCCCGTATCAACAGAAGCACTCGTAGAAGTCATCGTTGTAAAAAACGGCACGGGGCGCAAAAGATGACGATCGTCCGTGAATCTCTTTTTTAAATAATACAGAAACATATCTTCATAAGCGCTTTCCTTCAACATTTCTGCTATTGGTCCAGGACTATTGATCCTTAGTGGTGTCTGAAGTTTTATCCCGTATGGCATTAAGCCTTCTTTGTCTAGAGCATTCAACATCAAATAATCCTGACCTATAGAATTAAAAAATATATTTTTATTAATCATCGCATAAGAATTCTGAACTTCCAGAGGGTGATCGGCACCTGCAAGTGTGCCACTCAAATAACCTTTTATCATAGAATATTCGTCAACATAAAGAGGGTGTCCCCATGGGCTGATATCTTGTTGTTGTATATCGTGTTCTGGGGGGTATAGATTAGCTACTTCCGAGAACACGCCAGAGAGATCATAGGCCCCGCTAATCGTAAGGTAATAGTTCTTATTGTTTCTTGCTTCGTCGGTCGCCGGCGAAAGCAGAGCCTCGTGCACCAAGTGATAAAAGTTTGGTATTTTCTTCTCGTCGTCGAGGCGCGCAACAAAATTTTGATATTTTGGTAAGTAATAATTATAATCATAATTAAAGTTATAATACTTATAATTGGTCATATTATTATAATCTATATTCTTGACATGCAGCTTTGCAAATGGCAAGCTCATTTCTGTTGTTGTGTCTGTGTAAACTCCGCGCTTAAAGTTATTGGTTATCCACTCTTCCCAATGAAAGTCACTCTCAAACAGGCTTTGATCTCCGACAATTCTGCAGGCGCCTTTAATACTTGGAAAAAGCATATTTGCAGAAGAACCGGACCATTCGCTATCTGTGTACAAATCTTGTATATAGCCGCCGGCGGCACTACCAACTGTGACAAATTCTCCAGCGATAGTCTGCTCTCTTTCAGACTTCGAAATTAATTCTGGACACTCAGAACAGTAATTATAGTTCCAATAGCCTCCTAACATCTTTCTAAAGGAGTCGCCAGAACCAGAATTTACTGTAGGGCTAGCGTGTATTTTAAGGGTTGTTGTTTTCATATTAATATGTGCTTGTTGTCAGAGTGAAAGGCGCCGCTGTTTGCGATGCCGGCGCCGAACCCGAAATCGGGGTAATCTGACTTAGAGTGGAAAAATAGTTAGGCACCAATGGCTGGGCAGCTGTTCTATTAAAAACCTTCTTGGTTGTATTAATGAGCTGATCATAGATCTCCTTGGCCAACGTAGTCCAAGATGCAGAGAGCACCTGCTCCACAGTGTTGCCATTATCAAAACTAAATAAATCGGCGATGTAGCCCTCTTCGGTCGAAGCATAACTGATAGCATAATGTGTATATTCTTCTATCGGGCCAGTCCAAGATCCCATGATTGAGTACGCGCCCTTGCCGGTGGAAGTGGTCTCTACATAGGCGCCTTCTTCGTCTCCGGACGCTTCAAGTTGGGCCGCGGACTGAGTGACTGCGACAAAGTAGTCGGTTATTGTGAGTTCCGGATCTGATGTTTCAACATTGCAGGCCGTGTAAGTCATTTCAATGTGTGTATTCGCCTCATCAAAATCTTCGTAATCATATGGAAATATTTCGCGAAGAATTGTTACCTGACCTGCAGCCATACCATCGATTGTGTTGGCCAAGTGCGCATCATTCCACATTAATGTAAATCTACTGTCAAAAACATATAAAAATCCATCGTCGTCAAACGATCTATAATCCGAAAGACAAAACATGGTGCCTTCCGAGGTGGACACCACCATCGATGGTCCGGACGTTGTAACCTCCGTGTCATCGGTGGGGTCCGAGGCGCCAGACCATGAAGTGGTATAAGTTGGCATTATTTAAATTCCCTTATTGTCGGGCTTCTTCTATTAATTATGTTGATATTAAATATATTAGAGGCTAATGTTTTACAATGAAAAGTACGATCAGGACCAAAATCTGTTGGAATTGACGAGTATAAATAATTATCTGATGGTGGATCATCTAAAACATAAAAAGGATTTTTGAGACTTCTAAACATGTTGGTAGTCTTCACTTTTTTATTTTTCAGCTTCTTTAGCTTATCGCTCACAGGAAGATTTGGATTGGACAATCTTACATATCCCTCCTCCCGCTTACGAAAAGATGTGGTTCTCGCTGCTTTTGAGCCTCTTGTTGCGGTCACACCAAGCGCAGCCAGGACCGCTAGCGATGTTGTGATGTCATCGTTTTTATTGACATTTGTCGGAAAAGCTTTCTTCTTTTTTAGTAAGCGTGCGGCGTTGGCTATATTATACGATTCTCCTGAAGGTGTCAGAAGGCGACCATTAATATATCGCTTGTTGGCGCTTGTTCTGTGTCTGTTCATTTTTCTTTTATTTTTTAATTCTTTCGTTGAAAAACTTTTCATGTTAATTGTCCTCTATCTAAAAAATTACTGATTATGGTGTTATCCAGCTGTCGGTCTCGCCGGGCTCAGTATCTCCGCCAGTGGTGCCAACAATGTCTACCTCATAGTATTCGTCTCCGCATTTGCCGCCGTCGACAGTATAGCAAAATAAAGCTTCCCACGCGTCTTTGATCAGGGAGCTGCTCCATGAGATGCTATCATTCGGGTACCCGCCGCCTTCGCCCCAGCCTCCCTCCCACGCATTCGCCCACGTGTCGCGGCCGGTACCAGATAGATCATAGTGCTTGGAAATGATAGTTTCGAAGTCGCGAACGTCTGCAATGTGATAATGGGTCGCCTGCTGGCCTGAGGCAGAGAAACCCTTAATACCATTGTAATTCTTTGCGGGAAAAGTATACCACGATCCATCGGAGCCGGTGGCGGCTTCGTCTGTCCAGGTCATGCCGGAGAGCCGGCCCCAGTCTGTAAATCGTATAAATTGGCCGGTACCGCCGGCGGTGGACGGAACCCATCCCCACGGCCACATCCCGACCATGGTCGGATCGGTGCGGAGAGAGATGTCTACAACGCCGGCCTCAGAAAAAGTAAGGCTCACATAATCCGTCTGATCCTCAGCGGTTTCATAAAAATCTGCCTGTGTGAATGCGGGGGAACCATAAGTATGTATGATGGCGTTGCCGTCATATGTTCTGCTAGCCGCATCAGTATACATGTGAGTGCCCACGTTGATCGTGGCGGGGCCTTTGGAAGAATCATAGATCCATGCGGCAATAGCGGAGGGCCACCTAGTCCACCGGCCGGCCACACCTTCGCCGCGATCATCATCTGCCTGTAAGTATACGGAATCTATTTCTCCTACATCTACAAGTTTTTGCCCAATCTGACGCCATTTTGAATCCGACGTAAAGAACAGTTCGGCGAGGCCTCTCTTGATTCTCCCTTTCGCGGCTTCCTTAGAGCTACTAGAGCCAGAATTTGCATTCCATTCGCGACAATAAGTAAGAAGTGATTGGTATATTTCTGAATACAACAAGTAGCACTCCTCTATTGCGGTTGTATATGCTTCGCGCGCGGCTTCTTCGAGGAATTCCAGATCGCCAGCTTCGAAATCCTCAAGACCGGTGAAATCGGGGAGACCATAGTCGGATATATCAACAGTTACAGTCCATTCTTGTTCGTGGCTGATGCTAGAAACGGCGTAAGGAACACCGGTGGATCCGAAAGATGATGGCGAATAGCCCCCCCACGACATTTCGACCGTATACTTGTTATAATATACCGTATAAATCTCCTTTATCTTTTCGAAAAAGTTTTTTAAATCGTCTAACGTTCCGGTTGAGGGAGCTATCTGCTTGGCCATGGATACGGCTGCGGCGCGCATCGCCCCAGAGCTGCCCGCATAATACTCATACAATAGTTCGGTATGCTGCACATAATATGCGGGGCCCCGTATCCACGGGGCGCTTGATGGATCATCGACGTATTTAAGGGTCATAGCCTCTACAAAGAAGTCATTGAAGCCGCTATTGTGAACATTATTATAACTGCAATATTCCGAAGCTAGCTCAACATATGCTTCAAGCTCAGCGTAAAAATCAAAAAAATCTTCTAGAAGATAAAAGCACGCGTATGTGCTGTAATCTTCCACTATAACAGTAATATCAATTTTGTCGCTATCACGCGGTGAATCACCATAGAAGCCCTCGCTAGGCATAATATTCTGAAACTGAATTGGAATTAACCTATAGTTATCCATATAAGTTGTATTAGGTATCACAACATTTCTATGCGCCATGAAGGGTAGTTGCGGCTCTGCAGTTTCCCAAGGTAGCTTATAAAGCGCTCTATAGTCTGGGCCTTCAATAGTATCGTCATCGTCAGCTTCGTAGCCATCGTAACCGCCCCAGGTGGATTCATTTATACGACTAACAGGAAACCCAGGCTTATATTGAAACGCAATAGGGACATTGGCGGCATCAGTGTCGACGCTTACAGTAGGTTCATAGAAAGAATTATATACCAATAGTGCATCATAAACAGGATTTTCATCATCGGTGGTATCATAACGCTGGCATCTCACGCCCTTTATTCTATAAAATTTATTTAGAATATCGGTACCGTACGTTGAATTAAATTTTGCTACACTAAAATATGAGTTCCAAAATTTGGAAAAGTAAGAGGCCTGCTGCTGCAATTTCTCATAATCAATCCAGAAAAATCCATTCTCTAGTAGAGTATATTCGGCTGCAAACTCAGTGAACGAAATCGTTTCTGAGCCGTCTGCGGAGGTCACTTCAGGATCCCATAATCCATAGCGAGACAAAAGCATCTTTCCATCCGCTGCATATACTATATCTTCGCCAGTCAAATCTTCACGATAAAAACCAGACACGCCGGAGACGAGCAGATCCTGGCCTCGCCAGTCTCTAACGATAGGGGTTGAGACGGTTCTTTGATTTAATTTTGTTCCCTCCAATACCAACTTATTAATTCTAGAAAGGTTCATGGCGAAGGAGTGGTACCATCTTCCCACCGCAGTAGCACTCGATTTATCAGGAAACGCTTCTCTATATATTTCCAACTGAACTAATAATTCCGGCGAATTGCCGTACGCAGCCAATACATAATTTAGACTAGTAACCGCACTCTCCCACGCAGAAGTGCTTCGGGGCGTGCTCTGTGTAACTAGCGATTGCATGCGACTTACAACATCAGATAACGAAATCCCATCAAATGAATAAAAGTCTTGATTAATCGCCTGGATTGCTTTAAGGCCATGATAGTTGCCGTCTTCTGTTTCATATGTTGTGTGTAACTTGGAGGTCTGAATGACCCCCTCCTCGAAAACAGATTCATAGTTTGCTTGTGAAAAGAAGCCGTTATAAAGCTTTATCCATCGTTCATCAAGCATCGCCTTCTCCATGAGCGCAGTCGACGGCAAAATAGAATGAGCAAAAGTACTAGAAGGATCTTCTCCATAGCCCGAGAGCGACTGCATACAAGAGAATGCAATAACGGACACATTTAAGTTTAAGTCCATTGACTGTGCAAATATATCGTTTGAAGTCAAATTCAGCATGGGAGTATTTAGCTCAACCATTTCTGACGTATATTTAGCGATTGTTTTCCCATCTCTGTCCCAGGTCGTCTCAGAAATTGTAAAATCGCCAAAAAGCAATCGCTTAAACGGCAAATGATCCGTAATGGAATAAGTTGCTCCATCCGAATCTGCAAACCAATCAGTATAAGGCAGGGCCACATTGTCACCATCAATCTGGTCAACAAGCAGCCTCATGATACCTTTGTTGTTTTCTACCAAATCTTGCATCCGCGTGGTGCCATAAGTGACTTGCATCTCTGGATAGTCGTAGTAACTATCCGGCTGACCATCAAAAATTTGACCTATGTAAAAGAGACAAAGAGCGCGGCCTTCCTTGGTTTCGAAGCGCTCAGTTATCTTGGTGGTGTCCATATCCGCATTATGAAACTCAAGATAGAAACTAACCTGAACATGTAATTTTCCATCGTCTACTATAATTCTGTCGATATATGGTATCGGCAAGTTATACCCAGTAGACAAAGATAAAGTGGACCCACTAGCTTTAAGGTCGTCCATTTCTATTGACATGGTTCTGGCTCCGTAACTCTTCCATAAATATCAACAAAATTCGTATCAGTAATTCTATCAACATCTGAACAATCAAAATCTAGTGTAACATACAAAGACTGCTTATTAAATATTTCCATCCCAGCGCAAGCTTTTGAAGGATTAACGAATTCATCTTTAACAACATCAAAATAGTAGGAAACACTTGAAGAAGTTTGAGTTTGTAGTCGGTTAAAAGCCCTGTCAAATTTAGAATTCATCGATACTATGTATTCATCAGTTATTGCGCCGCCATCAAGTCTCTCATATTCTTTTGGAAAAAATAACCTTTCATATTTATCTCGCTTTTCGGCGGTAGGGCCGCCACTAGACTTATCGGCGCACTCTGTGCAAAGCGGATCGAGAGCGCCAGAGATGACTTCGAAAACTTCTATATCAAAATTATCCTTTAGCATAACCGTATTCAGTTCTTCAAGATACACTAGCAGCCCATCAGAAACCAATTCAAGTACTTTTCCGTCTGCAAATCTATTTGTTAAAGATACAGATCGTCGCATTTCCGATGCTGGGCGGGATCCTATGTAGTCCGGATTAATGATATTTAGCCTATAGTCGACCTGAATATCTATTTGTGGAATTAAAATATCATTTCGCGCATCTTTTGTGGAAGAACTAAGGATGCTGCCATTTAAAAGTACTGCCTTCCAGGCGGGAGCAGTTTGCCGATCGCCCTCTAAGTAGGCATCACCTATTGCGGTGCCGGCCTTGAGCATGCTCCTCGATGGCCGGCGCAAAGTTGGATTTGTATCAACTTCGAAGTACGAAAGAGAGCCCTCTTCAATAATCTCTAATGGCTTTTCAACCTCTTCAAATATTGTTTGAGACGACAAGTAGTGTGTTTCGTTTTTTATCCTATTGTGCGCGTTATTCGGGCCCTCATAAAACCCGCCATAGCGACTGTCGTATAAAACGCCTTCATCAAAAAATGCGTAGTACTCAGGCGTAAGTTCGCCTACAGATAACAAATATTTGCCATATGGAGTTAACTGAAAATCAATTACTTGTTCTTTCTTATTTAAAAGTTTCATCGTATTCTCTAATAATTATCATCAATTTGAAATTAAACTTGATTATTAATATCCTGGGCCGCCGTCTGTGGGATCAAGTATCTCTTCATCATCAAGCTCTCCTTCCTCGCCGCTAGAAGATGTTGATCCGGGTGCCGATGTGTCGGCGGATCCCGGGGAGGAGGCTGGGGCGCCTCCTGTGCTGGCAGTCCAACCGCTGGAGACGGAGAGAGATGTATCGGGCACGGCGAGACTACCTAGTAGGGAAGTTATCTCGGAGGAAGCTGCGGTAGATACTGCGGCCGGGCCGACGTCTGTCACCTCTTCAAGGGCGCTTTCTTCTTCTCCAAATAATACTTCAACATTCATCTGAATTTTTTCTACGAATGACAAATAATCATATGGCCAATTAAATTTGGAGATAAAGCCGGTGTCTTCCGTTGGGACGAAAGCGGTGGGCATAGATGGCGCCGTCATATGTAGAATACCTAAATCGTTCCAGTCTGACTGATCTCTTTGTTTAACTTTAAACACCATCCATCTAAGTTTTTCATTTTCTTCTAAGTTTTCTTCTGTCAATAGCTCCGTATCAATAAGCTCATGGCTTGTGGATGTCGCTTGCGTAGTTATTTTTTGTGAATTTCTTGGCGCTAAATTCTGCCAAATGTATGATAAATCATCTTTATCGAAACTATATTCGAACTCAAAGAAATACATAACAAAAGGCTCAATAGTATCATCATCTGTATTATAGAAATCAAGCTCCGGAGGTAAAATATATTTCTTCATTAATTCTATTTGTCTTCTGATGGAGCCGCCGGCGCTTTCTTCCGAATCTCCATACTTTGTTCCAATATAATCATCAATAGCCGCCTCATACCTTTCTTCTGGGATACTTATAAATTCTTTTTGTTCTTCCATCGCAGTAATCCCCAACATAGGAGTGGTAGACTTTGCGGAATATGTTACAATGTAAGGAATAGCAACAATAGCTTCATACACGGTCAATTTCTCCTTAAGTTTGCCTAGGCGCGCGGTAGGCGTAGCAAAATTAGCTATTTCTGTAAAAGGTCTTACATCGGTATACAAGGTCTGGCCTTTTTTGAGATTGCCGTCATTATATGGGCTCTTAAACCATTTGCACATGTGATGATTTTTTAACCACGCTGACGGAATGTCTCCAACTTCAAGAAAAATTCCCTTATCATCGCCATCTAGCGTCCCAAACTGGTGCCACATTCCGCGGGGCTGTGTGCTTTCGCCGAAAATCGGTAACGAGCCCGTAGAAAAGGCCGGCATTGGGAAGATGTCTTGGCGTTTTCTGTTCACTGAGCTGCTGGCAAAATTCATATGCGGTGTTTCAAAATGTGGCTGGATTATCCATTGATAACCATCGATGGTGGTAGAGGTGGTCGTAGTGCCGCTAGATTCATCTGTTTCCGTGTGATAAACCGGCTCGACTTGACGCAAATTGATCGATGCGCTTAATTGCATCGAATTTGCATTAATGACGCTGCCGGCGTATGGCGCGCGGGGGTTGCCGCGGCTGCCGTGGATACCAGAGGGGCCACGAGAGTTAATGGCAAAATCCGCCCTAAGATCAACGTCATCATATACTAATGTGGTGCCAATATTACCACTAGGCGGGGCTCCTTGATATGGCTGATTTCCTAAATCACTGTCCCAGCCTCCGCTAGAGCCCGAAGGAAATCCGGCATCAACTCTCCAGTAAACGATCGTGGCTTCGGTGAGGACTTGCTTAAGAGTATATGCGGTGGTTCGAGAAGGTCTAAATATTATATCTGCCCACGCCTCGCCATTGTAATAAGGAGGTGTATAGGCGCCATTGTACCCGGTAAAGCTATCCATGACATTGTTGTTATAGTATATGCTAGCAGATTGAGCGCTTTCCCAACTTACGCCAGCCAAGGGAGGGCCAAAAGCGGTAGGCCTACTATACAAAGTAAATGTCTCGCGCCATGGCCCGCGAGTGCTCAGATGAGTATTTACGGGATCTTGTGGAATAGGATATCCCTCGCCGGTTGTATCGTACATAAATCCAGGAAGCGTGCTGTTGGCGACGGACGAGCCGGTCTGGGTCACCAGCGCGCCGCCGATCGCACAATAGGCCTTATTGATCATGGTGGACGTCCCCATATGCGCATTATAGGAACCAGATTCGAAGCTATAAACACGAGTGCCTTCGCCAGATCTTCTAAGAGTAACTCTTGACATATACACCGGCCCAACGTTGAAGTGGAGTTCAGCTTCGGTCGTATCTGAAACAAGTCTCGTGTTTGTGGAATCTTCGAGAAAGAACGGAGCCACGGCTCCAAAAAAGTTTCTTGCCATTAAACTATATACTCCATCGCCTATCCTATCAAAAGTATACATTACTTTTTCATCATACTGCTGGGTCGCGAGGGCGGAGGCGATCTTCGTAGGAGTTACAGAATTCCAGACAGAAGCAGATGGATGAGAATCCATATCAACAAATGTGTGCCCATTTAATAAAGTTTCAGGATATATTATTGATGCAAAAGACAGCCTATGATCAAAGAAGGGCGCACCGGGGGCGACAGTCGGCGTTGTAATAGAGCCGGCTGAATGTGGACCTGAAGCTAGCGAGCTAGCCGTTACAGTAGTAATGGCCCAGTTATTAGAACCAGAATTCGTCATGAATTCATCTTTGGCGATCTTGCCAAAATTTTGAACTATTGGATAATCAACCGCCATTCCAGACTTGATTGTATTGTATAAAATCCCTGGAGCAAACAGAGCCTGATACAATCCTTTTAATAACGAACCAGATTCTCCTGGCACATCTTCTTCTCTGGCCAGGGTATACCCTTGATCTCCCCAATCTCCGTAATCGCCCGAATATGACTTACGAAATTGCTCAACTAGATCAACAGTTCTTTGTGCAGGATAAAAGCCCTTATATGGATTATATCTAATCGAAGCGCTGCAAACGAGCCTAATCTCTCGGGCCGGGAGCCCCGAAAGCTGCTGAATGTTTAAGAAATCATGCAGAAACTCTGAATTTGAGTAATCTCTATAAAAGCTGTCTTGCGAGCTGCTAAGGGTCGTATGCGGTATTTCAAAAGTGTCAAACTTGTTCTCATCGTATACACCGTTATTTATATAATCACTTACATGTTCACTAATTCGATATTCTGGAACAATTGCGAAGCCTTTAGTCGAACTAACCTTGTTGAGGAGATAATTGTATGAATCATAATCATTAAACCACGGACTGCTTGGATAACTCACAAAGGTAGTGCCCTCAACTATGCCGGCCTGGGTGGGGGCCTCCCACAAAGCCTCTCCAGAAAACATGTCGGGCCGGACAACTCCACCGGAACTACTGTACTGGCACTTATATTTATCATGGAAGCGCCCAGTAGCCCGGGTGGTTTCAAAGAGGCCGGGCCGGCCGGATCCGGTACCTGGGATGTCCATTCCGGAGGGAGACACGACCGAATGAGGAGTTGTTATCATGTGTTTGCGGGCATATAGGGCGGCAGGCGTTAGAATTCCGCCCCTTATTGTTCCGTTCATTGTCCCACTAAGGTGGGTGGTGCCTCCCTTTGTAGAAGTCCAATTACTAGAGGTGAAGTATGAAGAATATGTATTTTGCAACTCGCCGGCCGAATTCGATGTTCTCAGGGTCATTGCAGATGTTATAAGCTGATAAGAGCCTGTAATTCCGTCGTCAGGATAACTATGCCAATAATAATCAACTTTAGCTGAGCCGGATCTGGTCATAAAATCATTAGGGCCGTCGAGGATCCAGCTGCTCTGTGAAACCGTTATGTCTTGGCTATTCTTGAGTGTACCTCCTAGCGTCAAGCGTGAACCAATGTTTTCTCTCCAATATAGATTATCATAGTCTTTTTTATTCACAGAGTGTGACATAAATTCGTTGCGTCTAGATGGGAAGATATTTTCTTCATAAACGACCCAATTCAGCGCAAACGAAGTATTCGTAGCAATATGGTCGAGTAGCTGCTCCCCAACTGTCGTTTTTCCAGAAAGATCTATATTAAACTGGTCATCATGGGCGTCTAAACTATAATATTGATACTCGTTGCTAAAATTACATCTAAGAGATATGTTTTGGGTACCCAGATTATAGACAACCCCATCTTCGCTCAGATGTTCATATGACAACTCGTCACAATTAATACTCAGGGGGCGGCCGCGAAGTGTGACAGGAGGAGTTTCAAATGTAGCAATACTATTACTAGAACCAGTAGCCGAGATAAAGTGTTGCATATTCTTTTGCTTGAGTGCTCTTAAAATTTTGCTGGTTTGTGCCTCTCTAAGTCTAGTAAAGGATGTATATCCATACGGACCATTTCTATTAAGCAGCAATGCGTTCAAAATACTGGCCGAGCCCATTGTGGTGGCGCCGCCGTCGATTACATCCATATTAAGATATGTTCCAACCTTAGTGCTGGCTGCATTTCCAACAGTAAGAGAGGAGGTCGATACAGTATCAAGAATAACTGTATTTAAGCGTGCAAAATCGACCGGCACAAATGTTTTATAAACTGCCGAAACCTGCCATGCCTTATCTTGACCAAAAACTCTTGTTGTAAGAATTCCAGTCTTTCCGGTAGCGCCCATGTCGCTTGCTGACGTAAAGTCAATCGAATTGTGTAATTTGCCGGAAGGCTGAGCTATAATTCTAAACGAGCTGTCTACATAGCCACCCAACACCGGATCATTTAATTTAAAGTACGAAGACGTAATCCAGGAATACTGTAGGGTAGTTTTAGGTATGCTGTGTCCTATATAAAAATTATCATATTTAGATGCCGTATAGGCCGAATTATATACCTCTAACGCAGGCTCGTCAATGACGCCGGGGCAGCCTGTATTAAGCAGTGGCGGATCGGGGGTGCCGGCGCCATTAATATCATTAATCTTCATCTGGCTGGCTTTAGTGGGGCCCTGCTCCGCGTACGGCAAAAATGTTATCGCATTAATTTCGCCAGTTATTTGATTTGTATCGCTAAGCGCCTGCGGGTTATCTTGATTGACTGCATTGGGACCAGCATCACCATCGCCCATTCTAATCCATTCCCATAAATCAGAAGATGCAGTCACGTACATAGTGGAGCCGGTTACATCGCAAGGATAGCCGTAGTTATAAAGCTGATCGATCTCGCTTTGTATAAGAGGGCGCTTCCAGATACTAACTTCGTCCAAAGAGCCACTAAAAGACAGAGCTTTGGTGGAATGGTTTCCGCCAAATGTTACAAAGTCATACCCATTAGTATGGATGTCAGCGCTGTTTTTGAAGCTAGCTTCGGCCTTAAAAGCATGCGGATATTCATTGAGGGGTGTGTTTCCGAGGTAGACGGTCTGCGATACACCATTTATCCATATATTTGGCGCAGGCTTCGGATCCGAAGCAAGAGACCCTTCTGAGCCTGTCCATGCCACAGCAACATGCTGCCATGCATTAGGCGTTGAGGTGGTAATATACCACTCGCCGCCGTCGTATGAACCGGCGCCGTCACATGTACCAATAGTGACTGTCAGTCTATATTTGGTATCCACTAAACTCTTTTCTATGGCAAAAAGCGGAACAGTGTTTGTAACTGTTATACCAGCTTGGAATATTCTTCTAACCCGATTGTCGTTGTCGTGGTAGAGCCAGCCTGACCAAGTAATTCCACTAGAAGTAACGGCAGCAACAAGGGCGTGCCCCTTCTTCATAACAGCAAAAGAACCAGTCATATATAGCGTTCCGCCGTTTCCGTTATTAGAGCCTGTAATCGGATATGTCAAGGAGGCCGTGTTAATAAGGGGCAGCACTTCATATTTAGGATAAATATTTTCAAATAATTTTATAACTCTTCTTCTGTTTCTGTAATTCTTATGAAAGCTTGGAAGCTGAGTGTACGTGGCGCCTGGGGCGCCGCGCAACCATCTGGGTGCTTCGGCGTCCGCTCCGCCGGCGAAAGGCGAAGGATCAGAACCAACACGAACAGGGTGACCAGATAAGTTCCTAATTTTGATTTTATTTCCCACAACACCTACTCGATCAGACTCGAGATCAACAACTTGGCCAGTAGTTTTCCATGCATGCACGCCGCGCAGGCCGCCATGACCTATGCCTCCGGGATATGTAACTCTATCATGACGGCGGCCGTCGACAATACAGTCGAAAGCTTCCGTGACCGCGGCCGTCCAGGCCGGCTGGCCCGGGGTTTCGCCGCTAGCGCCGCCGAGGCCTATGCCAATAGTGGTGGAAGCGTCATTATCGGAGGAAGCAGTAGATCTAGAAGACGCGTCGGCACCGGTGGCGTCGACAAAAGATGCCGTTACAAAAATATACGTGCTATCGCCGCCGGCTTCAATGGGGGCCCTAAATTCAAAACCAAAGCCGCCCTCAACAGACGAAGAGAGAGGGGCAGCGATGGAGAGTTGGCCCCCTTTTGCTTTTATTCCAGCATAAGTAACATGTGGGCCTGAGCCAGTAATCCAAAGGGAATCTCGGCCAAACTGAGCCGAGTGGCGCGCCAGATGTGGTCTAAGGCCAAAAGATTTACCATGAATATCAATCACCCTTATTGCTGCCGTAGAGCCGGTTGTTCTTTCTGCGGCGGCTGGGCCCGAGTGATAGCCATATGCTTTCCACGTCTCAGAAATAGTGCCAGTTGGCGGATTAAGGGGCTTTAATAAATTTAAATTTCTATAATTAAGCGCATTATATACCGAATATTCTCCCGCTCTAATATCAAGATATCCAAGAGATGAATTTTCAATACCCGGGTAGGCCCTAAATCTAGTTCGAATAATTGATTTATTTGTCGAAGATGTAAAATAGTCCGTGCTATATTCATCTACAAAAGCGCTGTGTGTTTGGGCTGTTCTGTGTATATTATATATTGTCCGAACATTTGTGGACGAACTCATGGTCATGCCGACACGGGGGGAGCCGCCAGTAAAAGATCCGCCGCCGCCAGACGGATTTCCAGTCACATCGGCAACCAATATTGTGTTGCCGGGGGCGCCCGCAACAACAGCGGTCAGCTTAATGCCGGTGGAACCATTAAGCGTAGCAGTTACTCCAGGAATTCCTATAGGATGATTGCCGCTATTCGCTGATGCGAAAGAATGATTGTATAGGCCGCCGGATCCAAAATGACCATTAATAGCATCCACAATCGTTTCTGCCACTGTGCCAGCGCTGGGAGTGGTACTACAACCAACCCCAATAACAAGAGGCGTAGTAGAAGCAGCACCAGTCGCGTCAACGGCTTCTGTTCTGATCAGGAGGGTGGTGCCATGGCCGCCGGCGGCAACAGGGACAACTATAGAGAAAGTATCGCCAATAGTGAACCCGCTCATATCGACATGTGTTGATGTAGCATGATAAGTCGATCGGGCCTGCAATTGTGCTGGCAATATCGCAGGATTATTAATAAATCCTCTGGGATTGGAATACGCGCCGAAGGAATGAACAATATCATAATTATGGTTATAATTACCTAATCTAGTTGGCGAACTGCTAGTGTGGTGTATATTCCTAATGTTTACGGGCCTCTTTGCAACGTAATCTCTGAAATAAACCGCTTTTTGGGAAGCCGTCATTGGATATGGCGTTTCGTTTTCATCGTTAGCTTCTGGCCATGGATAATCGGCGCCGACGACACCAATGATCCCCATATTATCCCAAGAAGAAGTTTGATTATTGTCATAAAGTGGAGGCTGCTGACAAGCCCCTAATAATATTTTCCAGGCTTCGGGCCGATTATAATAATCATCAAGACCTCGCTGGCGGCTCTTTCGTTCCACATCAGTCGCCACACCGCCTTCGAGAGGATCTGTCAGCCACTCAGAAGCTATCGGAACACCACTTCCGCTAAACATACCCCATGTAATCAATGCTGTTCCAGGCGAGGCCAGGGCTGACGTCAATGGTGTGGTGCCGTGTGCTCCATATTTTGTATTGTTTAAAACAACCACGGCGCCGGCGGTGGATGCTGTTAAAAAGTAATATTCTTGATTGTTAATTGTAGTTGCTATATTTGTAGCTTGATTGAGAGTCGCCACGCCGGCGCCGGTGTATCTTTCAATGTCCTGAGAAGCCGTAGGAGTTGATGAAAACACAAACACCTTGGTGGTATAGCCATCTGAAATTGTTAGGGTATCGTGGGCGGTGGGTACACCTACAACTTTAATTCTACCCTTGGCCAGTCTGGGGGGCGAGGCGCGGTTGATCGCGAGGTGTCTAGACTGATGCCCTCCAACCGCAAACTCAGTGAAGGGACCTTGCATTGGTTTTTCCATACGACGACCATAGACATCATTATGCAGGTTGGTGATTGTCAAGCTTCCTGACAGAGTTTTGTTAATCTTACGCTGGTAACCACTCTTGATTGTGCTTTCCATAATATTGAAAGGAAATGCCATATCAGATCTAAATGCTAAATCTCCGTGCGGGCCATCGCTGTCTACAACGCCGGCCGTGTTGTAATCAACATGATCCCATTCGCGACCAAAACGTACAGCTGTGTGTCTCTTAAGTTTGCGGTGAGAGCCTGATGTGTCTAATGCTCCAAGCACTGTTGTCGTGCCGTCGTCATTCTGCCTGACAATTTCGATGCCCTGCTTGTCAAAGTCGCCGGGGCCCGGATCAGTCGAGGCTGTAAGTATCATATCGTCATGCAAGACCGACATCAAAACGTTTTGAGGGGCGTAAATGCTGCCTCCGTAGACATCTTTTGAGCTGATGGGGCCATGGGGAGCTATCGCATTATAAAAGAAGTGAATATTTTTTGATGGCGGAAAGTTTACACCACCTTGAATTGTTTTAACGTTGGTAATGCTTTGTTTATAGAGTCTTTGAAATTTTCTGCGCTGATATTCAACTCTTTGAAGATATCTTGCGCCCGCAGGAGGCATCCCGTGTGAAGGAGGATCCGGGGGAGTTGGGCTTGATTTCAGAACCTTCATAGACGTTGTAAGGAATGGCTCGGTTATAACAGTTTTTCTTATAGTATCTCTTTGAGTGTTAACTGTGGCGAGGCTTCCTCCTGGCGCCACGATCCAAGCTGCAGCCGTAACAGGATAATCTGTTCTTTCCGCCCTCTCTTTCCAGTATAAGATTGAACCAGTTGCCCTTGATGGGCGAGTGAGACCAATACCAGTGGCGGCAGTGGAAGAGCCCGTAGTTTCCCACGTATTGCCGATCGGTGCATGACCATGCTTCCAATCATAGGTTAGTTCGTTGATACCGCGCACAAAACCATCGATTTCTGGAGTTTTAAACTCTAGAGTGGGAAATTTTGTTTGGTATTTATTTCTTTCTAAAACATGCCCTTCGACTACATTCATAACATCTTCAACATAGTCTGCAGAAGCAGGCAAAAGTTGACCGACAATTATTGATATAGCGTCATCAAACCACTTATAGTAGTTAACAAACTTTTCTACTTCCGTAATTTTGTTTACTCTTCTAAAAAAGGCCTCTCTTAATTTCTCTAAATCCTTATAGCGTTCTCGGTATCTGTTCACAGGATGGCCGATAATGTTATTAAAGTCTATGGCGCCCGCAAAAAAGTTTAACATCTCGGCCGAAACATTTGCGTAAAGACTTTTTTCAAGAGTAAATAAGAAATTTGGCTTTGTCTGAGAAGGTTCAAATACCTGATCATCGTCAGTCAAAATATTGACCATCTCAGAAGCGGCGGCCTGTTCTGGATCAATAAATTCAAATACATTTATCTGGCGCGCATCAACAACATCCGTTGACGAAGCCTTAAACCCAGATGCATATCCAGTATGCTGGTAACCCACCATTTTTCCTAGCCAGCCATAGTAATTTCTTAATGTGCTTGAACCAGAACTAAAGTCATCGACGACAAAATTTCCTCCAGAATCTGAAGTCGTAACTGAACCAAACGACCAATCTAGAGCCAATGTGTTGTTACCCATCCAATCTAGTTGTGAGCTACTCATCCACAATGGGTTAATGGCAGCCTTATAAGAGCCAGAAATTCCTAAGTTAAATGGGCTATTGGCATGAACCAGTAAATTATCATATCCGATATATTTTGTCCAATATTTAATATTCGCAACTTTAACATCTGATTTATGTACAACGGCTCCCGTAATGTTCGTTCGATGGGAGCCGACGAACAATCTTTTATTTGCACGAAGAAAGTTCTGACCAACCGTCTTGCTCATTGTTCCAGAAACCACGAAGCTGTTTTGTACCTTTCCTAGCATAGTGTTTATGCCAGAAAACAACACATCAAAGGTATAATAGTTTGCTCCCGAAACTAAACTTGCAAGAGGGTAGACCGTGGGCTTGACCCGTACAGAAAAGTTCCACGTATTATCTCCATAAACATCAAAATATATGCTACTAGTAAGCGTCGGTAGGGGGTGCGGAGCATTTGAAGAAGTAAGCTGAAAGAAAGCATTCTTCGATTTGGTTTTATCGCGGCATACTTGGACTTGAAAGTTACAATAATCATCGGTAGCGTATGTGGTATCTGTACCAAGCAGCGTGGCTGTACCGGTTGGGGGCCCAGCAACTGCAGGCATATGCATTCCGAACAAGGAGGCGGTTACAAAATCTCTGGCCGCATTCAGGGACGGATCATTATCAATATAATTTGGAAATAAAACAGTACCTTCGACGCTAATTCCCTGGACATCTTCGAAGGCTTCGTCTGCGGTGTCAACGCTACCTGTAATATAGCCGCGGCTTTCTGAATTGGACGCGTCATATGCTTGATATACAACTCCTGCGAGGTTTTTTGTGTCCAGATTAAGGTAGTTCTTTTCAATGTTTCTCTGGACTACGTTATCTTCAATTTCATAAACCGTATCAGTAGAATATTGTTTAAATTGAATTAATGAATCATCTAAGTGGAAACATCTTAATACATTCTTAACTGCTCGTTCTGTTCCCTTAGATTTAAAAATATTAGTTAAGTTATTATAAAGATTTACATAAATCTGATTTTTTGTATCTTCTAGATCGCCTTCAAACAATCCGGTCTCAGTTCGATTAAGCAGCTTTTCAACTATTGTGGCATCTATAAACGTCTCTGGCATATATAGGCCGAGCGATTGAGGAAGGTGTCTTGAAAAAGGCGGCGGTGAAACAGAAGAAGTCATATAACTTCCATGTCTAACTCGGGGTATCTCGCGCGCCAATAGGTATAGCTTGTCAAAATAAGTGCCGGCAATGTGACACATCATCTTTAAGTTATTATTTCCAGCCTTTTCCGCATCTTCGATAACCCAAGTTGGCATATAATTTAAAAATTGAGTATTGTTGTTGAGGTCGTACACAGAGCCGGTTGTCAAAAGAGAGGCGCTTAAATTACGATATCTTACATTGCTAATTCTTATAATTGGATCTTCTTTTTCAACGATCGCTGCATTAGCGTCAACTATGGCAGAGCCAGTATTTCTACTATGGGCATCGTAGCCCGTCCAGGCGCCATTGCTAATTCGGCCGGCATAATCTAAGACCACATCATCGATCGAAGCGCTTCCCACGATGCCTTCGTTAAATTTATAATAAAGTCCCAACGTGGTATTGGATATGTCTGTGTTGGCGCCGCCGTGGACGTTATCGAACCAGTTTCTATTAATTTGCTGAGAGTTTCTTTGTTCTTTCCAAAATCTAAACTCATCTATTGAGGCGCTAAGCTTTCCGGCGGCGATGGAAGCTCCGGAGCCAGAAGGGGCCGTGAGCAGGGATCCAATTCTTCCCATCATGCCCTTAGAGTTTAGCTCGCTAATGGTGGTAGAAGAATATTTATTATAATCATTTAATACGCCGTTCTTATATATTTTACTGTAAAATTCACTACCGGTATTATAAAACGTGAAAGCAAAATGTGTCCAGCTAGTCAAAGACGCTTTGGTGATAGTATCGTCTCCAATTTCTGCTCGGAATATTCCAGAAGGGAGCGAGCCGGATTGGACTGTTATTTTAAAGGGTGTATTTGTCGTACCACCGCTAAAATAACCGCCACCGCTAGCCGGGTTTCCGGTCACATCAGCAACCAAATATGAATTTCCAACAGTGCCTATTGTATTAGCAGTCAATGTAATACCAGTAGATCCGCGCAATGTAGCAGTTACACCAGGGACACCAGTATTGACGCCAGAGTTTGCTGCAGCAAAATTATGTCCATAGGCGCCGTTACCTGAGCCATAATAGCCGTTGATAGCATCAACAATCGTTTCTGCGAGTGTGCCGGCGCTAGGACCGGTGGAGCAACCAATGGCGATAACGGTGGAAGCAGTAGAAGCAGCACCAGTAGCATCAACTCCTTCAGTTCTAATCAAAATTGCAGTACCGGTACCGCCAGTGCTGGTGCCATCGCCGGCGATCGCAGGAACTTTTATAGAAAAAGTATCGCCAATAGTGAACCCGCTCATATCGACATGTGTTGATGTAGCATATGCTCGGGACGATGCGACTGTCGAATCTAGTTCTAATGTAATTCTTCCATAATCATCACCAGAAGCCGTCTGGTTGTTCCAAACATCAAGAATTACTTCTCTTTGCGTCTTAGACGCATCGAAGGCGGCTTTTTTGAACCAAAATTCAACAGTAACGCCATCATCAAAATTCGATCTAAGGTTGGATAATCTCGTTCCTTTTCCATAATTGTCAGGAAGGCCGGCAGTTCTATATATATTTTCGTCATAGACACTTGCATAATGAATATTATCGAGAGAAGGATTGGGGCCCTGAGATACTAACGTGGTGCTAGACGAATGTGGTGTGGGCAGCGGGCCGCCCTTAAAGGTTATATACTCTAAATCGGCCGTGACGGGAAGACCATAGCCGTCGACTGTGGAAGCTTGTGTTCCCCATCCGTCCGCGGACAACAACGCATAACCTGTCGATGTCGGATAAAGGTTGTCGAATATATATTTCTCACCTTCCGCAAGTTGATTATAAAATTTATTTTTTTCAGCAGAAGAACCATCGTATGGATAATAGTCCGTAATCTTATCGAGGGCGCCCTTATAAAAAAGATATGCAGAACTATACTTGATAAAATTTTCTGGCTTAGCATAATCAATGTGCGGCTGAAAGGATGCCTTTTTAATCCTAATCTGCTTTGCATTTTCTGATGATTCTACAAACTCAAATTTCTCTTTCTTGTTCGCATAATCACTATAATTTTTACTATCGCCTGTATCAAAAAGTTTTTTAATACTCATAATCTTCTACTCTAAATTTAAACGTTTGCTCCTGCTCTCGCCACGATAGATTTCTATCATCGTAGAAAGCCACCTTTATACCATAGGCATATCCAGGCTCTAATAAGCTCATATCTAAATCAAAATAATTTCCAGAAACGTCATAAGACAGGCCTGTGTGATTATCTGATCCTGTTCCATACGATACGGCGCCTAAGCCATCTAAAAGCCTAAACACCCTATAAGCCCCACTAATAATCGTTGTACCTTCTACTGCCGTACTAGCGGCTGTATAAATCGTTGGCTTCCAGTTTTTCTCTCTAACAAATAAATTAAATCTTGCAACATCATCCCTGAAATATTTTGATTGTAAGTTGGTAATTGATAAATAGTATCTTGGCCGGCCAGTTGTAAGCCCAGTATCTTGCCTCAGCGCCCTTATTGAGCCCGTAAAAAACTGATATTTTGCAGTCGTTGCATCCGCTACTGTGTCAGATCCAGAGAACCAAACGTCATAGAAGGTATCAGCTATCGAACCAGTCTTCGAAGAGGCAGTAACGCATATAGAACAAGAATAGATCCCTGTGTCTACCCATCCGCCCGTTAACACGGTCACAGAAGAGTTCGAAGCGTTAATAATTTTCTGGGCTGAGCCAGACGGTACCGAATTATCTGCAGAACCAGAGAATAAACTAACACAGATTATTCCGCCGCCTCCACCGGATCCGCCGCCAATTTCTGGTATATCTACGAGGCGGCCGCGGATCCTATTGTAAAGATAAATTGTGTTCATATTGTCGTTCGCTGGCGCGCGGGAGCTACTAAAATAAAAGTCTCCCCTTTCATCTCTAGTTATAGAATCCCATCGAGCTTCAATTATTGGCTTCTTGAAAAAATATTGAGTTTTTCTGGCAAAAAATCGTTTTGTATAATATGATTTTACGGCGCCGGCGGTATTAAGAATAACATTAGAATCTTCAGACACATAATCGGAAGAGGAGCTTCCTTCATAAGAAGCCGATAATCTAACGCTAATCCCATAATTGTTATACTTACCGCCAGAATATGCCGTGATCCAATCCTCAACCATATCTGTAATTTTTATATTCAAATCTTCGGTGCCGCCCGGGAAATCTTGTGTATATACTCTGTCTTCTAAATAATCTCCGCCGACATTATTCCATTTTCCATCGCCACCAGAAAATTGACTAGCAACAGTTATTACGCTATCTGTTACTGCGGTGCCGACAATATTTGACACTGAATTGCCTGCTAATCCTTCTGTGGTTTGTGATAGTGTTACTGTCGCATCTGATGATGTGGCTGTAACATTTAAAGTTCCGGCTGATTGTGCAGCATTAATTGCTGCAGCAATGTTTGTAGCAAACTGGGTTGCATCACTATTTGCGTTTCCAAACGCTATTTTAGTAGCGGTTGAAGTGGTAAGGCTATTATCAATAGTAAAAGAAACATTATTTTCAGCAATATCATAAATTGTTAAAACTCTTGTATTAGCTTGGCCAGCGGTTTTACTAAGAGCGGTTAAAGTCGCCGTAGCCGCTGTGTGATTATCATTAGCATTAATCCAGTTTGAACCAACACCGTCGTGTGTTATATCTTTATAACCTTCAAGATCCAGGCCGTCTCCTTCTTGCCACGAAGCTGACACCGGCTGTACTACTAACTTATAATCTCTACCCACCGTTTTGGAGTGCGGGGCATTGAACATTCTAAGATAAAAATTGACAGAACCACTAGAAGGAATTGTGCCGGCTGTACGATCGGCACTAATACTTGTTATAGGAAAATCGATCAGAATTCTTGATAATTCTTGAGAGCCCGTAGTAATGCGACCATAAATTGAATATGTCTCCAGCACATCTGCTTGGCCCGCGTTCGCGCCGGTGCCTCTAGTCTTCATATCAGGCTGATATGTACTTACAATAGTGTTGTCAGCGCTAGCTGTATATCTTCTAAGCATTATCTAACTTTGCCTTTTATATCTATGTCGGCATATTTAATCTCAAACATAGCGTTCTTAGGACAGATAAGGCGCCCACCATCGGGGGAGGTATTTTTATTTACTGAAAACTGCACATTTGAATATTGGGCGCCAGTCCTATT